>Ga0066790_10000158_pt1 | contig 22128 bp, 20 predicted proteins | sample OrgsoiDNA2013050_FD_70963 | JGI IMG/M metagenome (GOLD analysis project Ga0066790, IMG submission 70963) | Permafrost soil microbial communities from the Arctic, to analyse light accelerated degradation of dissolved organic matter (DOM) -... | ecosystem: Environmental > Terrestrial > Soil >...
CGGCGCGGCGTGCGGACGCAGGTGCCGGCGGCGAGCGGTGACGGCGTCAAGGTGAGTCTGATCCAGGGATCAGGCAGGCTGCGAATCGCGATTCGGGCCGCCAAGGGCCGCTTCAAGTACCTCTCCTACGCGGTCGTCACGGGCGACCCGATCGCGATCGATCTGTGGAAGAGCGCGTCGCCGTTGAAAGCGGCCGAGATCCGCCGCGGCGCCGGCGGCTGTCTGACCCTTGACAACGTCACCATGGCTGCCTACGTCGCGAGCGCCGCCGGACCCGAGCATGGATTCGAGAACCAGTTCCAGGTGGTTTCTGCGGGGCAGCGATGGGCGCGTTCTCGCCCAGGCCATGTCCACGCCAGCAACGGGCGCTGGAGCGCGCAGCTCAATTACCGCGCGAACCGTCGGCAGGCCGGAACGCTCGAGGCCGCGGCGTCCTCGCCGAAGGACGGAGCACTCTCGTGTCTGGTGCAGCGGCGGGTGACGATCCAGGTCTCTCCGAGCGCCTCGGTGCAGGTGCTGGCCCAGTACCCGGTCTCTTGCTTGCGCGCGGTACCGCGGCCCGCGGGCAATGGGTTGGTGGCCGCCATGCAGGGGCGCAGCGTCATCATCGCATCGCCGGCCGGGGGCACGCGGACCGTTCTGCCCGAGCAACTGCCGGCGAGCGGCAGCTACCCGCCGTTCAACCTGCCGGCGAGCAGCAACGCCCCGCCCGAGTTGCGGTGGAGCCCCGACGGACGCTATCTCGCCACCGACGACGGAGGTTTGTGGACCTCATCGGGCATGCCGTCGGGTCGCCTGTTCGCCAAGCTGGTGGGTTCCTGGTCCTGGTCGCCGACCGCGGACTGCGCACTCGCGACGACGAGCGTCGCACGGTCTCCTGCAGGCTTTGATCTCGGTGGGTGTTCCAGGGCGGCAGTCTCTCGTTCCTGCGCGGCGAGCTGTCCCAGTTCGCATACTCGCCCAACGGCCGGCTGCTGATCGTGGCCGCTCGCGATTCAGCCGCCCATCAGCATCTGTTCGAGCTGGATCTCGTCAGCGGCCGAGGAGCGCATCGCGGTAATCGCCATTCGCGGCCGACTCCTCCATCGCGGGCCCGGTGAGGACCGCTCGTGACGAGCGCATTCCGAGGCCCCGACGATATTGCCAGCTCCTCCCGGCGGAGCGACAAGGATCGACCCGGCGCTGAGGCCACTTGCCGAGCACAGAAGTTGGAGAATCCACGCCTCGGCTCGCGGCCCGTTGCCCGCGGGGGTCAGGTTTCGATGTGTTCCCCGTGGGAGCGGAGGAGCTCTGTCCAGCGCTCGGTGGAGAACGTGGAGGGTTCGGTCATGTCCACGAAGTCATCGACGACGGCGATGAAGCGCCTGGGGTCGTCGAGCTGAGGGAGGTGGCCAGCGTTCTCGAAGATCTCGAGGCGGCTGCCGGGCATGGCCTGCTGGGCGGCGTGTCCGTGGTCGACGGGCAGGACGGCGTCCCGCTCCCCCCAAACGATCAGGGTCGGCATGTGCTCGGTCAGGTAGAGGCGGTCGCGCGCGTCCACGAGTTGTCCGCGGGCTCCGACGACTCCGCGCAGGGTGCCGAGGAACGCTGCGCGTGTCTCACTATCGGCGAGCGCTGCGAACGCGCGCGCGTAGTGCTCGGCGTCGGCGGTTGGACGGATGGGCAGCGCGCGTCCAGCGCTAGCTGCGCAGTTGATCACCGACCTCGCTGCCGGGGCGGTCAGCGAGAGGAACAGCTCACTGCCGGGAAGGGTGGCGAGGCGAAGGATGAGGCCGACGTCGGGGCCGAGGCCGCCGCTGGAGACCAGCACCAGGCGCTCGCAGCGCTCGGGGAACTGGTAGGCGAATTGCATCGCGATCCCACCGCCGAGCGAATGGCCGATCACCGTTGCGCGTTCGATGCCGAGCGCTCCGCCCAGATCGCGCAGGGCACTCGCGAGCGCGCCGAGGGAGTAGTCGCCGGCGCCCTTCGCCGAGCCGCCGTGGCCGGGCAGGTCAACCGCTACGACTTGGTGGCGGCGGGCGAGGCCGTCGAGGACGGGCTCCCATGTGCGCCAGTCGCCGCCGATGCCGTGAACGAGCAGCACGGTCGGCCCCTCGCCGCCGACGACATAGGCGACCTCGCGGCCGTGGAGGCGAACAACACGGTGATTGAAATTCACGTTCATGTGAACATAGGTTATACCATCGGTTACAGTTCGCAGATGCCCGTGACCCATACCCGCGCAGCGAGTCGCCGCGCGCGCGAACGCAAGATCGTTGACGCGACCCGCGCTCTGTTCGACGAACTTGGGACACAGGATGCCCGCATCGACCGTATTGCCCGTCGCGTCGGCATCAACAAGGCCCTCATCTACCGGCACTTCGCGTCCAAGGAGGAGCTGTTCGTGTTGACGACGACGCGCTACCTGGCCGAGATCAACGTCCTGCTCGAGGCCGTGGACCGGGAGACGGGCGACGCCCCCGAGCGGCTCCGCCGCGGCTTTGAGGCCTTCGCCGACTACGGCATCAAGCATCCGGCGTTCCTCGACTGTGCGCTCTCGCTGGTCCGCCAGCCTGCGAGGGAGCTGCGAGCGCAGGTCTCCGAGGCTGTGTGGCTGCGCTTGGGCGGGTCGATAGGGGTGTGCATCGGATGGCTAAGCGACGTCCTGCGCGACCTGGGCGTTACCGACCCGGATCTGCGTGCCAATCAGCTCTATCTCCAAGCGATCGGGGTCCTGCACCTCGCCCGCTCCGGCGTCGGATTGCGGGCGACCACGCCCGGAGCCACCGAGGCCTTTCGCGTCACGGCCGAGCAGGTGCGCGCGTCATGCGTACAACTTGCCCTCACGGTCGCGGCGACCGGGTGACGCGTCGTGTTCGCCCGCGATTGCGCGAGAACCGGCCCGCGAACCCGTTTGCACGCCCGCAGAGCCAGTCGGGATCGTGGCTGACGGGGTTTGTTGAGCGGGCGCGCGCCCGGACCGGGGGCGGGACGTGCCCGCTAGCCCGGAGTATCAAGGCCATCAAGCGAGGTCGCCAGCCGGCCGCGCGACCGACGCGGCGCAGCAGGGATTCCGCCAGCGTGCCGCAGGTGCTCCCGAGCATATGCGGGGCTGCTCAGCACAGAAATCAGGTGAGCTACCAGCCCTGGGACGTCCTCGCGATTCGGGACGCCACCAATCGTGAAATCGTGACGAGCACGCACGACCGGCGGAGGGCTACGGAGCAGGCTGCTGCACCCCGCGGCGCGGGACGAGCGAGAACAGGCGCATGGCTGCGTGTCGCAGGATCTCTCGGGCTCGGCGTGCGCCTCGTCCAGATCGGTGAGGTCCATCTCGAACTCGAGCAGGACTGACCTGCTCTCACCGCCCCGCACCGCATTGGCTGCGCCGAGCAACTCGGCCGCCGCGAGATTATCCGGTAGAGGCGCAGCGCCAAACCGCTGGATCCCGTTCGCCTGGGCACGCGCCACTAGCCGCATCAGCAAGGCGGTCGCAACCCGCGACCCTGCCATGCGTCGATGACCGCGACCGCCACGTCCGCTGCCTCGGGATCATCAACAGGCTGCACATACCGCGCGACCCCCACCGGCTCTCCGGCGGTCCGCAGGCGCCAAGCGCCTCGCGGTCGTAGTGGTCGATTCGCGTCAGGTACTCGACAAGAGCGCTGTCGAGTTGCTGCATCGGGGTCCGGAACCGCCGACGCCGCGATTCGTCGCTGAGCGCCGGAAAGCCGATTTGGAGCAACGCTGCGTCCTCCGGTCCGATTGCGCGGATCGCGATCTTCACCCGTCGCGCAGTGCGACTTGCTGGTCCCGTCAGGCGCACACATGGAGGCGGGGCCAGTTCACTCTCTGCTTGGCGTGGCTGTCAAGTGGCCGCGTCATCAGCGCCCGTTGATCGGTTTCGCGGGGCGCCGACGCGGGTCCCGGGCTCGGCGGCGTGAACGCGAGATCCTGCGAGCGCGGTCGGGGTCGATCGCGCGGCGGTAGACGTGTTCGTAGCCGGCGAGGGTTATCGCGATGTCGTAGCGCTCGGCGACGCTCGAGCGGCAGCGTTCCGGATCGATCGAGCCGATCTGCTCGATCGCTTGCGCCATCTCGGTCTCGTTGGCCACGAGCATGCCGTTCTCACCGTCGATGACGATCTCCGCTGCTGCGCCCTCCGGGAACGCGATCACCGGTGTGCCGCACGCTAGAGCTTCGACCATCACCATCCCGAACGGCTCTCGCCAGCGGAGCGGCATCAGCACCGCGGCCGCGTTCGCATACAGTTCCTGCTTGGCGACTCCGGTCACCTCGCCGACGTACTTGACCCCCTGACCGTCGATGTGCGGCTCGACGCGCTTCCGGAAGTACTCCTCTTGACCGGTCTGCACGGGTCCGGCGAGCACGAGCATGCGGTCCGCCAGGCGTGCCGCCTCGATTGCGCGGTCCGCTCCTTTGACTGGGTCCATGCGCCCGATCCAGAGCAGGTAGTCTTGTTTCTCGGTGCGCAGCGGCCAGCGGTCAACCTTGATCGGGTTGGGCACGACAGCGTCGATCTGCACCCCGGGGGGAGCGCTCTCGGCCTGTGTGCGGCTGATCGCCACCAAATGCGCCTTGTGCCCGTGACGCCGATAGAACCGTTTCGTCTCCCGCACGAACGCGCCGTGGATCGTGTGCACCACGGGAACATTCACGCGATCAGCCATCGCCAACGCGGTGAACCCCGAGTGGTCATGCATGACGTCGAACGGCAGACCCCCTTCGGCCGCAACGTCGATCTGTTCCCATGCACTCGCAACATGGTCTGACTCGAACAATGACGAGCCGATCTCAGCCGGATGAGCGTCCTCCAGCAGCGGGTATACCCGCGCGGTCGAGCGCGAGCCAGGCGCAGCGAACAGCGTCACGTCATGACCACGCGCCACCAGCGCCTCGCTCAGCAAAGCAACAACAGCCTCAACTCCTCCGTAACCGGGCGGCGGGACCGCAATCCACGGCGGGGCAACCATCGCGATCCGCAGCGGATCGGCACTCGTGCCGGCAGAAGAAAGTCGTCGCAGACTAGACGATGATGCGTTCATTTTGGAGGACGGATTACGCTGATCTTGACCGTATTCCAACCAGGGGCACACCGAATCGGGGGTCGCCCGCACGGGCGCTCGGGGAACTACGGTGGCAACGACCGTCGTCTGGCCGGAAGCTGGTCCCAATGCCCCGCGGTACCAGAAGGCCCAGCGTGGATCTTGGGATGATATCGGGGACCTCACCGCCCGCCGTCACTCGCGGATCCGCGGCGTTGGCGCGGCGGTTTGAGGCAGTGATGTTCGACTGGGACGGTACGGCCGTGCCCGATCGGCGCGCCGACGCTGTCCGCGTCCGGCAGTTGGTCGAGCAGGCGTCGGCGAGTGGGCTCGAACTGGCGGTGGTGAGCGGCACGCACCTTGGCAATGTCGACGGTCAGCTCGCGGCGCGCCCCGTTGGTCCCGGCGGGGTGGTGCTGGCGCTCAATCGTGGCTCCGAGGTGTTCCGCGTGGATCGCGACGGCCCCCGGCTCGTGTCCCGGCGTGTCGGCACTGAGGAGGAGGACGCAGCCCTGTCGCGTGCGGCTCGGCTCACGGTCCAGCGGTTGGCGGCGCGGGGGCTTGTGGCTCGGGTCGTCTCGGAGCGACTGAATCGGCGCAAGATCGATTTGATTCCCGAACCCGAGTGGGGCGATCCGTCCAAGGCTCGGATCGCGGACTTGCTTGAGGCTGTCGAGCAGAGGCTCCACGCTGGCGGGATCGCCGGGCTCCCGGAGGCGGTCGAGATCGCCCGCGCTGCCGGCGCGGAGGCGGGCCTGAGGGATCCAAGGGTGACCAGTGACGCGAAACACGTCGAGCTCGGCCTGACCGACAAGTCGGACTCCGCCCGATGGATCATGGGGGACCTATGGCGGTGCGGGATCGGGCCAGACCAGGTGTTGATCGTCGGCGATGAGCTGGGACCGCTCGGCGGTCTGCTCGGGAGCGATTCACGGCTGCTGGTGGACGAGGCGAGCGGCGCAACGGCGGTGTCGGTGGGCGTCGAGCCCGGCGGCGTTCCTCCAAATGTGACCTGGCTGGGCGGCGGCCCGGACGCGTTCGTGGCAGTGCTCGAGGACCAAATCGCCCGCCGCGTCCGGGGGGAGTTGCCGATCGTCAGCCGGGATCCGGCGTGGACGCTGACGATCGAGGCTGCCGAGCCTCTGCTCGAGCGGGTTCACGAGACGCTGCTGACCCTTGCCGACGGCCGGCTCGGGACGCGCGGGAGTGTGCTCGCTGAGCAGGCGGGTGGCGACCCTGCCGTTTTGATGTCCGGTGTGTACACCAGGAGCGGTTCCGAGACGCATCTGTTGGCCGCGCCGCGCTGGAATACGATCGCACTCGATGGAGCGCCGGGAGCGCCGGTGGGTCGTGTGCTCGATCTTCATGCCGGAGTGCAGCGCCAGGTGCTCGAGTGCAGCGGAGATAGGCTCGACGCGCTGCTGCTCTCGTCGCTTGCGCGCCCTGCGAGCACTGCGCTTCGGGCCACGGCCTGTAGCGCTAGCTTCCATCTCGCTCGGCCTCTCGAACCGCCGCCGGGAGCTTCATGTGAGGAGGGGGAGAGTGGGCGCATCGCCTGGATGCGGGTGTGCGGACGGCCGGGCTCGATTGTCGCCGCTGCGCATGATCAGGTGCACGGCAGTGCCGAGTATCGGGTGCTCGACCGCATCGCGGGATATGAGGGCGTCCCCCGCGGCGTGGTGGATCAAAGCGCCGCGCTGGACCGCGTCCGCGAGGCAGTCGAGCTGGGCTTCGATCGGCTGCTGGACGAGCACCGCCGGATGTGGGCGTCGCGGTGGGAAGACGCCGACGTGCGGATCGGAGGCGATCCGAAACTACAGCTCGCGGTGCGGTTTGCCATCTTCCACCTGCTCGGGTGTGCAGCTGAAGATGGCGAGGCGGCGGTAGGGGCGCGTGGGCTGTCCGGCACCGCATACCGGGGGCATGTGTTCTGGGACAGCGACGTCTACGTCCTCCCGTTCCTGGCCGCGACCCTGCCCCGCGCCGCGCGGGCGATGCTCGAGTACCGCGTCCGCCGGCTGCCCGCAGCGATGCGCGTCGCGCGTAGCGAGAAGCGCGACGGCGCGCGCTTCCCGTGGGAGTCCGCCAGCTCGGGTCAAGACGTGACGCCGAAACACATGCGCGACCACCGCGGCGAGGTAGTGCCGGTTCTCACGGGCCTGCTCGAGGAGCACATCGTGGCTGATGTGGCGTGGGCCGCAGCGTGCTACATCGATTGGACCGGAGACCAGGCGTTCGCCGCCGGCCCGGGGCGTGAGTTGATCGTGCAGACCGCCCGATGGTGGGCGTCGCGGATTGAGCCCGACGAGCATGGGCGCGGGCACATCCGCGGCGTGATCGGTCCCGACGAGTACCACGAGCGCGTCGACGACAACGCCTACACCAACGTAATGGCCCGCTGGAACCTGCGGCGGGCCGCGGAAATCGGCGCCGGAGCCGTCGACGAGCGGGAACGGCATCGCTGGCTCGAGCTGGCCGACGCGATTGTCGACGGCTACGACCCCGCGACCGGGATCTACGAGCAGTTCGCCGGCTTTCACGCGCTCGAGCCGCTCCTGATCGCGCAGATAGCGCCACAGCGGCCAGTGTCGGCTGAGATCCTGCTCGGGCACGAGCGGACCCGGCACGCCCAGGTAGTCAAGCAGGCGGACGTGCTGATGCTGCACTACCTCGTCCCCGGCGAGGTGGCCGCGGGCTCCCTGACACCGAACCTCGACTTCTACGAGCCGCGCACCGCCCACGGAAGCACGCTCTCCCCGGGCGTGCACGCCACGCTGCTGGCCCGCGCCGGCCGGCTCGAACCGGCCCTCGAGATGCTGCGCCTCGCCGCCCATATCGACCTCGACGACATCGGGCATGTGGCCGCCGGCGGGCTGCACCTCGCTGCCATGGGCGGGGTCTGGCGCACCCTCGCCCTCGGCTTCGCAGGCCTGCGACCGGCGGGCGACGCGCTCGCGATCGACCCGGTCCTGGCCACCGGCTGGGAGCTGCTTGAGCTGCGCCTGAGATTTCGCGGCAGTCGAGTGCGCGTCCACGTCCGCCCCGGGGTGCTCGAGGCGAGCGCCGACCCACCCGTCACTGCAGTGACCCCGGAGGGAGAGCGCGTTGAGCTGACCCGCGCCAACAAGAGGTTCGATCTCTCCCCAACATCGCCGAGGGAATCCTCATGACCACCGTGATCGCCGCCCTGGACTCGAACGCGTCCGCGAAACCCGCGCTCACCACGGCTGTCGCACTCGCATCCCTGTTCGACGCCACCGTCGTCGGTCTGCACGTGCGCGAGAACCGAGCCAGCGCGGCAGCAGAGCTCACACGCAGCGCCGGTATCGAACTGCGCGAGCGGGACGGCCTCCCGGTCGAGCAGATCGTGGCCGCCGCGCGAGACCCCGCGGTCGCCGCGGTCGTCCTCGGCGCGCGCGGAGTGCACGGAGGGCCGCAACCCGCCGGGCACACCGCGCTCGAGGTGATCACGCGCATAGCCAAGCCGGTCGCGGTCGTCCCGCCCCACGCACAACCACCGCCGAAAATATCCCGCATCCTGATCCCCCTCGAAGGAACCAGCCAGAGCTCACAGGCGCTCGAAGACACGATCAAGCTCGCTCACGACCGTCGGCTGGAGATCCTCGTGCTGCATATCCACTCCCCAGCCACCGTCCCCGCGTTCGCCAATCACGACCCCCACGCCACCCGGGCATGGGAGGAAGAGTTCCTCACCCGCTACATCTCGAGCCCACACGACCGCGTCACGCTGCTGCGCCGCCTCGGCGTCCCCGCCGACGACATCGTCGCCGTGGCCCACGAAGCCACCGCGGACCTCATCGTTCTCGCCTGGAGTCAAGACCTCACCGCTGGGCACGCACACGTGGTCTCCGAGACGCTCGCCCGGAGCACGATCCCAGTGCTGCTCCTTCCGGCACGGTAAGACGTCGGCTTGGCCACACAGGGGTGGGCTCAGTAGATCCCCACAAGGCTGACCAGCACCTCCCCCGATGCCAACCTCCCGCCCGAAGAGATTAGATAGACGCAGGAGGTGAGCAGATGGCCACAAAGCACACCACAACGAGCAGCGCACACGTAGGCGACTGGGTAGAGACTCGCGGGCTACACGGTGAGCCAGCTCGACGTGGACAGATACTAGAGCTGCTCGGCCACGAAGGACACGAGCACTATCGCGTGCGCTGGGACGAGCGACACGAGTCGATCCTGTACCCGGCCGACGGAGTGATCATCACCCCCGGCACGAAGCGACCCGCTCCCCGCGCCAGCCGCTAGAGGCGGTTGCGATCACGGTCGAGGGGATCGAGGTTGACACGCTCGAGCGGCTCTCGCGTCTGCGCAAGGGGCACCCCGTTCTCAGCGTCTACCTCGATCTCGATCCGACGCGTTCCCACACCTACGGCTCGCGTTGAGCGAGTCGGTTGGTCTGCCGAGCCAGGACGAACCGATGCCCGTGGTCGACACGGTGCCGTGGCTTGAACCGCTGCGGAGATGATCTCTCCCGGCGCTTGGGGAGTCGCGGTTGTGAGCCGCAGCGCGGCTCGGCTGTTCCGGCGCGGGCCGGGCGCGCTGGTCGAGTTCGTTGCGGTCAACGACGAGGTTCACAGCAGGCACGCTCAGGGCGGCTGGTCCCAGGCGTGCTTTCAGCGCGGGATCGAGGAGAAGGTGGCGGTGCACGTGCGCAGAGTCGCCAACCGCCTTCGGCGCGCCCACCTTCGCCGGCCGTTCGAGCACCTCGCAACCGTCGCTTCGAGCGAGCTGCGGCCCGTGATCGAGGACAGTCTTCACGGCGAGCTGGCCGAGCTGCTCACCCGGCACCATCGACGCCGACGTCGAACACGCCACCGCAGACGAGAGGGGCTGACGGTATCACCAGTGGCCGAGCGCGCTCAGCAGGCCCGCGAACGCGCGCTCGTCGCCCGCCTCGAGGAGGCACTCGGGACCGGAGGCGCAAGCGCTGCCAGACTCGACGAAGTGCTCCCGATGCTCGACCAGCAGCGCGTGGACGCGCTCCTGATCCCGGAGGGTTCAAGCCTCAGAGCAGGACTCTGCCCGACCGGCGGCCGGCTCTCGACCACCGACGATGGGAGATGCCCACTCGACGGTGCTGTCCTTGACGAGGTCGATGAGGTTGACGAGGTCGAGCACGCCGTCGGGCGAGGCCGCGTCGATCGGCCTCGTTGCGCACCACGAGGCCAAATGGCTTACCCAGCACGGTGAGATCGCGGCGCTGCTCCGGTGGTAGCCACAGGACGCGGCGTGCTCGGTCGGAGGGCTGCCTCGCCACGTCGTCGGCGATCGTGCGGGATAACGCCGACCGCAACCCGTAGCTGATTGGGATGCGGCATCGAGCCGCCCCGGCATACGGTCTGAGATGTGTCGTCGCCCTTGTATTCTCGGCCGCCCGCCTCGGCACTGAGACGTTTCTCGTCCTGGCCTCCGAGGCGTGGCGGAGCGCGTGACGTCTGAGGTTCGCCACCGGCTGCACGATGCCAACATGCCCGACGAACTGGACGTCCGGTCCGCACTGGCCAATCCGGCCGCATACCGAGGACGGCCGGCGGAAGTCGAGGTGCGAGAGACGCACCTATCGTGGGTGTTCCTGACCGGAGCGCGCGCATACAAGCTCAAGAAGCCGGTCGTGCTTCCGTTTGTCGACTACGGGACTCCGGCCCGGCGCCGGGTAATGTGCGCTGAGGAGGTGCGGCTGAATCGCCGGCTCGCACCTGGGGTCTACCTCGGGGTGCGCGGGGTCGTTGCGACCGAGGATGGACTCGTGATTGGCGCCGAGGCCGATCCGCGCGCGATCGACTACGTCGTCGAGATGCGCCGTTACGACGAGGCGCGGACGATGGCCGCGACGTTGGCTCGCGGGGAGTTGCGCGACGTCCACGTCGCTGCGGTCGGGCGAGTGCTGGCTGACTTCCACGCGCGTGCCCGGCGCGTGACGGTGCCGGAGTTCCCGGCGCGCGTAGTCGAGCGCGAGGTGATCGGCAACATCGAGGAGTTGCGGACGCTCGCGCCGGCGCGAGCTGCGGATGAGCGCCTCTTGGCCCTCGAGCGGTTCGTGCGGGCGTTCGTGTTGGCGCGAACGTCGATGTTTGAAGAGCGTGCGGTCACGGGACGAGTGTGTGAGGGACATGGAGACTTGCGGGCCGAGCACGTCCTCCTCAACGGAACCCCCCTCGTCGTGGACTGCGTCGAGTTCGACGCCGGGCTGCGCGAGCTCGACGTCGCTGATGACCTCGCATTCCTCGTCATGGACCTCACCGCAGGTTGCGGGGCGCGCTTCGCCGCGGTGCTCGTGCGTGCCTACCGTGAAGCCGGAGGCGACGCCGGCGATGATCCGCTGATCGCGTTCTACGCCGCGCATCGCGCGCTGGTGCGCGCGAAGGTGGCTTTCGTCCGCGGATCCCAGCATCCTCCCAACACTGCTCCCCAGTCCCGGGCCCTGTTGCAGGCGCACAACCTCGTCGTCCTTGCCCAGCAGTTCACGTGGCGCGCTCGCCTACCGCTCGTCGTTGTCGTCTGCGGGGCCCCAGCCAGCGGCAAGTCGACGCTCGCAACTGCGCTCGCTACAGAATCCGGGCTCCGGCACCTCTGCTCCGACCTGACCCGTAAGCGTCTGGCCGGGCTCGCCCCAGACCGCCAGGCGGCCGCGGAACATTACACCGAGGCATTCAGCGGCGCGACGTATCGTGAGCTTGGGCGTGAGGCAGCAGCCGAGGCTCGGCTCAGCGGCGGCGTGATCGTCGACGCGACGTTCCGGCGCGATGCGGACCGTGCGGCGTTCGCTGACGCATTCAAGGACGCCGCGCCGGTGCTGTTCGTCGAGTGCCGCGCGCCGCTGGCCGTGCTCGAGCGTCGCGCGATCCGCCGTGATCACGCTGGACGAGGAGCTTCGGACGCGACGCGCGAGGTCGTCTTGAGCGAGCACGCGGCCTGGGACCCGCTCGACGAGGTCGCGCCGCGAGCGCACCTCGCGCTGCGCACCGACCGGCCCATCACTGACATCATGTCCGACCTGCTGGCGCTGCTGGACCTTCGCCTCGGCCCCTCGCGCGATCCGGGGCCCTCAGACGCCGGCACGGCCACGACCGGACATGGCGCAACGTGAAGCAGCCGAAGGGTCACGCTTCCGAGCAGCAGCCCGGCGATGGGTCCGAGGCCGCGGGTACCGACGACGGATCAGACCCGCTCCCACCTTCTGAGCCACGTCGGCGATCTCGTGCGCAGCCTGGGGCCCGACGTGATTGACGATCTGCAGCGTGGCGTTGAACCCCTCCGTCGAGAGCTCCTCAAGGACCCGCTCGAGCTTCGCCGTGACGCGCTCCTCATCGGCATGTACCGCCAGCCCCGTCTCGGTGGCGAACCTCTGCACCACGTGGACGACGACCAGCGAAGCTCCGTTCTCGCGGGCGAGCACCTTCGCGACTGACAGCGCGCGATCGGCGTTCTCGGAGCCGTCTGTGGCCCAAACGATTGTGCTGAACATCGTGGTATCTCTCATCCTGAGGTATGGACAGATGATCTTCTGTGCTGGTGATCAGGATCTCCGGCTCCCCGACCGACCGCTCGTGCGCGTGCGGGGCACGCTCCTGCAGCGCGTCGAGCACCTCGTGGGGATCGGCCAGCACCAGGGTTTGAGTTGTCTCGGTGGCGACCTCGGCGAGCGTCTGCAGCGTGCGCAGCGTCAAGGTGCCCGGCTCGTGGGCGATCACGCCCGCGGCCTGCGAGAGGCGCTCAGCCGCCTGATATTCGCCCTCGGCTGCGATCACCTAGGTGCGGCGCTCGCGCTCGGCCTCCGCCTGGCGCGCCATCGCGCGCTTCATTGATTCCGGCAGGTCGACGCCCTTGGTCTCGACCTTGACCACACTCCCCAGGGTTCGGTGCCGGAGTCGATGATCCCCTTGAGCAGTTCGTTGATTGTGGCCTGGTTGGCGAGCAGATCGTCGAGGTCGTGCTGGCCGAGCGTCGCCCTCAGCGTCGTCTGGGCGATGCGCAGCACGCCGTGCTGATAATCGCGGATCGCGACCACCGCCTTGACCGGACCGACCACGCGGAAGAACACCGCCGCCTCGACGCGGACCCGTGACGTTGTCCTTCGTGATCAGGTCCTACGGCGGGATGTCGGCCGTGTCGACCTGCAGGTTCACGCCGCGAGTCCGCTCGATCAGCGGGATGATCAGCACCAGCCCCGGTCCGCGAGCGCCGCGAAGGCGACCGAGCCGGAACACCACGACCCGCTCGTACTCGCGGAACGACCCGGATCGCGGTCGCGGCCACCACCAACACCACGAGGAGGATCACGATCGCGACGACCAGCGTAGTGGACATCGAAGCCAGGCTCCCACCCCCGCCATCGGGGTGCATCCGTAGAGCCAACGCAACGTGTCTCGGCCAACTACGGCAACCCGCTGACATCGCCACCGAGCCCGGGAACGCCGGCGATCCTCAAGGTGGGAGGCTCGGCGGGCCTGGTTTTGCCGACTGATTACCCGCCGCGGCGCGCCGGGGCGTCAGTCTGCTGTCCGGCAGTAGTTCGCCGCACACATTGCACGGGCAACAACTCTCTACAGCGCCTCGGGCGCCTTCTAATTTGCGTACCAGGTCCCACATACCCGGTTAACGTCGCCTACACACCACTTTCAAGGGTTAGCGCGGTGAGTCTCGTGATCGAGCGTTACCGACATCCGGGAACCGGCGGCATCGCCGAATCGTTGTTTCAACTGCTCGCGATGGGGTCTCAGCATCAGAGTGAGAGCGGCGTGGCTGACCATCGAGTACTGCCCGCGGTCATCGAGTACTGCCCGCGGTGCATGGCCCGCGCGAGGATGCGCGTCGAACTGTGTTCCTCGTCGCTGCCCACGGAAGAGCTGTACCGGAGGATGCGCGGCCGGCGGGCGACCAGCTCAGCGTGGCAACGGGAGGTCAGCGATGAACCGCGAGTCTGTCCTCGACTCGAGCGAGGGGATCACCGTCTCCCGTCTGCGGCTGCTTCCACCCGCCCCGACCGGTGTCGGGGCCTTGCGGATCGCGATGCTCGCGCCACCTTGGATTCCGGTGCCGCCACCGGGGTATGGCGGGTCCGAGGCGGTGGTCGATCTGTTGTGTGAGGGCCTCGTCGCGCGCGGTCATCACGTGACGCTGTTCGCCGCACCGGGGTCGCACTCCGCGGCGCACCTGAGAACGCTGCTCACGGCCGCTCATCCGGACGAGATCGGATCCTCGCTTCGTGAGTCTGACCGTGTCGCGCGCGCGCGGGATCAGATCGATTTGGCTCGTGATCGGGGTAGGGGATTCGATGTCGTGCACGACCACTCGGGAGTTGTCGCGCTCGCGATGGCCAATCGCTTGAGTGTCCCGGTCGTGCACACGCTCCACGGGGCGTTCCTCGAGGAGACCGGCCCCTTCTACCAGCGTCACGGGCACAAGGCGCGACTGGTGGCGATCAGCGCGTCACAGGCCGCGAGCGCGCCAACTGGTGTGCTCGTCACGGACGTCGTGCCCAACCCGATCGATGTGAGTCGCTGGCCGCTACGGATGCAGAAGGCGGACTACCTGCTGTGGGTTGGGCGGATGGACCCGGTGAAAGGCGCCCACCGGGCGATCCAGGCGGCGCGGCTGGCGGGACGCCCGCTGGTACTGGCAGGGCCCGTGCAGCCTGGGCAGCGCGAGTACTTCCACGAGCTGGTCGAACCTCATGTCGACGGGTATCGCGTCCTCTACATCGGTGAGGTCGGCGGGACCACCAAGCGGGAGCTGTTCGCCAACGCCTCCGCACTGCTGATGCCGATCCGGTGGCGGGAGCCGTTCGGGATGGTCATGGTCGAAGCGCTCGCCTGCGGCACTCCAGTGATCGCATTTCCGGAGGGCGCCGCAACCGAGATCGTGATCGACGGACAGAACGGCATGCTGGTCGCCGACGAGCCCGAGATGGCACACGCGATCGAGCGTTTGGGATCGATCGCCCTGGAGCGCTGTCGGGCGAGCGTCGCCGGGCGATACGGCGTTCCGGTGGCCGCCGCCGGCTACGAGCGCATCTACCGTCAAGAGGTCGGCATATCTCGGCGCCGCTACCCCGCGACGGGCGACCATGACGGGTTTCGGGTTCCGGCGGCGCCGCTTGGGGCGCGAGCATGAGCGACCGTGCCAACAGCACCGGTATGAACAGGGCTCCGCTTCCGGGCGAGGGGGATCGGGAGCTTGCGCGCGTGCTGGCGCTGCTGGAAGCCGATGACGCCGGCGCCATCACGATCGCCGCCTTCCGTGAGCGCGGGATCAGGGTGCCGGCGCAAGCGGTCTACACCCTCCAGCTCGCCGGATATGCAATCGATCGCGTCAGCTGCACTGGGCCCGACGGACACAGAACGCTCGGATACCGCCTGCATCGTGCCCCCCAGCGATCACCGGACGGGATCTTTGCACCCAAGCAGACCAACCATCAAGGAGGCTAGCCATGCCTGGAGCACTGACCCGATGGGATCCGTTCGGCGAGCTGCGGCACAACGGCGACCTGGTCGTGCGCGCCGATATCCCGGGGATCAAGCCCGAGGAGGTCAAGATCGAGGTCGAGGACGACGTCCTCACCGTCTCCGGTGAGCATGAAGAGGAGAAGGAGGAGATGGGCAAGCAGTTCGTGCGGCGCGAGCGCCGTTACGGAGCCTTCTCCCGCTCGATGGCCCTTCCCTCCGGCGTCGACGCCAGCAAGATCGTGGCCAAGACGAAGGACGGAGTGGTGGAGGTCACGATCCCGTTGCCGAACGAGGCCAAGGAGGAGACGATCACGATCACACCGACGGCGTCGTAACCCTGCCGGCAGAAACGTATGGGCTCGTCAGCCCGGCGCTGGCGAGCCCGCCCAGAGGACAATGGAGGAGGCTTGCCATGGCAAGCAAACACAGCAGCGAGACGATTACGACGACTCGCCACGACGCGATCGTCGGGTTTCTGGAAGGCGAGCGGGTTCCCTACGAGCTACTCGAGCATGAGCCGGTGATGAGTGCCATCGCCGAGGCCCGGGTCGCCGGCCGGCCGCTGGATGAGGTCGCCAAGACGGTCGTGCTGCACGACGGCAGTGCCTACGTGATCGCGGCGATTCCCGCGGCGGACCGCCTCGACGTGCGGGTGCAGCGGTACCGGGGTGCTCGGCGTCCCCGCGAGGTCCGGGGCCGAACGGCGATCGTCGTCGATGACGGCCTGGCGACGGGCGGGACAGCGCGGGCGGCGCTACGGGCGGTCCGGGCCCGCGATCCGCGCCGGCTGGTCCTGGCCATCCCCGTCGGGGCGCCGGACAGCGTCGAACCGCTGCGCGCGGAGGCGGACGACGTGGTGTGCCTGTTCGAGCCGGAGACGCTATGGGCAGTCGGCCTTTGGTATGACCACTTCGAGCCAACCTCGGATGCCGAGATCGCCAAACTGCTGGCCGGCGGCGCCCATGATCCACCGCGGCCGCCGATGAGCCCTGCCAAGGTGCGGATCCCGCTCGAACATGGTGGCGAGCTCGTCGGAGATCTCGCCCTGCCGGCGGCCGCAGCCGCCCTGGTCGTGTTCGCTCATGGCAGCGGCTCGAGCCGTCACAGCGCCCGCAATCGGCAAGTGGCCCGATGGCTCAACGAGCGCAGGTTCGCCACGCTGCTGCTCGACCTGCTGACGATGGAGGAGGAGCTCGACCGAGCGAACGTGTTCGACATCGGTCTGCTCGCACACCGCCTCGTCGCGGCGACGGAATGGAAGCGTGGCCAACCGGCGCTTGCCGCCCTGTCGACCGGCTACTTCGGCGCGAGCACCGGCGCCGGCGCGGCGCTGTGCGCCGCAGCCGATCTCGGTGACGAGGTTGGTGCAGTCGTATCCCGCGGCGGGGCGGCCCGATCTTGCCGTCGCTCGGCTACCCGAGGTGCGAGCGCCGGTGCTGCTGATCGTCGGCGGTCACGATGAGATCGTGCTGGAGCTCAACCGCGAGGCGCGGAGCCTAATGCGAGCCACCTCGGAGCTCTCGGTGGTGGCGCGCCACCCACCTGTTCGAGGAGCCGGGCGCGCTGGCGGAGGTGTCGCGACTTGCGAGCGCATGGTTCGAGCGTCACCTCGTCCACGGGCGAGGATCCGCTAGCTCACCCGGTTCGCCCCGCGCTCAGTAGTCGGCCGAGATCGGTTCGGTGGCCCGGGCCGATGTGGGCGATTCACTTGAGCTCTAGGGTCCGTCGAGATGGCGACGCTGCCAGGAACAACCGGGCCCGCGACGCTTGATCCGCACGAGATCGCGCTGATCCAGGACGAGGTGCGCGCACTGGCGCGGGAGCGCCAGGCGCTCATCCTGGCCCCCAATTACGAGTTGCCCGAGATTCAGGACGTCGCCGATTTTGTCCGTGACTCGCTGGCGCTGTCACGCAAAGCGGCGAAAGCAAGTTGGAGCTGATCGCCTTCTGCGGGGTGGACTTCATGGCTGAGACGGCCTCGGTTCTCTGCCCGGAGAAGACGGTGCTGCTGGCGGACCTCGCCGCGGGCTGCTCGCTCGCCGAGACGATCACCGCCGGTGAGCTGCGCGCCTGGAAGGCAGAGCACCCCGGCGCGATCGTCGTCATGTCCGTCAACACATCGGCCGAGGTCAAGGCCGAGACGGACTACTGCTGCACGTCCTCCAACGCGGTGCAGGTCGTGGAGCATGTCTGGCGCGAGCGCGGCGAGGACACCGAGATCCTGTTCGGACCGGACATGTGGCTCGGCGCCTACGTCGAGCGCAAGACCCGACGGAGCCTGCATGTCTGGAGCGGCGAGTGCCACGTGCACGCCGGCATCAGGCCCGAAGACATCGAGCGCATCCGAGCCGAACATCCGGGCGCCGAGTTCCTGGTCCACCCCGAATGCGGATGCACGACCTCAGTCATGGAGTTCGTCGCCTCCGGTGACGTCCAGGCGGCGCACTGCCACATGCTGTCCACCGGCGGGATGCTCAACTACGCACGGCAGTCCGACGCACAGGAGTTCATCGTCGCGACCGAGACCGGCATGCTCTACCCGCTGCAAGCGCACAACCCGGGCAAGCGCTTCATCCCGGTCAACCGTATGGCGATCTGCAAATACATGAAGATGATCACGCTACCCAAGTTGCGCCATTCCCTGATCAACCCTCGCGTATGAGGTACAGGTCCCGCCCCAGATCGCAGCCCGGGCACGCGTGCCGATCGAGCGCATGGTCGCCATCACCTAGCGACGTCAGCACGGCGCTGCGTTACTGATCTGACTGGATGGCCGCGGTGGGGATGACGACCACCGGGCGGTCGGCGAGGTGCAGCAGCTCGTGCGAGACGCTTCCGAGCAGCGCCCGCACGCGTCCGACCCCGCGAGCACCGACGACGATCTCATCCGCGTCGCGGGTACGCGCGACGTCGGCGATCGTCCTGGCCGCCGAGCCGCCGATGAGCTCAATCTCGTATTCCGGTCCCGCGAGCTCGTCGCTCTGCAGCGGCAAGGCGGCGATCAACGCTTCCGCATGTCCTTGGCGCTTGCGCAGGCTAGGCTGCGGTCGAATTCGGGCCTGCCGAGGAAGTCTGGCAGGAGCTCGCAGGCATGGACGACGATCACGATCCCGCCGGGCCGGGCGGACGGGCCGCAAACAGCAGCGCGGCGCGAGCCGCATCGGACCCGCCGTAACCGACCACGATCTTGCGTGCTGGCGCCGACGACGTCATGCCCGGAAAGCTACGCGAACGGGCGCCTTGGTGAGCGGCGACTGCGGCGTGCATCCCCTAGCATCAGTCTCGCCTGATGACGTCGCCCGGCGAACCCGAGGCTCGAGTCGACTCTGACGTCGGCGTTCCCGCGCGCCGGGTGGCGCCGGATAGGTATGACCTGGAGGGTGCGCCCGATGTGCCTGCGGAGGCTCGCGAGGATCTGCTCGCGCTCAAGTCCGGGGCGGTGTTCGTGTGCGCGCGGCCCGATGGGGACATTCGCCCTGCTCGCGCCTCAGGCGAGGGCCTGTACTCGCAGGACACGCGCCACCTGTCCGAGCTGCGGCTGACGGTGGGCGGGTCACGGCCGGTGTTGCTGTCATCGGTGATGGAGTCCGGCCATCACGCGGTGATCAATGCGACCAATCCTGTCTTGCGCTCCGGGGTCGGCGGGCCCGTGCCGCAGGAGACGCTCAACGTGCGTCGGACGTTGCTGATCGGCGATCGTCTGTTCTACCGGGTGCGTGTCCGCAACTTCCACCCTGATCCTGTAGCGACCGTCGTCGAGGTGTGGTTGGCCGCTGACTTCGCTGACGTGTTCGAGGTCAGGGGCGTCGAGCGCCGCACGACAGGGCGCGTGCTGGCGCCGACCCGCGACAGGGATCGGCTCCGCTTCAGCTATGTGTCCGGCGACGGTCAGCGCCGGGAGACGCTCGTCGAACTCGAGCCCTTGCCTGCGCGCGTGCGGGTCGACGACGAGCGGGCACACGTGGCGTGGGATGTCCAGCTCCAAGCCGGTGAGGCGGTCTCCCTGCTGATCACGGTCGCCCCGGCCCGCGATGGGCGCCGCCGTGCGGGCTCGACGCTCGAGCGGACGGCTGCGCGTCTCGACGCGGCGCACGTCGATTGGGTCGGAGGGTGCGCTCGCATCAGCACCGACAACGAGCTGTTCGACCGGTTGATCGACGCCTCGGTGCGTGACTTGCACGCGCTGATGATGCCCGTCGGCGGCGAGAAGCTGCCGGCTGCCGGGATCCCTTGGTATGTCGCGCCATTCGGGCGTGACTCGTTGCTGAGCGCGTGCGAGGCGCTGATGATCAACCCGGAGGTGGCGCGAGGCACGCTCCGGGTCCTCGCGGGCCTGCAGGCTGAGACCGACGAGGCGTGGCGCGACGCGGAGCCCGGCAAGATCCTGCACGAGCTTCGCACCGGCGAACTCGCGCGAACCGGGCACATCCCACACACGCCCTACTATGGCACGGCGGATGCCACGGCGTTGTTCCTGATGGTCGCCGGCGGCTACTACCGCTGGACACTCGACCTCGACACCGTTGCTCAGCTGCGCCCGGCGTTCGACGCGGCGCTGGCGTGGATCGACGATTGGGGCGACCGGGACGGCGACGGCTTCGTTGAGTACGAGCGCCGCGCTCCGGCGGGGCTTCACAATCACGGCTGGAAGGATTCGGGGGACGCGGTGGTGCACGCCGACGGGACTCTGGCGGAAGGCCCGATCGCGCTGGTCGAGGTCCAAGGGTACGTCTACGAGGCGAAGCTTCGCATCGCCGACGTCTACGAAGCGCTCGGCGATGCGCCGCGCGCCGCGCAGTTGCGGACCGAGGCCGGCGCATTGCGAGCGGCTTTCAACGAGGCGTTCTGGAATCCGGAGGAGGAGTTCTTCGCGCTGGCGCTCGACGGGCGGAAGACCCAGGTGCGCAGCGTCACCTCCAATCCCGCGCACTGCCTGTACTGCGGGATCGTCGATGACGACAAGGCGGCGCTGGTCGCGGAGCGGCTGATGGCGCCGGACATGTTCTCCGGCTGGGGGATCAGGACGCTGTCGAGCAGCTCGCCCGCCTACAACCCGATGAGCTACCACAACGGCTCCATCTGGCCACACGACAATTCGATCGCCGCGGCCGGCCTCAAGCGCTACGGGTTCGACACCGCGACGATCAGGATCGCGGCCGGCCTGTTCGACGTCGCCGCCGGCGCGCGCAACTTCCGTCTGCCCGAGCTCTTCTGCGGCTTTCACCGTGACGGATCCCGGGCGATCGTCGCCTACCCGGTCGCCTGCATCCCCCAGGCCTGGGCGGCGGCCGCACCGTTCATGCTGGTCCAAGCCCTGCTCGGGATCTCCGCGTACGCACCGGGAAACAGACTGACGGTCGATCGGCCCCGTCTCCCAGACTGGCTGGGAAGCGTCGAGATCCGAGACATCCGAGTCGGCCGATCCAAGGTCAGCCTGGCCTTTCGCCAGGCAGGACTCGGCAGCACCGGATTCTCGCTTCTCGAACAGGAGGGCGACGTACGAGTAACGATGTCGACATGAGCGCATACGCGGTCGCTCGGCGGTAGCTACGCCGCGATAGTCGCGCTCGCCGGCAGCTCGCGATGTCGGCGAACCGCTCCGAGACGCGAGCACAGGCCAGCAGCTGCGATGGTGCTCGACGAAGCCGAGGACGCCTCCTGGGTGTCGCGGAACGTTGCTCGCGGCCGACGAACCCGAGAGCCCGTCGAGCGGCGCAAGGCTGACGTCCTGGACATGGACGAGTTCCGGACTCTGCTCGAGGCCGCGGCAGAACTCGACCGCGAGGATCACTGGCCGCAGACCTCGCTCCGCGCCCGCGACGCCCGCACACTTCGCAACGAGGCAGGCATGACCTGGAAGACGATCGCGCGACGTGTCCGCGTGGCCGAGTCGACCCCGATCTACCTCTACCGATCGCACGAGACGGTAGGCCAGTCGATCGGAACACCACGACGCGAGGTGCTCGCGACGCTGGGTCTCGCAGGTCTCCGCGTCGGCGAGCTATGCGGTCTCGCGACGCGAGACGTCGACCTCGTCAAAGGCAGGATCTACGTCCGCGATGCCAAGACGGTGGCCGGCGTCCGCGTAGTTGACGCCCGGCCCCGCCTCCGAGAGACTCGCGGCGAGTTGAACTGGCTCCATATGCAGACCCCCACGATGCGTCGCTTGACGAAGTCGTAAAGACTGCCATCGGCCGACCGTCGCGGTCCAGCGAAGCTGCTGAGCAAACCCCACCGCTCTACACCCGATGGTCTCGAGCCCGGTAGCCTCGGACGAGCAGCAGCAGCCCAATGACCCCACGACGGATTGCTGGTTCGGCGGGGCAGTGCGGCAGCGATGGGCCACTGTGCCGGTCGTGAGCAATCTCGACCGTGCTCGATTTCGCGGCGGCGAGACGACCCCTGTGCCACGGCAAGCGGCGGTCGCCGTCCAGGCTCGCCGCCCGCTTGCTCCGTGCATGAAGAACCGGCCGCGAGCAAGCGGTGCAACTGGTCAAAGCAAGAGGAGCCACGCGACCTTCGAGGCCACGCCGCTCCGGAATGCCTGAGGGCGACGCGGCCCGCCGCGCTTGCCCTCCTTCGGTCCGTCCGCCACGAGAGCAGGGCAC
>Ga0066790_10000159_pt1 | contig 22000 bp, 18 predicted proteins | sample OrgsoiDNA2013050_FD_70963 | JGI IMG/M metagenome (GOLD analysis project Ga0066790, IMG submission 70963) | Permafrost soil microbial communities from the Arctic, to analyse light accelerated degradation of dissolved organic matter (DOM) -... | ecosystem: Environmental > Terrestrial > Soil >...
CGCTGGCGAACCGGTAGAGCATCTGCGCGCCGGCCGGCGCACCGAGCGCCTGCAGCCGGGTGACCTCGCCGGGGGTGACCCAGCCGTCCGCGGTGCTGGTGACGGAGTTGGCGAAGCCGACGATGGTGAGCGCCGGGCTTCCGCGCACGCCCTGGATGGTAAGGGTGCCGCCGGTCTGCGGACCGCCCTGACCCGGGTTCGCGGGGCCGTCCAGCACCACCTGACCCGGGCCGTCCGGCCAGTGCCCGGCGCTCAGCACCAGATCGTCGACCCGGCCGCCGGGCGAGGCCCGCCCGGTCAGCGTGAGCTGCCCGAACGGCTGGCCGCCGAGCTGCGTCGGGACGGTGGCCGTGCCGAACGGGCCGGCCGCCGCGGTCACGCCGTGCAGGGCGGTGGTGGCGGCGAGCTGGGCCGGCCGGGCCCGCGCCGTGTTCACGGTGACCGCCACGTGCGCGCCGTGCTGGGCACCGAACGCGTGCTGGAAGGGGGCGTTGTTCGCGGCGAGCAGCGCGATGCCGAGCGTGGCCGAGGCGGTGGAGACGAGCAGCACCATACCGATCACGGTGGCCTGGAGCTTGTGCCGCCGGAGCCCGCCGGTGGCGGTCCTGATCGCGGCCAGCGAGCGCCCGATCGCTCTGAGCCAGTTAACGTTGGGCCGGTTCATGCCGGCACCTCCGCGCCGCTGACGGCCAGCTGCCCGTCCACGAGCTGGACGGTGCGGGCCGCGAACCGCTCCGCGAGCGCCCGGTCGTGGGTGACCAGCACCAGCGTCTGCCCGTCGCGGTTGAGCTGCCGCAGCAGCTTCCCGATCTCCTGCCCGGTGGCGGTATCCAGCGCCCCGGTCGGCTCATCGGCCAGCAGCAGGTCCGGGGAGTTCACCAGCGCCCGGGCGATCGCCACCCGCTGCCGCTGGCCGCCGGACATACGCGCCGGGTACTCGTTGCGGTAACGGTCAATGCCCATCCGCGCCAGCAGTTCCCCGGCCTGGGCCCGCGCCTGCCGCCGGGACGCCCCGGCGAGCTGGGCCGGCAGCAGCACGTTGTCTTCCACGGTGAGGTCGTCCAGCAGGTTGAAAAACTGGAAGACCATACCGATGTGCCGGGCGCGGAACCGGGCCAGCGCGCTTTCGCTGAGATTGTCGATCCGCCGGCCAGCCACGGTGACCAGTCCGGTCGTGGGGCGGTCCAGACCGGCGATCAGGTTGAGCAGCGTGGACTTGCCGCTGCCGGACGGCCCCATGACGGCGACCACCTCCCCGGCGGTCACGCTCACGCTGACCTCGGCCACCGCGGGCGGGGCCCCCGTCTGGTAGGTCCTGGTCACGCCGTCCAGCCGGATCACCTCACCAGCCAGCCGGATCACCTCACCGGACATGCTGTGCTCTCGCATCGTGGTCCCTCTCTCGTACGGAACTGGCCGGCTGGATCAGGCGGCCGGCTGGATCAGGCGGCCGGCTGGATCAGGCGGCCCCGGGATTCAAGGGTTCCCGGCTGTGCCTGTCAGCGTGGCCCCCGGAACGGCCGCGCGCACTGGGCCAGAACACCGGATCCGGGGTGCAGCTAGCACCACCCCTGATCGTGAACCGCGCTGCATGGAGACGTGGCTTGCGGAGACGTAGCGTGTGAGCCATGACCGCTATTGCCCTCCGGGGCGACACGCCTGCGCAGCGCTACCGCCGCGTTCCGTGGTCACCGGCGGCCTGGCGGCAGGCTTTGTACCTGCTGGGCGGAACGCCGGTGCTGCTCGCCGCGCCGGTCGTCGTGACGGTTCCGGCCTTGAAAGGTCACCGGTGGCCGTACTCGCTGCTCGCCCTAGCGGTCGTGTTCCTGGCCGTGCCGCTGCTCACCCGGATCCAGCGCCACCGGCTGCGGGCCACGGCCGGGGTGGTAATACCGCCGCAGCCGGTCATCCCGGGCCGGCTGATCCCCCAGGGGATCCTCACCGCGGCCCGCTCGCGGGCGACCTGGCGCCAGGTCGGCTACCACCTCCTGGCCGGGCCGGCGCTGGCCGTGACCGCCATCCTCGTCTTCGGGATGTGGCTGGCGGGCGTCCTGTACACACTGGTGTACGCCTACGCGTGGACGCGACCCGCGGGGAGCCTGCTCCAGCGCGGCCAGGCAGATCCGCCGCCCTGGCCCTTCCTGCACGTGCTTCACATCCCGATTGACGTGTACCTGACCGTCGGCGGGATCACGCTCCTGGTGGCCGCACCGTGGCTCACCGCCGCGGTGGGAGCGCTCGACGCCCTGGTGTCCAGCGCGCTGCTGGGCCCGAGCCGCGCTGAGGAACTGCAGCACCGGGTGGAGCATCTGACCCAGACCCGGGCCGGGGTGGTCGACGCCGCCGACGCCGAGCGGCGCCGGCTGGAGCGGAACCTGCACGACGGCACCCAGCAGCGACTGGTGTCGCTCGCGATGCAGCTGGGCATGGCCCGCGCGAACCCGGCCGGCGCGGCGCAGGCGCATCAGGTCATCGCGGAGGCCCACGAGGAGGCCAAGGCCGCCATCGCCGAGCTGCGCAACCTGATCCGCGGCCTGCACCCGCCCGTACTGGAGGACCGCGGCCTGGATGCGGCGCTGTCCGGCGTGACGGCGCGGATGCCGATTCCGGTCCGGCTGACCGTGGACGTGCCTCGCCGGCCGCCGCCCACGATCGAGGCGGTCGCCTATTTCGTGGTCTCCGAAGGGCTCACCAACATCACCAAGCACGCTCATGCGACCCAGGCCGAGGTCTTCGTGCAGCGCGCGGGCGACCGGCTGCACATCATCGTCAGCGACGACGGCGTGGGCGGCGCTGTCCCGGAACGCGGCACGGGCCTGGCCGGCCTGGCCAAGCGCGCCGAGTCGGTCGACGGAACCTTCGAGATCGTCAGCCCGCCCGGCGGGCCGACCCTACTGACGGTGGACCTGCCATGCGCGCGATAGCCATACCCGGCCGCTGGATCTGGGGCCTCACCGGCCTGGTGGCCGCGGTCGTGCTCGCGGTGCCCGGCACCCGCCTGATCACCGCGGACGGCGGCCCCTGGTCCGTGCACGTGCCGCCGATGCCGGACACCGTGGTCCGCACCGTGACCGTGCCGCAGCCCGTCACCAGCCTGGACCTGCAGAGCTACGGCGCCCCGGCGCGGGTGGAATCCGGGCCCGTCAGCCGCGTTCACGTCACCGAGACCATCAGTTACAACAAGCAGAATGGCGGGCCGCCCGCGGTGGTGCACTCGGTCTCCGGTGGCCGCCTCACCCTGGCCGACCCGGCGTGCAATACCCCAGACTGCGCCGTCAGCTTCGCGGTGACCGTGCCATCGGGCGTCAACGTCACCATGGCGACCGATGGTGGCTCGGCCGTCGTGTCCGGGGCGGCCGGGGCACAGGTGGACTCCGGCGGCGGACCGGTGACCGCTATCGGGATCGACGGGCCGTTCACCGCCACCGCAGGGGGCGGCTCGGTCACCGTGTCCGGGGCGGCCGGGGCGCAGGTGGACTCCGGCGGCGGACCGGTGACCGCCACCGGCATCCACGGGCCGTTCACCGCCACCACCGACGGCGGCTCGCTGCAACTGGACAGGCTGGCCGGCCCGCTGCGCGCCGACACCGGCGGCGGCCCGTTGTTCGGCCAGGACGTCGCCGCCGCGACGGCCACCGCCAGCACGGCCGGCGGCTCGGCACAGCTCACCTTCGCCGCGGCGCCGGACACGGTGCTCGTCAACACCGGCGGCGGCCCGGCGACGCTGACCCTGCCCGGTGGACCGTACGAGCTGTCCGCCGACAGCGCCGGCGGCCCGGAGTCGGTGGGGATCGCTACCGACCCGGCCGCCCACCGCTCAATCACGGTCAGCAGCGGCGGCGGGGCACTCGAGGTCGGCCCGGCAGCGGGCCGCTTACCCGGGCGCCCGGCGAAAGTCCGGTTAGGTCGGCTCGCGGCCGTACTTCTGAACCTCGATGATCGCCTGGTACCTCGCATGGATATCGGGCTGTCTGCGGCGGAGCTAGGACATGCAGTCAGTGCTAGCATCGTAAGCAATGCTTGCATAAGGAGGCCGACGATGACGACGCTGACGATTCGCGGTCTTGATGAGGAGACACACGCCCGGCTCCGTGTCCGCGCCGCACAGCACGGGCGCTCGATGGAGGCCGAAGTGCGAGCCATTCTCGCCGAACGCCTGGCCTCCCCGGCGCCGGAGTACGGCCTCGGGAGCCATATTCACGCGCGATTCGCCGCCTTGGGCGGGGAAAGTCTCGATCTGCCCGCGCGCAGCGAGACGCCGCGCGCAGCGGTGTTCGACGCATGATCATCCTCGATACGAACGTCCTCTCAGAACTTGCCCGCATCAATCCCGAGCCGAACGTGGTGACCTGGCTGGATTCGCGGCCCGTCACCGAAATCGCTACCACTGCGATCACGGCTGCGGAACTGCTCTACGGCGTCGCCCGCCTGCCGGACGGGAAGCGCCGAGCCGCACTAGCGGAAACGATCGAGGCACTGCTCAACGAAGATTTTCGCGATCGTGTCGAGCCTTTCAATAGCCTGGCCGCCGGACAGTACGCCACCGTCGTTGTCGGCAGGGCGAAAAAGGGGCGTCCCATCAGCATGGCCGATGCGCAGATCGCAGCCATCTGCCGCGTGCACAGCGCAACGCTCGCCACCCGTAATATTGGCGATTTCACGGATACGGGGATCGACCTCGTCGACCCCTGGGACGCCAACGGCGTATGACCGCCGATCGGGCCACGCCCCCCAGGCCGCAGCAAGGACACGCCGGGCCGGGGGCGCGGGCCCGCGGGAATTGGAGCCCGCTGATCAGGGGACGAGGAACTGCTGGACGATGGCGAGGAACTCGGCGGTCTTCTCGATCATGGTCCAGTGGCCGCAGTTGGACAGGACGTACAGCCGCGAATCGGGCAGCAGGTCCAGCAGCGGTGCGGACGAGGCGCGCCAGGGAACAACCTGGTCGTCACGGCCGTGCACCAGGAGCACCGGCGGGCGGACCGACCCGAGCTCGGCGCCGGACAGCGCCAGGTCATCGACCCAGCGCTGGCGCGGGGCGGGGAACATGGCCTGCCACGAGTCCCGTACGGGCGGATTCAGGCTCGCCCGATAGCGCATCTCCACCAGGTCGTCCGTGATCAGCCCGCGGTTGTGCGCGAACAGGCCGATGACGTGGCGCATCTGCTCGGTCCCGGGCGTGTACCCCCACACCGCGCCCAGCCCGGCGGGCAGCGGCATCGCCACCCCCATCGAGCCCATCGCGACGATGCGCCGCACCGCGCCCGGGCGGGCCACCGCCATCGACAGCGCGACGGCCCCGCCCATCGAGTTGCCGATGATGTCCACCGTGCCCACGCCGAGCGTGTCCAGCAGCGCGAGCGCGTGATCCGTCCACGCCGCGCGCCCGTAGGTACGCGCCTCGCCGGTGGCCGTGCCGCCGAAGCCGAGCTGGTCGGGCGCGATCACCCGGCGGTCCGCACTGAGCGCGGGGATGACCGGGCGCCAGTTCGCCGCGGCCGTCACGCCGGGGCCGGATCCGTGCAGCAGCAGGACCGGCGGTGCGGTCGCCCCTGGGGGTGTGCCGGTATCGATCACAGCGGTGGCCACCCCGGCGACGTCGATCTGGCCGGCCCGCAGATCAGTGCCGGCCCGCAGATCAGTCCCGGTCATCGGTGGGCCGGTCATCGGTGAGGTTGTCACGAAATACCGCCTCCGACGGTCTCCGGATGCCGCTGCGGGCTCCGTCCCGGTTCCGTTCGGTATCCATGGTTTCTTCCCGCAGCTGGGGCTGGGAGGATACGCGGCGGGTCGGGCCGAGCCACATGTCGATCGAGCCCGGCTCGTCCGGGTCGAACACGCGCGGCACCCAGGAGGCGTCGTCCTCAATCCGGCGCACGCCGAAGGAGTACTCGTAGGTAAATCCCTCCGGACCCTGGAAGTACAGGAAGATCGCCGTGGACTGCGGGTGCCGCCCCGGGCCCATCTCGATCTCGACCCCTTGGGAAACCAGGAAGTGCCAGTTGCGGAAGACGTCGTCGATGGTCTCGACCTGGAAGTTCATGTGGCACATGCCCGGCCGGTCGCCCTGGAAGACGGCCAGCTTGTGGTGCACCGGGTCGATCCTCAGCAGGCAGGCCCTGTCCCGTATCCAGTCCGACACCCGGGCGTTGAAGCGGGTACTCCAGTAGCGGTGAGCGTCGTAGACGTCGGGCGCGTCCAGGCACAGGTGCCCGAACTCGGTGATACCAGCGCCCCGGCTGAACGCGACCGGCCGGCCGACGGTCTCCTGCCCGATCACCAGCTCCAGCCGGTTGCCGAACGGATCGTCGAAGGCGATGAACTCGCGGACCCGGCGGGACCGCGCCTCGGCCGCCGAACCACGGTACACGGAGGTGCCGCTGCGCTCAAGCTCGGTCTCGGCGGCATCCAGGACATCCGGCCCGGCCACGGTGAAGCCGGAGGAAATGACGCCGGATGGTCCCTGCACGAGCGCGAGGCAGTGGTGACGGTGGTCAGCGCGCAGATGCGCGACGCCGGGCTCGGTGGACCCGGCCAGCTCCAGGCCGACGATGCCGGTGGCGAAACGGGTGGCCGCGCCGAGGTCGGCGACGCCGGAGCGGACGTAGGCGATATCAGTGAGTGTGATCACGGGGCGGCTCAGGCGAAAACCGGGGCCAGGTCGATGTAGATCTGCCAGTCGCGTACCAGGTCACCGTCGAACTCCAGGATGTCGGCGTTGGGCACGGTGACGCTCTTGCCGTCCTTACGGAGGTACTCCACGTTGATCTTCGCCACCATGGTGTCCCCGGACTCCACGACCTTCACCAGGTGATGGGTGAGGCCGTCGATGCTGGACCAGAAGCCGAGCACGGCCTCCCGCACAGCGTCCTGGCCGTGGATCGGATCCGCGTTGCCGAAGCGGAACGTTACGTCGGGCGTCAGGTGGGCGACGAACCTCTCCACGTCAAACGAGTCGATGTCGGCGAAGATCGTCGTGGCGTCGCGGTTCATGATGTTCTCCTTCGCTGGAGACGTGCTCGGGGGTACGGGCTAGGCGGACGAGATGGGAGCGCGCTCGGGGGGCCAAGCTGGGAGCGTGCTCCGGGGGTGCGGGCTAGGCGGACGGGATGGGACGCAGGCGGCGGGAGTGGTCAGTCTTCCGGCTCGCGGTTGGCCAGGAAGGTCCCGGGCGGCGGAGCGCCCCACAGGTGCGGCGGGACTTCCCAGTCGCTGGCCACCCAGGAGTCGTCCACCTGGTCGATGTCGGAGAACCACTCGATCCAGGAGCCCCACGGGTCGGGGTTGTAGTGGAAGAAGTTAGAGCCGATCGTGTGCCGCCCCAGGCCCCATCCGGCGTCCCGGCCCCGGGTGCGCATCCGGTCGGCGCCGAGCGCGATCGCGTCGATGGACGGCACCTCGAAGCTCGCGTGGTGGAAGCCGCGGTGCGTGCTGGCGATGAACCCGAAGATGTGGTGGTCCCCGCGTCCTCCGTTCAGGAACGTCACCAGGCCGGTGATCCGGTCGCTGACCCGCAGGCCGAGCACCTGGGTGTAAAACTCCGTCATCCGTTGCGGCTGCGCGGTGAACAGCAGCGTGTGCCCGAGGCGGCGCGGCATCACGTCTTCGGTGGCCTGCCGCCACCAGGCGGTCCCGATCCGCTGATGCGCCGCGCCCACGTTGGCCGGCACCTCGGGGACCGGGCGGGCCGGCGACGGCTCCTCATCGAGCAACTGGACGGCCGTACCGTCCGGGTCGCGGATCCACACCCCCTCGGGGCTGGTGCCCGGCGGCGGGTCGATGACCGGCGTCCCCGACCGTTCCAGCGCCTCCCGTACCGCGTCGAGCGTCCCCGGGTGAAGCGTGAACGCGACGTGGTGCAGCCGTTTGGCGGGCGCCTCGACCAGCCGGACCTGCTCCTGGCCACGGCCGGGGCAGTGCGCGACGAGCGACCCGTCCTTCTCCCCTGTCTCCAGGCCGAAGTCCTGCAGGAAGCCCTCGGCCACCGCGAGGTCCGGCACTTCCAGTGCGTAATGATGCAGCGTCGCGATCACCGCTCGCCCCTTCCCCGGGCATGCTGTCGGCACGTAAACTGCATACAGTTTAGGTCGGCTCCGGTCCCATGGGAAGAGAACGGAGCAGACGAAACGGACAGATGCGGGAGATAACGATGCGTGAGGGGCCCGGCGGCATAGCGACGAAAGGGCCAGGTCGCGGCCCCACGGACGGGCCGCAGGAAGAAACGGGCGGCCTCCGGGAGGAACTGGCCGAGGCGGCGCGCGTGCTGTCGGCGCTCGGCCTGGTGACCGCGTACGGTCACGTCTCCGCGCGCGCCGGGGACGTCATGCTGATCACACCGGCCGCCGATCTGGCCACCGCGACCGCGGATGGCATCGTCACCGTGCCGCTGGACACCGGCGCTCCGGGAGCGGGCCCACCGGACACGGGCGCTCATGGCACGGGCCCACCGGGCCCGGGCACGCTGGGCACGCTGGCGGCCGGGGCTCCCGCGGAGGCGTGGGCCCATCTCGCGCTCTACCGGGCCCGGCCGGACGCGGGCGCCATCGCGCGGGCCCAGCCGCCGAGCGCCTTCGCCGCCGCGGCCGGCACAACGGCACTGCCCCCACTGTACGGCCAGGCCGCCTGGCTTGGTGAGACCGTCCCCGTGCACGACAGCGCCGAACTGCTGCGCTCCGCGGAGCTGGCCGGCCGTGCGGCCGGTAGCCTGCCCGTGGGTGAAGCGCTGCTGCTGCGCGGGAACGGGGCGCTGACCCTCGGCACGGCGCCCGGGCTCGCGGCGGCGCGGATGTGGCTGCTGTCGGCCGCCTGCGACGCCTATATTTCCGCCCGCGCGGCCGGCCCGGTCACGCCGCTCAGCCCCGCGGAGATCACTTCCTGGCGGGCCGTCAGCGGCGAGCTTCTGCCGCGCCTCTGGCAGCACCTGCGCGGGCGGGCCACACCGCATAACGCACCGCTACGATGACTCTGGGGGAACCGGGCGGCGCCGACGCGACAGGAGACGTCATGGCCGTGGAACCCAGGCGGGTGCCACCAGGAATCGACACCGGCAAGGCGAACATCGCCCGCGTCTACGATTACTGGCTCGGCGGCAGCAATAACTTCCGTGCTGATCAGGACGCGGCGCGCGCGATGATCGCCATCGAACCGAACATCCGCGGCATCGCCCGCGCCAACCGGGCCTTCCTCGGCCGGGCCGTCCGGTTTCTCGCCACCGAGGCCGGCGTCCGCCAGTTCGTCGACATCGGCTCCGGCATCCCCACCGGCCGGAACGTGCACGAGGTGGTTCAGGAAGCGGCTCCCGGCTCCCGGGTGGTGTACGCCGACGTCGACGAGGTCGCCGTGGCCCACAGCAGACTGATCCTGGAGGACAACGCGGACACCGCGGTCATTCAGGCCGACCTGCGCGAGCCGGACGGCATCCTGATGGCCCCGGAAACCCAGCTGCTCATCGACTTCAGCCAGCCCGTCGCGCTGCTGCTGGTATCGGTCCTGCACTTCCTCGACGACCACGACGACCCCCAGCGTGCCGTGGCCCAGCTGCGGGACGCACTGGCACCGGGCAGCTACCTCGTGCTCAGCCACGCCACCGGCGAGGCGAAACCAAACGTCGCCGCGGCGGCCAACACCGTGTACATGAACAAGGTCGCGGCGCGCGGCGACTACCGTTCCCGCGACGAGATCCTGCGCTTCTTCGACGGATTCACCGTCGTGGACCCCGGGCTGGTCTACCTCACCCAGTGGCGCCCGGACGAAGCCGATGACACCGGCCCCGACCCGGCCAACTTCTGGCTGCTCGCCGGGGTCGGCCGGCTCAACGACCCGCTCGCATAGCTCCGCCCCGCAGACCGCGAACCCGTGCCGCTCCGCCCGGGGGTGCCGTAAAGCTTCGGCAACGCTCCCGCGTCACGCGATTGAGACAGCCGGCTGCGGGTATCTCGGCCGTCGCCAACGTGCACAACGCGACACAAAAGGAGCCGTGAGAATAGTGAGCCTGCTCAAGCGATCGAAACGGACGACCCGGGTGACCGCCAAGCCGACCTGGCGCGAGCGGCGCGCCGCCGAGCGGACCGCGCGGGCCGAGGCCAACCTCGAGGCCACTGAACAGAAGATCCACGAAATCGCCGACCAGGTCCGCAGCGACCTGAAGAATCCCTGATCGCACCGGCGGCCCCGGCTGTACGCCGCACCGCGGCCGCCGGATCAGGCCCGGCTGGCTACTGTCGGCGGCACGCGCGGACGTCTCGCTGCAGGCGCTGCACGGCGCACTTGCGCACCAGCTTGGTGCCGGGCTCATGGCCGCCTGGGTGAGGGGCGGGCTCATGGCCGCCTGGGTGAGGGGCGGGCTCATGGCCGCCTGGGTGAGGGGCGGGCTCATGGCCGCCTGCGTGACGGGCGGCGGATGAGGATACTCTGTCGTTCGGTCCCGGGCCGCGCCCGAGTGGCCGCGAGTCTTCCCCTTGATTGAGGAGCGACGGTGACCACAGGCACTGACCCGCTAGAGACCCTGCTGGCCACGTTGGGCACCTCACACGCCCGGCTGGCCGCCATCGTCGGACCGCTGACGGCCGAAGAGGTGGCGGGACCCTCCTACGACGACGACTGGTCGATCGCGCAGGTGCTATCCCACCTGGGATCGGGAGCGGAGATCTTCGGCCTGCTCCTGGAGGCGGGACGGCGCGGTGCGGACGCGCCCGGCATGGAGCAATTCCAGCCGGTGTGGGACCGCTGGAACGCCAAGAGCCCTGAGGAGCAGGCGCGGGACGGCCTGGCTGCGGACGCGGCGTTCCTGGCCAGTCTCGGCCGCGTGGATCCGGTGGAGCGGGAGGCCTGGCGGCTCTCGTTCTTCGGCGGCGAGCGGGGGCTGAGCGACGTGATCCAGATGCGCCTCAGTGAGCACGCCGTGCACACCTGGGACGTCGCGGTGGCGCGGGACAGCAAGGCGACGCTGGCCGAGGACGCCGTGGAGCTGATCCTCGACACCCTGCCCGGGTACGTTCCCCGGGTCGGCAAGCCGACCGGTGAGAACCTGCGCGCCTACGTGATCACGTACGATCCGGAGCGGCGCTTCCGGCTGGACGCCGCCCCGGAAAGCGTGAGCCTGTCCCCCGCCGACCCGAGCCCGCTGCCGCCGGGCAGCGCCGTCCTGCGGCTGCCCGCGGAGGCGTTCATCCGGCTGGTCCTCGGGCGGCTCGACGACGAGCACGCGTCCGGGGCCGAGACCGAGAACGTGAATCTGGCCGCACTGCGCCGCCTCTTCCCCGGTTTCTAGCCGCCAGGTTCCAGCTGTCCGGCTTCTGGCCCGGAGTTCGGGCCCCCGGGGTCCAAGTCCGGGAGCTCACCCCGACGCGTGGCCCGTCAGGCGGCCGGACTGCTCCAGGTCCACCGCATACTGCGGCCAGTACTGGCCCGCGGCCGGCCCGCCATTACACGCGCCATCGCTGGCGCCCGGGTCCTTGACCCAGAGATAGGCGTCGATCCCGGCGGGACCAGGGTTCAGTTTCGGCGCCGGCCCCGGGGCCCGGCCGGGGGGATTGCACCACTGCGGGGCCAGCGGCCCGGTATAAGGGCCATTGCCGTTCCGGCTGGTGTCGACGACGGCGGTGACCTTGCCGCCGAGGATACGTTCGAGCTGCTGGCTCCAGCTCACCACGTGGCCGGTCCACTGGAAGTTCGACACGTTGGCCGAGAAACCCCGACCGTACCGTATCCCGGCTTCCTGCAGCGGGCCGGCCAGCACGGACGGGTCACTGAACATGCCAGGGTTGCCGGCGTCCAGGTAGACGCGGGCACGGGACAGGGCACCGAGCTTCTTCATCGCGTAACGCAGCAGCCGGTAGCGCTGGGCAGCCGCGGCCGGGCTCAGGCAGCCGCGGACGATGTCCGGCAGCGCGTCCGGCTCCACGACCACGATGGCGCTGGCGCTCCCGATCGTCGCGGCCAGGCCGTCGATCCAGTGCTCGTAGGCCGCGCCCGCCGCGCCGGGGGCCGCGGAGAGCTTCCCGCAGGCGTCGCGGTCCGGCAGGTTATACGCGACGAAGACCGGGACCTCGTGCGCCTTCGCCGCCGCGCGCGCCGCCTGGCTGATCTTCTGCCTGTCGTCCGATGCCCCGGCCGCCCATATCCCGGCGGGGGTCGCCGCGATGGCCTGCAGGGCGGCGGCGTCGCCCACCTGGCCGTTGGCCCGCAGCAGCGTGGCCGCCGACATCAGCGGGTTGCCGGGAAGGGTGTACAGGCGGGTCGCGCCCGAATACGCATCCGGCCCGCACGCCGCGGCGGACAGCACGGATACCGCGGCGACCATGGCCATCGCCGGCATCCGCCGGCGGCGCCGGGGGGACGACTGGGGTGCTGGCATCCGCTTACGTTCCTCTCGCGGCGGGTGAAATAACGACGGCCGGTATAGCGACGGCCGGTCCACCGGTCTCCTCGCAGGGCGGAAACACGTGGCGCCGGGCGGGACATTCTGGATCGCGAATACCCGCGCCGGCGCCACGTACCGGTGCCGGGCAATCAGGTCAGGTCAGGGAACCTGAACCCAGTAACCCGTGGACGGAATTCCGTTGCCGTTCACGGCGAACAGCATGTAATAACTCGGCGGGATCAGATTGCTGTTAGCCGGGATTGTCACCCTCAGGTACCCGTTTCCGGCCTGGGTGAAGGTGACCGCGATGGAGCGCTCATTGACGTCCGTCACGTGCGTGGGGTTGTCGGGCCGCATCAGCCGCAGGTACTTGATGCTGGCCGGGTCGGAGACCTTGACCAGGTAACTCCGCGATGGGTACATGATCTTGGGCGCGGCCTCGATGGCCGGGCGATTGCCCTGGAACATGTAGGGCGGGAAATAGACGTCGATCTCCTGGTTGAAGACCTGCGGCGTGGTGTCCTGCTTATTACCGAACAACGGGTTACCGCCCAGGGTGAGCACGCTCCCGTTGGGGAGCAGAATTCCGCCGGAGTGGTAGTCGCGCCCGGTGATGGAATTCGCGGCCCAGGACATCGAATTGGTGGCCACGTTGTAGATGCGGGTGTCCCGGTTGTCGCTGCCGTGCATCCCGCGGTAGTACCGGGACCCGCCAGTCACCAGGACCTGGTCCGACGGCAGCAGCACGGTGATGGGATAGCGCGTGGGCTCGGCCAGGCTCGGCCCGGTCACCCACTGCGGATTCGGCGCCGCGACATCGATCAGCGCCGTCCGCGCGGTCGCCGCGCTGGACTGGCCGACCCCGCCGCCCCCCAGGACCATGATCTTCTGATTCTGCGCGGGCGGCAGCAGGACCGAGGCGCTGGTCTCCAGGTCCTGCGGATCCTTGATGCCGGGCACCGGGGTGAAGACGTTGTTGTAGAGGTTCCAGAACCCGGGTGTGCGCCACGCGGCCGTGGACGGGCCATATCCCGAGTTGGACCCGGTGAAGAACAACTGCCCGCTCTCGGTCAGGAACGTCGACGGATAGGTCGGGAACCCGCGGTTAGGCCCCGGCGTCCAGGTGTTGTTCGCCGGGTTGAACATCTCGCTGTTCATGGCGACCTGGCCCGATCCGTTCAGCCCGCTCATGGTCATGACCATGCCGTTGCCCATCTCGGCCAGCGTTGGGTACCAGCGGGCGTAGTTCATCGAGTTGACCTCGACGTAGCGCGAGGTCTTGACGTCGAAGATGTACGCGTCCTTGGTGCCCTGGTAGTCCTGCTTCTGCAGCGTCATGGCCGAGCCGACGCCGTACAGAATCGCGTTGGACTGCGGGCCGAGCAGGCCCTGCACCAGGTATTTGGCGGCGGCCGGCTCCAGCGAGCCTTTGCCCTTGTTCACCGCGTCCACCCAGACGTCCTGCTGGCTCGGCACGACGGTGGCGCGGCCACTGACGCGGTTGACCTTCTGCGTCGCGGCCGGGATGGTCAGCTTGAAGGCCGCCCTGAACTGGGCGCCGTTCGGCGCGGTGAAGATCGTTCCCTTGGGCAGCGTCCATGGCTGCTGGACGTCGTTGTTCACGATGGTCATGCTGCCGCCGGCGTTGGTCGGCTTGAGGTTCTCGTACCGGGCCGTGCCCCCCGCGACCAGGATGTTCCCGTCAGGCAGTTCAATGTGCCCGGCGCAGAAGAGGTCCCACGGGGTGGGGATCAACTGCTCCTGCATGGTCACCGGATTGAGCAGCAGGGTCTTGAACGTCCCGTTGTTGAAGAACGTCTGGTTGTTGCCCGACCCGGCCATGATCAGGACATCCCCGTTGTAGAGCAGGGTGGAGTGGATGCCGTTCACCCGGAACTTGGCCGGGATGTTCAGCTTGGTCCACAGGCCGTCCTTCTGCTCGTAGGCCTTCTGGGTGATCTGGTAGTGGTGATACCAGCCGGTCACGGTGGCCCCGACGGTCGGCACGTTGGCGGCCAGCACCCCGCAGAGCACGACGAAGCCGACCAGGATTCCCATCAGGCGCCGCCCGATCCGCTTCTTACGCCGGGTCTCCACCTGGAATGGAAAGGCGAGGGTGGGAGGATTACTCATCGGTGAAAATTCTCCTAAGCCTTTTCGGAGGCAAGGTCCAGGTCGGCGGAGTCACTCGGATCGTGATGCGCGGTGTGCCGGCCATCACGCTGTCCGGGACTACGGGAACGGTCAAACAGCCAAATTGCGATCGGCGCCAGGCAGGCGAACAGAATGATGGCCGTCCAGGCCATCATCATGGGATAGGGCCGGTGCCGCAGGAAGGCAATGGTCATGATGACAACGGGGACGATCGCCCACATCAGCGAGTAACGGAACGTCGACAGGCGGTCCTCGGCCGTCGACGCCCCCTTCGCCGTTACGTTGAATTTTAGCTTCCGCCCGAACATCACCTTCATCACGGCGCGCGCGTAGATCGGCGCGGTGAGCGCCGAGACGAGCATTCCGGAGAAGCCTGACGAACCGGCCGGCTCGTGCGGGCTGACGTTGTGGCGGCGCATGTACCGGTAGAGCAGGAACTGGACGATTCCGACGTCGACGTAATAGGTGAGCCACCAGGTTTCGCTGGTGCGAAGGCTGGAAATCCCGAAGCCGAGATAGCAGGCGCTGATCAGGATGCCGAGAATCCAGCCGAACGCGACCGACGGGTAGTAGGTCAGCATCAGGAAGTAATGCAGCATCGCGCCCGGCCGGAGCTTGAAGAACATACGCCAGACCTGCCGGAGGATGGCGTCGAACGTGCCCGCCGACCATCGCGTCTGCTGGCCGAAGAACTCCGTCCACGACGATGGGCCCTCACCCACGGCGACCAGGTCCGGGGTGTACACCGAGCGCCAGGGCCGGCCGGTGGGGCTCTTGGTGGAGTGAATCCGGAGGCTGGTCGCCATGTCCTCGGTGATGGAGTCGACGTAGCCCTGCCGGATCGCGCTGGTCCGCACGGCCGCGTTCGTGCCCACCAGCATGGGGCAGCGGCGGCGGTTACCGGCTCGCTGGATGACGCTGTGGAACAGGTACTGGGCGGACTCGGCCCAGCGGGTGATGCGGTTGCCCGTGTTGCCGTAGAACTGGGGGCCGACCACGAAGGCTACTTCGGGATCGCGGAAGTAGCCGAGCAGCCGTTCCGCGAAGATCGGCAGCGGCACGTGGTCGGGGTCGACGAACATCACGACGTCGTAGCCGCCCGCGTGCTCGAACAGCCAGCGGTTATGGTTGCCGTGCTTGGTCTTCGCGGCGAAGGCGCCCTTGTCGAACTCCAGGTAGCCACGCCCCTTGCGGCTGAAGTGGTGCACGCCGATCCGCCGGCACATGTCTTTGACCTCGTCGGAGTTGCCCTCGTCCAGCAGCCACAGGTCGAGCTTGCCGTCGTACACGATGGCCTTGGCCGCGCGCAGCGTCCGCTCGGCCATCTCGATCGGCTCCTTGTCCGGAACGATCGTGGTCAGGAACGCCACCCGCAGCCGAGCGTCCGGCTCCACCGGGATAGGGTCCCGGGCGGCCATGCAGGCCCGGGACACTGTGAGCACGTTGACCAGCAGGAACAGCTGCATGATGATCGAGCCGAACGCCATCCCGCCCAGCAGCACGATGTGCGAGTCGGTGGCGAGCGTGCGCAGGGCGAAATCCATCCGCCAGCCGCCGAGGTTCGGGTACTGGGACTGGAAGATCAGCCAGTACATGAACCGGAGATCCAGGATCACCAGGGCGGTCGCGATGATCCGGGTGAATAGCCATTCGCGCTTGTTGCGGTGGATGGGCCGGTACTGGACCTGGTAGGGCTCATCCCAGCGGGGGCTTTCCAGCGGGCCGGCCAGGGCAGAGAACTGGTCGTAGTCGTAGCCGGAGTCAGCTAGTTCGTCGTCTACCGGGGCACGCGTGCCACCGACAACCATGAACCGGTGGCCGAGACCGGGGCCCGGCCGATGCGGCTCCGGGGGCGGCCCCGGGTCAGGTCCCCGGCGGACCCCGGCTTCACGGTAGAGGTCGGCTTGCCGGCGCGGCCGTTCTTCCCACTGCGGCTCGGCTTCCCGCCGGGGGGCAAGCTGCCTGCGGGGGACAAGGCCTCCCGGCGCCTCCGGGTCAGGGCTGGGCCCAGATTGCGGGCGCGGCTCGGCACGCCGGCCCGGCTCAGGATGCCCGGGCTCGGGGCGCCGGGGCTGAGGGCGCCCAAAGGGCTGAGTGTCTGGATTAGGCACAAACCGCGGCTGCGGCTGAGGATCCCAGGGCGGCTCGGCGCCCTGGGGCTGCTCGGGATGGCGGTGAGGCGGTCCAGGGTGCTGATCAGGCTCAAGGCTGGGCCCCGAGGTCGCGCCGGGTGTATCGCTCACCGCCGGCGTGATCTCTTTACGGCGTCCTCGAACTGACATATTTCCCTTTTCTCTCTTCCGGGACCAGGCCCGCCGTACGCGGCAGCCTGGGGCAGAGAATGCGTCATCGCACGCGGAAAGCGGTGTCGCGAGCAGCCTGAACGGCAGGCTGCGCTCAGCTGTGCTCGCACGGCGGCGTGCGGCACCCGGGGCATCCGGCCGTCATGGCGGCGCATACCCCGGGTCTGGGTCTAACCGGGGGCTATGCCACCCCGCCCGCAGACATGGACGTGCCGATCCGGACAAAAAGATCATCGTTTTCTCACCATCCCGATGACTTGACGCCTTGCGCCGGGGCGGCCTGCAGTCCGCTGACCAGCAGTAACACTGGCCGCATCCTGCACAAAACCGACGCTTACGACATAGACGTTTTTAGCCGGTCTTACGTTTACATGACGGCGCTTTCCCATAGATGGCGCGAAGAAGTTTTTTCGTACCGTTGCACCCTGTAAGCGGTCCGTGTCCGATCACAAAGGGCGGCCGAGCAGGGTGGGGTTGGCCGGGAAAGTCAATAATTTCTTGTTACGGCCATGGGAACGGCACGTGACGTTAACCCGGTCGCGATCCCGTTGGCATGCCTCTGAACAGGGAAAACGTCCCCCGATGGGCACTGATCCCGTTGGCCTGGCTCTGCACAGGGAAACGTCCCCCGGTGGGCACTGATCTCTCGGCCGCCCATGGGATGTTTAGGGACACGCCCCGACGACGGAAATTGAAGGTTCACGTACAAAAAAGATGGTCGGTGACCGTAACGGAACACGGGGCGACGGGCGACCCATTTCAGCCACACGAGGCGGCCAGGAAATGGCGAAACCTCGCATTGACGACACTGCGTGCACATTAGTTTCCTGGTCTCCCAGGCCGGACAAAGGATCCGAAACGTCACGGAAGAGCCGACCACAGCGGGGAGGACCCGGCGGGAGGTCCCCCCGTTGGCGGGAGCACCCCGCGGGAGGTCCCCGGCGAGAGGTCCCGTGGCGGGAGATCCCCCTATGGCGGAGAGAGGCTGGCGTGGTGTTAGGCGGGGCCGGTATCCGGGGCGCGCTGGTGGGCGCGGAGAGCCTCACCCTTGGCGCGGGCGGTGGCGGCGAGCTGCTCCTGGAACTCGGTCATCCGGCGGCGCAGGTCCTCATCGGCGGCGGCGAGGATGCGGACCGCGAGCAGCCCGGCGTTCCGCGCGCCACCGACCGCGACGGTCGCGACGGGGATCCCGGCGGGCATCTGGACGATTGACAGCAGCGAGTCCAGACCGTCCAGGTGGGCCAGCGGCACGGGCACGCCGATGACGGGCAGCGGGGTGACCGAGGCCAGCATGCCGGGCAGGTGCGCCGCCCCGCCCGCGCCCGCGATGATGACCCGCAGCCCGCGCCCGGCCGCGGCCGAGCCGTACTCGATCATCTCCCGGGGCATCCGGTGCGCGGACACCACATCGGCCTCGTAGACGACACCGAACTCGTCCAGGGCGTCCGCGGCCGCGCGCATCACCGGCCAGTCCGAATCACTGCCCATGACGACGCCAGCCAGTGGCGATGCGCTCATCACGCCGCCGCCTCTCTTGTCGCGCGTACTGATCTTCTCGCGGGCCCTGGCCGTCCGGCCGGCCAGGGCCACCCGGCGGCCCCTGATCTTCTCGCCCGCCCTGACCGCCTCATTCGGCGTCCTCGTCTCCCCCGCGCAGGAAACTCGCGGCGCGGCGGGCCCGCTCCCGCAGTTCGGTAACGTCGTCGCCGAGCACCGTGACGTGGCCGATCTTGCGCCCGGGCCGAACCGCCTTGCCGTACATGTGCACCTTCACGCCGGGGTCGGCCGCCATCACGTGGATATACCGGTCGTAGACGTCCGGGTCGGTCCCGCCCAGCACGTTCGCCATCACGACGTAGGGGGCCAGCATGCGGGGGGCTCCCAGCGGGAGGTCCAGCACGGCCCGCAGGTGCTGCTCAAACTGGGACGTTGCTGCCCCCTCGATCGTCCAGTGCCCGCAGTTGTGCGGCCGCATGGCGAGCTCGTTGACCAGCAGGCGGCCCGGGGTGTCGAACAGCTCGACCGCGAGCAGGCCGGTCACGTCCAGCTCGGACGCGATCCGGAGCGCCATGAGCTGGGCGCCGGCGGCCCGGTCCGGGGCGAGGCCGGGAGCGGGCGCGATCACCTCGCGGCAGATCCCCATCTGCTGCACCGTCTGCACGACCGGGTACGCGGCGCCCTGCCGGTGCGGCGACCGCGCGATCAGGGCGGCCAGTTCACGGTCGAAGGCGACGTGCTCCTCGGCCAGCAGCCGCAGACCCCGGCCCGTCACCTCGGCCAGCACGCCCGCCGCCTCGCCGGGCGAGGCACAGACCCAGACGCCCTTGCCGTCGTATCCCCCGCTGACGGTCTTCAGGACCAGTGGCCAGCCGGAGCCCTCGGCGAACCTCTCGATATCGGCCTGGTCGCTGACCGGCGCGTACCGGGGGCAGGGAATGCCGATCTTGGTCAGCCGCTCGCGCATGGCCAGCTTGTCCTGCGCGAAGTGCAGCGCGGCCGGCCCGGGACGGAGCACGAACCCCTCGTGCTCCAGCGCGGCCAGGCCCGTTCCCGGCACGTGCTCGTGGTCGAATGTCACCACATCACAGCCCGTGGCGAAGCTGCGCAGATCATCCAGCGACCGGTAATCGCCCAGCTGAACGTCGGGCCAGACCCGGGCGGCGCTGTCGCCGGCGGAATCAGCCAGCACGCGGAAGCCGACGCCGAGTTCGGTGGCGGCCGGGCAGGTCATCCGGGCCAGCTGGCCGGCGCCCACCATGCCCACGGTGGGAATTCCGGCCTCCGGCGGCTGCTGCGCGAGCGGCTTGCCCGCGGGCGGCTCTCCCGCAGGTCGCGGCGCCGGCCGGTTACCAAGCTGTTCACTCACGGCCCGTAGCTTATGAGCAGCGAAGGTGTGCCCGCACGCGGTGTCACAGTTCGGCACTCGCTGGGCAGATTTAACCTGCGCGATACATTCCATATCCGGCAAAAGGCCTATGATCAGCGCGATTACCAGCAGGCGAGCCGGGAGGACTACATGGCCATGCCCGACCATGACGCTGCTGTCCTGACCGAAGAGGATGTACCCCCCGGCGTGATCGCGCGCGAGGGTACGTACGGGGAGCGGATCGTCGCCGTGGAGCCCGGCGGCGCGGAATTCATCCCCTTGCACGAACGGCACGGCAAGCCGCTGCAGCTCTTCTGGACGTGGAGCTCGCCGAACATGGAGTTCGCGACGGTCTTCGTCGGCGTGCTCGCGATCGCGCTCTTCGGCCTGAACTTCTGGCAGGCGGCGCTCGGGATCATCGTCGGGACCGCGATCGGCAGCGTCACCCAGGGCCTGCTGTCCCAGCCGGGCCCGGTCTACGGGGTCCCGCAGATGGTGCTGAGCCGGCTCGGATTCGGCTACTGGGGCAACGTGCTGCCCGCGGGACTGAACGCGGTCACGGCCGGCGTGGGCTGGTTCGCGGTGAACAGCGTGAGCGGCGCGTTCGCCCTGAACGCCCTCACGCACCTGCCAAAGGCCGCCTGCCTCGTCATCATCGTCGTGCTCCAGGTCGCGGTGGCCTTCTTCGGTCACAACCTGGTGCACGTGTTCGAGCGCTACGCCTTCCCGATCCTGACGATCATCTTCCTGATCGCCGCCGGGGTCATCCTGTCCAAGGCGCACCCCGGCGCGCCCAGCCACCACGGCGGCATCGGCGGCTTCCTGCTCACCGTGGGCGCGGCGTTCGGCTACGCCGTCGGCTGGAACCCCTACGCCTCCGACTACACCCGGTACCTCCCGCGCGACGCGAGCAAGCGCGCGATCGCCCTGTGGGCGGGCCTCGGCCTGTTCCTGTCCTGCGCGCTGCTGGAGATCGTCGGCGCGGCCGCCGCGACCGTGCTGAACCCGACTGCGGCCACCGGCAGCAACCCGACCGGCGCCTTCACCGGGCTGCTGGCCACCCCGCTGCGCGACCTGACGCTGCTGGCGATCGCGCTGGGCGCCGTGGCCGCCAACGTGCTCAACATCTACTCCGGCGCGCTGTCGTTCACCGCGCTCGGAATCAGGCTGCCGCTGCGGCTGCGGCGGGCGATCGTAGCGCTGGTGTTCGGCGCGATCGGCTTCGTCCTGGCCCTGACCGGGCTGAACGACGCCGGCACCAAGTACGAGAACTTCCTGCTGATCATCGCCTACTGGATCGCGCCGTGGCTGGCGGTGTTCTTCTGCGACCAGTTGCTGCGCCGGGGCCAGACGCCGGACACGATCGAGCCGCTGCTGTTCGACAGGAAGTACACGAACTGGGCCGGGCCGGTGGCCATGCTGGCCGGTATGGGCCTGTCGATCTGGCTGTTCTCCAACCAGACCGAATACATAGGCCTGGTCCCCACACACATCCCGTCCGTCGGTGACCTGACGTTCGAGGCCGGCTTCGTCATCACCGCGGTCGTCTACCTGGCCTGGCGCCTCATCGAGCGCAGGCGCCCGGCCGCCGTCACCGTCTGAGGACGGCGACCGCCTGAAGACGGCAACCGCCTAACGACGGCAACCGCTTGAAGACGGCAACCCGCCTGAGGCGGAACGCGGTCAGGCCGGCCCGCTGCGGACCGGCTGGCTGCGGGAGGCGGGCGGCCGCCGGGGCAGGAAGACGGCGAACACGGGGGGCCGCTGGCGGACCAGCACGACGCGTCCGCCATCCGCCGCCGCCATCGTCCGGGCCAGCGGCAGGCCCAGCCCAGTTCCCTCGGGGCGCCCGCTGACGCTGCGCTCGAAGATGTGCGACACGAGCTCCGGCGGAACGCCCTTACCCTGATCCTCCACCTCGATCACCGCGGACTTGGTGTTCTGCGACGTGCGGATCTCTACCGTGCCGGCCCCGTGCATCAGCGCGTTGTCCACCAGCGTGGCCAGCACCTGGGCCAGGCCACCGGGCGTGACGTGGGCACGGAGCCCCCGCTGGCCGGTCACTACGAGCTTGCGGCCGGACCGGCGGAACGCGGGATCCCACTCGACGACCTGCTGGTCGATGATCTCGTCGATGCCGGTGACGGAGGCCGTCCCGGCCGCCCCGCGGCGGGCCGGGTCGAGTAGCTGGCTGACCACGTCGGCAAGGCGTTCGGCCTGGGCGAGCGCCGCGCCGCCTTCCTCCCGGACCGCATCCGGGTCATCAGCGGCGGCGATCACCTCCTCCAGGCGCATCGACAGCGCGGTCAGCGGGGT
>Ga0066790_10000160_pt1 | contig 21978 bp, 19 predicted proteins | sample OrgsoiDNA2013050_FD_70963 | JGI IMG/M metagenome (GOLD analysis project Ga0066790, IMG submission 70963) | Permafrost soil microbial communities from the Arctic, to analyse light accelerated degradation of dissolved organic matter (DOM) -... | ecosystem: Environmental > Terrestrial > Soil >...
GCTCGATGAAGAGCGCGGTGCTCGGGGCGATCGTGATCGCGATGATCGACAACGGCCTCGGCCTGCTCAACGTCAGCGCCGGCACCAAGTACATCGTGACCGGTCTCGTGCTGCTGGCGGCGGTCACGCTCGACTCGGTCTCGCGACGCGGGCGGGTCCAGACTGGCCGCGGCTGAACGGGGAGCCCACGTCGTGACCGTCGTCGGGCTCGACGTGGGCACCAGCTCGGTGAAGGGCATCGCTCTCTCGGGCGATGGCGAGGTTCTGGCCGTGGCCGAGTCCGGCTATCCGTTCCAGACGCCGCGGCCGGGGTGGACCGAGCAGGACCCCGAGCTGTGGTGGGGCGCCGCCGGCGAGGTGCTCGCAGAGCTGCGGTCGAGGACCGCGGCGCCGCAGGGGATCGGGCTGAGCGGCCAGATGCACGGGCTGGTCGCACTCGACGTGGGCGACCGCGTCCTGCGGCCGGCGCTGCTCTGGAACGACCAGCGGACGGCCGCCGAGGCGGCCGAGATCGAACGACGTCTGGGCGGTGTCACGGGCGCGGTGCGGGCCACCGGCAACCGCTCGCTGACTGGCTTCACCGCGCCCAAGCTGATGTGGATGGCGCGCCACGAGCCCGAGCGCTACGAGCGAATCGTCTCGATCCTGCTGCCGAAGGACTACGTCCGGCTGCGGCTCTGCGGCGAGCGGGCGACCGACGTGAGCGACGCCTCGGGCACGGGCTGGTTCGACGTCCGCGGGCGGGTGTGGAGCGACACGGTTCTGGCCGCGCTCGATACGCCGCGTGAGTGGCTGCCGCCGGCGCTCGAGAGCGCCGCGGTCACGGGGGCGACACCGGATCGGATCCCGGTCGCGGCCGGGGCCGGTGACCAGGGCGCCGGGGCGCTCGGTGTCGGCGCCATCGGACCGCCCGCATCCAGCGGGCCGGCGGGGCGCGCGGCTCCGATGTCGATCGTGCTGGGGACCTCGGGCGTCGTGTGCAGCCCGTTGGAGACCTACGCGGCGGACCCCGAGGGGCGCCTGCAGGCCTCCTGCCACGCCTTGCCCGGGGCGTGGTTCGCGATGGGCGTGATGCTCTCGGCCGGCGGATCACTGGCCTGGTGGCACGCCGTCGCCGGAGGCGGCGCCCCGGTGGCGGAGCTGCTGGCCGAGGCCGAGCGCTGGCCGCCCGGCTGCGAGGGCCTGCTGTTCCTCCCCTACCTCACCGGCGAGCGCTCACCGCACGCCGACCCGGGCGCGCGCGGCGCGTTCGTGGGCCTGAGTGCCAGCCACGATCGCGGCGCGCTGGTGCGGGCTGTGCTCGAGGGGGTGGCGTTCGGCTTGCGCGGCTCGCTCGACCTGGTCCGCTCGATCGGGAGCGTGGCGAACGTGGGGCGGGTGAGCGGAGGCGGGGCGCGCAGCGCCCTGTGGCTGCGGATCTGCGCCTCCGTGCTCGAGCTGCCCTTGGAGCGGGTGGCCGTGGACGAAGGCGCGGCGTACGGTGCCGCGCTCCTCGGAGGCGTCGCGGCGGGGTGGTGGTCCGATCCGAGACAGGCCGCCGAGGCGTGCGTGAGCGTGCGCTCCACCGTGGAGCCCGAGCCCGCGTGGGTCGCGCCCTATGCGGAGTTGCGCGATCGGTTCGAGGCGCTGTATCCGGCCGTGCGCCCGTTCGCTCCGGACTGACCCCTCGACCGACGGCGCGCTGCCGGGGGTCAGGCGATCGCCGGCGCGTCCGGAAGCCGGGCCAACGCGGCGTCCATGTCGGCCTCGGAGAACTCGGGATCCTCGAGCGTGCCCGCGAGGTACGCGTCATAGGCGCCGAGGTCGAAGTTGCCGTGGCCGCACAGGCCGAACAGGATCACGCGCTCCTCGCCGGCCTCGCGGGCGGCCTCGGCCTCCTCGATCGTGGCGCGGATCGCGTGCGCGGGCTCGGGCGCGGGGATCAGGCCCTGCGTGCGGGCGAAGCGCACGGCCGCCTCGAAGATCTCGTTCTGCCGGTAGGCACGCGCCTCGACCAGCCCGGCGCGCACGAGCCCGCACAGCAGCGGCGAGTCGCCGTGGTAGCGCAGGCCGCCCGCGTGAACCGGGGCCGGGACGAAGTCGTGCCCAAGGGTGTACATCGGCATCAGCGGCGTCAGCCCGGCTGTGTCGCCGAAGTCGTAGCGGTAGACCCCACGGGTCAGCGTCGGGCACGCAGCCGGCTCGGCGGCGACGAACCGCGTCCGCGCTCCGTCACGCAGGACCCGGCGCAGAAACGGGATCGCGAGGCCTCCGAAGTTCGAGCCGCCACCCACGCACGCGATCACCACGTCGGGCATCTCGCCGGCCAGCTCCATCTGCGCGATCGCCTCCTGCCCGATCACCGTCTGGTGCAGGAGCACGTGGTTGAGGACCGAGCCCAGCGAGTAGTTGGCGTCGCCGCGGCCGGCGGCCACCTCCACCGCCTCGGAGATCGCGATCCCCAGCGAGCCGGTCGGGTGTCCGGCGTTGTCACGCCCGGCCTGGGTGAGGTCGCTGGGCGAGCGGTGAACGCTTGCGCCCCAGGTCTCCATCATCGAGCGGCGGTAGGGCTTCTGGTCATAGCTCGAACCGACCATGAACACCTCGCAGCCGAGACCGAACAGCGAGCAGGCGAAAGCGAGCGAGGAGCCCCACTGCCCCGCGCCGGTCTCCGTGACCAGGTGCTTGATCCCGGCCTTGGCGTTCTCGTACACCTGTGGCACGGCGGTGTTGGGCTTGTGGGACCCGGCCGCCGAGACCCCCTCGTACTTGAAGTAGATGTGGGCCGGCGTGTCGAGCGCACGCTCGAACCGCCGGGCGCGGAAGAGCGGCGTCGGGCGCCACAGCCGGTAGGTCTCGCGCACCTCCTCCGGGATCTCGATCTCCGGCTCGGCCGAGACCTCCTGCTCGATCAGCCCCATCGGGAAGATGGGCGAGAGGTCGTCGGGTCCGGCGGGCGCCAGCGTCCCCGGATGCAGCGGCGGGAGCGGTTCGCCGGGCAGATCCGGCCTGAGGTTGATCCACTGCGTCGGCACCGCGTGCTCGCCCAGCAGGTACTTGACGGTCTGATCGCTCATCGCTCCCTCTCTGCTCTCGTTCTGTGCGGTGTGCGTTTGCTGCGCTCCGCGGGGCCGTGCGGTATCCCGGCAACCCTAGCGCCGCGTGCACCAACAGACCCCGAGGGTCGCGGTTACGCCGAAGTGGAGCAAAGCAGCGCCTCGCGTACGCCGAGAGGATCTCAGCTACGTCTCAGCGAAACAAGCGCATAACCCCCACAACACTGCAATCCGTGCGATGATCGCCCCGAGCTGTGATCTTCGGGTGATCGGCTCGATCCAGGTTTGACCCCATCCGGCGGTTTGCGGCATCGAAGTCAGCTGCGGCCCGGGCGGGAGGAGAACCAGAACAGGGATCGAGGGGTGAGGGGAGATCTTGGAGGCGCAGAGGCAGAGGCGGGCGGGCCCCCGCCGGGGGGCTTGAGGTGGTAGCGCGGGTTGCGTCGCTAGGCGCGCTCACGCTCGCGCTCGTCCTGGTCGTCGTGATCCTGTTCGGGGGCGGCGACTCCTACTCGGTCCGAGCCTACTTCCAGGACGCCGGCGGGCTCGTGAACGGCGACCAGGTGATCATCGGGCCGGCGACGATCGGTTCGATCACGGACGTGAGCCTGTCCGACAACGGCCAGGCGCAGATCTCGATCAAGCTCGATCCCTCCGCGGCGCCGCTGCGCCAGGGGACGACGGCGCACATCTACGAGAACTCGCTGTCCGGGGTGGCCAACCACTACGTGGCGCTGGTGCCGGGGCCGAAGAGCGCGGCCCCGATTCCCAGCGGAGGTGCGATCAGCTCCGATCACACCACCTCGTTCGTCGGCCTCGACCAGGTGTTCGACGCGTTCGATCCGCTCACCCGGCTCGGCTTGCGAGGACTGATCCGAGGCGAGGCGGCGAGCATCAAGGGCCGGGCGCTCCCGGCCAACCGCACGCTTCTGTATCTCGCCCCCGGGCTGTCCAGCACGAGCGACGTAACCCGCCAGCTGGCGCTCAACGAGCCCGCCTTCGACGGCCTCCTCGTCCAGGGCGCCCAGGCGCTGCAGGCGCTCGCCTCCAGAAGCAGGCAGCTGACCGAGCTGGTCGCGAACACGAACGCGACCACGGCCGCGATCGCCGGCCAGAGCCAGGCGCTGCAGCGCGCGCTGGCGCTGCTTCCCGGCGCGCTCACGCACACGACTGGCACCTTCGCGGGGTTGCGCAGCACGCTTGACGCGCTTGATCCCGTGGTCGCGGCATCGAAGCCGGCCTCCCGGCAGCTGGCCCAGTTCAGCGCCGCCCTCCGGGTGTTCACCGATGCGTCGATCCCGACGCTCGGCCACCTGAGCGTCCTGATCAGCAACCCGTCCGGCAGCGGCGACCTGACGTCCCTGTTCTCGGAGGCGCCGGCGCTGGCCAGCGCCGGCAGGGCCGCCTTCCCCCGCCTGATCCAGGCCATGAACAACTCGCAGAAGCAGGTCGACTACCTGCGCTACTACACGCCCGACGTCGTCGCGTCACTCGCGAACCTGGGTCAGGCCGGTGCCTACTACGACGCCAACGGCCACTACACCCGCACGCAGCCGTACTTCAACGCGTTCGCCCTGGGCGGATCGAACGTGCTCACCTCGAAGCCGGCCTTTGCGCGCTACCAGGGCCTCCAGACCGTCCACGGCCGCTGTCCCGGCGGCGCGGTCCAGCCGGCGCCTGACGGCTCCGCCCCATGGGCGGTTCCGGGCTGCAGCCCATCGACCACCCCGCCCGGCCCGTGAGACGCCTGGCCACTCTTGCCCTGATGCTGATGGCCGCCGTCGCGGCCGTGACGGTCGCCGGGACGAGCGGCTCACGCGGCGCCGGCGGCCCGTACATGGTCCGGGCGATCTTCGACGACGCCGGATTCGCCGTGCCCGGCGAAACGGTGCGGGTGGCGGGCGCGAACGTCGGCTCGATCGCGGCGATTGACGTCACCCCGACCACGCCCAAGCGAGCAGCGGTCACGCTCGGGATCGACAACGCCGACTTCACCCCCTTCCACGCCAACGCCACCTGCACGATCCGGCCTCAGTCGCTGATCGCCGAGCGCTACGTGGACTGCAACCCCGGCACCTCGAACACGCCTACGCTGCCCAGGATCGAGCGAGGCCCCGGGGCGGGCAGCTACTACCTGCCGGTCACGCAGACCAGCTCCCCGATCGACTTCGACATCGTCCAAAGCATCTCCCAGCAGTCGATCAGGGAGCGGTTCTCGCTCATCATCGACGAGCTCGGGACCGGGCTTGCGGCGCGCGGCTCGGACCTGAACGCCGTCATCCACCGGGCCAACCCGTCGCTTGCCTACACCGACGAGGTGCTGAAGATCCTGGCCCAGGAGAACCGCGTGCTGGCGCGGCTGGCGGTGGACTCCGACACCGTGCTCGGTCCCCTGGCGCTGGCGCGCCGCGAGCTCGCGGACTTCGTCGTGCAGGCCAACACGACAGGGGTGGCCAGCGCGGCCCGCGCCGCTGACATCGCGCGCTCGTTCCAGCTGCTCCCGTCGTTCCTGCGTCAGCTGCGCCCGCTGATGGTGGACCTGGCCGGGCTCGCCGATCAGGGAACCCCGCTGATGGCCAGCCTCGGCCAGAGCGCGGGGGCGCTGAACCGCCAGTTCACGAACCTGGTGCCGTTCGCGCAGCAGGCGACGCCGGCTCTGATCGCGCTCGGCAAGACGGCGCAGCAGTCGCAGCCCTACCTGCTGGCCACGGAGCCGCTCGCGCACCAGCTGCAATCGCTCGGCAGCGCGGCCGTCCCGACGGCCTCGTCGCTGAACACCCTCACGTCGAGCCTTCAGAAGACCGGCGCGATCCAGCGGCTGATGGCGCTGCTGTTCAACGGGACCAGCGCGACGAACGCGTTCGATTCCAGCGGCCATTACGCGCGCGTGCAGCCGCTGGTGGGTGACTGCATCGGATACGCGGTCACCCCCGTGGCCGGCTGCTCGGCCAACTTCGGCGCCTCGTCGGCGGCCGCCGCCGGCGTGGTCCGCCGAGCCGTGCGCGCGACGTCACCGCCGCCGCGGGCGAAGGCGCTGGGCGGGCTTCTGCGCTACCTGATCGGGAATCGGCGATGAAGCAGCGCGGACGCAGTCAGCCAGTGTTCCAGAACCCGACGCTGATCGGCGCGCTCACGGTGCTGGTCACGATCATCGCGGTGTACCTGGCCTACCAGGCGAACAACGGGCTGCCGTTCGTGCCCACCTACGACCTGCGGGTGCAGATCCGCAACGCCAGCGAGGTGACGCGTGGGGCCGACGTGCACATGGGCGGCTCGCTGGTCGGCGTGGTCAACACCATTCAGGCCACGCGTGACGCCGCCGGTGAGCCGATCGCGCTGTTGAGCCTGAAGCTCAAGAAGAGCATCCAGCCGCTCTCGGTCGACTCGCTGTTCACAGTGCGGCTCAAGGCGGCGATCGGCCTGAAGTACCTGGCCATCATTCCCGGCACCTCGAAGCAGGTGTGGCAGGACGGTGCCACCGTCCCGGTCACCCAATCGAGCGCCACCGTGGATCTCGATCAGGTGCTGTCGATGTTCGATCCGCCCACCCGGGTCGGGGTGGCCGCGACCACGATCGGCTTCAGCAACGCGCTGGCCGGGCGCGGCGGTGACATCAACGACGCGATCAGCGCGTTCGTGCCCCTGTTCAAGGACCTGGGGCCGGTGGCGCGCAACCTCTCAGCCCGGACCACGGATCTCGGCGGGTTCGTCCGCGGCCTGGGATCGTTCGCCGGGGCGGTGGCGCCCGTGTCGCAGGCGCAGGCCAATCTGTACGGCAACCTCGACACCACATTCCGGTCCCTGGCCACCGTCGCCGTGCCGTACCTGCAGGATTGGATCACGCAGACACCACCGACGTTCAGCGCCGTGATCAGCGACAGTCCCAGACTGCAGTCGTTCCTGACCGACACGGCCGGCCTGTTCGCGGAGCTGCGGCCGGGGTTCGCCACCCTGCCGGCCAGCGCGCCGGTGCTGGCGGACGCGTTCGCGGAGGGGGCGAGGAACCTGCCGGGGACGATCGCACTCGACCAGCAGACCCTGAGCCTGTCCAAGCACCTGGCCGCCTACGGTGCCAAGCCGGTCGTGCAGCAGGGTCTCAGCCGGCTCACCCTCACAGCCTCCGACCTGCGCTCACCGCTTCAGTTCCTGACGCCGGTTCAGTCGTCCTGCAACTACGTCACCTTGGCCCTGCGCAACATCGCCAGCACCCTGTCTGACCCGGTCGCCACGGGGACCACGCTGAGGTTCGTGATCGTGGCGATCGACGACGTGCTCGGCGGCGAGAGCGTGCCGTCCCACCAGGTCTATACGACGCCGCAGCCCGACCCCAACGCCGCTCACGGCCCGCTGCACGCCAACCCGTACCCGAACACGAACTCGCCGGGCCAGACGCCCGAGTGCGCAGCGGGCAACGAGAAGTACTCGCCCAGCCAGTTTCTGATCGGCAACCCGCCCGGGAACGTCGGGCTCCAGACCGAGCACACGACGGCGCCGGGCTGATGCGACGGCGCTCTCGAGTCACGGCCTTTGGCGCGGGGATCATCGGCATCGTCGTGATCGCGGCCGCCTGCTACCTCGTGTTCGGCGGGTCGCTGCCGTTCTCCGGATCCTCGTTCGTGCTCAAGGCGGCGTTCACGACCCAGACGCAGCTCCAGATTCCCTCGCCGGTGCGGATCGCCGGCGTCAACGTCGGCCAGGTGACGTCGGTGCGGCGCGTCTCCCACGGCTCCGACGCGGCGATTGTGACGATGAACATCAACCCGAGCGGGCTGCCGATCCACGCCGGCGCCACCGCCCGGATCCGCGCCCGGATCTTCCTCGAGGGGAACTTCTACGTGGAGCTCTCGCCGGGCAGCCCCAGCGCGCCGATCCTGCAGTCGAACTCGACCCTGCCGGCCGCGAGCACCTCGGGTCCGGTGCAGCTCGACCGGGTTCTGGCGGCGCTGAACGCCGACGCCCGGGCCAACCTGCAGACGCTCCTGATCGGCTTCGGATCGACGCTGTCGCTGCCTCCGACCGCGGCCCAGAACGCGGCCTCGGACCCCAGCGTCCGCGGCCTCACCGCCGCGCAGGCACTGAACCTGTCGCTCAAGTACTCGGCCCGTGCGTTCCAGACCTCGGCCATGGTCAACCAGGCGCTGCTGGGCACGAGCCCCAACGATCTCTCGAACGTGGTGGTCGGCAACGAAAAGGTCTTCCGAGGGCTGGCCGCCAGCGCGACCGAGCTGGCCGGCTTCGTCACCACCTTCAACGCCACGATGGGGGCGCTCGCCTCGCGCCAGCAGGATCTCGCGAGCACGATCAGGGTCCTGCCGCCGCTTCTGAGTGCCACCAACGCCGCCGACTCGGCCCTCGACGCCTCGTTCCCGCCCACACAGCAGTTCGCCGGCGCGCTCCTGCCGTCGCTCCCGTCGGTCGATCCCACGATCACCCTCGCCATCCCGTGGCTGAAGCAGGGAACGGCGCTCGCTGGATCGGCTGAGCTCGGCGGCCTGCTCAATGCGCTGACCCCCGCCGTGCAGAACACCGCCTCGTCACTGAGCTCGACGACGAATCTGCTCTCGGCCGCTGAGGCCCTGGCCCGATGCTTCAGCCACAACGTGATCCCGGCCGGCAACGAGGTGATCTCCGATCCACCCAGCAGCACCGGCCTGCCCGTGTACCAGGAGCTGTTCCAGAGCTTCGTCGGCCTGGCCGGGGCCTCCGGCAACTTCGACGGCAACGGCCGCTACGTCCGCGCCTCGGCGGGCGGAGGCTCGAACCAAGCGCAGACGAGCGCGATCCCTGGGATCGGCCCGCTGTTCGGCAACGCCGTCCTGGCGCCGCTCGGCACGCGGCCCGCGTACCCCGGCGCAGCCCCTGCGCTCCGCAGCGACGTGGCCTGCTACAAGAACGCGCCGCCGGACCTCAACCGGGTCACCACCGGAGCCGGTCCGTGAAGCGCGCGATCCTCACCCACCGCCGCGACTTCATCGCCATCGCCGGGCTGGTCGTGCTGGCGTTCCTCGTCGCCGCCTACATCCTCCGCCACGAGCCGTCGTTCAGCTTCGGGCAGAGCTTCTACACCGTCAACGCCCAGTTCGAGACCGCGGCCGCGGTCACGCCGGGTCAGGGGCAGTCGGTCAACATCGCCGGCGTCCGCGTCGGTCAGGTCGGCGGCGTGTCGCTGCACGACGGGCTGGCCGTGGTGCAGATGGACATCGACAAGAAGTACGCGCCGATCTACCGCAACGCGCACGTGCTGCTGCGGCCGCGCACACCGCTGAAGGACATGTACCTGTCGTTGGACCCGGGCAGCCGGGACGCCGGGGCGATCCCGGCCGGAGGCACGCTGAGCGCCGCCTCGACGGCGCCGGACATCAATCTCGATCAGATCCTGTCCTCTCTGGATGCGGATTCGCGTAACTACCTGCTGCTGCTCCTGGCCGGCGGCGCCCAGGCCTTCCGAGACCCGGGAGCGGTGGGGACGCTGCCAAGCGCTGCCGCCGTCTCCGACCTACAGGGCGTGTTCAAGCGCTTTGCGCCACTCGGCCGTGAAACGGCCACCTTCACAAAGCTGCTCGCCCGTCGCACCATGAACATTCGCCGCTCGATCCACAACCTCCAGCTCGTCGCCACCTCGCTGGGCGGGGTGAACGCTCAGCTGTCGTCGCTGATCCGCGCGTCGAATACGAACTTCTCGGCCATCTCCTCGCAGGACGCCAACCTGCAGGCGGCGCTGACCCTGCTGCCGGGCACGCTGGCGCAGACGACGCGGACGCTGGGCAAGGTGCAGGCGTTCGCCGCCCAGAGCGGTCCGGCGCTCCACGCCCTGGTCCCGTTCGCGCACGCGCTCGGGCCGGCGCTGCAAGCCTCGCAGCCCCTGTTCCGCGACACGACGCCGGTGATCCAGAACCAGCTGCGGCCGTTCTCGGTCGCGGTCACGCCGCTGGCCCAGATCCTCGAGCCGGCATCGGCCGATCTGGCCAAGGCGACGCCCCTGTTGGTGAATTCCGTCAAGGTGCTGAACGCGCTGTTCAACACCCTGGCCTACCAGCCCTCCGGCGCCACGCAGGGATACCTGTTCTGGGGCTCGTGGCTGAGTCACATCGCGGACAGCCTGACCGCGCAGCAGGATGCGCACGGGCCGGTCGTGCGCGGCCTGTTCATGAGCAGCTGCCCGACACTGCAGCTGCTCGAGGCGACCCTCGCGCAGTCCAGCCCGGCGCTGGGCCCGCTGCTCGCGCTCCTGAACGCACCTGACTGGAGCAAGATCAACTCGCCGTTCTGCCCGGCCGCGGGAGTCCTGTGATGCAGAAGCAGTCCCCTGGCGTCAGCCGCATCCTGACCATGATCCTGTTCGTCCTTACCTGCCTCGGGCTACTCGTGTTCCTGTGGACGTCCTTCGGGGGATCGGTCCCCTTCGCCGCCAAGGGGTACCAGTTCGAGGTCGAGTTCGACCAGGCGGTCCAGCTCGCCTCGCAATCCGATGTGCGGATCTCGGGCGTCAGCGTCGGCAAGGTCGTATCGGTCGGGCTCGACCGGCGCACGGGGCTCGCTCGCGCGGTGATCCGCATCGACAGGCAATATGCGCCGCGGCCGCTGGACACGCGGGCGGTCCTGCGCCAGAAATCGGTCCTGGGCGAGACGTTCGTCGAGCTCTCCCCCGGATCTCCGACGGCGCCGAGTCTGCCCGACGGCGGCACGCTGCCGCGCGCGCAGGTGTCGCCGACGGTTCAGCTCGATCAGATCCTCTCGACCTTCGATCCGGTCACGCGGCGGGCATTCCAGGTCTGGATGCGGCAGGGCGGCCTCGCGCTGACCGGCCGCGGACAGGACTTCAATGCGGCCTTCGCGGAGTTGTATCCGTTCGCCACCAACGTCGATGCGGTGCTGGCCGTTCTGCATCGCGACAGCGCCGCGACTAGCACTCTCCTGCGTGATGGCGGCCAGGTGTTCTCCGCCCTCAGCCAGTCGCCCACCCAGCTGCAGGGACTGGTCAACAACTCCAACGCCGTCTTTGCCGCCACCGCGGCCCAGGACACGGCGCTCGCCAACGCGATCCGGGCCTTCCCCGCCTTCACCGTCGCCACCCGGGTCACCATCGATCGGGTCACGGCGTTCGCCCGGACGACGCAGCCCCTGATCGATGAGCTGCGCCCGGCTGCCGTGCAGCTCAGCCCCGCGCTCCAGTCGGTCGCGGTGATCGCCCCGACCCTGCTCAGGGTCATGACCGATCTCGCCCCGCTGACGGCCGCCTCCAAGGCCGGAGTCCCCGCGCTGGAGCACTTCCTCACCGCCAGCGTTCCCTGGCTCACGCGGCAGACCCCCTACCTCGGCGGGTTGATCCCGGTGATCAATTACATCAACTCCTACCGGCGCGAGATCGCGGCCTTCTTCGCCAACAGCGCGGTCACGACTCAGGGCACCCTGCAGAACAACCTGCAGACGAAGCTTCTGCACTACCTGCGCATCTCCAACCCCGTCAATCCCGAGACGCTGGCGCCCTATCAGAGCCGGCTCGAGACCAATCGCGGCAATCCGTACCTGGTGCCCGGTGGATACACCGATCTTTTTGGGGGTCTCAGCGTGTTTGGGGGGAACCTATGTACGACTAACCCGCTTCCAACCATCGGTCCGACGATCTCGGCTGACCTCGCGAAGATCCTGCAGGATGTGTACTACACCTCCGATCCGAGCGGACCACCCTGTAAGGCGCAGGCGCCCCTGGGCCAGGCCACCACAAGTCGGGCCCAGGCGTTCCCACATCTTCAACCACTGCCATGAGCGCCGCCCCCCGGCGCTGTTCGCAGATCCAACCACACCACAAGGAGGAATCCGTTGCGACGGATCATCATCATCAGCACGGCGATCGCCGTGCTGGGCGGAGCAAGCGCGGCTTACGCCTCGTTCAACTCATACACTGCGACTTTCAAGTTTACGCCGAATAGGGCCGGTAGCACGAAGTCGCACTCGCCGCTGGGTATAACGCTGACCTATAACGCGTTCGGCACGGCCCCCGACCGCGCGGCGCCGCTGAGCGATCTGAAGACCACGATCTACGGGGTCGTCGCGGACGGCAAGGACTTCGCGAAGTGCAGCGTCTCGAAAATCGCGAACGCCAAGAGCGACAAGGTCTGCCCCGCCGAGGCGCTGGTGGCCAAGGGCCATGTGAACTCACTGCTGGGTCCGGGCAATAACGGCTTGGCGACTGCGCCGGTCGTCAAGTGCACTCCCGGTCTGGACGTCTGGAACGCGGGCCAGGGCCACCTCGTCTTCTTCTTCACTGCAGTCACAGCGAAGCAGTGCGGCGGCCTCGAGACCGGCGCAGCCGCGCCGTACCCCGCGACCGTGAAGCAGTCGGGCAAGAACCTCGTGCTCGACGTTCCGCAGCCCGCCGATGTCTCCACCAAGGTCGCCAACATCACCAACTTCTATTCCACGTTGGCGTTCGAGAAGCTGACCTGGAAGAAGCTGTCGAAGACGGTCAAGGGGAAGAAGGTCGCCTTCCTCGCGTCCGTCGCCTGCAAGAACGGCAAGCGTCCGTGGACGCAGGCGTTCACCGCTGTCAACTTCACCGGCGCCGCCGGTGGCGCGACGAGCACCTCGAGGGTGTCCGGCAGCGAGAAGTGCACCAAGTAGTCGCTTGATGAGGAGAGTTGGTTGCGCGGCGGGAGCGATCCCGCCGCGCGGCCATGCTGGGGGTAGCATCTGCCGCCGGCCGCGTGGCCGGGACGGTGATCGGCGTCGTGCTGGCCGGACTGCTGTTCGTCGCCTGGCCCACCTGGTCCAGCGGTCCGGCGCGCCAGGCCCTGGCTCGGCTGATGGACGCGCAGCGCGCCTACGTGCACGCGGTGCTCGACTCGCTGGTCGAAGGGGTGCCCCCGCGCGAGGACGATCTGCGCCGGCTCGGCCCGCCGTGTGCGACTGGCCTGGACCAAGGCGGCGTCGACCGTGGCTCGCTCGCTCGCCGAGCCCGCCCCACGGCGGATCGACGCCCACCAGAGCCAGGGCCTGCTGACCGCGCTGCGAGAGATCTACGCGTGGCTCGAGTCGGGTGACGGCTCGGGCGGCGGGCCGCCCGACGAGCTGCTCCTGGTGCAGCTGGACGAGATGGTCGCCGCCACCAACACGGCCGCGGGGCTGCCTCGGGCTACGGAGCGTCAGCTCGTCGTCGTCGTAGCCAGCTTGGAGCGCTCCCGCTCCGGCGCCACCCGGACGACGTCCCAGGCCAGGCCGAGTCGCTGCATCGTCAGGATCAGCCATCCCGACGGGTCGAGCTCGTACCAGCGCAGGCCATGGAAAGCGGAGCGCGGGAAGGCGTGATGGTTGTGGTGCCACGCCTCGCCGAGCGACGGCAGCGCGAGCCAGGCCACGTTGGTCGACTGGTCGTCGGTGTCAAACCGCCGACGACCGTAGAAATGGCAGATCGAGTTGATCGACCAGGTGACGTGGTGGATCAGGAAGATCCGGACCAGCCCGGCCCACACCAGCGCCTCGAGCCCGGTCACCAGTGAGCCGCCCCAGGCCCAGCCGGCCAGGAACGGGACCAGCAGCGTCGCCAGCACGATCACCGGGAAGCGGCGGTGGATCTTGCGCATGTTCGGATCCTCGAGCAGATCCGGGCAGTAGCGGCGCTTCTCGGCCTGGCCGTTGGTCTCCCACAGCCAGCCGACGTGCGCGTACCACAGCCCACTCATCATCCCGAGGAACCCTCCGCTCCGGCCGACGTGGGGTGAGTGGGGATCGCCCTCCTGGTCGGGGAACGTGTGGTGCTTGCGGTGGTCGGCGACCCAGTCGAGCACCGGGCCCTCCACGGCAGCCGAGCCCATGATCGCCAGCGCGTAGCGGAGCGGGCGGTAGGTCTCGAAGGCGCGATGGGTCAGCAGCCGGTGATAGCCGACCGTGATCCCCAGTCCGGTCACGGCGTAGCAGACGGCGAAAATCACGAGATCCCACGCGTGCAGCGCGTGGCCCCAGGCGAGGAAGACCGCCGCGATCACCGCCAGGAACGGAATCACGACGCCGGCGATGTTCACGTTGCGCTCAGTTCTCGTCATGCACACTGAGACTAGGCATCGTCGCCACAACTTTCTTGCCATGATGCGCGGAAGTCTGGTCAGATTTTATGATGAGTGAACAAGAAATCCCTCTCGAACGATCGTGGCAGTCGCTGCCCCGTGAGCTCGGCCCGCTGCTCGAGCCGGCGCTGGGGCCGATCGCCGAAGAGATCGTGCGCACGATCGGCGCCTCGATCCCCGCCTACCGGCGCCCGATGCGCGGCGCGTTCGGCCGTGGCGTGAACGCCGCGATCGAGCAGGCGCTGCGGCAGTTCCTCGACCAGATGGGACGTCCCGCTCCGGCGCAGCGTCCTGGCCGCGAGGTGTATCTCGCCGTTGGACGCGGAGAGCTCCGCTCCGGGCGCACGCTCGACGCGCTCCAGAACGCCTACCGGATCGGCGCGCGCATCGCCTGGCGCCGGATGGCGGCGGCGGCGCGGGAGGCCGGGGTCGACGGTCCCACGCAGGCGCTTCTGGCCGAGGCCATCTTCGCCTACATCGACGAGCTCTCGGCGGAATCGGTCGAGGGATACGCGCGCGAGCAGGCCGCCGACGCCGGCGAGCGCGAACGACGCCACCGGCGCCTGATCGTCGCGGTCCTCGCTCCGGGCACCCCCCGGGAAGAGCTCGAGCGGCTCGCCGACGGCGCCGACTGGCCGCTGCCCGGCACCCTGGCCGTCCTGGTCTGCACGCACCGCAACCCCGGGAGGCTGGCGGCGATCATCGGCGACGGCGCCATCGCCGCCCGGATCGAGGACAAGGTCGTGGCGCTCGTGCCCGACCCCGACGCGCCCGGGCGCCGCGGGCGTATCGCCAGAGCGCTCGGCGCGCGCGCGGCGGCCCTGGGGCCGGCGGTCCCGATCGAGCGTGCGCCCACGAGCCACGAGCGCGCGGCCCGCTGCAGCGAGCTGCAATCGGTTGGTGTGATCCCGGAGGCGGGCCTCGCCGACAGCGAGGCGCACCTGGCTGCGCTGGTCGTCCACTCCGATCCGGCGGCCCTGCGCGACCTGGCCGAGCGCCGCCTGGAACCGCTGCGCGGCCTGACCCGCGTCCAACAGACCCGGCTGCGCACGACGCTCGCCGCGTGGCTGCGGCACCAGGGGAGCATCTCCGAGACCGCCGCCGACCTGGTGGTCCACCCGCAGACGGTGCGCTACCGGATCGCCCGGCTGCGGGAGCTGTTCGGTTCCCAGCTCGACGAGCCCGATGCCCGCTTCGAGCTCGGACTCGCGCTGCAGCAGGCCCCCGGCGAGGGCTGAGCCGGCCGCTCCCTGCCGCCGACGCACTCCGCGACGGCGACCCCCCGGATGTCTGTGATCGACCGTCCGTGCCTGGCGCGGCGCTCCCACGTGCTTAACTGTGACCGTTCATGGCGACGACCACTCGGCTTGACACCGTGCCCTCATTTGCGGTCGAGGAGGCTCCTGCCTATGCGACGCGCGAGCCGCGGCTGCGCGGTGCCGAGATCGCCTCGATCGGCATAAGCCGGCCGGCCAACGTGGTCCACAACGCGGCCATCGGCTCCCGCCTCGGGGTCAGCGACCAGTGGATCGAGCGCCGTACCGGAATTCGCAGCCGCCGCCACGCCGAGGCGCACGAGCGGCTCGACGAGCACGCCACGACCGCGGCCAGGGACGCCCTCGAGCGTGCCGCGGTCGAGCCCTCCGAGATCGACCTCGTGCTGGTGGCCACCACGACCTCGGATGAACTGCTGCCCAACACAGCGCCGCTCGTCGCCTACGCGCTCGGCGCGGACCGCGCCGGAGCCTTCGACGTCGGGGCCGCCTGCACCGGCTTCCTGTCCGGGTTGGCGATCGGGTGCGCCCAGATCGAGTCCGGCCGTGCACGCTGCGTTGTGGTCATCGGCGCCGACTTCATGTCCCGGATCACCGATCCCGACGATCGTGCGACTGCGGTCGTGTTCGCCGATGGCGCCGGCGCCGCCGTGCTGAGGGCCACCGAGGAGCCCAGCCGGATCGGCCCGATCGTGCTCGGCTCGGATGGCTCGGGGGCCGACTACATCTTCGTCGAGCGCGCCGAGGCGCTGATCCGGATGCGTGGGCACGAGACCTTCCGCGAGGCGGTGGACAGGCTGGCCGAGGGCACGGTGCGCGCCGCTGCGGCTGCCGGCGTCGAGCTCGCCGAGATCGACCACTTCGTCTATCACCAGGCCAACTCGCGGATCCTGCGAGCGGTCGGAGAGCGCCTCGATCTCCCCACCGACCGGGTCGTGGACTGCCTCGGCGATCATGGCAACACGTCCGCGGCGACGCTGCCGCTGGCGCTCGCGTTCGCCGAACGGGATGCCGGCCTGCGGGCGGGCGACCGGGTGCTGATCGGCGCCTTCGGCGCCGGCTTCACGTGGGGTGCCGTCGTGCTCGAATGGGGGCGGCCATGAGCCTGGCCCTGGCCCCGCGCCGCGAGGAGCTCGACTTGTCGCCACTGGAGCGGCTGCAAACGCTGTGCGACCACGGGTCACTGCAGCTGATCCGCTTCGGCGCCACACTCCTGCACGCGTTGGCGACCGTCCCGCGGATCACTGTGATCATGCGCAAAGCGTTCGGCGGCGCCTTCATCACCATGAACTCCAAGGACCTCGGCGCGGACTACGTGTTCGCGTGGCCGCAGGCGGAGATCGGCGTGGTGGGGGCCAAGCCGGCGGTGGGGATCATCCATCGCCGCGAGCTCGACGCGGCCCCCGACCGCGAGGAGGCCACCGGGCGCCTCGCGGCTGAGTACGCGCACACGCAGCTGCGGCCGCAGGTCGCGGCCCGCAGCGGTCACGTCGACGAGCTGATCCCTCTCTCCGAGACCCGCGAGCGCCTGGCCTGGGCGCTGCGGTCGCTGAAGCCGGCGGCGTGATGGTCGTGCGCGGCCGACACGAGAGCGGCAACGCCGTCCTGCTCACGGGGGTCACCGGATTCGTCGGGATGGAGGTGCTAGCGCGGTATTTGGAGCGCAGCGACCGCCGGATCATCACGCTCGTGCGGGCGGCCGACGACCGGACCGCGCGGGCGCGCGTCGACGCGGTGCTGAACAACCTCTTCGGCGTCCGCGGCCGGCGTTACTCCAAGCGCGTGGACGCGGTGGCCGCCGACCTGCTCGCCCCCAGTCTAGGGCTCTCGTCGGCATGCCTCCAGACGCTGGCCCGGCGGGCCTCGACGATCGTGCATTCCGCCGCCTCGGTGTCGTTCACGCTTCCGCTCGAGGAGGCTCGGGCGGTCAACGTCGGCGGCACCCGGCAGATGCTCGACCTGGCCGAGCTGGCTCTCGCGCATGGGGGCCTCGACCGGTACGCCCAGGTCTCGACCGCCTACGTCGCCGGCGATCACTGCGGCAGCTTCGGCGAGCACGATCTCGACGTGGGTCAGAGCTTCCACAACTCCTACGAGCAGTCGAAGTTCGAGTCCGAGCAGCTCGTGCGATCCCGGGCCGGGCTCCCGTTCACGATCCTGCGGCCGAGCATCGTCGTCGGCGACCGCCGCAGCGGCTGGACCGCTGCCTTCAACGTCCTCTACTGGCCGCTGCGCGCGTTCGCGCGTGGTCTCTTCACGGCCGTGCCCGCGATTCCCTCCGCGCCTGTCGACGTCGTCTCGATCGACTACGTGGCCGACGCGATCCACGCGCTGTGTGAAGCCCGCGACAGCGTGGGCGAGACCTTCCACCTCACCGCCGGCGCGAACGCGACGACGATGGAGGAGATCTCGAGCCTGGCCAGTCGCTACTTCCGCCGGCCGCTGCCGAAGGTGCTCTCGCCGGTCGAGTTCGCCGCCCTGGAGCGTGACGCCAGCCCGCTGCAGCGCTCCGCGCTGGAGGGCAGCCGAGTCTACTTCCCGTATTTCGCGATGGGTGCCGTGTTCGACGATGCGGTCGCCCGTGCCCGCTTGGACCCGGCGGGCATCCTGGTCTCGCCGCTGCGGGACTATCTCGAGCGGCTGCTCGACTTCGCCACCCGTACCCGTTGGGGCAAGCGCCCCATCCTGCGCGGGGAGGCGCTCTCGGCCTGACCCGTACGATCCAGGGTGCAATGAGTTCAGCCGGGTCGCAGGACCGAGAGGGCGTGAGCGTCGAGGCGCTCGAGCTGTTCGTCGAGGTGCTCTCACAGGCCGAAGAGCCCACGACGCCGGACGCCTTCTATGGCCATCTGTGCGAGGCCATCTGTCGCACCGCGCGGATGCGCCGAGCGCTGATCTTCCGCTACGACAGCGCGCGGCGCCAGGTGCGGGCAGCCGGCGCCCACGGGATCGATCTGGACCAGTTCGCCGGCGCGCACGTCGGTGTCGAGTCGGCGCCGATCACCGCCCGAGCGCTCCACGAGGACCGCGTGGTCGAGGTGAGCGGCGACGTAACGGGGCAGTTCCCGCGTGAGTACGCGGCGCTCGTGTCCGCTCCGGTCAGGCTCGTGTGCGCGCCCATGGCCGCGGCGGGCCGGGCGGTGGGCGTGATCCTGGCCGATCGCGCACTCGAGGATCCGCCGCTCGACGACGCCGAGCGCCACCTGCTGTGGACGCTGGGCAAGACCGCGGCGCTGGCCTCGGTGGCCCGGATCGTCGCCACCCAGTTCGAGAAGTCCAGCCAGCTCGAGCAGCGGATCGATCTGGCCCGGGAGATCCACGAACGCGTTGTTCAGCGCCTGTTCGGCGTGTCGATGGCTCTCGACGGCGAGGGCGATCTCCCCGACGGCGCCCGGCAACGGTGCGCGTCGGAGACCCAGGCCGCACTGGGGGACCTGCGCTCCGCGCTCCAGCGCCCGCTCGGGCGGACCCCGCGCGCCACCGGAACGACGCTGTTGGCCGAGGTGGAGCGACTCTCGCGCATGCATCCCGATCTCGGCGTGACGCTCGAGGCCGGCACGCAGGCCGACGTCCCCGAGCCGCTCGAGCCGCTCGCGCAGTCGGTGCTCGCCGAGGCCGTGCGCAACGCGCACAAGCACGCTGAGCCGACCAAGGTCAACGTGCGCATCGGGCTGACGAACGGCGCCTTCGTGCTCGAGGTCGCCAACGACGGCGTGCACGGTCGTCACCGCCCGGCCGGGATGGGGCTGCGCCTGGCCTCACTGGAGGCGCTGCACAGCGGCGGTGTGGTCGAGTTCGGCGAGCGTGAACGCGGCACCTGGCAGGTGCGCCTCGTCGTTCCGGATCATGGCTGAGGAGCTGCGCAGCCCGGACCGCTTGCGGGTGCTGGTCGTCGACGACCACGAGGTCGTGCATTGGGGCTTTCGCCTGATGCTCGCCCAGCAGCCGTGGGTCGAGCGCTGCCTGAGCGCGACCAGCGGCAAGGAGGCGGTGGCGCTGGTGTCCCGCTACCGCCCCCACGTCGCCCTGGTGGACCTGTTCATCGGCGAGGAATCCGGCGCTGAAGTGTGCGAGCGGCTACGCGCGGCGGAGCCCACGACGAGGGTGCTGCTGTTCTCGGGCGCCGGGGAGATCTCGCCGCACGCGGCGCGGGCCGCGGGCGCATCGGGCTTTGCCTTCAAGGACTGGCCGGCGCGCCGGATCGCCGGCGCGGTGAGGATGGTGGGGCTGGGCAAGACCGTGTTCGAATCCCACGACCGGCCCAGCGCCCTCGGCCTCTCCGAGCGCGAGCGCGCGGTGCTCGAGCTGATGGCGTCAGGGGCCACCAACCCCGAGATCGCGGGCGTGCTGCATCTCTCCCGTCACACGATCAAAGAACACTCGAGCTCCCTGTACCGCAAGCTCGGGGTGCGCAACCGCACCGAGGCGGTCCAGCGCGCGCAGAGGATCGGGCTGCTGACGTAGGGCGGTGGCGGTGTGGGTGGGGGCGGGCCCGAGAACGAGTTCACCAGCCGCAACACGACCTTCCTGACCTGGAAGGGCCCCACCTCGCACGGATGCCGTGCCCCCGCGGCCGGGAACCTTCGCGGCCGGAGTGAGAAGATCCCTGGGGTAAGCCACCCGAGGAGCCTGAATTGGTAGAGCCCGATCCCATCGAGGTCCCATCTCCGGAGTTCGGGCCGCCCTTCTCCGTCTATCAGGCGGAGATCTTCATGCGAGGCATCAATGGCGAGCTGCCGGCGCTCCCGATCTCGATCACCGAGCTCGAGCGCACGGCGCACGAGCACGCTGATCCCAGGGTGGCGGCGTACGCGTTCGGCGGGGCCGGCACGGAGGACACGATGCGGGCCAACCTGGAGGCCTTCCGACGCTGGAGGATCGTTCCGCGGCTGCTGCGCGACGTGTCTGTGCGTGACCTCTCGGTCACCGTGCTGGGCACGTCGATGGCGGCACCGATCGCGCTGGCGCCGATCGGGATGCAGACGATGGTCCATCCCGAAGGAGAGCTGGCGGCGGCTCGCGCGGCGGCCGCCGTGGGGCTGCCGATGTCGGTCAGCACGGTGGCCGGTCGCACGCTCGAGGACATCGCCGCCGCGAGCACCGGGCCAAAGTGGTTCCAGCTCTACTGGCCGCGGGATCCCGAGCTGGCGGCGAGCCTGCTGTCCCGGGCCGAGGCGGCCGGATACGACGCGATCCTGGTGACCCTGGACGCGTTCCTGCCGGGCTGGAAGCCACGCGACCTGCAGAGCGCCTGGCAGCCCTACCTGGACGGACTCGGGATCGCCAACTACATCTCCGATCCCGTCTTTCGCTCGCTGCTCCAGCTTCCTCCGGAGGAGTCGCCGACGGCGGCCGTCGGCGAGTTCCTGGTGCAGTTCTCGAATCCCGGCCTGCAGTGGCACGACCTCGAGTTCCTGCGCTCGTGCACGGCTCTGCCGATCGCGCTCAAGGGCGTCCTCCATCCCGACGATGCGCTCGCGGCCCGCGACCACGGGATCGAGGGCATCGTCGTATCCAATCACGGCGGCCGTCAGGTCGACGGTGCCATCGCCGCGCTGGATGCGCTGCCCCCCATCGTCGACGCGGTCGGAGGGGATCTGTCGATCCTGCTCGACAGCGGAGTGCGATCGGGAGCGGACGTGGTCAAGGCGCTCGCGCTCGGAGCGGACGCCGTCCTGATCGGGCGCCCGTATCTGTGGGGACTCACGGTGGCTGGAGAGGACGGTGTGCTGGCCGTGCTGCGCGCCGTGCTGGCCGAGCTCGACCTGACCGTCGGCCTGGCCGGGCACGCTCGGGTGGCCGATCTGGACCGGGGGATGCTGGTCCGCAGCTGACTTTGTCCGCCGGCTACCGGTGCACGGCGGCTGGCGGTGCGCGCCTGCTAGCGGTGCACGCCGGCGAGCAGCGCGGCGTAGGAGCGGACGAGCGCCGCTTGCTCCTGCCCGATCAACGGGCTGGACGGATCGCAGCCCGCTTGCACCCAGCGATCGGAATGGTCCATGGCGATGGCGCGCTGCTGCGCGGCCACCCACACATCGGCTTCGGGGACTCCGTACACGTACGCGTAGAGGGCGCTCAGCGCATCCACGAGCGGGCGGTCATCCCCACCTGATGCATCGTGCTGGTGCTCGCGGTGGATCCGCCACCACTCGACCTCGAGCTCGGCGGCCCGGGCGGCGTCGTAGCTCTCGCGATAGTGCTCGGCGACCATCCGGTAGAAGCGCTCCATCGCTCGCCGCGCTCCCGCGGGATCGTTGTCGGGAAACGGGGCCCACAGCTGGTTGGCCCGCAGCACCAGCCACGCGCCTCGGATCGTCGCGGGCCAGGGGAGTCCGAAGGTGTGCCGGGTGAGGCCGACGGCGCTGCGCAGGAAGGCGATCCATTGGCGACGGTAGTAGGCGACCCAGGCATCGCATTCCAAGCCGCCGACCCGTCGCGGATCGAAGTTGCGGTTGGGCGCCGGGACGCGGCGCGCGCGCCGCGCGGTGGCGGACCCGAAGCGTCCCCAGAGGCTCATCGCGGCTGAGACGGTAGCGGCAACAGCGCGTCGGTGGTCTCCGGGAGCTCCGGGCTCCGCGCCGTAGACTCGACGCATGCTGATGATCATGC
>Ga0066790_10000161_pt1 | contig 21930 bp, 20 predicted proteins | sample OrgsoiDNA2013050_FD_70963 | JGI IMG/M metagenome (GOLD analysis project Ga0066790, IMG submission 70963) | Permafrost soil microbial communities from the Arctic, to analyse light accelerated degradation of dissolved organic matter (DOM) -... | ecosystem: Environmental > Terrestrial > Soil >...
GTCTTGTCCAGCGCCTGCCGCATCGACTCGTGCGGCAGTTCCGGCACCTCGTCCCCGTGCCTGCGCCGCATGTAAGGATGCACCGAGCCGCCCTGGATCGGACCCGGCCGGATCAGCGCGACCTCGATGACCAGGTCATAGAACTTCTCCGGCCGCAACCGTGGCAGCGTCGCCATCTGCGCGCGCGACTCGACCTGGAAAACTCCCACCGTGTCCGCCGCCCGCAGCATCTCGTAGACGCCGGGATCTTCCTGCGGGATCGAGTGCAGGTCCCAGCGGACCCCGTGCGCGGCCTCCACCAGCTCGAAGCAGTCCCGCAGCGCCGTCAGCATGCCGAGGCCCAGCAGGTCGAACTTGACCAGGCCCGCGTACGCGCAGTCGTCCTTATCCCACTGCAGCACCGTGCGGCCCGGCATCCGGGCCCACTCCACTGGGCACACCTCCCCCACCGGACGGTCACAGATCACCATTCCGCCCGAGTGAATGCCCAGGTGCCGCGGCAGCCGCTGCATCCGCCCGGCCAGGTCGATCACCGGCTCCGGGATCCCCGCGTCCGGCGGGACCGGCTGGCCCGGCCCGTATGACCGCGGCCCGACCTGCCGGGCCCACTGATCCTGCTCCGACGGCGAGTAGCCGAGCGCACGTCCCGCGTCCCGCAGCGCCATCCGCGGCCGGTACGAGATCACGTTGGCTACCTGCGCCGCCCGCTCTCGGCCGTAGAAGTCGTAGACATACTGGATGACCTCCTCGCGGCGCCGGTGCTCGATGTCCAGGTCGATGTCGGGCGGGCCGTCCCGGCCCGCGGATAGGAACCGCTCGAACAGCAATCCGTGCTGAACGGGGTCAACGCTGGTAATCCCGAGCGCGTAGCAGACGGCCGAGTTCGCCGCCGATCCCCGGCCCTGGCAGAGGATTCCCCTGTCCTCGCAGAACCGCACGATGTCGTGCACGATCAGGAAGTAGCCGGGGAAATGCAGCTCTTCGATGACGTCGAGCTCGCGGGCAATCTGCGCGTAGGCGCCCTCGACGCGTTCGGCCCCGGGTGACCCGTAGCGGCCCGGGGCCTTCTCCCGGACCAGGTGCCGCAGCCAGCTCGCCTCCGTGTAGTCGCCCTCGACCGCGAAGTCCGGCAGCTGAGGCGCGATCACCTTGAAGTCGAACGCGCAGTCGCCGGCGAGCTCCAGGGTCCGCTCGATGACGCCGGGGTATCGGCTCAGGCGGCTGGCCGCCTCATCGCCGGACCGCAGGAAGCCCCCACCGGACGCGGCCAGCCAGCCATCCATCTCCGCCAGGCTGCTGCGGGCCCTGATCGCCGCCAGCGCCTGGGCCAGCCAGGCGTCCCGGGGAGCGGCGTAGTGCACGTTACTGGTGGCGACCGTGGCCACGCCGGCGGCCGCCGCCAGTTCGGACAGCGCATCGTTCCGCTCATCGTCGGCCGGCTGGTGACCGATGGTCAGCTCAACCTTCACGTTGTCCGCGCCGAACATGTCGATCAGCGCGCGCAGCGCGCGCAGGGCAGCCCGGTAGCGAGCGGGCTTCGCGCCGAGGGGAAAGGTCGCGGCAGAAAGAGCGAGGTCCGCGGCGGCGAGGACGCTGGCGGGACCGGCTGCGGCGGCGAAACCCGGGTCGACGGCCGCGAGAGCCTGGACATCAGCGGTGGCGAGACCCTCGAGATCGGCGGCGAGAGCCGCCGGGACCGCGCCTTTCCGGCATCCGGTGAGGATGACCCAATGGCCGTCATGGACATTCGCCAGTGCCGCCTCGTCATAGATCGGGCGGCCTTTCTCTCCCCCGGCCAGCTGCGCCTCGCTGATCACCCGGCAAAGCCGCGCGTATCCCTCAGGGTCGCGGGCGAGCACCAGCAGGTGACGACCAGCCGGGTCCGGAACCCCCGCGCGCGGGGTCCCGCGAGATCCGGTGCGAGGGATCCTGACAGATCGTGGTCTCGGGCCCGGCGCGGCACCCAGATCCAGGCTGAGCTCCGCGCCGAAGACCGTGCCGAGAGTGCCGCCACTATCCCGGAGACGCGCCGCAGCCTGAGCGAACTGAGGGACCCCGTACATGCCGTCGTGGTCGGTGATGGCCAGTGCCGTCAGGCCTCGTTCGGCTGCCTCGGAGACCAGCTCGGCCGGGCTAGATGCCCCGTCAAGGAAGCTGTACGACGAGTGGCAGTGCAGTTCCGCCCAGGCCAGCTGGCTGTGCTTGCGGCGCCTGCTAGCCGAGCTGGGCTGGCCGGGCGAACTGGGCTCGCCGGGAGAACTGGGCTGGTCGCGACCATGGCCAGCCGGGAGATAGGCCACGGGAGGGAGTTGCTGTGCCTCGGCCTCATCGCCCCTGGCGGGCTCTCCGTGCCCATCCTCGTCGGCGTCAGTACCCCTAGCCGACTTCGTGCCCCAGGACAAACGCCGTTCGAACTCCTGCCACGGCAATGGCGGGTTATCCCATCCCATGGTCTCTCCTTACGCGGCATGGCTATCCGGAGTGGCTATATAGGAACGGCCGGACGAGGTGGTCCACCGGAATATGCCAGGCTCAATCTGGCTCAGTTGCCAGCCAAGATGCTGCTTGAGCCGATGATGGTGGCGACAAAGTCCGCCGAGATTACAGGTGCAGGTCTTGCCGCCCTTGTCATAAGGCACGGTGTGATCAAGGTCGCCGCGCCAGGCCGGCTGGCGGCAGAACGGAAACCTGCAGGTCAGATCCCGCGCCACGACGTACTCCCGCAGCCGGGGCGGAGGCCGGTAGCCCAAGGTGGCGACGGTGTGCGCGCAGCCCGTCTCGCTGGCCACGTCGGTAATAGCACGGGCGGCTGCGGCAGCCGCTGCGCGGCGGGCGGCACGCAGAGCACGGGCAAGGATGCCATCGGACGTCACCTCCGACTGGGGTGGATCAAGCAGGATGTCCTCGGGGATGGTCAGGGTGACCCGGCCAACCAGTCCGGGAACGCAGGCCCCGCGCCACGCCGCCGGGCCGGCGCGGGCGCGAGCGACGGGAACGCGGGTGACCGCGACAGCCTGGCCAGTCCGGCTGGTCAGGATGACCCGCCACTGGACGGCAGGGTCGGCAGCCGCTGCCTCGGCGATCTCACGGGCCTGATAGGGCGTGATCGGGCCCAGGCGGCCCAGGTAGCCGGACTCAGGTGAGCAACCCGCCAGAGTTGCCCACGGCAGGGTGAGATCGAGCGACCCGCCCGGCGGAGGCCCCGGCCCGACCCCGGCCGGTGGGCGAGCTGGCCCGGGCCCGGCGCCGGAAGGCAGGATCAGAGTCGGCAGCGCGGCCCAGGACGGGGCAGATATCAGCGGGGCAGCACCCCGGTCGTCGTCATCATCGCTGCGGTCCCCGCCGAGCTCTAGCGGCACAGCCCAGGCCGGGTCCCCCCCGAGCGGATCGGTCAGGGAGTCGTCGCTGGGCGCGTCCCCGTCAGATAGGGCAGGGACGTCGGGATCGGGCGCGTTGTCTGGCTGACGCGCGGACGCGGTGCCATCTGGACCGCCATCTGGACCTGCGCCGTCTGGTGGCCCGGCACCGGGACCCGCGTCGCCGCGCGGCCGGCCACCGGAACTTGCACGGCCTTGCGGCGCCCCACCGGAACCCGCGTCGCCGCCCGGCCCGCCGCCGGGACCCGCGTCGCCGCTGGGCCCGCTGGGCCGCGGGCCGGGATGGCCATCCGCGTAATCGTCACCGGGAGGCGGCTCGTCAGGCGGGCCATCGGGAGCCGGCGGGATGCCGGGCATGGTGCCCATGAGCAGGCCGATGAATACCTGCGCCCTGAGCAAGTCAATCCCGCCGCCGGCGCCAGCTGCCCTGAGGCCCCGAGCCAGCGCGCTGATCCGGGCCATCGCCGCGGCTGCGCGGGTCCCTGGCAGGTTCTGCCCGGTCAGTGACGCGGTGCCTTCCTCGTCCGGGTACAGGCTCACCCTGGCTTTCCGCTCGGCCTCCTTGCGGCGCTGCTCCGCGCCCTCAGGGTCGGCGGCGATCACCGCGTGCCGCAGCATCGCACGCAACTGGCTGGTCGTCCGGTCCCCGGCACCGGGCAGCACTTTTGCCTCTACTGCTCGCGCCGCGTCGTCGTCCAGCACCCCGGTCGCCTCGGCGATCACCCGCGCCCGCGACAGGTCAATATGACCGCCCGCCAGCGCAGCGCCAGTCGAGGCCAGTCGCCAGGTCAGCGTGGTTGCAAGGTGGGTCCACCAGGACGCGCCGATTCGCGTCATCGCCAGTGCCAGGGAAACCTGGGCGGTGGCCTCGTCGGGAACCCAGGACGGACGACCCTCGTCATCCACCCCGATCTTGTCGTCGGCCGCGGCGGACCGGGACGCTATCTCGGCGACCGCGGCGAGTTCTCCTGCCTGCGCCCAGGAGGCCAGCCGCCGGAAGGAAGCAGCCACTCCCGGCAGCGCGCCGCTCTCCAGTTCCTTAGGAGAGGTAGTGGCCAGCCAGCCAGCCAGGTCCGGACTTGGCGGCAAGGATTCCGCGACGCGTCCGGCCACCGCGCCGAGGGGCACCTCGCGTGTCCTGCCAGCAAGGATGGCCTCAAACAGCGCCTCGTCCTCTTCATCGGGACCGACTTCAGCGTCCTGTCCAGCGCCCTTATTGCCGCGATCGCCGCTACCCGCGTCGCAACCCTGGGAGTTACCGCTCGCCGAACCGCCGTCCTCGGCGGCGCTGCCTTCCTGGCCCGTGGCATCCGCCTCGCCTCCGGCCGGGGCCGCCGGGGTCGGAGCGCTGCACGGCGGGCGGTTCCACGGCGCGGGCTCGTTCAGCACCGCCACCAGCGTCTCGAGGTCGAGCGCCCAGGACCACGACAGGCCCTGCGGCGGACCCGCGCCTGCCTCCGCACCCGGCACTTGATCGCCGCCCTGCTGGTCCGGCTGGTCCGGTCCTGGCATCGCGGTCACCTCCTGTCCGCCCCGTGCGGTCCGCCCCCGCGGGCCTGTGCTCTGCCCGGCGAGCTACGTGATCTGCCGTCAAACTCAGTGAATCAGCTCATCTTCGATCAGCATAGCGAGAGACACTGACAAAATCATATTAACTCGAATGGAGATTCGATATATTTGAGAGGGTACGCTGGCAGTTAACATCCGACTGGCAGTTAACATCCGACTGGCAGTTAACATCCGACTATGAGCGAGACGGCGCCTCCCCCAGGCGGACGGCCCGTTGGCGACCCGCGGTGGGAACCGTGGGCGCCCGCGGAGGCGGCCGAGCGGCTGGCCGGTGTCCGGGTGCCCTGGTATGTCGCGGGTGGATGGGCGCTGGATATCTTCCGCGGCCAGCAGACCCGGGCACATGACGACCTGGAGATCGCCGTCCCGGCGGCGGGGTTCCCGGCGATTCGCGCCGCCCTGGACGACCTGGAGTTCGACGTGGCCGGAGCCGGGCGGCTCTGGCCGGAGGGCAGCCCCGCGTTCGACGTGATGCACCAGACCTGGGGACGCGATCGTGGCACCGAAACTTACCGGCTTGACGTGTTCCGCGAGCCGCACGACGGCGGCATCTGGATCTGCCGCCGCGACGACAGCATCCGCCAGCCCTACGACACGCTGATTCTGCAGTCGGGTGACGGCGTCCCCTATCTGGCACCGGAGGTCGCACTGCTGTTCAAGGCCAAGGGCTCCCGGCCGAAGGATCTTGATGACTTCGCGGGAGTCCTGCCGCTGCTGACCGCCGAGCGGCGCGCCTGGCTGGCCGGGGCGCTCCGGGCCGTGCATCCGGGCCATTCCTGGCTGGCTGAGCTGTAACCATCCCGAGCCGCCGGCATGCGCCCGGCGGCGCCGCGCAGACATACGCCGGTCCGGCCTCCCAGCGTCAGTGGCTACTGCGACGATGCCGCTATGGAAGAACGGACTCAACAGGCCAGCCGCAAGCTCACCCGGCAGGAGATTTCCGATGCCATCACCGCTCTGGGCTGGCGGTTCATCCTGGGTGTCGCGCGGACGTGCGTACAGGTCGAGTCGCTGGCGCAGGCGGCTGCCGTCGCCGAGCGAGTGATCTCCGCGGCGGGTCCCGACGCCGACGAGTGCCTGTGGGCGGATGTCCGCGCTGATCGCCTGGTCCTGAGCCTGCAGTCGCTCGCCGCCGCGTGGGTGACCACGCGCGAGCTTAAGCTGGCGCACCGGATCTCCGCGGTCGTGAGCGACCTCGGACTGACCACCGCCGCCGACGTCGGCGGCCGAGCCCTGCGATCGGTGCAGGTTCTGGAGATCGCGATTGACGCGCTGCACATCGCCGCGATCCGGCCGTTCTGGAAGGCCGTGATGGGCTACACCGACGAGGCCGGGCATTCTGGCCCGCAAGATGCGGTTGTCGACCCGGTCGGGCAGTGCCCGGCGATCTGGTTCCAGCAGATGGACGAGCCGCGCCCGCAGCGCAACCGCATCCATTTCGACATTTCGGTCCCGCACGACGAGGCTCAGCGCCGGATCCAGGCTGCGCTGGCTGCGGGCGGCACGCTCGTATCCGACGCCGAGGCTCCCGCATTCTGGGTACTGGCCGATGCCGAGGGCAATGAGGCGTGCATCACGACCTGGCAGGGCAGAGACGGCTAGCCGGACGCAGGCACGGGCGGCGAGCAATTCCTGGAGACCACCCTTGTCAGGATCAGCCTGACGTCGTCGTAAGGTGGCGCCTGACAGCGTCAGGAAATGGCTGACACATATCGCGGACGGGAGGTCGAAGATGGCAGTAGCCGAGGAACTGCGGGTAAACGTGGCGTGCTCGTTCTGCCTCAGGCCGACCGCGGACGTGGCCACGATGGTCGCCGGCCCTGGCGTGTTCATCTGCGATTCCTGCGTCCGCGCCTGCGTCGAGATGATCGAGAAACAAGCCAACGGTGATGCCGACGCTGGCCCACTGGGAGCAGGACCTGAAGGATGAGGACCTGCTGGCGCTCTTGCCCAACGTCGCGGCGGCCGGAGCTCAGGTCGACCGGCAACTGGCCGCCTGGGTCCGCAAGGCACGCGCGCGCGGCATCACCTGGACCCGGATCGGGGCCGCCCTGGGCATAACACGGCAGTCGGCCTGGGAGCGCTTCTCCGGCGAGAAGTAGCTAGGGTGGACCCACTCTCGATGGCCACCTGGGTGACCTCCGGGAAAGCCACCCCGAGGCTGCGGGCCGCCGGGTCCGGGCATCAACGACGAGCAGTACCCGGCACGAGAAACGGCAGCCACCGCAGCCATGGCCTGCGTTGCGGGCGCGGGCGCGGGGAGCCAAACTGCCCCGTGTCATCGCGCGCCAGCTCGCTGCCGGGGGCATTGCCGCTGCGAGACACGGTCACGTTCTCCACCCGAGGCCCGCGCCGGCGTTGTCCTTGACCGCCGCGGCATGCTGCCGGCCGACCCCGCCCGGGCCGATTTCGTGAGTGGTTCGGATCGCGCCGGTCCCCGCAGGTGTAATCCGAACCACTCACGAATTTCCACAGGCGCGGGGCGAATTTCCACAGGCGCGGGGCGGTTATCCACAAGCGGCCGGGACTGGCCAGCCGACCAGTCAGCCGCCGCGGCCTAGGCGGGCGTGACCCAGCCAGCCGGGACCCACCCGCCCAGCCCGCCAGCCGACCAACTGGGGGCGCCGCCCCGCGCCGCCCCGCGCCGCCCGCCCGGATCAGCGCCGGCCCGCTCACCGGCCGAGGGCATCCCGCGTTGCGAGCGGCACGACGGTGACGTCCGGCCACCGTTCCCGATGACGCGTGAGCCGGGCTCGGGAGACGTCGATGCTCACCCGGACCTCGTTGCGGCGCCAGGTCTTGTTCAGGAGATCCGAGAGGCCGTGCGGGGCGCAAATCTCGATACCGCCGGGAGCGCGGCGGATAGCGACGCAGGTAGCGGTTTCGGGCCAGGTAGCCACGGCGTCGTGCACGCAGGTGAACGCCGGCACGGGCGCCCCGCCGAAGTAACGGTGGTACCAGGTATGCACGGCCGCCTGGTTCGTGGCTTCCCAGGGCAGGTCAGCCAGGCTCTGGAGGATCTGCTGCGCGGCCTGGTCGCGCTGGCGGCTGAGATCGCCGGGATCGAAGAAGGCAACGTCGACATCGCGAACCGCGGCCGGATCGAAGCCGCCATAGGCCTGGCCCCAGACAAGGTCCCGAACGGCTCCGGCGCCGATCCAGGCATCCGGAAGGCCGCTCGCGGCGACCGCATCCAGGGCGCGGAGCAGCCACGGCTCGCGGCGCACGCAGCTGACGAGCTGGCGGGCCAGGGCGAGCTCTAACGCCGGACACTCGTGCCGACGGGACTCGTGTCGCTGGGCGGTCATACGGGCGAGACTAGACGGTGGGCCCGAACAGCCGGCCCCCGCTGCCAGATGGCCTCCCACTGCGACCACTGACCCCGGTCAGCAGAGATTCGCGGCGTGCTCTGCAGCCGCGGCGGGATCAGCTCAGCGAACCGATCGCCGACCAGCGTGCTCAGCTCGGCTGCGGAGAAGAAGTGGATGTCCAGCCCGGCCTTGGGACCAGCCCGATATCGCACCGTGTAGCTGCCATCGCCGTTCTCTTCGATTCGGTCATGCTCATGCTCGACATCGGTGGCGGCGGCATTGACCCGAACGCACAGCAGGCCGCCCGGACCCACATGCCCAACGGCAGCACGCACATGCTCATGGGCCAGCGCGCGAGAGCCGTGCTGAAAGACCTGGATGCCGATGACCAGTTCGTAAACTGCCGATGGAGATAGGGCGCTCAGGTCTCCCACGACCAGCCGGCCCGCCCGGTCCGGCCGATTGCGGCGGAGCTGGCCGATCGCCTCGGCGGAGATGTCCAGCCCGACGAGGTCGAGACCGGCATCGAGCATCGGGAGCAGGTTCCGGCCGTTGCCGCAGCCGACGTAGAGGCCATGGCTGAGTCCCAGGTGGCGCGCGGTATCCACGATGTCAGTCACGAAGCGCACCGGCGGTTCACCGTGGTACCGCCCGGCGGCATACTCGGCGTCCCAGGCCGCCGAGGCGCTGATACTCACTCGGGCAAGCTTAGGCCGCCCCATTAGGGTGATGGCCATGGAGACCACCGTCACCATCGGCGCCGACAAGATCTGGGCCGAGGACTCCGGGGGCAGCGGCCCCGTTGTCGTGCTGCTGCATTCGGGCGTCGGCGACTCCCGGCAGTGGGATCAGATGTGGCCGGCCCTGACGAGCAGTTGCCGGGTCATTCGCTATGACGTTCGCGCATTCGGCCGGTCGCCGGCGGCCACGCAGGAGTACACGCTCGCCGGCGACCTGCGGCAGGTACTCGGCTATTTTCAGGTGACGCGTGCGCATCTGGTGGGCTGCAGCATGGGCGGCGGTGCCGCTATCGAGCTGGCACTGGCCGACCCCGGCCGGGTCCAGTCGCTGACCCTGCTGTGTCCTGGCATCAGCGGCTACCCGTGGCCCGAAGAGCCAGAACTGCAAGCGGAGTTTGCAGCGCTGGCCGCGGCCAGCGGCGAGGACGGCATTGTCCTGGGCTACCAGCGACTGTGGGCGGCGGCCGGGGCCGAGCCGGAGGTCATGGATCAGCTGCGCTCCGCCGTCCGCGCGGAACCCAACGAGGAGCAGTACCAGCAGCCAGGCGAGCCGGCGTCTGACCGGCTGCACGAGCTGCGCGTACCGACGGTCTTGCTGGTGGGCGACCGCGACCGGCCGGTGCTGATTGCCTCCAACGAGGAGGCCGCCAGGCGGATCCCCGGCTGTCAGCTCATCTGGATGCCCGGCGTCGATCACATGCCGACGCTCCGGGAACCAGACCTGATCAGCCGGACCATCCTCGCTCAGGTCCAGGGCAGCGGATCCGCGGGCTAGCGGGGATACGCGGCCAGGATGGCTGGCAACTCAGTCGTAGCTGGCCTCCACGAGCCAGCGGCCGTCTTGCACGACCGCCAGCCAGGCGCTCCCGTCGTCGGTCACCAGCTGAAACCTGGCCTGCCGCCGCGCTCGCGCCGGATCCCACCACCGCTCCGTGAGCGGCCAGGGGCCGGCCCAGGAGGTAATGGCCCGCGCGGGCACCCCGGCCGCCGATATCCAGGCGGGCGGGGCGGATACCTGGGCCCGCCCGGTCACGGACACAGCTTCGCCGGAGTCGTCGGTCACCCTGGCCGGCAGCGGAACCGGGTAGATGGCCGCCGGAGCCGGCGCCGGGATACTGCCCGGCCACGGCCGATCCGCCGGGCGCTCCGGCACGCCGGCGTCCCCGAAGGGAACCAGCAGCACCTGCTCGGCCGGACTGCGGCCGCCCGCGAGCACGGGGCGCGTCACCGCGCCATGCCCGAGCATCGCCTGGACACGGACGGCCGCGCGGGCCACCCGGTCGCTGACCACCGCGTCTCCCCAGAGGCCAAGCTGACGACCCACCGCACGGACCAGCTGATCCGGGATCAGCCGCAGCAGCGTTATCCCCCCGGCCGCCGCTCCAGGGCCAGGCCCCTCGCCATCCGCCGACCGGCCTGGCCGCCAGCCATCGAGCTGCCAGCGCACCCGCTCGGCGACGGCGAGCCCGGAGAGCAGGCCATCATGCCGCCAGAACCGGGTCATCTGCCGCCCGTCCGCGCTGTGCACCTGCACCTGAACCCGCACGCAGGCTAGCCCGCCGGCAGCCAGCCGGGCGTGCATCTGATCAGCCAGTGACTTGGCCGCGAACACGACGGGCTCGGATTGCTCAACGGGAGGATCGAACTCCCGCGCTGCGGAGAGATCGACCGAGGGCGGCCGGGGTGCCAGCGGCCGGGGATCGAGCCCGCTAGCCAGCCGGTGCGCGAGCACGCCCTGCGTCCCGAACCTATTGGCCGCCTCCACGGCGGGCAGCGCGGCGAATTCGCCCAGGGTCGTGATGCCCAGCCGGGGCAGGAGATAGCCGAGCTCGGGAATCCCCAGCTCGGCGACCGGCTGGCCGGCGAGGAACGCTGGCGCTCCGCCCTGCGGCACTATCAGCCCGGCCGACCCTGGCGGCCCTCCCAGGCGGGCAGCCAGTTCCGCGGCAAACAAGCCATCGGCGACGCCGACCTGGCCGGAGAAACCGATCTTGCGGACGGCAGCCGCGATCTTCCTCGCGAGCTCCGATTCTCCGCCGAAATAGCGCGCCGGGCCGCGGACCCCGATCGCGCAGGTCCCCGGCCGCAGCACCTCCACCTTCGGGCAGAACTCCTCGACGGTGGCCACCACTTGCTCGAAGGCCCGCGCGTCTGGCCCCGGTCCCTGCTCTGGCTCCGGTCCCAGAGCAGGGACCGGTCCCAGAACCGGAGCGGCCGGGATCGCCGGCCAGTCGGGACAGCACAGGACCAGCACCCGGCGCGGCGCGCGCGTCGCCCCCGTCACCCGGTACTCACCAGGCCCGTGCCAGCCGGGCCCGTGCCAGCCGGGCCCGTGCCAGCCGGGGCACTGCCAGCCGGGGCACTGCCAGCCGGGGCACTGCTAGCCAGGGCGAGGCGAGGGCTCGCCTGATCCGGGCTTACGGGGTCAGCCACCGGGGCCACCGAGCCGTCGGGACCCGGTAGCCACAGCCAGGCAGCCCTCGGCCGTGTCCCCGCACCCCGGCCCTCGGCCACTACCTGCACCCTGCAAGCGCGCAGCCGCCCGTGACCGGCGCCGATACCGGCCCACTCCCTGCTGGCGACGAGCAGCCGGGTCTGCGCGCCCGCCCACTCCCCCGCTACCAGGAGCACGCTCCCGTGGCGCCGGGCGGTCGCCTCGAGCTTGCGCCGCAGCTGAGCCGACGGCCGGTCCGGCGGGCGCAGCAAGACGATGTCGCAGCCATCCAGCAGCGCGGCCACCACCTGGGGCCAGGTCCCGCCGGGGTCGGCGATGAGCAGCAGCCGGTCATGGTCGAGGCCGGCATCGACGGCCGCGCGTACCCCCAGCGATGGCAGGCCGACCGCGGCACACCACGCTCCCGCGACCGACGCCCCCGCGGCCAGCGCGAGGCACAGCAGTCCCCCGCCATCCGTCGTTACTACTTGACCGCGCTGCAGGCCGGCGGCGGGCAGGAGCCCTTGCAGCGCCGGGAGTACCGGCAGGATGTCCTGCCCCGGCAGGACCGCGTCCTCCGGCACCGGGTTCCCCGGCGCCCGGTCCTCCCGCGCTGACATCCCCGGTGCCGCAGGTGCGTGACTCCGCGCGGACAGCGATCTGGCCGGTGCTGGCCAAACCGGTGCTGGCCAAACCGGTGCTGGCCAAACCTGTGCTGGCCTGACCTGCGCGACTCTCGCTCCCATGATCAATACTATCGAACGTTTATTCGACGACGTCAAGGTTCTCCGAGTCCCCGGCGGGCATCTCGGCCAACCGATATTGACGTGCAGCCATTGGGCTGCATATGGTTCAGGCATCCGAGCGGCTGCATATCGGAGGATGGCGCGTATGGACGATGAGGTGTTCAAGGCGCTGGCTGACGCCAGCCGCCGCCGGCTCCTCGACAGCCTGAATGCCCGCAACGGACAGAGCCTGCGCGAGCTGTGCGCCGGGCTGGACATGGCCCGGCAGTCGGTCAGCAAGCACCTGGCGGTGCTGACGGCGGCCAACCTCGTCACCACGGTCTGGCGTGGCCGGGAGAAGCTGCACTACCTCAACGCCGAGCCGATCAATGCCATCTCCGAGCGCTGGATTAACCAGTACCACCGCGAGCGCGCGCGAGCGCTCACCGACCTCAAGACCGCATTGGAGCAAGAGCCGATGACCAGCACGGAGTTCGTCTACACCACCTACATCCGCACCACCCCGCAGCGCCTCTGGCAGGCGCTGACCGACCCGGCCTTCACCCGCCGCTACTGGGGAGCCACCTTCGAGTCGGACTGGACGAAGGGGTCGGCGGTCACCTGGGAGCAGAGCGGCGTGACGATCGCCGACCCCGCGCAGGTCATTCTCGAATCCGACCCCTACCGCCGCCTGGCCTACACCTGGCATAACTTCACCCCGGAACTCGCCGAGGCCTTCGGCTTCACCGACGAGTTCCTCGACCGGGTGGCCGGCGAACCGCGGTCGAAGGTGACCTTCGACATCGAGTCGCTCGGGCAGACGGTCAAGCTGACCGTCGTTCACGACGGCTTCGAGCCCGGCAGCGCCGTGCTGGAGAGCATCAGCGGCGGCTGGCCGGCGATCCTCGCCAACCTCAAGACCCTGCTGGAAACCGGCGAGACCCTGCCGGAGCCGGCGAGCGCCGGGCCGGCGAGCGCCTCGTAGATGGCGCATGCCGCCCGGACAGCGGGCCCGGACGGCCGGGCTAATCTTCCGACGCCGCCGCCAGCTTGCGGAGCAGCCGGATCAGCTCAGCTCGCTCGTCACCCGACAGGACCTCCAGAAAGTGGTCGTCGCACGCATGCAGGACGTCGGCGGCTGCGGCGCGACGCCGTTCGCCCTCCGCAGTGAGGGTCAGCCGGTAGGCCCGCCGGTTGGCCGGGTCGGGGCTCTGCTGGCGATCGTCATAGCCGGGACGGTGGCGATCTTTCACTACTCCAGCCCGGGCGCGGCGGTGGCCAGCAGCCCCGATCCCTCGGCCGTGACGGCCCAGGCCAGCACCGCGGCCACGCTCCGGGCCAGATCGGCCGCGCCGGCGTCCGGCCAGGGCGGCGCCGCACACAGCAAGACGACAAACGGCAGGACAGTTAACGGGCACGCTGTCGGCAGCGGCCAGGCTGACACGAGCGGAGCGACCGGGGCAGCCGCCACTTCGGGGTCCCCGCCCGCGCCGCCGGGCCTCGCGCCGGGCGCCACGTCGGGAACCGCGCCGGTTCACTTCCGCACCCTGCCGCCCGGAGCCGCGCTGCCCACCGGCGCGGAATGCGCGCTGGGTCCGCGAGAGCCCGGCGGCGGAGAATAAGGCCGCGAACAAGGCTGCTAACCACACCGCCGGCCAGCACGTCGGAGCGCATTTCTTCCCGGCCGGCGACACCCCGCAGGCCGGCAAACTGCTGGCCGCGCGCATCAATGGCGGCTTCACCGGCACACCGGTACCCCTACGAGCAGGCCAGCTGGCCGGGAATCGGCGACTCGACCGCGATGAACGCCGACGCCGCCTACGCGATCTGGCGCTCTTGCTACGACGGATACGAGGTCTGGCTGAACAACGTGCCGCACGGCCAGGCCTACCGCAAGGGCGACCTGTGGGGCTGCGTCGGCCGCTGGTTCGCCGGCCGCTGGCATACCGCCCCGGCGCAGCAGTACATTGCCCGGGTGCGGCAGTACCAGCGCGAGCGGGTCTGGCTGACCAAGGACTTCCAGCAGGGCTGACCTGGGCCAGGCCGCCGACGGCTGGCGGCTGCCTGGCCCGGGTCAGCTCGCAGTGCCTACCGCCAGCAGCGCGACGGCGCGGTGATGGCGACGACGGCGCTCTGGCCGAGGGCGTAGACCTCGCGGCGGGCTGCGCTGACCCCCAGCAGGTAGCCGCCGCCGACCATCGCCCTGAGCCGGGTCCGGGCGCGCACCCGGCCGCTGGCCGGCGCGATGCAGCCGACGGCCCCGCTGTTGACGGCCAGCCAGAGCGCGCCGCCGCCGTAGCCGGTGCGGCCGAGCATGAACCAGTTGAACAGACCGCGGCCGCCGGCGAGCGTAGCGATGCGCAGGCCGCGCTGGCGCAGCAGGATGGTCTGGCCCGCCATGCCGGTGCGGTACGAGGCCCAGACCCCGTGCGGCACGGCCGTCAGCGCGGCTCCGGCGGCCGAGAACCTCAGCGGCGCGCCGCTCGCGCTCGCCAGCAGGCGGCCATTGCCGGCGGAGTACTCGCGCAGGACGGCGCCGCCCAGCCGCGGCGCGGCCGCGACGTACAGGTGCTTGCGGGCCGGGTCCACGGCGACATCGCTGACCGACAGGCCGGATCGCAGCCGCGCGCGGCGGACGACGGCGCCGGTGCGGGTGTTCAGCCGCCAGAGGGTCTGCTCGAAACCGATCCAGACCGTCCCGGCCGGGCCCTGCGCGACGGGCACGACCTGGAGGCCAGTGGAGCGCTGGCCCGTCAGCCGCCAGGACCTGAGCACGCGCAGCGTCGCCGGATCGACCTGATAGAGCACGAGCCGGAAGGACGAACCGGGCAGCAGGACCGCGCCGGAGACCCAGACGTAGCCGGCGGCCACCCGGATATCGGAGACCGGGAAATGGGAGCCCCTAGCCGTGGGCTGGCCGGCCAGCCCGATGCGCCGGAGCTGGAACGGCCCCCTCCTGGTGGCGGACCCGACGACCATTTCGTAGGCGGCGCGTGCCCGCGGGCTCACCGCCACGTTGATCGTCCCCGGGCTGAGCGCGGCCACCGTGCGGGCCTGCCACGACGAACTGCTGGCGGCGGTGGCCGGTAACTGGGCACCTCCCGCAGTCAGCACGGCCGCCAGCATGACCGACGACCCCCTGATCACTGCGCGCCATCCCCCCATGACCCAGCCTCCTTGCTGATAGCTCTGCGTAGTCTCTTATAGCTCCGCGTGAGAACCCCAGCTAGCAAGACACCGCATGGCCGCGGATCGTTGTGCCGCTGCGCGCCGCCGCCGGGTACCTCTCATAACCTGATGACATGCGCCGCCACGCCATCCCGACGCTCTTCACCAGGTACGCGGTTGCCTGGATCTACCTGCTCAGCGTGAGCACCGCCGAGGTCGTCTACGCGGCCCTGCCCGAGCGGGCTGAGGCGGCGCTGCTGGCCTGGGCCAGCACGAACGTGCACAACCTGCAGCACGATCCGGTCGGCAGCCTGATCGCGTCGGCGTTCTTCCCGTCCGAGTCGGCCATCTGGTGGCCGGGGCTGATCGCCCTGGCCCTGTTCGGCGCCAATAAGGTGCTCGGGAACTGGCGGACGGCCGCGGTCTCCGTCGCGGGCCACCTCATCGGGACGCTGGTCAGCGAGGGAATCCTCGCGTACCGAGTAACACATGGCGCCCTGCCGGCCACCGCCCGGTACATCCTCGACGTGGGGCCGTCTTACGTCGTCGTCGCCGCCATCACCGTGGCGATCCTGTACGGAGGCTGGCTGGCCCGCGTGGCGGCGGTGGCGGACCTTGCGCTGCTGACCTTCGTGGGAGACATCTTCGGCGGCCTCAGCGGGCTCCAGGTCGCGGCCGTCGGGCACGTGACCGCGATCGCGGTGGGCGCGGCCGCGGGCGGCCTAGCCGGATGGCAGCGCCGGCACGCCCAGGATGCGCCGGGTCAGGCGGCGGCGGATCAGGCGGCGGCGGATCGGGACGCGGCGGATGGCAGTCGCGCGGCGGACCAGGTCGCCCAGCCGCGCCCGCCCGCGTAGCAGACCGCGCCGCCCACGCCGACGAAGAACCCGACCGGCCAGTCCGTCTCGTAGGACGCCGCGATGGACACCCAGGCCAGCGCCACGGCGATGACGACCGACAGCGCCATGGCGCGCAGCGGGCTGCTGGTCAGCGTCCGGGCCGCGGCCGGCGGCCCGATCATCAGGCTGAAGATCAGCAACGCGCCGACCACCGGCAGGGTCATGCTGGTGGCGATCGCCACGACGACCAGGAACAGCAACTCCATCCGCGCGGCGCGCACGCCGCGCGCCTCGCCGGACTCGGGCGCCAGCGAGGACAGCAGCAGCGGCCGGTACATGACGACGATCGCGGCGATGCAGACCAGCCCGAGCACCGCGACCGGCAGGATCTCGCCGGAGTTGATCCCGAGGATCTCGCCGAAGAGCAGCGCGAAGATCTCCGACGAGTACTGCGTCGTGAAGCTGAGGAACAGCGCGCCTAGCCCGAGCATCAGCACGAGCGTCAGGGCCGTGGCGACGTCGTGACGGCCGCGGCGGCCGAGCCAGCCGATCCCGAGCGCCCCGGCGAGCGCGAAGACGCTCAGCCCGACGAGGGTGCTGACGCCGATGAGGCTGGCGCCGGCCGCGCCGGCGAAGGCACCCTGCGGGACGGCGTCGGCCACGAACGCCGACCCCCGCATGACCACGAAGAATCCCACGACCCCGGCCACCACGGCCACCATCGTGGCGACGATCCAGGCGTTCATCATGAAGGGCGCGAACATAGCTAGCCCGCCGCCCGGCGGGCGGGCCGGCGCCTGCTCACGAGCTGCGCGAGCAGGTAGCCAGCGAAGATCAGCGCCACGACGAAGAAGCTCACCGGCCAGCCGTCGTGGCGCGGCGGCCAGGTGAAGCTGTCGTAGGCCAGGACGATGCCCAGCCAGGTCACCGCGACGCCGAGCAGGGCCGCCGTCACGGTGGCGCGACCGGGACGGTCGGTGATCCGCAGCGCCGTCGCCGCCGGGCCGACCAGCAGCGCCGTGGACAAGATCGTGCCGATGGTCAGCGCAGACAGCGACACGGCCAGCGCGATCGCGATCAGGCACAAGAAGCCGACCGCGCGCACCGGGATGCCCCGCGCGGCGGCCAGGTCGGCGCTGACGGAACTCAGCAGCAGCGGCCGGTAGGCCGCGGCCACGATCGCCAGGGCCACCAGGCTGCAGACGATGACCAGCGGGACGACCGCGGGGCTGATCGTGAACATGGAGCCGAACAGGATGGTGACCGCGACGCCCGTCGTGTTGGTGTGCGTGGTGTCCCAGAACAGGAACAGGGCCGCCAGGCCGAGCCCGGCGCCGCGCACGATCCCGGTGGCCAGGTCCCGGCCGCGCGGCCGGCGGATCCCGATCATGTCCATGACGCCGGCAGCCAGGACGCCGGTGCCGGCGAACCCCAGCAGCGGGCTGATGCCGAGCAGGTAGGAACCGGATCCGCCGGTGACGCTGATGTCCGCGAGGGCGTGACCGGCGTAGGACTGGCCGCGCAGGACCGTGAACGCCCCCACCGCGCCGGAGACGAACGCCGCCACGCCGCCGGTCAGCAGCGCCAGGCGAACCGGCGGGCTGGCAAAGAAACCCGGCGCGAACAGCACCTGCGCCAGCCCGGTCACGGCTGGTCTCCCGGCTGCCCGTGGTTGAGTGATTGCCCGTGGCTGAGTTGCTCTCCCAGCGGCGGCGGGTTGTCGGCGGCTATGGACTCGCCCGCCGCCGGCGACTGGCCCGAGGTGGGCGAGCAGGCTGCGGCGCCGGCCTCCGCCGGGATGTCCAGCCCGTCGCCGCTCCCGGCGACGACCAGGATGCGGCCGTGCACGCGGATCACGTCGACGTGATGGCCATACAGCCCGCTCAGCACCTCCGAGCGGACCACCTCGCTGGTTGTCCCGCTCGCCGCCCGGCCGCCGGCCAGGTACACGATCCGGTCCATGACCGGCAGGAGCGGGTTCATCTCGTGAGCCGAGATGAGCACGCAGACCCCTCGTTGCGAAGAGATCTTGGCGAGCAGGGCGATGATCTCCTGCGCGCTGCTGATATCGAGGTTGGCCAGGGGCTCGTCCAGGAGCAGCAGCCGAGGGCTGCTGATCAGCGCGTGCGCGATCATGACCCGCTGCTGCTCGCCGCCGGACAGGTTGCCGACCCGCTCGTCGGCGAACCGGGCGGCGTCGACCGCGCGGAGCATCTCGTCCACCTGCCGACGCCGGCCGCGGGCCGACCGCGGGAGTCTGAGCGGGAGGCCGAACTTGTGCCCGTCCAGCCCGAGCCCGACCAGGTCGCGGGCGCGGACCGGCATGTCGGGATCAAGCTGGATCTTCTGCGGCACGTAGCCGACCAGTCCCTTGCGGGCGGCGTGGCGCTCCCCGCAGATGCTGACCGTGCCCGCCGTCGGCGCCGTCAGCCCGAGGATGACCCGCAGCAAGGTGGTCTTGCCCGCGCCATTGGACCCGATCAGCCCGACGAACTCGCCCGCGCCGATCGTGAACCGCACGTCCGTCAGGATGTCCCGGCCGCCCAGCCGGACACCCAGGCCCTCGACGGCCAGCACGTCAGTCGCGCTGTCGCGCCGAGTGGAGGTGACAGGGGTCATGGTCATAGCTTCTGGGTCGAGCCCTTTCCGGTGACCGCTTTCTGCAGCGCGCGCACCTCGGCCAGCATCCAGGACTGGTAGCTGTAGCCGGTCGGCATCGTCTCGTAGACGCCCACCACCGGAATCCCCGCGCTCCTGGCCGCGGCGAGGAAAGCCTGGGTGACGGAATCCACTACCTGCTGGTTATAGACGAACACCTTGACCTTGTGCTGCGCAAGCAGCTTGTCCTGCAGTGTCACATACTGCGGTGACAGGTCGACGCCGTTCATGATGTCGGCCTGCAGGCCGAAAGGCGTCAGGTTCCGCGTCCCGAGGGCCTGCAGCAGGTAGTCGCCGACCGGCTCGGTCGTGGCCACCGGGGTCCCGCGGTGGGCCGCCCGGAAGCTCGCGATCGCGCTCAGCCAGGGGCGGAGCGAGGCGTCGAACCTCGCCAGGCTGGCCCGGAAGTAGGCCCGGTGCGCGGGCCGCAGCTTCGACAGGTCGTCGGCGATCGCCCGGGCCACGGCCGGCATCGTGGTCGGCGAGTACCACAGGTGCGGGTTCGGCGTGGAATCGGGCAGTCCCAGGAGGTGCGCCGCGTTGATGACCTGGCGGGCCGGGTTAGGCGAGCCGCTCTCGATGGTGTTCATGTACGAGTCGTAGCCGATGCCGTTCTGCACGATGAGCTCGGCGGCGCCGACCACCTGGCTGACGCTGGCGCTGGCCTCGAAGCTGTGCGGGTCGGTGTTCGGGTTACTCTCGACGGCGGTGACCCGGGCGTACTTGCCGCCGATCTGCGCGATCACGTTCGCGTACTGGTTCTCGGCGGCCACGGCCACGACCGCCCCGCTGCGGGCGGTGGCCGTGGGCGTCGCGGAGCTGGGGGTGCAGGCGGCGGCCAGCATGCTGACGGCCGCGGTCGCGGCAGCGACGGCGGCCATCCGGCGCAGGGACATAATTCTCCAACAGAATTCGGCAGACCGGGGCTGCCCCGGGCCGCAACGGCACCTCCTTATTATAAATGAAAATGATAACCAGTACAGGCTAGAGCGTCAAGCCGAGCACATCGGGACACGGCCGACACGGCCGACACATCAGTCACGCCCGACGGCGTGTCCGCCCGTCCGGCGGGATCTTCAGCCGTCGTGCAGGGTAGATTGAGTAATGAGCTGACCGATAAGTAGCTAATGTCGGCCAACCGGCAGCCTGTAAGCGGACTCGTGCAGCCCGCTTCGGCCGGTCCTGCTCCCACTTTGAGTTCAGAGCAGCGATCCCCGGCGCGCGGCGATGAGGGTATCGGCGCGCCGTCTGACCATAGGGCCACCACGCAGCCACGGGGCGTGTCCGGCTGCCGACTCCAGCTCGAAGGCACCATGACCGACTCACTGCGCCGGACGCCTCCGCTGCCCGCGGTCAGCCCGGTGACGACACAGTCCGCGAGGTCCGCGGCGATCCTCGGATGGCTGGCCGCCGCCGGAATCGGCGGCTCGATCCTGATCATGATCGGGGCATCGCTGGTCCGGCAGGCCTGGATGTTCCCGCCGTTGCCGACACCCGAGCCCGGGCCGCCGTGGGAAGTCCACTTGGCGCACGTACCAGCTGGCCTGGTGATCGTCGGCCTCTGGGCGGCGGCGGTCCTGGCGGCCGGCGGCCTGGCGGCCGGGCTGCTGGCCGCCAGCAAGGGCGCCCGGCCGTCGATGCGGCTCATCCTGATCGCGGCGGTTGTGGCGGTGGCCGCACTGACCGTGCTGCCCCCGGCGGGATCCACCGACGCCCTCGATTACGCGGCCTACGGCCGTCTCCTCGTCCTGGGCCATAACCCGTACGTGACAACGCCCCATTTCCTGCGCGCGACACATGATGCGTTCGCCCAGTCCGTGCCGACCGAGTGGCAGCGCCAGGTGAGCCTCTACGGACCCTTCGCGACGCTCGAGCAGTTCCTCGCGGCCAAGCTCGGCGGGATATCCGCGGCCAGGGTCGTCTTCTGGCTCAAGCTGTGGAACTCGATCGCCTTCGGCGGGGTCGCGGTGGTCCTGGACCGGCTGCTGCGCTCGGACCCGGCCCAGCGCCTGCGCGCCCACCTGCTCTGGACGCTGAATCCGCTGCTGCTATGGGACCTGATCGCGGCCGGGCACGTCGATGTGCTCGCGGCCGCGGCCGGCCTCATAGGGCTGCTCGCGATCGGCAGGCAGGCACCGTCGGTCCGGCCGCGGCTGACCCGCGGGCTGGCCGCCGGCGCACTGGTCGGCATCGCGGCCGACATCAAGATCAACTACATCCTGTTCGCCGTCGCCCTGGCGTGGGCCCTGCGCCGCTCGCCCGCCGCGCTGGCGACGGCGGCCGGCGGCGCGCTCGGCGTGCTGATCCCCACGTATGCCTGGCTCGGAGCGCCGGCGGCCCGGGCGCTGCTCGCCCGGCGGGACAAGGTGAGCGCGGACACGCCCTACCGCCTCCTCTTCCCGGACGCGGGGCACATCCACAACCTGGTCCTGCTGGCCACCGTCATCTTCGTCCTCCTGGCGATCCTGGTGCTGCGGCGGATGCCGCCGGGCGACCTGCTCCGCCCCGCGCTGCGCCCCGCCCTGGCGATCAGCGTGGCCTGGCTGTTCGTCTGGCCTTATCAGCTGCCCTGGTACGACGCGATCATCATCTGCGTCCTGGTGCTCTATCCCGCCTCGCGCCTGGACTGGCTGGTGCTGGCCCGGCTGACCGCGGCCACCATTTCCAACATGCCGGGTAACGCGGGCGTGCTGCCCGGTCACCTGCTGCTGGTGATCGACCAGCGGGTCGTACTCGACCTGGCGCCCCTGGTGCTGCTCCTGGCCGCGGTCGGGCTGGTGACGCTCGCCGTGTCCGGACGCTGGGGGCTGCGCGGCCCGGCGACCGGGCCCGCGGCCGACGACGGCAGCCCTGGCAACGGCAGCCCTGGCAGCGGGATCAGCGGTAGCGGTGGCGGTGGCGCGGAGCCAGTCGGTACCTAGCCGAGGTCTACCCCCGGGTACAGCGGATAGCCGACCACCAGCTCGGATGCCTCCCTGGCGACCCGCTCGGCGACCTTGCCGTCTAGCAGGTACTTGACCTTGGCCGGCGATCCGTCGGCGGCGGACCCGGGAGTGGTCTCCTTGAGCACCGTGGCCATCAGGTCCGCGATCACGTCCATCTCGTCGGG
>Ga0066790_10000162_pt1 | contig 21857 bp, 23 predicted proteins | sample OrgsoiDNA2013050_FD_70963 | JGI IMG/M metagenome (GOLD analysis project Ga0066790, IMG submission 70963) | Permafrost soil microbial communities from the Arctic, to analyse light accelerated degradation of dissolved organic matter (DOM) -... | ecosystem: Environmental > Terrestrial > Soil >...
CACAATGGCGAAGATCGCCGACGACGTGGCGCTATTGGCGCAGAGCGAGATTGGCGAGGCGTCCGAGGGCAGCGCGCCCGGCAAGGGTGGCTCGTCCGCCATGCCGCAGAAGCGCAATCCAGTCGACGCGGTATTTGCGCGCGCGGCGGCCCGGCTGGCGATCGGTATGGTACCCGTCATTCTGGCCGCGATGGAGCACGAGCACGAGCGCGCCGCTGGCGGGTGGCAGGCCGAATGGGCCGCTATCCCCGCGCTGTTCCGCTACACGGCGGGTGCAGTCGAGCGCGTGCGCGGCGCACTCACTGGCCTGCGGGTCGATACCGCGCGTATGCAGGCAAATCTCGCTCTGAGCGGCGGCTTAGTCCTGGCCGAGTCGTTGACGATGGCGCTCGCCGCGCATATCGGCAGGCCCGAGGCGTACCGCGTCGTCCAGCATATCAGCAGGCGCGTCGTCGCAACGAATGGAGAGCTGCAGCAGGTGGCTTTAGAGGATACGCAGGTGAGCGCCGTGCTCACACCTGAAGAGATCGAGCGCGCCCTCGATCCAGCTTCGTACCTGGGCAGCACAAGTATATTTATCGATCGCGCCCTCGCATCGTATCGCGAGTTGCGGTCTTCACGAGGTACATAATGCATTTCTTTGTAGCAAACGGCGTGCGTATCGCGTATAGCGTCAATGGACCCGAGGACGCTCCCACGCTTGTTCTGGTGAACTCGCTCGGTACCGACCTGCGCATGTGGAATCCGCAGGTGGCGCTGCTCGGCGAGCACCTGCGCATTGTGCGCTATGACTCTCGCGGCCACGGAGCATCCGAGGTGCCCGACGGTCCCTACAGCATCGAGCAGTTTGGACTCGATCTACTCGCGCTCTTCGACATGCTCCATATTCAACGCGCACACCTCTGCGGACTCTCGCTAGGAGGAGTTGTGGCCCTCTGGTTCGCGGCCAACCATCCTGAGCGCGTCAGGCGGGCGATCTTCGCCAACACGGCGGCGCACATCGGCAACGACGAGATATGGAACGCGCGCATCGACGCGGTAAACAAAGGAGGCATGGCGGCGATAAAAGACGCCGTCCTCGCACGCTTCCTCAGCGCGGATTTTCGCGAGCACTATCCCGAAACGGCACATCAGATCGGCGAGATGATCGCGGCAACCAATCCCATAGGCTACGTCGGCGCGTGTGCCGCCCTGCGCGACGCGGACCTGACCCAGCTAGTAAGCACGATCCGCGTACCCTCCCTCATTCTGGCAGGTGAGCTTGACGAGTCCACGCCGCTAGAGCAGAGCCGCGAGCTACACGCAGCCATCGATGGCAGCGAGCTCGCCATATTTCGCAAAACGGCGCACCTGTCTAATGTAGAGCAGCCTGAAGAATTTAGCCGTTACGTTCAGACATTTCTAGCAGAAAGGGACTGAAAAATGGCCTATCACAGTGAAGTCGTGGGAAGCATGCTCAGGCCAATCTACCTGGCAGAAGCAAGGAAGCAATTTGAGGCGAACCAGATCAGCGCGGCGGACTTCAAAACACAGGAGGACCGGGCGGTAAACGAATCCATCGCCTTGCAGGAGGCGGCGGGTATCGATGTCATCACCGATGGGGAGATGCGGCGCTACGCCTTCTACGGCCACCTCATCGACGCATTGTCCGGCTTCGATAAGTACGGCGGCTGGGCCATTCCTTTCCGCGACGAGAGCGGCGAGGAACTCGTCCTCAAGCGACCCGTGGTGGTGGAGAAGCTGCAGTGGAAGAGGAGCATGTGCGCGGAGGAGTGGGTCTACCTGCGCTCGCGCAAGACGCACGTCGGCAAAGTGACCATGATTAGCGCGCAGCAGGCGGCAGCCTACTATGATCCAGAGAAGTCAAAAGGAGCCTATCCGACGCGCGATGCCTACCTTGCCGATATCGTCGACTTCTCACGCCACGAGGTGGAAGAGCTGATGCGCCTTGGCTGTACTTATGTCCAGATCGACGCTCCCCAATACGCGGCGCTCCTCGATCCGCAGATGCGCGAGGGATACCGCCAGCGCGGCAACGATCCCGACAAGATCATCGACCTCTGCATCGAGATGGACAACGCCATCATCAGCAATCATCCGGGCATCACCTTTGGCATGCATATCTGTCGCGGCAACAACCAGAGCAAGTTCTATGCCAGCGGGGACTACGAGCCGATCTCGCGCATATTCACGCGCACGCACTTCGAGCGCTTCCTGCTCGAATACGACGACTCACGCTCAGGCGGCTTCGAGCCGTTGCGCCATGTGCCCGAGGATCGCTTCGTAGTGCTGGGCCTCGTGACCACCAAAAAGCCACGCGTCGAGACCGCCGAGGAGTTGAAGGGTCGCATTGAAGAGGCCGCGCGCTACATTCCGCTGGAGCGCCTCGCCCTCAGTCCGCAATGCGGCTTCGCCTCCACGATGGAGGGAAACCGCATCACGTTCGACGATCAGCGCCGCAAGCTAGAGCTGGTGGCGCGTGTGGCGCAAGAGGTGTGGGGAACGAGGGCATAACGCTGCGCATCGAAATGACGTGTCCTGCGCCGGAAATCGAAGGTGAAGCCGGGCCAGATCGTTGTGTTGCGACCATTGGCGTCGAGATACCAGCTCGCGCAGCCTGAGACCCAGACGGTGCCCTGCATGCGCTTCTGCATCTCTACATCGAACGCCTCCTGAACCTCGGGATGCACCTCGACTACCTCCGCGTTTTGACGCTCCATTATACGCAGGCAATCCAGCAGGTACGCAATCTGGGACTCTATCATATACACCATAGAGTTGTGCCCGAGGCCAGTATTGGGGCCGATGAGCAGGAACATGTTGGGGAAACCCGCGACAGCCGTTCCCAGGTAAGCGGTAGGGTCCGGCTGCCAGCTAGCGGCAAGCGTCTGACCATTGCGCCCGTGGATATAGTTGGGCAGGCGCGTGTCGGTTACATGGAAACCGGTGCCGCAGATGATCGTATCGATCTCGCGCTCCTCGCCATCGATGGTCACGATGCTGTGTGCCCTGACCTCGCGAATATGCTCAGTGATAACCTCGACGTTGGGTCGGGTCAACGCGGGATAGAAGTCGTCGGAGACCAGGATGCGTTTGCAGCCCATAGCATAATGCGGCGTCAATTTTGCGCGCAGCTCGGGGTCCGCTATCTGCCGTTCCCGGTGCTCCTGAGCAATCTTCGCAGCGTTTTCCATGATGCGGGAACGGTAGACGAGGCCGAGCACCGTTATCTCACGCTGCCAGTACATCTTTGCGCGCACAAGGCGCTGCGTAAGGGGCAACAGGCGAAACATTCTGCGCTGCCAGTGGGGAATCGTGTGGTCCAGGCGCGGCACAATCCAGGGCGGCGTGCGTTGGAACAGGCAGAGCTGCTCGACAAGCGGCTGAATGTGCGGAACGAACTGAATCGCCGACGCACCCGTCCCGATCACGGCAACGCGCTTGCCCGTCAGGTCATAGTCGTGCCGCCAACGCGACGAATGGAACAGGGTGCCCTCGAAGTTCTCGATACCAGGAATGGCAGGCAGTGATGGCTCGTTCAGTGGTCCATTGCCCAGGATAAAGATATCGGCGCTCAGCTTGCCCTGTGCAGTAGTGATGTACCAGCGCGCTTCGTCCTCGTTCCACGAGGCGTCCAATAGCTCGCTGTTCCAGCGGATGTGGGGCAGGATGCCGAAGCGCGTGGCGCAGTTGCGCAGATAGCCCTGAATCTCGCGCCAGGGAGAATACACACGGCTCCAGTTCGGATTGGGAGCAAAGGAGAAGGAATACAGGTGCGAAGGGATGTCGCAGGCGCAACCAGGATACGTATTGTCGCGCCACGTCCCGCCAACATCCATCGCCCGCTCAAGCACCACAAAATCATCGTAGCCGTGCCGCTTGAGCTGAATCGCCATCCCGAGACCCGCGAAGCCCGCGCCCAGAATAGCGATACGCACATGAGGGACAGGCGTCTCCTCTTGTGACGTTTCATCTAAAGACTCCTCGCGACGGAGATTCTCGTCAGATGGCGTCTTGCCATCATGTGTAAAAACCTGAGTCATGGGTATCCTCCCAGAGCTAGTTGACAGACGGTTAGAGAGGTCTTAATTGAGAGTATATCATGAGACGTTTCAAGAGCCATCGCTAACCGGACGAGCACTTCTCTCGGGCCGCCGTCTCTTCGTAGTGGCTCTCCTCGCGGCAGCGGCGGCGCGCAGGCGTGGCACAACCAGGAAGACATAAAGTATCGAAACCAGGAAGAGCGCGATGGTGATAAGCAACGGCGTAATGGGCATTATGCCCGGCGTGTTGGAACCGACGGCAGCCGCCAGCGCGAGCAAGCCGAAGATAATCACAGTCAGCAACGGGATGACGATACCACCCTTGATACGAAACGAGCGCTCCGCGTCGGGTCTGCGCCGCCGCAACCGCATCACGCAGAGGCCAGCCACCGCGTAGATGATCGCTTCGAGCACCGCGCCGACAAGGATCAGAACCTGAAATTGACCCGTGAAGAAGACGATAATTGCGATGATCCCCGAGAATAACGCCAGGGCGCTGACCGCGACATACGGCACGGCGTAACGAATGCTGATGCGCGCAAATATTGGCGGCAACGTATCCTCACGGGCAGTCGCGTACAGGAAACGCGAGGCGGTGGCAAAGCCGCCATTGAAGGTCATGACCGCCGTGCAGAGGGAGGCGATCAGCATTAGCCAGATGCCCAGTTGTCCTAGAGCTGCCTTCCCAAGCAGCATCTGCGGAACCGGCGAGGTCGCGATGGCCGGACTATGCACGTCCAGCAGATTGCTCGACGCTACGGAGAATAACGCGTAAGAGATCAGCAGCAGTCCCAGCGAGACCAGCATACCGCGTGGAATCAGGCGGATATCGGCGATCTCCTCGGAGAGCGGCGTCACCCACTCGAATGCCGAAAAGACAAAGACGCCGACCGCGACCGCGTTGACCAGCGCGCCAGGATGTCCGAACGCGTCGAAAGGCATGCGGAGTTGAAAGTTGTGCTTGCTCAGAGCGACCAGGGAGATGACGATGGCAAAGACCAGCAGCGCGTAGGTCGTGATATCCTGCAAGAGGCCAGCGATCTTGATGCCGCGCAGATTCGCGCCCGCCGCCAGACCCAGCAGGGCCAGAATCCAGATCAGCGAGGCCCAGGCGGGGAGTCCAAAAGCGAAGGTAATGGCATTGCCCACGATGTAGCTATCGGCGGCAATCACCGAGACGATGGTGAGCATGTAGCCAAAGGTGATGACAAGCGAGAAGTTTTCGTTGAATGCCTCTTTCATGTACAGGCGGATGGCGGCGGAAGTGGGATAGAGCGCGTTCAGCTCGGAGAAACAGAGCGCCGCCAGCACCGCCAGCAGTCCGGCAATAGTAAGGGCGATCCAGCTTGAGTCGCCACCCAGCATACTGGCGATCTGGACGCAGCCGAGCAAGCTGATGGCGGCATAGGCCAGACCTGTGCTCGTGGAGACGATGGTGCGGAACTTGAGGACGCGGCGCAATGAGACGGGAGCGTTCATCAGAGACCTCCTTGCGGATACTAGCGAACGGCGGATCGGTTACTGGCGGCTCAGTTCTAGAAAAATGAGCAGCGACATCGCATCGAGCCTCATCACGTTCTCCGATGATCCCTGCGTCTTGATCGCGCCCTGCATGTATCCGGAGGCAGGATTGGCGTCGCACCAGAAGATATCGGCCAGGTCTTCGCTGCTCCCTCTGACAATGAGATCAGGCGGCTCGCTGGCCCCATCCTGCACGCTCACGCTTGAGTTCGAGATCTTCATGGTGAAGCCCTGCGTAAGATCGTTGGCCTCGATATAGATAGTGCAGTTCCAGTTGCGCAGCGAGCGCACGACGCGCTCACTCTTGTGTGCCTGTTCAACATAATCATTGACAGCTTCGCGCAGCTCTTCGTACGATGCCATCCTCGCGCTACCTCCTTGTATATAGCTAAACTCTTCAGTAGGGATGGGGCTGGCCTCCATCCGATTCCCCAAGGCACAGCTCCTTTGCCTGATCGCGCTCCCCAGGCCGGATGGAGGCCAGCCCCATCCCTACTGTGTGTGTAGGGCGGCCAGCACTTCGGCGGCGGCGCGCTGGCCCGATTGGACCGCGCCATCCATGTAGCCGTTCCACGCGGTGGCCGTCTCGGTACCCGCCCAATGGAGATGACCTATGGGCGCGCGCAGTGCCTCGCCATACATCGTCCAGACGCCGGTAGGCATAAAGCCCGCGTAGCAGCCACGCGAGTACTCCTCCTCCGCCCAATTTTGCTCGACATAATCATAGGGATGCCCGGCCTGTTCGCCAAAATATCCGCTCAGACACGCCAGGGCCGCGTGCCGCCGCTCAGCGGGACTCTTGCGGCTCCATATGCGCGCCTCGTCTCCCTCGATAAAGCCGAGCAGTATGCCCGGCGTCGCGCTCTCCGGCGAGTTATCATACGTGACGCGAATGATACCCGAGTCGCTTGCCACCTGACCGGATAGACCCTCGTTGCGCCAGAAAGGCCGCTCGTAGAGGCATTGCACCTTGATGACCGTCCCCATCGGCACGCGCTGCGTCAACTGATCGCGCAACGCGGGGAGTGGTGGCCGATAACGCAGCCTGCCCGCTAATGTAGGTGGCAGCGCGATAATCACCTTGCGCGCCGTAACAACGAGAGCATCGCTCTCGACGCGCACCCAGTCCTCGCCCTGGACGATTGTATGCACTGGAGCAGCGAGGATAACGCGCCCACCCAGCTCTGCCGCGACCCGCGTAGAGACGGTCTGGGCACCCTCTACAAAGCGCGTCTCCTGAGCGCCGCGTGTGACGCTGATCAGCTCGTTCAGGCTACCGGCGGCGTGGATATAAAAGAGGACGTGTAACAGCGAGAGGTCCCGTGGCTCGCAGGAAAAGACCGCCTGTATAGCGAGCGTCAGCCACATACGCGCCACCGGCGACGCAACATTGTTCGCCAGCCAGGTCGCAGCGGTCTGCGCATCCCATTCCTGCGCACGCGCCGCCAGCCAGGGTGCCTCCACGGGGACCTCCTGCGCCAGCATATTGAGCTCAAGCATCACCTCCACCAGCTCCATCATGGCGGATGGATCTTGCATAGGGATGGCACCTGCGTAGACGCTGCGCACTCCAGCGCGATACTCGATATTGTCGCCGCTATCATACGTGGAGAACGTCTGCGCGCCCACCTCTGCGGCGAGCGCGGCGATATGGTGTTGACTCGGCCCGATCCACTGTCCGCCGAGGTCGAGCTGTGTGCCATCCTGGGCAGGCGTGGTATATGTGCGCCCGCCAACCCGGTCGCGAGCTTCGAGCACGAGCGTCTCAACTCCCGCCGCAACCAGGGTACGTGCAGCGGCCAGACCAGCCAGGCCCGCGCCCACGATCACAACATCGGCCTGCCGCCTGCTCGTATCTTCTAAGTGAGTCGGAGAAAGGTCCATTGGTGCCTCCTGCAAGCAGCCAGTTAGGCCAGACCAGCCAGTAGATCATCCTCCAACGGCCCCTCGTGTCGCGGGATGGCGCGGCGGGCCAGCACGAAATACTCGTAGCCGAGAACCTGCTCGCGCTGTTCCGGAGGCAGGGTGAAGACGAAGGTATCCGGAGCGATCTGGGTTTTGTGCGCGGCGAACGCCTTCATCTTAGCATCTATGTAGGCGCGCACATCGAGGCGGGTGGTCATGAGTTCGTCGGGCGTCCCCATGATAGCGGTATTCATAGCGGGATTATCCCACGGTCCCGGCATGCCCGATTTCTGCGCGTCCTGCATCGCCTGCACGATAAAGGAGCGCGGCATCGCAGTATAGTAGAGTTTTTCGGGCTGCCACACTTCCAGGTTCAGAGCGGGGAAACAACGCGCATCGCCCGCCGCGTCGAAGGCGGCATTGGTCACGCGGTGCGCCTGAATATGGTCGGGGTGTCCATAACCACCGAAGGCATCGTAGGTCACAAGAACCTGCGGCCTCAGTTCGCGTATAATGGCAACCAGCCGCCCGACGGCCTCGTCGAAGGTGGCGCGGTAGAACGCGTTCGGGGAGTTATTCGAGGCTGTACCGGCCATACCCGAGTCGCGGTAATGAAGCAGGCGTAGTTCTTGAATGTGCAGGGCGTCGACCGCCGCCTGTAGCTCCTGGCGACGCACCTCGGCGAGGCGTGGAAACATAGCCTGTTTCGCCGCTTCGTCCAGTTGCGGATCGACGATCTCGCCCTCTTCCCCCATCGTCGCAGTGACCAGGACGGTGCGCGCGCCTTCGGCGGCGAGGCGCGCGAGGGTGCCGCCGCAGCCAAAGACCTCGTCGTCGGGGTGGGCGTGGACGGCCATGACGGTCAGTGGAATACGCTCAGACATCTGTGTTTCTCTCAATCTACCTATGCAACGGATTTACGCTGAACATTATACGCGCTAGCGGGGCCGGACTGCACGGCTCAGGTATAGCTTCCCAGGACTTTTCGTTTACCCACTTTGCCCGTTTTGCCGCCTTCAATAGCAGAGGAAGAAATAGAAAACATCGTGTATGATAGAGCTATACACGTACCTCTTCAAAATGTTAATGCGAGCAATCAGTAAAGGGCTTGAAGAGGTACTAAAATTCAATAAGTGGTTAACTGCCCCGGAGGGTCTTTCATGCGTCGCCTTCACCTGCATCCTAAAGTAAGTGCCAGTATCATTTTCGTAGCAGCATTATTTATGAGTATCATGGATGGAACAATCGTTAATGTAGCCTTGCCCGCACTCAGTCGGCAATTTCATCTGGCAGGCACGTCAATCGATATTGTGGTGGTGGCATACATAGTGAGTCTGTCGATTATTATTCCAGTATCGGGGTGGATGGGGGATCGCTGGGGAACAAAACGCGTGTTTCTGTGGGCCCTGACGCTCTTCAGCCTGGCGTCGGCGTTGTGCGGCCTGGCCTGGAGCTTCGAGGCACTTGTGGCCTTTCGTGTTTTGCAGGGACTGGCGGGTGGTGCGCTCATACCCGTCGGTACGGCCATTCTGTATCGCACATTTCCGCCGTCAGAGCGCGTCCGCCTGTCAAGTATCCTCATGATTCCAACGGTCATTGCGCCAGCAACCGGGCCGGTAATCGGCGGTTTCTTTGTGGACCAGTTATCGTGGCGCTGGGTCTTCTATGTGAATATTCCTATTGGTATCGCGGCATGTGTTTTTGGCCTGATCTTCCTACAAGAGCATCGAGAACCAGAGGCTGGGCGCTTCGATCTGCCCGGTTTTGCGCTGGCTAGCATCGGGCTAGCCCTGACTATGTATGCATTGAGCGAAGGGGCGTCTTTTGGCTGGCTCACCCCCGGCATTCTAGGAAGCGCTATCGTGGGGCTGCTCTTGCTAAGCGTCTTCGTTGTTGTGGAACTGCGGACGCCAGAACCGATGATTGATCTGCGCCTATTAAACAATCATAATTTTCGTACCTGTAACCTGGTCTCCTTGTTTGCTGTTGCTGGCTTCCTCGGCGTGCTTTTTGTCGCTCCGCTCTACTTGCAGGAAGGGCGCGGCGTGTCGGCTCTCGTTTCTGGCCTGACAACCTTTCCCGAATCCATAGGTGTTGTCTTATCAATGCAACTTGTTGCTCGGCTCTATGGGCGTGTCGGGCCACGTCGGCTGACGATTGGCGGGCTTCTGGGCGCGGCAATGACGATGGTGCTACTATACTTTATGGGAAACAATACCGACCTGTGGGTGATGCGCGCCCTGATGTTTTTGATGGGGGCAGGTATGGCGTATATGTTCTTGCCCATGCAAACGGCTGCTTTTGCGACCATAACCCCAGCCAAGATGGGCAGGGCGACCGCCGCGTACAATGTGCAGTGGCAACTGGGTATTGCGTTCGGTATCGCTGTAATGAGCACAGTGCTCAGCATTGTCGGACTCACGCGCCCGAGCGCAACTGGCAGTCCCATACCCAATCTGGTCTCCTACCACATCGCCTTTGTGGCCGCTGCAGTGCTTGTTTTAGTTGGTGTGAGTTTCGCGCTTAGAGTGCGCGATAAGGATGCTATTGCTACCATGCAACGCGAAAGTACCAGGCAAGAGGAGGTTTCAGATGCACCTCTGCCGATGCTCTAGCCGCTTCTCACTCAGTATTCAGTTCTGAAAGCCGCAGTACAGGTTTCTCCCGATGCAACAACATGTTATCATAAGACCAGACCTAGATTCTCACCAATTCCAGTAGGGATGGGGCTTGCCCCCATCCGGCTCGGCAAGCTTCGGTGAGGCCGGATGGGGGCAAGCCCCATCCCTACTGAAGAGCCAGGCAGGAAAGAGCTATGTGCATGCAACCGGTGAACCTCAGTGATTACGAAGCGCTCGCGCAGATACGCATGGAGCGCCCGATCTGGGACTACTACCAGGGCGGCAGCGGCGACGAAATCACGCTGCGCGAAAATCGCCGCGTCTTCGATCGCCTGTGGTTGAGGCCACGCGTGCTGGTCAACGTCGATAGCATCGACCTGCGCACAAGCATTCTGGGAACACCGGTGAGCATGCCCGTACTCATCGCGCCTTCGGCGGCCCATGGCATGATCCTGCCCGAAGGCGAATGCGCGACGGCCCAGGCGGTCGGCGCAGCTGGCACCGTTATGTCGCTCAGCACCGATTCGAGTCGCAGCATGGAGGAGGTCGCGCAGGTAGCATCGGGTCCGCTCTGGTTTCAGCGCTACTACTACACGCGCAAAGAGGCCCAGGGACTGGTCGAACGGGCGCAGGCCAGCGGCTACCGCGCCATCGTGCTCACCGTCGACGCGCCGCTGCTCGGCAAAAGGGAGCGCGACATACGCAACAACTTTGGCGGCTACCAACGGACGAACCATCCGCTCGCCTTCAGTGGCAACGCGCCGCATCTCTCAGCCAAGCGCCTGGAAGCAGGTGAGCCATACGAGGGGAAGACCCTGACCTGGGAGACGCTGCCGTGGTTGCGCTCCATCACTCCCCTACCCATACTCGTCAAAGGCATCCTCACCGCCGAAGACGCTCTGCTGGCGCTGGAATACGGCGCGGCAGGTATCATCGTCTCCAACCACGGCGGACGGCAGCTCGACAGCGCCATCTCCAGCCTCGCAGCCCTGCCCGAGATCGTCGCAGCCGTCGCCGGTCGCTGCGAGGTCTATCTCGACGGAGGCATACGGCGCGGCACCGACATCTTGAAGGCATTGGCACTGGGCGCGCGCGCCGTTCTCATCGGACGCCCGATCCTCTGGGGTCTGGCCGTCAATGGACAGGAGGGCGTACGTCACGTTTTAGAACTGCTGCGCGCTGAGTTCGAACTGGCGATGCTGCTCTCCGGCTGCCCGACGCTAGCCGACATTCAGCCCGCGCTGGTGAGGCGTGCCGATGTTTGATTATACTCAGAAACTGAGCGTTCTCAAGATGTCTTCCGCATAATTGGCCGTCGAGAGATGACCTTCATTGGAATAGAAGGTAGCCGTGCAATGGGGAAGCGCCTGAGCCAGCGCCTGAGCCACAGAAAGGGGCAGAAAGCGGTCTTGTTCTCCATGCCACAAGAAGATCTTCTCGAAAGTGATCTCTTGCAGGTTGAAGCCCCAGGACTCGACAAGACGCATCTGCTCGTCAAGATATCCCTGCGCCCCCTGACGAACACATTCTGCTATTGCTTGTGCCAGCAGTCTTCTGATCTTAGCGTTTTGCAGCAGCTTTCTGTCTGGTTCACTAAAAAACCGTGAAGCCCTCAGAAGCTGTTTCTCGATGCGTGCTGCATCCGATCCCAGAGCACGCACCTCCAGAGAGGCAAAGAGACGAGAGAGCCAGGGAACGTGCTTGCCCATCCACCACCACGTTACACGCATCCAGAGCGGCACGTCTTTAGTAATGAGGTAGCCAGGAGCAATCGAGGAGATTAGACCACAGCCGGTCAGCCGATGAGGGAGAGCGTATGCACAGGCCAGGCCATACGCGCCTCCACCAGAGACGGCCTGCACCGCAAAACGCTCGATGCCAAGCCCTTCTGCTACCTCTACTACATCATTGGGCCAATCCAGAAGTCGATAGTCTGCTTTCAGATCCGAGCGTCCAATGCCTGGTCGATCCAGGGCAATGAGCCAGACGCCAAGACGAGTAGCCCACTCAGCCCAGAGCAGCACCTCTAAGCGCGATGAACCATGCCCGTGAAAATAGAAGATGGGGAATCCCTTGTTCTTGCCCACCCACGCCATGCCAAGCGCCCGTCCATCATGCAGTCGGAGTATGTCATCAGTAGGGGATGGAGTGGACTCCGTCATTACTCTCTCCTTCTACCTGAAGCCATGCGTACCATCGTTACAGTATAGCCATGCTTATTCATGGCTATAAGCAACTGCTCTACATGCTGGGCGTCGCGGGTATCGAGGGTCAGCGTGACCTCGACCTGCTGGAAGGGCAGCGACTGCATGGTCGGGAAGTAGTTCATCTCGCGCACGTTGGCGTCAAGTTCCGCGATAATGGCCAGCAGGCGCATCAGTTCACCTGGCTGGTCGACGATGAACGTGCGCAGCGTGGTGATGCGACCTTGCGCCACCAGGCCGTGCCCGATGAAGCCGCCGACCGCGTTCATATCGATATTGCCGCCCGATAGTACGATCACCACCTCTTTGCCCGTCAGGCTCAATAAGCCGGGATGCAAGAGCGCCGCCACGCCAACCGCACCGGCACCCTCGACTTGCAGCTTGCAGCGTTCCAGCAGGAGCAGGATCGCGCTCATCGTCTCCTCGTCATCCACGGTCACGAGCTGGTCCAGGTAGCGGCGCATAATAGCGAAGGGAAGCTCGCCGGGACTATTGATGCTAATACCATCTGCGATGGTCTTGAGCTGCGAGAGCGTGATGATCCTGTCCGCGTCCAGCGACTGCTTGACGGCATCTGCGCCCTTCGCCTGCACGCCGATGATCTGCACATCGGGCCGCAATGCTTTAACTGCGAGTGCCACGCCGGAGATAAGACCACCGCCGCCAACTGGGACGATAATGGCGTCGACGTTCGGACGTTGCGCGAGGATCTCCAATCCGAGCGTCCCCTGGCCCGCAATCAGGTCGTGGTCGTCGAAGGAGTGGACGAAGGTCGCGCCCGTCTCCTTTTCGAGCAGGCGAGCGTGCTGATATGCATCGTCGAAGGTTGCACCATGCTGCACGACGCTGGCACCGTAGCCACGCGTCGCCATGACCTTGACCAGCGGTGCCTGCTTCGGCATCACGATCGTCGCGGAGACGCCGAGCGATCTCGCGGCGATGGCGACGGCCTGGGCGTGGTTGCCCATGGAGGTCGCGATGACGCCGCGCGCGCGTTCCTGCTCGCTCAGACGGGAGATCTTATAGGTAGCGCCGCGCACTTTGAAGGAGCCTGCGCGCTGGAGGTTCTCCGTCTTGAGGTAGACGTTCGCGCCCGCCTGTGTGCCGATTGTTTGCGAATGGAGCATGGGCGTGACGTGAATGGCGTCGCGCACCACCTCACGCGCATGCTCGATCTCGCTCAACGTCGGAGCATTCTGGACCGGTTCGAACTGTGTTGTGCTCATGAAATACGTTCCTTCCTCGGATGCTGCCTCTGTCATAGAGAGCGTAATGGGATAGGCTTGCCTTCAGCCTGAGCTGCTTCAAGCCATGCAGTCTTAGCGACTAAAACTTCTTTAAGAGCCTCCTCTGGGGTCTCACCAAAGGCGGAACAATATTGCAGGTCGGGGATATCAGCGATATAGCCTTCATCCTCTTCACTATAAAAGATGTTAATGTGGTAGTCTTTCATCTCATTCCTCTAAGTCAGAGTCTATCTCTCGGGCTTCACCCAGATACCGCGCTCGTGCATCAGCGCGATCTGCTTCTCGATGACCTTCTCGCGGTACTCGGCGTGCTTCATCGGCTCGCGATCGAGATACAGGTTTTTGGGATAGATGGGCTGTTCGTAGAGCAGTTGATAGAGTTCCGTGCGCAGGTCTTTCAGCCAGTTGTCCCACTGGGCGCGGGCGCGATGGTCGCGCATGGCCTCGATATCGATCACTCCGGCGACGTAGGTCGAGCCAGCGCCGTACTCCTGCTTGCCGACGATCTGCCCCTTGTAGTTAATTACAAAGGAGCGTCCGCCAAAGGTATCGATGGGCGTGTCGTCTTCAGGTAAGAGATAATAAGTGCCCATGTTGGGGGCCACGATGTACATATTATTGTCGAGGGCGCGGGCGCGGCTCTGAATCTCGAAGATGTCGTTGCCGGTCGCGGGATGTGGATAGGAGGCGCGGTAGACCACCTCTGCACCGTTGAGGGCGAGCGCGCGGGCATTCTCGGGATACGATCCCTCGTTGGCCATCATGATGCCGAGACGCCCGATCTCGGTGTCGACGACGGGCCAGAAGGCGTCAAGGTTTCTTCCATAGCGCTCGATCCACCAATCCAGGATGTCATGCGGACAGACGGAGTGCTCGACGGGGTAGAGTGGCGCGACCTTGTAGTGTTGCAGGATGACCTCGCCCTGCGGATTGAGGATGAAGCCGACGTTGAAGAAGCGGTCCTTGATCTCGGGATGGCGCGCCTTCGCCTGGGCCATGATAAAGGCGTTATAGGTGCGAGCAAGCTTGCCAAGCTCGTCCGTCTCCGGCCCCGGAATGTCGATGGCGCATTCGCGCGCGAACTGGACGTGATCCAGGTCGAGCACTTCGTCGTTGAAGCCCTGCAGCGCGCCCTCGGGAAAGGCGATCAACTGGACGGGCAGATCAAGGCTGGAGAGCCAGGAGGCGGCTTTAACGAGGTGTTTCAGATGCTCAATATTGCGCTGAATGTCGGCGCGCGTGCGAATGCCGCGCACGGTAGGGATAAGGCCAACGGCGGTGTAGGGCTTAATCATACATGCTGCCTTTCTAGATGTGTTCACATTGTCGATTGCGGTGAATACTCCGCACACCGCACGGGATCGCCCGTGTGTGGCCCAAGCCGGGCAAGATACCGCTTGAGGATGTTGACCGCACTATTCTCATCGCGGTCCATCACCAGGCGACAGTCCTCTTTGGGACAGCGATAGGTCCTCTTCCAGAGCGGCATGGGTTGCTTGTGCCCGCATCCGCTACAGGTCTTGGAGGTATCGCGTTCATCTACTATGACCAGTACTTTCCCATAGCGCACACATTTGTAGACCAGCATCTGCATGAAGCTGTAGAGTCCCCACTCATTGTACACCGCTCGGTTGCGATGCCGGTTCTTCTCTTGATGTGCGCTAGTGACCATCTGCCGTTGGGAAAGATCTCCGACCACAACGGTTCTCTCAACCACTTTGTGGGCCAGGAGATGTGATGCTTTATGCAGAGAGTCACGCTGCTTGTTGCGCTTCTGCTCAGAGACACGTCGGTAGACCTGACTCAGGTGCCGGTACCGCCGTGAGCCCTTCTGGCAGCGATCCCGCTTGGAGCGGATGGCATCCAGTTGTTTATTATACCACCGATGCCCCTTAAAGCCACCAACATGGTAGAAGCGCCCGTTCTCGTTGACCCCGGTGGCCAGTGTCTTGATTCCCAGGTCTAGTGCCAGCAGACCCTCCCCGGCGTGCTGTTCTTCGGCAACCTCATGCACAAAGGATGCGTGGTAATGGCCTTGCCCGTCGCGAGAGATGGCGACTTCCTTGTAGTCGGTGGGTGCCTCCTCCGCGAGGGTCGCCACGATATCAGGAAAGTGCTTGTTCTTCCCTTTCCCGCCAGTGGGCAAGATCACTCTGTTGCCTTGCACCTTCACGTACATCGCCGGGTAGCAGAGCGTAAAGAAACAGTGCCGTGGGCGCACTCTGGGGAACCCTGGTTTCTCGCCGCTCTTGAGCCGACGACGAAAGGCGGTCACCGCTCCGTCCAGACGAAAGTACACCTCATGCAACAGCTTGCCATAGACCCATCGTAACGCGGGGTCGTAGTCTTTACTGGCTTGCAAGGTCTTCTTGGCCTCTTGCCATCCAGGCCACCATTCCCCCGCCTTGAGCTTCATCACCCACCAGTTGTAGAGCCCTCGACACTTGCCTTGCATGAACTCCAACGTTTGAGCATCGTGCGCCGAGATCTTCATCCGAATCTTTTTACACAGCAGCATGGTCTTTTCCTCCGACACGCCTTCCTGCTTTCCTGCCTACCCCCTCTTCCAGCAGGTCGGGCGCAAGCAACGATGCCGCCTGCTCGTAGGCCCGTTCTACCGACTCCTGCCACACCTCACGTTCTCGCGGAGTGAGGGTATCCTGCTCGATCGCTTTCAAGCGGTCAATGACGGCCTTCACCTGCAAGACGGTCTGGATCCATTCCCATCGGTGCATACCTCTCGACTCCTTCTCCACGCTTATCCGTAATAGACGACCCGGGAGTCGATCACGGCCCTGGTCTCAGCCTGCACGGTTTGCATCAGGAACTCAGCGGGTCTCCGCCTGGTGAAGCGCTCAACCAGGTAGTGGTCCAGGCCAAGCGCACGGCACCGTTCGACGGCAAGAGCACATGCCCGCGCATACGCGTCTGGCACACACCGCTTGCTGATATCCGTGATCTCGATGGCATAGCCGCCTTCCGATTCCCCGCGTACCTCCCAGGCGTCGAGCCGCTCGCTGACCCTGACCCGCTTGAGAGCTGTGTGCTGCATACTCATCTGTTCCTGTTCTCCCCTCCACTGTTCTGTCCTACCCATTGACCATCCCCAACACCATGACCTGGATGCGGGCCGGGTCGGTCGGCAGGTCCATCGCGTTCCAGGTCTCGGTAATGCTCACGGCCTGGATATGGGTATTGTGCTGCAAGAGGCGGATGGCTTGTTGCCTGGGCAATCCCGCAATCTGCCTGCTCAAGCGGGCGATCTCGGCGCTGCTGAACTGGTAGCCCCACGTGCCCTGTACGTTCACCAGCAGCGAGAGGGTGCCGTGGGCAGCTTCCGTGGTGGCGACTTGCGTCACCATTGTCTTGATCGTGCCTTGCACGCTGTAGCCTGCTCCCAGGCTCTTGCGCGCCTGCTCGCTCAGTGCGGCGCTGGCAAGCTGTTGCACCGCCTGGGCGTCGTAGACTTCTGCCTGACAGGTGACAGTAAGCGTGATAGTGACGCGGCTCGCCTCAGCGCCCAACCGATGATCGGTGTGCAACGCCGGGTGACACTGCGCCGGACTTGCCAGTTGTTCGCTCGGGCGTATCTCCCCTTGTAGGCTCGTTTGCGCCCGTTGGGTGAGAGTGACACTCGCTGGTCCGGCGATGGTATCCACATCCTGCCGGGCGACGACGGTGTAGTCCCGAGCGTTCTGCCCTCCCCAAAAAGCGCCTGTATTTTTGACCGAGACGCCTGCCACACAACAGAGGCCGTTGAGGTCCAGGGGCGCGATATTGCCCTGGGGACCGACCTGCACCGCCTGGGCTGGCACGGTGGCGATCCCGACCGCAGGCAGATTGGCGGCGGGTAGGTACGCGACCTGGTCGGTCACGAGCGCGACGCCATCTGCACCCGTGAGCACGGTCCCCGCCGCGACGGTCTGCGCGTAGGGAGCGGCGTTGTAGAAGGTCAGGGTGCCCTGCGCCTGCTGTGCCTGGGTGCGCCCGTGTCCGGTGGCAGGCACGGTCTGCGTGAACGTGCGGCTCTTGACCGACAAGAGACGGGCGCTCACCTGCTCTCGGCTCGGATCGGGGGCACCCGTGACGGCGGTGATCGGGACGCTGGAGTGCAGGCTCTCTCGTGTGGGGGTGAGCGTGACTGAGGCGGTGGGCGTGATGCCGGGCAGCCACGCGATCATCGGACCCAGGCTTGTCGGGTTTGTCGCCAGAAGAATACCGACCGCGACCCCAAGCAGGATGATGCTGATGCCAAGCGTCCCGGCGACCAGGAGCGGGAACGAACGCTGCGAGCGGGCGGCGACCACTGGTAAGGAGAGTGGCCTGGGCTCGCGTGGAGGTGGTGTGGGTTCAGGCCCATCGAGCGCCTCCTGCGGTGGCGCTCCTGCGGTGGTACCCTTCCCCTCCTCCTCCGGTACGGGTGGCAGGCGGTCCTGCTTATCGTCCTGCCGCTGTGGGGACTGCATCTCCTCATCATCATCAGGACGAGGGTCTCCCTGTGTGTCCTCTCCGGTCGTCTCCATAATCACAATCAACGGGCGCATCGGTCCGGTCGTGCGTCCTTTGGGCGTGTACCCTGGTCGGTCTTGTTGCTGCATGCTGCTTTCTCTCCTTGAGAAGCTCAGGAGCAGGAACCCGTTACGTAGGGTAGCTCCTTGCTCCTGAACGGAAACACTCTCAACACATTCTCTCAATACTCATCATGCCTGGGGTTGCAGGTGGAACTTGCCATCTTTGCCGTCGTAGAGGATGACCTCGTTGTTCTGGTAGCGCAGCACCAGTTCGGGTTGACCGCGCTGGTCGTGGGCCACCGAGAGCGTGACTGAGACCAGATCGGCCCCCTGCCCGTAGATGACGGGACCCGCGTAGATCACGGTCTTGCTGAGATCGCCACCCTGCATCTCGATGACGGAGAGGTGTCCATCCAGGTTGAGGGCCAGGAAGTGCGACGGATGGGCGGCGGAGTCCTGGTGCCCCACGACCGCATCCATCTGGAAGGTGCGCGGCATGCCGTAATGCAGGTAGTCGTCAGTCTGCTGCCACCACGTGGTGAGCGCGGAGAAGACCACGAACCCGACGAGCATACACAGCAGGGTCAGGCCGACGTACACGGCCCCGTGCAGCGGGCGTCGTTGACGGGCAATGGGGGCCGTCTGCTGTTCGGTGGTCATCGTCCTGCCACGGTAGCGACGGGCGCTAGTCCGTGCAGGACGATCGGCAAGCCCTTCATCAATGGCCGAGGTGGCGCGGGCAGGCACCCGTGAAGAGATCAGCCCATCGCGTTTATCGGTGACATAGGGCTGGTCCTCGGGGTGGATCGCGTGGGAGGACCCGGCGTAGTGGCGGGACGCTTCCCCTTGCGGTGGTTGCGGCTGACGACGGCGCTGCTCCTGGACAGGCTGGCTGGCGCGAGCGATACGGTAGGGCGGCGGAACCTCGTCCCACACACCGTGTTGCTCACGCAGAACGGTCCGGTGGGTGCCCTGCATGATGTTTGCACTCTGTTCCGGTGGCATACGTTGGGTCATGATGGGACTCCCTTCTGCTGGATAGCTGGCTTGCGGGCGGCGTGATCTCTTACCTCCTGCTCGGCGTGATGCTCAGGGCAGAGTCGCGCCCGAGCGTTCTTGGGAATACTGAGCGTGCAACCAGGGCAGTAGTAACTGGCTCCACAGGTGGTGCAGAGATACTGCCCAAGCGCGAAGGTGGCGTGCCACTGGTGCTGGTCAAAGACCCGACAGTCGTTGAGTGCGAGCATCTGCCGGGCGCCGGATGTCGTCGTGCGTTTGCTCATGAGTGTCCCTCCTTGCGCGCCGCATCCTGCTTCGTGAGACGGGCATGTTCCTCTTGCACACTCAGCAGCAGGGACCAGAGCCGCTGTTGCTGAGCACGTGCCTGCATGACGAGCGGGCGAACGGTGTCGAGCAGGTGATGAGTGGCGTGTCCATCATTGACGAGCCGTTCTAACCACATCCCCACCGCCGTCCAGTTAACAAAGGCTTCGTGCAGATCGACGCCCGTCTGCTCCAATCCTTCGGCGATGGTGGAGGGTGGGTAGCGCAGGCGGTTGCCCAGCAGGAAGTAGTGGGCATAGGCACTCTCCTCGTGAGAAAGTGCCAGAAAGGCCATGCCGATCGCCTGGAAGACGTGGGCACTGGCAGGACTGGTGAGGGAAGCGAGAGCACAGGCAAAGGAGCCCCATTCCTGAGCCAGGTCGTGCAGGTTCGCCCAGGTAGCTACCGCCTCCTCCATCGGTGGTTCTGGTTGTCGTGCTCGTTCCTGCTCGTACATGGACAGGGACGCGAACGGGTGCCCTGGGGCCGGACGAATGGCCGAGATGGCTGAAACGTCATCAAGTTTGTGTGTCTGAGCAACAGGAGAGACGAAGCGGTCAGCGCGTCCTTCAGGCTTACTCATAGTAGCAGTCTCCTTGCTGCGATGTATAGGGAGACGATGGTGTGTAGGAGTGGGTCTGCCGCATCATCTCGGACAGGTAAAGCGGGCGTCCGGCTGCGTCCAAAGGGAGCTCACGGTGGTAAAGCACCCGTTGTCGGCGGAGTGTCTGTTCATTGAGATGGCCCAGGACGGTGACGGCCACGCAGGCGATCACCGTGAAGGCACCCAGACCCAGCAGGCCAAAGGCGACCAGTTCGCGCTGCTGCCAAAGAGCGAGAAAGAGCCAGGAGATAATCACCGTGAGGCAGAGCAGGCTCAAACACAAAGCGACCAGCAGGAATTTCTTTTCTCCATTTATCATGATGGGGGTGTTTCCTTTCGTTCCTGCTAGACCGTTTTGCCGCTGGCGATCCGCGTGGCATCCTCCGGGCTGACCAGCCCGTCCTGATAGGCCTGGGTGAGATCGGCGATGCGCTGCTGGTGACAATCGCAATCGGGCTCGAAGCATTCGGGATGCTCGTCGGTGTGGTACTGGTAGTCCACGGGGATCACAGGAACGATGGTGTACTCTTCGCCGTCGTCTTGAAGGGGTACTGATTGGTTAGGGCTGGCTGACATTGGCTGTTTCCTTTCGGGAACGCAATGTCTGGTGTCACAGGATATAATGGCCTGTGAGGACCAGACGAGCTTAAGGTACGCTGGTTGCTCATCGTAGAGATAGTGTCTGAACCCACTATCTCTACTGCTAACTTTGCTACTCCGCCTTACAAATGACTTTCCTACATCACCCTAATAAGACACTTTTAAGCCTTCAATTACAATTTCGAATTCTGATAATGTAATTCGACTCTCTACATTTATATAACACGCCGATCCTGCTTTGTCAATGCCTTTTGGTTCCGAATTCCATATTAGAAAATCATTATACATTGTGATATAATGATCACAACAAACGGACACTAAAAATGAAATTGTAGGAATAACTGCTATGTGTGCAAACCAAGCTCCATCCCAAAAATATACAGAAAATAGAACGCTGGTTCTACTTCCAATTGGAAGTTATGAACAGCACGGACCCCACCTACCAGTAGATACAGACTTACGCATTGCTCAACTTATAGCAGAAAGGCTTTTAGAAACTTTCTCAATAGAGGAGGCCGTTTTATTGCCTGCAATTCCTTTCAGTTGCTCCTGGGAACACAAAGGACAGGGAACGGTAGCATTAAATACCAGTACCCTTTCGGCTCTTCTCTATGACATTACCCGCAGTCTCAAGGAATGGAGGAGGCCGGTTTTCCTCGTACTTCTCAATTGGCATGGCGGAAACGGCACTCTTGCATCCCTGACAACTGAAATCACAGCGAGAGAAGGCATACCCACTACTGTTATTCAAGCACTATCATTAGTCGGCAAAATATGGAACGCCAATGATCCCATCTCCTTTCCAGATATTCACGCGGGGATGATAGAAACCTCTATCGTGCAAGCGCACTGGCCCGACCTTGTTGGCAAGTTCGACAATCTAGATTTTGTACCAGATACCGATCCAGCAGATCCTCAGTCCGTCTTTCAGGCATTAGGCATCTACGCAATTTCTGAAACGGGAGTATGGGGGAAGCCTCAAAAATCCGACGCTGAAAAAGGAAGACTGGTTATCGATGTAGTAGTCAAAACTATTCACGAGCAAATAGCTAAACTACTGCAGCTTATAGAGAGGCACTCAATATAAGGGGGAAATAGAATCATTATGCGGGGACCAACAAAGAGAGAAGTTTTGAATGTGCAACCTTCGGACCTCAGAGTAAACACAAAAACAACCCGGGCCTACCTGGATATACGGAGAAAGATCCTCGGTGGGGAGTATGAAGTTGATCAGATTATCACTCCAAAGTCCATTGACGACGAGTACAAAACGAGCAA
>Ga0066790_10000164_pt1 | contig 21762 bp, 16 predicted proteins | sample OrgsoiDNA2013050_FD_70963 | JGI IMG/M metagenome (GOLD analysis project Ga0066790, IMG submission 70963) | Permafrost soil microbial communities from the Arctic, to analyse light accelerated degradation of dissolved organic matter (DOM) -... | ecosystem: Environmental > Terrestrial > Soil >...
GGGAGCGCCTGCTCCGGCGGCACCTGCGGACGGGGGGGCTCCTGCTCCGGCCACGCCCGCGGGCTGGGCGCCCGGGGCGGGCTGGGCACCCGGGGCGGGCTGGGCGCCACCAGCGGAGCGGGCCCCGGCCCCGGCCGGAACTCCCGCGGGTACCTCGGCGTGGCTCCCGGTACTGCGGAGCCGCCGTCCGCCGTTGCGGAGCCGCCCCGGGCGCAGCCGGGGCATGGTGACGAGGAGCAGGACGAGCACGGCCGCCAGGGTCAGCGCGACCAGCACGATCAGGTTCGTGCGGACCAGGGAGAGGGACACCACGCTGGCACTGAACAGCGTCGCCCACAAGTACATGATCAGAACGCTCTGGCGGTGGGAGTGGCCGATGTTCAGCAGGCGGTGATGCAGATGCTTCTTGTCCGCGGCAAACGGCGACATACCCGCCCGGGTCCGGCGCACGACTGCCATCAGCAGGTCGGCGTAGGGGATGACCAGGATCGCGGCCGGCAGCAACAACGGCAGGATGGCCGGGTACCGGTTGACCGTGGTGTGGTTGTAGTGCGTCAGCACGCTCGGGTCCAGCATCGCCGTGCTGGACAGGGGGACGTAGGCGAGCAGCAGCCCGATGAGCATGGCACCGGTATCACCCATGAAGATCCGCGCCGGGTAGAAGTTGTGCGGCAGGAAGCCGAGGCACATGCCGGCCAGCAGCGCGGCCACCAGCGCCGGGACCGACTGGGAGTGGATGCCGACGACGCGGGCGAGCGAGTAGGAGTACACGAGGAACGAGCAGGCCGCGATGGCGACGATCCCCGCGGCCAGCCCGTCCAGCCCGTCGATGAAGTTCACCGCGTTGATCGTGATCACGACGAGCAGGATGGTCAGCGTGAGGCTGAGGTCGGGCGGGAGGATGTAGACGCGGGCGCTCGGCCCGGGCACCCAGGACAGCTCGACCTGGCTCCAGACCAGGATCCCGCCTGCCGCCACCTGAGCGGCGAGCTTGCTGATCGCGCCCATCCCCCAGCGGTCGTCGATGATCCCGGTGATCACCAGCAGGCCGCCTGCCAGCAGCAGGCCGGGCACCGTCCTGGTTGAGGGGAACGCCTCCCGCAGGTAGGTGAGCTGATTGGCGATGAGCAGGCCCGCGGCCAGGCCGCCGTACATGGCCAGACCGCCGAGCAGTGGCGTCGGCACCACGTGCACGTCCCGCGTGCGGGCAGCGTGCATTGCATTTGTGGCGATGGCACCGCGCCGGACCAGCGGCGTCAGCAGGTAGGTGGTCGCGGCAGCGAGCAGCAGCGCGAGAACGTACTCCCGCACGCTAAGTCAGCCAGCCGCGGCGGAGTTGGCGGACATCATCAGCCACTTTAGCTTGCGGGGCAAGCGCTCGGCCGCGACTACGGGCCGGCGGCGCCTATTTGCCGGCCGTGTCCTTCGCGTCCGGGGAGGACTCGCTGGTCTTCGCGGGGCTCCCACCCGAACCCGGGGTGGGCGCCGGCGCAGGACCGGCCGGCACATCGGGGACATCGGCCGCTACGGCGGCGGGCGCCGGCGCAGGACCGCCCGGCACATCAGGGACATCGGCCGCGACGGGAGCCGACGGGTCCGCGGGATCGTCGGACGGGCCAGGCACTTCGGCCACACCGGCCCCGTCAGGCACACCAGGCACGTCAGGCACGTCAGGCACACCAGCCCCGTCAGGCACGCCGGGCAGGCCGGCTGAGCCATTGGCGGAGGCGGAGGCGGACACATCCTCGCCGGTCACCAGCGCCGCGACCTCGCGGAGACGGTCCATCGGGATGACTCCCGCCCGCAGCAGCCGCGGCACCGAACCCGTCAGGTCGATGATGGTCGACGCCACCCCGCCGGGGCAGGGACCGCCGTCCAGGTAAACGGCGACCGAATCGCCCAGCTGATCGAGTGCCTCGTCCGCCGTGGTGGCGGCCGGCTGACCGGTCCGGTTCGCGCTGCTCACGGCCATCGGGCCGGTCCTCTTCAGCAGATCAAGGGCGACGGCGTGCAGCGGCATGCGGACGGCCACGGTGCCGCGGGTATCCCCCAGGTCCCAGGCCAGCGTCGGGCTGGACCGGCAGACCAGGGTCAGGCCACCGGGCCAGAACTGGTCGATCAGATCCTGCCCGAACGCCCCCATGTCGTCGACCAGCGCGTTCGCGGCGCGCACGGTGCCGACGAGGACGGGCGGCGGCATGTCCCGGCCGCGGCCCTTGGCGGCGAGGAGCCGGCTGACCGCCCACGACGTGAACGCGTCCGCGCCGATGCCGTAGACCGTGTCGGTCGGCAGGACGACCAGCTCGCCCTTCTGCACGGCCGCCACCGCCGCCGCGATTCCGGCCTCCCGCTGCTCCGGGTCGGAGCAGTCGTAACGTTCGCTCATTGCCGCCTATCCTGTCCATCCATCGGCTCGCTCACCCGGCCACGCCGCCGTGACGAAACGGTCCCGGCGGGCCAGGTCCTTGTGGTTGCGGGTGTCACGCCAGCCGGCTTCCTCGCAGAACACCCAGTACACGGCGGCACCCTGGGGTGCGCCGTGCTCTACGGCGACCAGCCCGCCCGGGCGCAGCAGCCGCCGGGCGGCGCGCTCGACGCCGCGGATCGCGTCCAGCCCGTCCGCGCCGCTCCACAGCGCGGCCGGCGGATCGTATTCTCCCACCTCGGGCGGCACCGACGCGCCGAGCGGAATGTAGGGCGGGTTGCTGATCACGAGATCAACCTTGCCGTCCAGCTCACGGAGCCCCTCAGCACCAGGCTCCCCGCCACCAGGCCGCCCGCCAGGCTCCCCGCCACCAGGCGCCCCGCCACCAGGCAGCCCGCCACCAGGCGCGCCAGCACCCGCCGAGGCCGGCCTGGGCGCCGCCGTGAAGTCCGCGCCGTGCAGGCTCACCCGGCCCCTGGTGTACGGCGCGGCTACCGCGCAGCGCTCAAGGTTGCGCCGCGTCCAGTCGCGGGCGATCGGGTCGGCTTCCACCATGTGCACGCGGGCCCGCGGAACCTCCTGGGCGATCGAGAGCGCGATCGCGCCAGAACCGGTCCCCAGGTCGGCGACGACCGGCTCGGCCACGTCCATCTCCCGCAGCCGGTCGATGGCCCAGCCCGTCATGACCTCGGTTTCGGGCCGGGGCACGAACACGCCGGGGCCAACCTCAAGCTCCAGGTAACGGAAGTAGGCCCGGCCGGTGATGTGCTGCAGCGGCTCGCGAGCCGCGCGGCGGCCGACCCCCTCCCAGAAGCGGGCATCGAACGCCACGTCGGGCACGGAGTGCAACTCGGTCCGGCGCACGCCGTGCACGTGCGCGGCGATCAGCTCCGCCTCGGCGCGGGGCGCTTCCACCCCGGCCTCGGCGAGCCGGGCCGCGGCGAGCGCGATCTCATCCAGCAACAGGCTCACCCGGATGGCTCCCGCTGCTCACGCGCCGGTGTTCCCGTCGTCGCCGCCGAGCTTCTCGGCCATCTCGGCGTCGGCGAGGGAGTTAATCACTGCGTCCAGATCACCGTCGATGACCTGATCCAGGTTGTAGGCCTTATAGCCCACGCGGTGATCGGAGATGCGGTTCTCCGGGAAGTTGTAGGTGCGGACCCGCTCGGACCGGTCGACGGTCCGGACCTGGCTGCGCCGCTCGGCCGAAGCCTTCTCGTCGGCCTCGTGCTGAGCCTGGGCCAGCAGGCGGGCGCGCAGGATCCGCATCGCCTGCTCCTTGTTCTGGAGCTGGCTCTTCTCGTTCTGGCAGGAGACCACAATGCCGGTCGGGACGTGGGTGAGGCGCACCGCCGAGTCGGTGGTATTGACGCTCTGGCCGCCCGGGCCGGAGGAGCGGAACACGTCCACCCGCACGTCGTTCGGATCGATGGCGACCTCGACCTGCTCGGCCTCCGGCATGACCAGGACGCCCGCGGCCGAGGTGTGGATCCGGCCTTGCGATTCGGTGACCGGGACCCGCTGGACCCGGTGGACACCGCCCTCGTACTTGAACCGTGCCCAGGCGCCCTGGCCCGGTGAGGCACCCTTCTTGCCCGCCTTCACGGCGAGGGTCGCGGCCTTGACGCCGCCGAGCCCGGTGATGGTGGAGTCGAGGACCTCGGTCGCCCAGTGGTGGCGCTCGGCATAACGCAGATACATCCGCAGCAGGTCGCCCGCGAACAGGGCGGATTCCTCGCCGCCCTCGCCCGCCTTGATCTCGAGGATGACGTCACGGCCGTCGTTGGGGTCACGCGGGACGAGCATCCGCCGCAGCCGCTGCTCGAGCTCTGCCTTACGCGCTTTGAGCTGATCGGCCTCGGCGGCGAAGGACGGGTCCTCGGGCGCGAACTCGCGCGCCGTCGCCTCGTCGGCCTCGGTCCGCTGCCACTCGTTGTAGGCGTTAACGATCGGGGTCAGCTCGGCGTACCGCCGGCCGAAGTCGCGGGCCTGATCCTGGTCGGCGTGCACGCCGGGATCGGCTAGGGCACGCTCTAGCTCCGCATGCTCCGACGCCAGCTCGGCGAGCCGGTCGAACACAGTGGTTCCTCCTACGTAAGCGCCACCGGACGCCCGGAATCCCGCGCCTACCGGCGCGGGCACGTCAGCGTCCAGCAACGCATTCGGGTTGAGTCTTCCGCAGCACGCGCGGAAAACTCAACCCGATCATGTTGAGCTTATGAGCCTGACGCGGCTGATCCGCGCGCCAGGGGGGCCCGGCGACCCCGGTAGCCCCGGCCAGGCTTACTTGCTGTCAGTACCTGCAGCCTTGCTGTCGGTACCCGCAGCCTTCTTGCCGAAGCGCCGCTCGAACCGCGCGACACGGCCACCGGTGTCCAGGATCTTCTGCTTGCCCGTGTAGAACGGGTGGCAAGCCGAGCAGACGTCGGTGTGGATCTCGCCGTTGGTGGCGGTGCTGTGTGTGGTGAAGGTGTTCCCACAGGTACAGGTGACCGTGGTGGAAACGTACTTCGGGTGAATGTCAGGCTTCACGTTAACTCCTGCCTCGTGCGGTCGCCGGGTCGCCACTGGCCGAACTCCATCTGGCCGAACTCCATCTGGCCGAACTCCATCTGGGGGGCTGGCCGTCGTGACGTGAACCGGTACCGCGTGGTCGCGGCTTCCTAGTGTGCCAGACCTTGCAACACTCCGTGGCACCCGATGATTCCCGTCTGAGCCCGGGTCGTGCCCCGCCCGGCCCCATGCCACCGGCCAGGTCGTGCCCCGCCCGGCCCCGCGACACCACCCCGGTCGCGGCCTGCCCGGCCGCGCACCACCGGCCGCTGCTCACGCTGGCCTTAAGCGGCCATGGAAGCTCATCTCACCGCTATTGACATCGTTATCTACAGCGTGGTTCGGTGACTTCGTGTTTACTTTGGCCACTTTGCCTGCGTAACCGCACATGACTGACCTCTCCCGCACACGCCGCATATCGGAAGGGCATCTCCTTATGACACGTGGTCGTACCAGGTGCATCACGTATGCACTGGTCACGGCGGCTACAGCGCTGGGAACAACGGTCGCCGCCGCGGGCACGAGCTCCGCGGCCACCTCCGCTGCCAGCGCTTCCGCCAAGCTGGTCACCAGTCCCGCCTCCCTCGTCAACCCGCTCGTCGGCACCTCCGGCGCGGTCGATACCTTTCCCGGCCCGGACCTGCCGTTCGGGATGATCCAGTGGAGCCCGGACACCTCGCCGGACCGCCCCTCGGGCGGCGGCTACGAGTACAACGACTCCCAGCTGATGGGCTACAGCCTGACCCACGTCAGCGGCCCCGGGTGCAACGCGTACGGTGACGTCCCCATCCTGCCGACGGTCGGCGCGATCCCCTCCGCACCGAGCAGCGCCACGGACTCCTTCACCCACGCGAGCGAGACCGCGCAGGCCGGCTACTACGCCGACACGCTGGGCAACGGGGTCAGCGTTAAGCTCACCGACACGATGCGGGCCGGCATCGGTTCCTTCAACTTCCCGGCGACCAGCCAGGCCAACCTGCTCATCAAACTGAGCAGCAGCGCCGACCAGGTGGACGGGACCAGCGCTCAGGTAGTCGGCAGCAACGAGGTGACCGGCTCGGTCACTGCGGGCCACTTCTGCGGCCAGGCCTCGCCGCCGGAGAACGACTACACGCTGCACTTCAACATCGTCTTCAACCACCCCTTCACCGCGAACGGCACCTGGGGTGGCGCCAGCTCCTCGTCCTCGGTGACCAAGAACGCCAAGCAGGTCACGCAGAACAGCGTCAAGCACGCGGCCGCGGCCACCCCGAAGGCCACACCCCCGGCCACCAAGGTCTTCGCCGGCGCCCAGCCCGGTCTGCACCCGCGCCCCAGCCCGCAGCCCACCGTGCACGGCACGAAGGCCGCGGCGCCGCAGACCACGGTGACGAACCCGGACGGCATCTACCTGACCTTCGACACCACCAAGAACGAGACCGTGACGGCGAAGGTCGGCATCTCCTTCACCAGCGACGCCAACGCAGCGCAGAACCTGGGGTCGGAGATTCCCGCCTGGAACTTCAGCGCCGCGCAGAAAGCCAATGTCGCCGCGTGGAACAAGGTCCTGGGCAAGGTCGAGGTCGGCGGCGGCTCGCAGGCCCAGCAGGCCGAGTTCTACACCGCGCTCTACCACGCGCTGCTGCACCCGAACGTCTTCAGTGACGACAACGGTCAGTACATGGGCTTCGACGGCCAGGTCCACACCGTGGCCAGCGGGCACGCGGAGTACGCGAACTACTCCGGCTGGGACATCTACCGGGACCAGGTACAGCTGGCCGCGATGGTCGCGCCACAGCAGACCAGCGACTCGATCACCTCGATGCTGGACGACTACGCCCAGACCGGGATGCTGCCCAAGTGGAACCTGGGCGGCGGCGAGTCCTACGTCATGGTGGGTGACCCGGCCGACTCGATCATCGCGGACGCGTACGCGTTCGGCGCCCGCGACTTCAGCGTCAGCCAGGCCCTGACGGCGATGGAGGCCGAGGCCACCACGACCAACAACATCCGGCCCGGGAACGCCACCCTGCTCAAGGACGGGTACCTGCCCTACGACGGCAGCTACGGCTGCTGCAACTTCTACGGCCCGGTGTCGACACAGCTGGAATATGACACGGCGGACTACGCGATCGCCGCGCTGGCCAAGGACACCGGCGACACGGCGGCCTACACCAAGTTCGCCACGCTCGCGCAGAGCTGGCAGAACACCTTCAACACGGGCACCGGCTACATGCAGGCCAAGCTGTCCGACGGCCAGTGGCTGCCGGGCTTCACCCCCGGTACCTCGTCCGGCTTCGTCGAGGGCACGTCGGCGCAGTACACCCCGATGGTGCCGTTCAACATCCAGGGGCTGATCAGGGCCCGGGGCGGCAACGCGGCCTGGGTGAGCTTCCTGAACAGCCTGACCTCCAACCTCGCCAACCCGAGCAGCACCAACGCCGACCTGTCCAACGAGCCGAGCCTGGAGATCCCGTACGAGTACGACTACGCGGGAGCGCCGTACCTGACCCAGCAGACCATCCGCAACGTCGAGGACCAGCTCTACTTCGACGCCCCGGTCGGCCAGGACGGCAACGACGACCTCGGCGCCATGAGCTCCGCGTACGTCTGGGACGAGCTCGGCTTCTACCCGGAGACCCCGGGCACGCCGACCCTGGCCCTGGGCAGCCCGGTGTTCCCGAAGGCCGTGGTGCACCTGAGCAGCGGATCAACCCTGACGATCAACGCACCGAACGCACAGGACGCGGCGCCTTACATCCAGAGCATGACCGTTAACGGAACGGCGTGGAACAAGGCCTACCTGGACTACTCCACGCTCTCGTCCGGCGCGACGCTGAACTACACCCTGGCCAGCACGCCCAACAAGTCGTGGGCCAGCAGCGCCAGCGCGGCCCCGCCCTCGGACCCGACCGGTGAGCAGACGGCGCTGACCTCGGCCGGCCCGGCCAGCGGGCTGATCGTCGCCCCCGGGTCGACCGGGACCGCCACACTGACGGTCACCAACCTGGGCGACCAGGCGATCACCGCTGACTGGACGGCCACCCCGTCCAGCAGCAACCTCTCGCTCACCCCGGCGTCCGGGACCCTGAACGTCCCGGCCGCCTCGTCGGCCACGGCCCAGGTCACCGTGACCGCGGGTGCGACCGAGGGCAGCTATTCGGTGGCGTTCGCGACCACGCTCAGCTCGGGCACGGCGCTGCCGGCCACCGCGGTCGGCGTCGACGTGGCGAAACCCGGCGAGCTGTGGCCGTACTTCACCTCGATCGGCGTTTCCTCCGACGGCCAGGTGACGTCCTCGGGGTACAACGGCGACTCGTGGCTGTACTCGGCGAATGCGCTGGCCGCGACCGGGGTGACGCCGGGCGGCATGGTCACCGCGGACGGCATCGCGTACACATGGCCCAACGAGCCGGCCGGCGCGAACGACTCGATCGATGCGTCCGGCCAGACGATCCCGGTCTCGCTCCCGGCGGGCGCGACCAAGATCGGCCTGCTCGGCAGCGCCACCCAGGCCGGCGCCCCCGGGGCCACGGGCACGCTGACCGTCACGTACACCGACGGCAGTACCCAGCAGATCCCCGTCGCGTTCAGTGACTGGACGCTCGGGGCGGGCGGCTACACGCCCCTGCCCGGTGACACGATCGCGGTCAAGACGGCCTACCGGAATATCGACGACGGCACGCAGGACCCGACAACGACCTACGTGTACTCCGTCACCGGGGCCCTGCAGTCGGGCAAGACGGTCGCCAGTGTCACCCTGCCCAGTCCGTCCGGCGGTTACGTCGGCGTCTTCGCCATCGGCGCCGCCTGACCGAAGCCGCCTGGTGCCGGTTCCATCCCCCGGCACCAGGCGGCGGAGCAGTGCCGCGAAGCCCGGGCCCCGGCCGGCCCGGGCTTCGCCCCTGCCGGGCCGAAACCATTCATCACGGCGCCGAGATCGCCCTGCTGCGTGACCTCTACGCCCGCCAGCCGCGCTAGACCGCCGACGCCCGTCCCGGCGCGGAGACCGGAGATGCCCGATCTGTCACGGCTCCCCCCCTTCCCGCAGGGCCGCCGTTCGTTTTCAATGAAGGTGCGCGGAAACGGCGGATAGCGTGGGCTTCCGCAGCCGATCGGCGGCAGGCGGCCTCGCGTCGGGCTCCGGCCCAGGGCAAAGACCGGGCTCGCGCAGCAAGTCCCGGCCCACAACAGAAGGAAGGTCGCAGGAGCGTAACGGAATCCAGGGCATGATCACCGGCGAATGAATGAACCATTCCTGGATTCTTTTCGTGGTGACGAGCAGGGGGACGCGACATTAGCCCGGGAGGACAACGGATGCGACACCCGAAGAATCCCTTCTCCTCCGACGAGCCGGGTGACGACGCCTCCGAGTGGCAGCGCGACGACCAGGAACTGGCCGCGGAGGCTGCGCCGGGGCGGGGCAGCGGCACTCCTCCATCACTGCCACGGCGCACAGGAGATTCGGGGTTCCGGCCGCACGATCGCCAGGCTCCGCCGTCGCAGGACTTCTGGCCGATGACCGATCCGGAGGACGCCTGGCCGCTGGCACCACGGCCGCAGGCAACAGGCTCGTGGACCCCGGCCGGCCCGGAGGACGACTGGCCCGCTGGTGGCGCGGCGCAGGGTTACCCCCGCGACGGCCGAGCCCACGCCGATCCCCCGGGGGCCTGGGAGACTGATCCCCCCGGGGCCTGGGAGACTCCGGCCCCGCGGCAGGGTGATCCCCGGGGCGAATGGGCGCACGCTGACCTCGCGGACGAATGGGTCCAGGCCGGCCCGGGGGAGCCGTGGACGGCTCGGGCCCCGCAGCAGGCTGACCCTCGCGATGAATGGCTGGACGACGACCCGCAGGACTCCTGGCAGGCCCCAGCCCCAGCCCCGGCCTCGCAGCAGGCCGACCCCCGGCACGACTGGGCACACGGTGACCCGCAGGACTCCTGGCAGGCCCCGGTCACGCCGCAGGCTGACCCCCGGGACGACTGGGGGCAGGCCGGCCCCGAAGAGTCCTGGGAGCATTCTGGACCGGTGCAGGGGGGACCCCCGGGGTCGTGGGGCCGGGCCGCCGCGCGGGACTCCTGGTCGCCGGGCTCCCGGCCGCAGGCCGCCCCGCGCGATCCATGGCTTCCGCCCCCGGCCGAGGGCGACCACGCCGCGCCGGGGCCCACCGGCCCGGGCGACCTGCCTTCCGGCGGGGACGGCTTCTTCCCGGCCCCGCCGCGCTCTACCGGCCGTGCCCAGGAAGACGACCGTCCGCAGCACGACGACCTTGCGCAATTCGACAACCGTCCGCAGTACGACGAGCGCCACGGGGAGGGCGTCCCAACCTGGGAGGACGAAGATCTGCGGCCGGACGCTGGTCCCTGGGAGGACGACCGGCCGCGCCAGGAACGCCTCCCGGCCGCGGGCCAGGCACCGGTTCAGGAAGCCGATCCGGCTGCCGCATCGATGGGACCCCAGGACCTCTGGGAATCGTGGGAGCCGCCGTACGACCCCGGCGCGGTCTCCGAGCCCGTCCTGCACCCCACGGCTCCCTACCCGGAACTGGTCCGTGACGCGGAATACGAAGACGAGCTGGGACTCTGGGAGACCCCTAGTCCGGGTGGCCCCGGTCGTGGCGGGCCGCACGGCGGCGGGCCGCACGGCGGGTCACCCGGTGGCGAGCCCTCCTACCCCGGTCCGCGCCGCCGGGCCCAGCACGCACGGAACGCCGGGCGGCCGCGGATGAGCGGCGCGTTCCTGGCGCTGGCCGGAGCGCTGGCCGTCGCGGGGGCGATACCGCTCGGCATCCTGGGTGTCCGGACACTCGGCCACCACGGGAACACCGCGCTGAAGACGGCTCCGCTGTCGGCGAACCATGCCGCCCCCTCCGCCCGCGGGGCGAACGGCGCGGCTACCTTTACCGCGCTCGCCGGGCCGGGCTGCCCGGCCGCCGCGGGCGCGGGCGCCTTCCCCTACCACGCGCCGAACGGGGACGGCTGGCACAACGCGACGGGCACCGGCGCCGGGCCGTGCGGAAGCTCGTTCATCTACAGCTACCTGGCCATGGTCCCGGGCAACCCGGGTGAGTGGCATGACCACTACGCCTGGATCTTCCGCACGGGGATGAACAATCCCTCGTGCACGTTCAGCCTCTACATCCCGGCCGCACCCCAGGCGAATGCGACCGACTACTACTGGTTCAGCGCCGGCGACAGTAACGCGAACAACCGGATCGCCGACTTCACCATCGATCAGGCCACCCACCAGGGTCAGTGGATCACGAAGGGCCCGTTCACGTTCCCGGGCGGAACCGTGCTGATCGAGGCGACCGACCGGGGTGAAGGAGCGCCGACAGCCTCGGTCGCCGCTGGCCCGGCGCGACTAAGGTGCTGACCAGCAGACCATTGCGGGGAACCCTAATATTGCCCATACCGGCATCGCGGGCATGCGGCGGGACGCCGCGCACGGCGGCGCCGCGGCGGGAGCAGCGAGAGGCTTCATGACGACGCCCATCGACACCACCAGACCGAACGTCGCGCGCATGTACGATTACTGGCTCGGCGGCAAGGACAACTTCGAAGCCGACCGCAAAGCGGCCGAGGCGATCCGGAAGACGCGCCCCAACATCGCGGAACAGGCCCTGGACAACAAGAAGTTCCAGACTCGCGCCGTCACCTACGTGGCTGGCCTCGGCATCCGGCAGTTTGTGGACCTCGGCTCGGGGCTGCCCACCTCCCCCATCCAGGAGTGGGGCCAGCCGCCACTCTGGCTGTCCACCCACGAGGCGGCCGGCGGGATCGTGGACGACCCGGTGGTCGCCTACGTCGACTACGACCCGGTGGCCGTGCGGCACTCCCGGGCGATGCTGGCCAGCGGGAGCAGCCGGGTCGTAGCCGTCACCGCGGACATGCGCGATGCGGAGAAGATCCTCGCCCACGCCCACATTCGCGAGGCCGGCTTCCGCCCGGAGGAGCCCGCCTGCGTAATCCTCGGCTGCGTGCTGCACTTCGTCGACGCGACCACCGCCCGCGGCATCGTGACCGCCCTGGCCGGGGCCCTGGCCTCCGGCTCATACCTGATCATCTCGGTGGGGTTCGGCGCCGGCCCGGCCGGTTCCGAATTCGCCAGCACCTACAACGCCCAGGACGGCCCGCGCATCTACGCCCACTCCTGGGACCAGATCATGGCCATGTTCGACGGCCTCGACCTGATCCCGCCGGGCGTCGTGGACGTCTCCGTCTGGCACCCGGAATGGCCGGAACCCGCGCCGACGGAACGATCCAACATGATTGTGGGCGGGGTAGGCCGTCGTCCCTGAACGTGCGGCTACCCGGACGCCAGGGCCTCACGTCTCCTCCGGCAAGTACCCGGGCAAGTACCCGGGCACATACACAGGGCCGCCGGGATCGGCGGCCACGGTACGGAACGCCGCCGCGATCTTCTCGTGCCCGGAGCCGCCGGCGAGCAGCATGTGGAGCAGGATCCGGGCCTTGAGCGGATCGAGGAAGCCGGCCCCAATGAGGCCGCGTTCACGCAGGTCGCGCTCTGATCCGGGGAAAGAGTAGGTGTGCGCCAGGACCAGCCCGGCCCCGGCGCGGGACGCGATCACCACCGGTATCCGCGCGGCCAGGGCGCCCAGATCCGCGGCGAGGGCGCCTGGGACGTGACCGGCCCCGAATCCGGCGATCACCAGCCCGTCGAACCGGTCCGCGGCGCCCCGCAGCAGTTCACCGTCGTCGCCGAGGACCATCGTGACCAGCGCCGTCCGCACGGCCCTGACCGGTGACGGCGCCGTCCCATCCGGCCGGGTGGCCGGGACGGGCAGGACGGGCAGGACGGCCCCTGGGCCCCGGACGGGCGGGAAGGCCAGCATCACGACCCGCCCCTCGGCCACCAGGCCGAGCGGCCCGCACGACGGGGACGTGAACGCGGCGACGCTCGTCGTATGAGATTTCCGCACGTAGCGCGCGGCGTGGATCTCGTCACCGAACACCACCACGCAGCCCAGGTCACGGGCTGCGGGACTGGCCGCCACCTGGACAGCGGACAGCACGTTAGCCGGGCCGTCCGCCCCGGCCAGGGTCGGATTCCGCATGGCGCCCGTGACGACGACCGGCGCGCCGTCGCCGGCGAGCAGATCGAGCAGGAAGGCAGTCTCCTCGATCGTGTCCGTGCCCTGGGTGACGACCGCGCCCACCGCGCCCGCAGCGATCTGCCGGCGGATGGCCGCGGCCAGCGCGACGACGTCGGGGATGGTGATGGACGGCCCGGGGACCTGGAGGAAGTCGTGCACGTCGAGCTCGATGCCGAGGCCGTTCAGGCCAGGGACGGCGGCCAGCAGGTCGGCTCCCTTGAGAGTCGGCGCCACCCCGGGCGCGCTCCCGGGCGGCGCGCTGACGTCCCCCGCCCGAACGAGATCGTGCGTGCTCGCGATCGTCCCGCCCAGCGTGAACAGCGCCACCCTCATGATCACCATTGTCTCCGCTGCCGCCCCCTGAGCGCACCGATTGCCGAGCCCGGGGGGCGGGCCCCGCCGCCTGTGGAGGGGACACAAGCGGCGGGGTGCCCAATGGTTCTGGCGGGTGTAGCGGGCCACGCGCAGGAACCTGCCTGCCCCCGAGGGCACGCTGGTGACACTTCCATCATGACGTGCCGCCCGGCCTCACACGCGCCAGCCCCCGCGAAACGACCGCCCAAAATAAAATGGGTTGCCATATCTTTTGATAGTCACTATCTTTTAATAGAGTCTTCCGAAAGGATGTGACTGTCATGGAGATGACGGGAGCCCGCCGGTGGTGGGCACTGATCTCGGTGGCCGCGAGCATGCTGGTGGTGGGGCTGGACCTCACGGTGCTGAACCTGGCCCTGCCGACCATCGCCAACAGCCTGCATGCGCCGACGAGCGACCTTCAGTGGTTCAACGACTCGTACAGCCTCGTGCTGGCGGCGGCCGTGCTGCCCGCCGGCCTGCTCGGCGACCGTTACGGGCGCAAGAAAGTGCTGATGACCGCGCTGGCCGTCTTCGGCGCGAGCTCCGCCGCCTGCGCGTACGCGGCGACCTCGGGCGAGCTGATCGCCGCGCGGGCCGTGCTCGGGCTCGGCGCGGCCGCCATCATGCCGCTGGCTTTGGCGATCATCCCCGTGCTGTTCACGCCGGAGGAACGGCAGAAGGCGACCGCCGTCATGGCCTCCACGATCTTCCTCAGCTTCCCGATCGGGCCGCTCGTCGGTGGTTCGCTGCTGGACCGCTTCTGGTGGGGCTCGGTCTTCCTGATCAACGTGCCAGTCGTCCTGCTCGCTTTGGTCGCGGTGGCATTCCTGATGCCGGAGTCGCGCAGTGCGCAGCGGCCCCGGGTGGATGTCGTGGGGGTCGCCATCTCCAGCGCGGGCCTGATCGGGCTGACGTACGGATTCATCAGAGCCGGCCAGGACGGGTGGGGTAACGCGGCCGCGATCGCCGCGATCGCCGCCGGCGCCGTGCTACTGGCTGCGTTCACCGCCTGGGAGCACGTGCTCACCCGGCGCGGCGAACGGAAAGCGACGGGCGCCGCGGCAGAAACGCGGGCAAGTACGCGGGCGGGGACTCCGGCGGAAACGCAGGCGGTGCGGCCGCTGATCGAGCTGGCGCTCTTCCGGTCGGCCGGCTTCAGTTGGGGCACGATCCTGGCCACACTGGTCTCGTTCGCGATGTTCGGCATCTTGTTCGCCATGCCGCAGTATTTCCAGGAGGTGCGGGGGGTCAACGCGCTGGGAAGCGGCCTGCGGATGCTGCCGCTGATCGGCGGGATGCTGGCCGGCATGATCGGCGGGACGCGGCTGCAGAGCCCGCGCCGGAACGCGGCGGGGCTGCCCATCGAGCCGCTCGCCGGGGCCCGGTCCATGGTCGCCGCCGGCTTCGGGGTGATGGCGGCGGGACTGACCGTGGGCGCGTTCACCACCGTTACCAGCGGCACCGGTTTCGCCGCGGGGTGGTTCGCGGTCAGCGGCCTCGGCCTGGGCGTGGCCATGCCCTCGGCGATGAACGCGGCCCTGGGTGCCCTGTCCGCCGACCGGAGCGGCGCGGGCTCCGCGCTGATCACGGCCATGCGCCAGGCAGGGGCCACGATCGGTGTCGCCGTCCTCGGCACGATCCTCAACAACGTGTACCTGGCCCGGCTCGCGCCGGCGGCCCTGCCCGCGCCGGTGGCGGGCGCCGTGAAGAGCAGCGTCGCGGCCGGCGTAGTGGTCGCGCACAAGCTCCGTTCGGCATCGTTGCTGGAAACCGTGCAGGCCGCGTTCGTGCACGGGATGGATACCATGCTCTGGGTGTGCGGCGGGATCGCACTCGCGAGCGCGCTGCTGGGGCTGGCGTTCCTGCCGCGCCGGGCTCGCTCCGCTGCCGGGCCGGCGGAATCGGCTTCCCCCCGCACCGGTGAAACCGGCCCCCAGCGGGCAGAATTGGGACTATGACAGAAACGCTCGGGACCGCCACCGGTCAGCCGGGTGGCCTGCGGGAACGGAAGAAGGCCCGGACGCGGGCCGCCATCCGCGACCATGCGCTGCGACTGTTCCGCGAGCAGGGCTACCACGCCACAACCGTGGAGCAGATCGCCGCGGCGGCCGAGGTCTCGCCGAGCACGTTCTTCCGCTACTTCCCGACCAAGGAAGACGTGGTCCTGCAGGACGACATGGACACGATGATGCTGGAGGCGCTCGACCGGCAGCCACCAGGGCTCAGCCCGATCGCCGCGGTCCGCGCGGCCACCCGGGAAGCACTCGATTCCATGAGTCCCGAGGTGTGGGAGCAGATCAGCCAGACAACAACGCTGACGATGACGGTCCCGGAGGTACGTGCCCGCGCGATGGACGAATTTGCCCGGACAATCGGCATCATGGCCGACGCGATGGGCAAGCGCGTCGGCCGCAGCCCAGACGACCTCGCTGTACGCGCGCTCGCCGGCGCCATCATCGGCGTCATCATGTCTGTCACACTGCCGTGGAACTGGGCTGACGGCCGGGTGACCCGGAACACATTCGAGGAGATCGACTCCGGTCTGGCCCACCTGGAGAACGGCCTGCAACTGTGACTCCAGCGAGCGTTCTCAGTGAATGCGGCTGACAACGCTCCCCATCCAGTGCGGCCAGGAACGGGGCAGACGGACGTCAGTGGCCCGCAGGGCGGACGGCGGGCCACTGACGTCCGTTAAAAGAAATGATTCTGCCTACGCTGGGCGCACGCCCGGCCGCCAGGGCGCTCAAGCACCCAAGAGGGAATGTTGATAATTCAAGTATTGTTATGCGTGCCATCGGACCTTGCGGCACCGGGGCGGGTTGGCCGCCCGTGGCGGGCCCGGTCAGGAGGAGATATGCCAGCCGTTACCGTCGAGGACATCCTCGTACTCCCGCGCGTGGCGGAGCCCGACCAGGCGACCTCAGCCGAACGCTCCGTGCGCGCGATCAGCACGGCCCCCAAGGGTTACGAGGGAGAGGGCTTCCCGGTCCGCCGTGCGTTCGCCGGCGTGGACATGCGGCAGCTCGATCCGTTCATTCACATGGACCAGATGGGCGAGGTGAACTACGCCCCGGGTGAGCCGAAGGGCACACCGTGGCACCCGCACCGCGGCTTCGAGACCGTGACCTACATGATCGACGGGATCTTCCGTCATCAGGACTCCAACGGCGGCGGCGGCCTGATCACCAACGGGGACACCCAGTGGATGACCGCCGGCGGCGGGATCCTGCACATCGAGGAGCCGCCCGAGGAGGTCGTCATGAAGGGCGGTCTCTTCCACGGGTTCCAGCTCTGGGTCAACCTGCCCGCCGCCATGAAGATGACCACGCCCCGGTACCAGGACATCCGGGCCGGCCAAGTGAAGCTGCTCAGCTCGCCGGACGGCGGCGCGCTGCTGCGGGTCATCGCGGGCGAGGTCGGCGGGCACGAGGGTCCCGGCGTCACGCACACGCCGATCACGATCGTGCACGCGACCCTGTCCCCCGGCGCTCAGCTCCGGCTGCCGTGGCGCGCCGACTTCAACGCGCTGGCCTACGTCCTGGCCGGTTCCGGCACCGTGGGCGGTGACCACCGGCCGATCCAGATGGGCCAGCTGGCGACGTTCGGGCCGGGCGACACGATCACCGTGGCCGCGGGCAACCGCCAGGACGGTCCCAGCTCCTCGCTCGACGTCCTGTTCCTGGGCGGGCAGCCGATCCGCGAGCCGGTCGCGGCGTACGGCCCGTTCGTCATGAACACCCGCGAAGAGCTGGTGCAGGCGTTCGAGGACTTCCAGGCCGGACGGCTGGGCCGCATCCCGGCCGAGGCGACGACGGTTCCGGCGGAGCCGCACCCCGGCCACGACGTGCTCTGACCCCTTCCGCACCCGGAATAACGGCCGGGCCGGGCTGGTGCGATCCTGCCCGGCCGGCCGTTTCGCCTGTGGCGGGGGTCAGCGCTTGCGGCCGAGCTGAAGCGCGAGGACCGGGCACCCGTTCACCGCGCGCCGTGCCTGGCGCTCCAGCGCCGGCGGCACCGGCCGCGGGTCGATCAGCGGGTAGCCCCATTCGTCGAGGCTGATCATCTCGGGCAGCAGCTCGGCGCAGGCGCCGTGGCCGGAGCACTCGATGGGGTTGACGCGCAGTTGCTTGTCCATGTCGGTCGCCATCCTCATCACGTCAGCTCCAGTCCTCATCACTGACCGCCGTTCCCGACGGCAGGGGCAGGAACGGCCGCCGGGCCGTGGCCGAGCAGGCGCCCCGCTCGTGGTGGCGAAGCTCGGCGGCGAACACGGTCAGGGCACTGCGCACGAAGCGCACCGAACCGTCCGGGTGGCTGCACGCGCCGCGCCCCGCCACCAGGCCCGCCCAGCGCTCGACGTCCGCGCGGACCCGCGGGCCGGGCCGCATCCCGGCCAGCGTGGCCAGCCCCTTCGCGATGCGGGGCAGCCCGTTGAGGCACGGCCCGCACTGCCCGGCCGACTCGAGCGCCAGATAGTGCACCACCCGCGCCGCTTCGGCGAGGCCGCAGTGGGCGGCGGGCAAGGCGGCCAGCACGCCCGCGCCGACGCTGGCGCCGGCCGGCCGGAGCCCGGCGTTGTCGAGCGTCAGCCCCGCCGCGCTTGGCGCCGGGATCCAGGTGCCGTGGTAGCCGCCGACCAGGATGGCCTGAGCCGGTCCGTCCATCCCGTCGGTGCCCAGGTCGGCCGCGAGAAGGCTGCGCAACGGCGTCCCGACGGCCGCCTCGATGATGCGGACCGAGCCGTCCGCGTGGTTGATCGTGCTGAGCATGCTGCCCGGCTCGGCGTGCGTGCCGACCCGCCGGAACCAGCCCGCGCCGTACCGGGCGATCAGCCCGATGTGCCCGAGCGTCTCGACATTCTGAACGAGCGTGGGTGCTCCTGCCACCCCGCGCTCGAAGACCCGCGGCGGGGCGAACGTCGGCACGGCCAGACCGCCGTTGAGCAGGTTGACCATGGCCGTCTCCTGCCCGGCCAGGAACCGCGCGGGCGCTCCCGCGAGCCGGACGGGCACCCGGTCGATGCGCGCCGACCAGCGCTCGCTCAGCGCGCTCTGCAGCGCCGACGCGAGCTGGCCGCCCTGGGTGTCGTGCACGTACAGGCAGGCTTCCTGCGCGCCGACGGCCTCCGCGGCGAGCTGGAGCCCGTCGAGCACGAGGTGCGGCGCCAGCCACATCAGGGACGCGTCCTTGCTGGAGGCCGGCTCGCTCTCCGCGCCGTTGGCGACGACGAAGGGCCGTCCGCCCGCGCTGGCGACCGCCTCCAGCTTGCGGTACACCGGGAAGGACGCACCGCCGCGGCCGGTCAGCCCGGCGGCCCGCAGGTCGGCGGCCAGCTGCAGGCGGCCGTTCCGGTAGGGGACGAAGCCGTGCCGGGCGAGGTGGTCGCGCAGGCCTTCCGGCATGGTGGTGTCGGCCGGCAGTAGCCGCGGGAGACCGTCGGGGCCAGACCTGGAGGCGGTGGATTCGCCGCGCCGCAGGGGCATGGTGGGCACGCTCATTCGGATCTGCTTTCAGGAGTCGGCGGTCAGGGCCCGTGAAATGAGCCGGCGGTCAGGGCCCGCAAAGGACAGGGGCGGAATTCAGGAGACGGCGGTTGGCTTCCGCGGCGTCGCGGCGCGATCGCCAGCCGGGCGGCCAGCGCGATCGCCAGCCGGGCGGCGGCCGGAGTCATCCGGCGGGCGGGCCATCAGGGTGCTGACCCGTTTCGCCCGCGGCACTTCCCTGGCCGCGGCCGTCACGCGCCAGACCAGGGAGCCGGCGACCAGGAGCGCGCAGGCGACCGCGAGGTCCAGCAGCAGCCCGTGCTGAAGATCCGTGCTGGAGCCGATGCTGTGCGCGAAGGCGATCGGCCAGCTCGCGTAGGCCAGCCAGTGCACGGCCCGCCACACCTTCCGGTTCAGCCGGCCCCTGATGAGGCTGGTGACGATCAGCGCCAGCATGATGTCCAGGGAGATCGCGCCCAGACCGAGCCAGAAGCCCTCGTACCCGGAGGTGAAGGGGACCACCGCAGAGATCAGCGGGATGCTCACGAAGGTGTCCATGACGGCGGTCACGATGTGGATGACGAGGAAAATCACCGCCAGCAGGGACAGGTTCCTGTGCAGGTTCGTCACGGCGAACCGGGGCAGCCCGGGGAGCCGGCCCTGCCGGTTGACGAGGATGCCCAGCACCATGACGGCGGTGAACAGGAGCAGGGACACCACGCCGGTGGCCCGGCTGGCGTACCACGGTGCGGTACTCGCGGTGATTCCGTTCATATCGTCAACCCTCGCCGGCTGGCCGTCGCTGAAGCTGGAAGATTCCTCTGTGCCTGTTCTGAAGAATGGGGCTGTTCCGGACGATGGACCCGCTCAGGAGCCGCCCGCGAACCAGGAGGGGTCAGGAGCCGCCAGACGTCGAATGGCTGGTGCCCGAACTCGACGACGGCGCGGACGACCCGCTGCTCAGGCCCGAACTCGAGGAACTCGAACTGGACGAGCCGGACGTGGACCCGGACGAGCCGGAACTGGTGGAGCCGGAGCTGACCTTGGTCGAGCCGGAACTCTGAGTGCCCGACGACGAGCCCGTGGAACCCGACGATCCCGACGAGGTAGATCCCTGCGACGAGGTCGTCCCGCTACTGTGCGAACCGGGCAGCGCCAGAACGATGGCCCCGGCCGTCACCATGCTGGCCAGGCCGACCGTGGCGGTGGTGGCCTGGACCCGGCTGCGCCCGCGGGCCCGCGCCGCGACGGCATGAAGGACGTTGTTTCGCTTCGGGGTGTTCATGACAGGCAGTCTGCCCCCCTCCTCTGGGGAACCTCTCTGAGCTAGTTCTCAGCCGTCTATGAGCCTGAGGGTCCGCGGGTTTCTGCTGGTCATCCATGGTGCCCCGTACCTCATAATACACAACGTGGTCATTTGATTACCCATGATCACAATCTTTTGCGCCCCGCGCCACCGATGCGCAGAGCACGGGGGTAAACACTCGTTCTGGCACCCATAAATCTTTTCCTATTTGCTTAGCTGTTTCGCAGCTTATACATCATAAATGTGGAATTGGCGGGATATGGGAGGTCATTTATATTAGCCCGTTGCCATTATGATGAGCAGCGTAAATGCTTTTATGGCTGGCTTGCCGGGTTAGGTGGAGGTGAATGCGACGTTTACGAAGGCTGCGACCGTCTTGCTGATAGCGCTCCTTGGCACGCTCTCGATGGTCGCGGTGGCCGCCATCGGCATACTGGGCATCCGGTCGGCCACGTACCAGGGAAAGGTGATCGCGGGCGGCGAGCTCGACACCGCGGTGGTGACGAGCCAGCTGGCCCGGGAGATGGACGCGGCGTACGCCGCCGGCGAGGACGCCCTGCGGGCCGCCGATCCCGCGACGAGGTCCCGGCTGCTCGGCTCGCTGTACACCAGCCTGCTCCCCGCGGTCGACGCGCAGCTCTTCTCGCTGGAACAGCTGCACACCGGCGATCCGCGCGCCGAGCACGCCGACCTGGAGCTGTTTATCCGGCAGTGGGCCGCCGCCCGTGATCTGCTCAGCCCGGCGGCCCTGACGGCCCAGCCGTCCGCGGCGCTCGCGGGCCGGCTGACGGCCGCCTACCAGCCGGTCAGCGCCCACCTCGACCGCCTGACCCTGAAGGAGCTTACCGACGGGCGCACCGATCACGTGGCCGCGTCCGCGGCCGCGGACCGGGTCACCGGTCTCATCGTCGCCGTGGCGGCCGCGGGCATCGGGATGGCCTGGCTGTTCCTGTGGTACGAGCTCCGGCGCAGCCGCCGGAGCCTGGAGCCCGTCCACGACCAGGCGGAGTTCGCCGATACCCTGCAGATCGCGAACGGCGAGGACGAGGCGCACCGGCTCCTGCAGCGCCATCTCGAGCGCACGCTGGCGGGCACCGCGGCCGTGGTGCTCAACCGGAACAACAGCGCGGACCGGCTGGAGGCGGTCACGCCCCTGCCGCCCGGCTCGCCGCTGGCGGGGACGTTGCGCGGCGCGGAGCCGCGCTCGTGCCTGGCGGTGCGGTCCGGCCGGACGCACCGCGAGGGCGGCGGGCGGCCGCCGCTGCTGTCCTGCCCGGTGTGCGCCCCGGTGCCCGGTGCCTCGTCGTGCGTTCCGCTCATGGTCGGCGGGGAGGTGATCGGCTCCGTCCTGCTCAGCCGCCCAGCCCCCTATTCCGACGCCGAGGAACAGCGGATCCGCGAGTCGGTCAGCCAGGCGGCGCCCGTCCTGGCGAACCTTCGCAATCTGGCCGTCGCGGAGATCCGCGCCGCGACCGACGGCCTGACCGGGCTGCCTAACAAGCGGGCGGTCACGGACGCGCTGAAGCGGACGTTCGCGCAGGCC
>Ga0066790_10000165_pt1 | contig 21757 bp, 21 predicted proteins | sample OrgsoiDNA2013050_FD_70963 | JGI IMG/M metagenome (GOLD analysis project Ga0066790, IMG submission 70963) | Permafrost soil microbial communities from the Arctic, to analyse light accelerated degradation of dissolved organic matter (DOM) -... | ecosystem: Environmental > Terrestrial > Soil >...
CGACCCGGCGAAGGTGACGCGCTCTGCCCTGCAGAACGCGGCCTCCATCGCGGCGCTGTTCCTCACCACCGAGGCAGTGATCGTGGAGAAGCCGGAGAAGAACCCGGCGCCGGCAGCGCCAGGCGGCGGCGAGATGGACTTCTAGGCCGCCCGATGGACGGGCTACTTGAGGGAGTTAGCAACAACAAGCGCGTCCAGGTGATCCTGATCTGCTGGACGGTACCCTTGCTGATCGGCTCCTTTGCCTTCGTGGTTGTGGTGCTCCCGGACGTCCGCCACGCCGCAGTCGTCTCCTCGGTAGTGGCTGCCGTTGACACGCTCCATATCAACAAGTTCCTTTTCGTCTTCGCCGCCTGCCTCGTGACTGCAGTGTTCCTGCAGCTCAACCGGCTTCCACTGTGGCGGATTCTGGAAGGCTACGTATGGCCGGATTTCCTGAGGAAGTGGCGGATCCGCAGGGCTCACGCTCCGCAGTGCCGGTGGCTGCAGGCACGCCTCTTTTTTGAGCGCGCTGAGGCTCACGCCGAACGTGCCCAGGAACAGCTCGATAAAGCCACGAAGAGTGCTGCCGATGCCACGGAGATTGCGCAGTTTCGACAGGCCGCAACCCAGGCCAAGAACGCGATGGGAGACTGGCTGAAGAAACTGCAAGAGGCAGATCGGGCTCGACGCAACCGGGATCGCGGTCGCAAATATCCGAAAGGCTTCGGCTGGCTGCCGCGGCGAGGCCAGCCATTGCTTACCTATGGCCGACCAAAGGGGACGAAGACCGGACGATGGACGCTGCCCTATCCTGCTCCGGCGGACAGCATGCTGCCCTACCCAGACAGCCCAGGATATCCTTCTGACCCAGCCAGTATGCAGATAATGCCGACTCTCCTCGGTAATGCAATGCGTGTCATGGAAACATATGGCGCCAATAACTATGGCCTTGATTCGCAAATCATGTGGTTCGATTTGCTCGCCGAGGCGCCTGCAAGCGTGCAGGCCACGCTCGAGGAAGCACAATTGGAGGCCGATACACTCGTCTGCGCGATCTCCACCGCGTATGTTCTGGCCTGTACTGCGGCGGCGGGCGGTGCATGGCGAGCAGCCATGGGAACGGTGGACACGAAGCTATGGGTCACGGCCGCGGTCAGCTTTGTCGTAGCCCTTGTCCTACACCGGCGGCTGCTGAACTGCGTCGATGGCTGGGCATCAGCGATCAAGACACTTGTGAACAGCGCTCGAGCCCCCCTACGCGAGAAGTATGGCCTCCGACGACCCTCATCAGCGGAAGATGAGAAGCGTATGTGGGAAGCCCTCACCGCATCCATCTGGTATGGCTCCGGTGCGCAGCAGGAGAGCGAACTCGCAAAGTATAGACAAGCAGCTGCGGACTCTGAATCGGCTGGGCAGGCAACCGCAAGCAAGTTCCGGCGCATCCACCAAGCCCTTTATTGGCTTGAGGCCCGCATGGCTGAGCGGCCATAACTACCGCCGTGCCGCCAGAGTCCGCTGCGCAGACGGCCCGCGGCCGTCACGTGAACTGTGACTATGCGGTCTCGGGGGTGGCGGACATGCTGACCAGCTGGATGCCGCTGGCTGACGTCCCGGTGAGCCTGGGCGGGCTCGCGGTGCTACCGGGCAGGCACCTGAACCGGCCCCGGCGCCCGTGGCCGCTGGCCGGCACCGAGCACGGCTGGACCACGACGAGCCACCGCGCTGGAGACGTGATCATCTTCCACTGCCTGACCCCGCACGCGGCGCTGCCCAACACCGCCTGCCAGCTGCGGCTATCCGCCCACTTCCGCTGGCAGGACCCCGGCTCCCCGGCGCCCGCGGAGCCTATCCCCGGGCGCTCCCTCAGCGGCCAGCAGGGCCAGCCCGACCGTCGCCGCGCACCGGTCGGTGCTGTGGCTGACCAGCCAGCGTCCGGTCTCCGGGACCCGCTGCTCGTCCGCGCGCAGCGCGGCAGCGGCGACATGCTCGCTGTGATGGACCGGGACACAGACGTCATGGAAGGCACCGGCAAGCTCCGCGACAGCCGGCAGCGCCGGGACTGCTGACCCGGGAACTCGAGACCTCCTGCGAGCCGCAAAGGCGCTGCCTGCCCGGCTGACGTAGCCGACCTTGGCGTTACTGCTGGTCAGGTTGTCACTGCCGAGCCGATCTTGCCCCTCGGAATGCCCCTCAAAGAGGTCTATCACCGGTTAAGTATTCGAATTACGTACTTGACCTGCTGTGGAGCTACGGGAATTCGAACCCCGGACCTCTTGCATGCCATGAATCGCTAACCGGTTCCCTGACCAGGCCATATGCGGCCTGACCAGGCCAGACGCCAGCTCACGCTAGCTGCGGCTGGCTCAGGCAAGCCCTCTCTAGTGGAAGGGGAACTGGTGGAGCTGAGCGGCTGGTCTTCCCCGCAGGTGCTCCGCCGCTATGGGCGCCAGCGCTCGCAGCGCCCGCGCCCGCCGCACCTACGACCGCATCATGGAATACAGCACCTGACGCGCGGCATGGCCTGATTCTTGATCAGCCTGCTTTGCCTGGAAGAGAAGGCAGTCGGCGTAGCACATGGCGGGCCCCGGTGATCACGCCGGTGACGGCGAACGTGTGGGTCTCCGCGGTCAGCATCACCTGTGGGGCGGGACTGCGGCGAGGGTGGCGCGCATCATCCCGGCCACGCTCACTGGCCGATGCGGTTACCGCGGGGTGGGGCGGGCCGGACGAGGCCGGCCTGGTAGGCGATGACGACGAGCTGGGCGCGGTCGCGGGCGTGCAGTTTTATCATGGCCCGCTGGATGTGGGTGCGAACCGTATGGGTGCTGAGGAAGAGCTTCGCGGCTATCTCGTTGTTGCTGTAGCCCTCGGCGGCCAGGGTCATCATCTCCCGTTCCCGGGGGGTCAGGTCGGCGAGGCTTTCGGGAGGTGCTAGCTGCCTGTCCGGGTCGGGGGTGGCGAGGAAGCGGGTGATGAGCGCACGGGTGGCCTGGGGGGACAGCAGGGAGTCGCCGGTGGCGACGGTGCGGATGCCGGCTAGGAGGTCGTCGGTGCTGGCGGTCTTGCCGAGGAAGCCGCTGGCGCCGGCCCGCAGTGCGCTGGCGACGTATTCGTCGGTTTCGAAGGTGGTCAGGATGAGGATGCGGGTGCCGGTCAGCTCGGGGTCGCCGCAGATGGTTTCGGTGGCGGCGAGGCCGTCGGTGCCGGGCATCCGGATGTCCATCACGACGACATCCGGATGGTGCGTGCGGGCGAGTTCGGCTGCCTCCTTGCCGTCGGCGGCTTCGCCCACGACCTCCATATCTGGGGTGGCGCTGATGAGGATGCGGAAAGTCTGCCGGAGCAGGGCCTGGTCGTCGGCGAGCAGGACGCGGATAGTCACGGGTTCTGGTCCTGATCCGGGCGGCGGGGAGGCAGCGGCAGTTCGGTGACGACCTCGAAGCCGCTCGCGGGGCGGTGACCTGCGTGCAGCTGCCCGCCGAGGGACAGGGCTCGCTCGCGCATGCCGATCAGGCCGTAGCCGGGCCCGGCATCCGCGGCGGGGGGCGGGGAACCGGTGCTGTCGTTGGTGACCGTAATGCCCAGTCGGCCGCTGGTATAGGTCAGCCGCACCTGGGCGCTGCTGGCGGAGGCGTGCTTGGTGACGTTGGTGAGAGCTTCCTGGATGATGCGGTAGGCGGTGAGGTCCGTCCCGGCCGGCAGCGGCTGGGGTTCGCCTTCGGTGGTGATGCTGACGGTGAGCCCGGCGGGGCGGAATGAGCCGGCCAGGCCGGGCAGCTGCGCCAGCCCGGGGGCCGGTTCCAGGGGTGATTCCGGGTCGTCTGCCTGGCGTAGCAGGCCGACGGTGGCCTTGAGCTCTTCCAGTGCCGCGACGATCGTGCCGTTGAGGTCGCCGGCCATCGTGCGGGCTTTGCCGGGGTCGGTGTCCATGAGGTAGATGACGGTGCCGGCCTGGGCGTTGGCCAGGGCGAGGTGGTGGGCGGTGACGTCGTGCAGTTCCCGGGCGATGCGCATCCGCTCGTCGGCGACCCGGTGCCGGGCTTCGTCTTCCCTGGTTTTCTCGGCGTACTCAGCGCGGGCGTTGGCGGCCTCCATGTAGGCCGCCCGCAGCCGGGCCGTGATGCCGAGGGGGACGGGCAGCAGCAGCCATGCGGCGGTGCCGATGATCTCCTGGCCCAGGCCCTCCCCGGTTGGACTGGCGATCAGTGCGGTACACACCAGGATTGCGATGGCGGCGACGGTGTAGGCGTATGCGGTCTTCTGGCTGGTGCGGAGGGCCACGAAGAACAGCGCGACCATGGCCGGCGCGAGCAGCAGCGGGCTCAGTGTGTAGCCCAGCGCGGCCAGGGCGGTGGCACAGGCAACGGTCACCACCGCAGTGGCTCGGGGGCGGCTGCGCGCCCACGCCAGCGCGGCGCAGGCGATGCCGGTGAGCAGGAAGCCGGGCCAGCGCGGTGCGGGTATCGGGGCGCCATCCACGCTGACCGTGAGGCCGGGGAAGGAGATGAAGACGAGCACCAGCGCCACGGTCACGTCAACGGCCCACGGGTGGGCGCGCAGATAGCGCTGCCATCGGGAGAGCATGACCGTGCTCCCTGCAGGTGCGTTGACCATGATTGACGATAACTGGCTTGCCAGCAGGCCGGGCCGCCCGGGGATGACGGCCCGGCCTGTGGCCTAGCGGCCAGGCGGCCCCTGCCCGGCCGGCTCGCCTGCGGCTAGCGGTGCGAGGGCGCCCGTGGTGGCGGTGCCGGGGGCCAGGCGGTGATCGAGGGTCTGTCCCTCGATGTCCAGATGCGGCAGCACCCGGTCCAGCCAGCGCGGCTGCCACCAGGCCGACTTGCCGAGCAGGGCCAGGACCGCGGGCACGATCGTCATCCGGACCACGAATGCGTCCAGCACGACGGTCACGGCCAGGCCGAATCCGATCTCCTTCACCAGGATGTCGATGTTACTGATGAAGCCGGCGAAGACCGCCGTCATGATCAGCGCGGCGGCCACCACCACGCGGGAGCTGTGCCGGAACCCGGCGACCACCGCGGGACGGGGCTGCTCGCCGCGGGCGTGTGCTTCCCGGATGCGGGTCACCAGGAACACCTCGTAGTCCATGGCCAGCCCGAAGGAGATGCCGACCAGGAGGATCGGGATGAAGGACTGGATCGGGCCGGTCGCGGGCACGCCCAGGATCTTGCCGAGCCAGCCCCACTGGAAGACCGCCACCAGCGCGCCGAGCCCGGCCAGCACCGACAGCACGAACCCGGCGGTCGCCTTGAGCGGCACGAGCACGGACCGGAACACCACCAGCAGGAGCAAGAAGGCCAGGCCCACCACGGTCAGGAGATAGGGCACCAGCGCGCTGCCGACCTTGGCAGCGATGTCGATGTTCGCCGCGGTCAGGCCGGTGACCAGGTAACTGGCGCCGGTGGCGGCCTTGATAGCGGGGCGCTCGCTGCGGATCGCCTGGACCACGGTGGTGGTCTGCTGCGCGTCGGGAGCGGCGGCCGGGACGACGTTGAGCACGGCCACATCGCCCGCCGCGTCGAACTGGGGCGGGGAGACGTCCACGACCCCGGGCGTGGCGCCGATCTTCCGGGCGACCGCTGCCGCGACGGCCTTGGGGTCCGGCGTGCCGCTGGTGGTGACCACGATGGTGAGCTGGCCGTTGTAGCCGGGGCCGAAGGCCTTACTGATGTCGTCGTAGGCGCGCCGCTGGGTGGAGGAGGTGGGCAAGATGGCGTTCCCGGCTGCGCCGAGCCGCAGGTGCATGGCCGGCACGGCGATCACCCCTAGGGCCGCGGCGGCGAGCAGCAGCACGGGCAGCGGGTAACGCAGCACGAATCCGGCCCAGCGGCTGCCCATGTTCGGCTTGCCGCCCGGAGCAACCCGCGTTCCGCGGCGGGCGGCGCGGGGCAGGACGGCGCGCGGGAAGAAGCCGAGCAGGGCCGGGATGAGGGTCACCGCGACCAGGACCGAGACGGCGACGGTCGCGGCTGCGGTCAGGCCCATCTTGGTGGCCGTGGGGATGCCGATCACGGACAGGCCCGCCAGCGCGATGATGACGGTCAGGCCCGCGAACACTACCGCTGACCCGGCGGTGCCCGCCGCGACCCCGGCCGCCTCCTGCGGCTCCCGGCCCTTGACGCGCTCCTCGCGGTAGCGGGAGACGATGAACAGGGCGTAGTCGATGCCGACCGCCACCCCGAGCATGAGGGCCAGCGACTGGGTGGTGGAGGACAGGCCCAGCGCCTTGCCCAGCGCGATGATCCCCGACAGGCTGAGCCCCACCCCGACGGCCGCGGTCAGCAGCGGCAGCCCGGCGGCGGCCAGCGCGCCGAACGTGATGAACAGCACGATCGCGTCGACGGCGAGGCTGACCAGCAGCGCCGCGTCCGAGGCCTGGGGTGACAGCGCGTCGCCGCCGATCTCCACCGTCAGGCCCGCGTGACGACCTTGCTGGGCTGCGTTCTGCAGGGCGTTCTTGGTGGCGTTGGTGAGGCTGTCGGACACCACGGTGTAGTCGATGGTGGCGATAGCGGTGGAGCCGCCCCGGCTCACCTGGCCGTCCTGGAAGGGGCTGGCGGAGGCGGCGACCTGTGGCGAGCGGGCCGCCCCGGCCACCACCTCGCTGATCACCGGTTTGTACCGCGCGGTGGTGATTTTCTGTCCGTGCGGGGCGACGAAGACGATCTGGGCTGTCCCGCCGTTGGGATTGGCGTGGAAGCTCCGCCCGAGCAGGTCGTTCGCGTTCTGGAACTCGGCGCCGGGGATGGACGAGTTGTCCGGCGGCGACGCGGGCGCGCGGGTCGCGACCGCGACCACGCCGCCCAGCACCGCCACCCACGCCAACGCGACATACCAGCGGTGCCGGAACGCGAACCGGCCCACCCGGTACAGGAAAGCAGCCACAGCAGGATCTCCATATCTGATCTGGGATTACCCTGCCAGGCTGCCCGCACCGGGGCCCTCCCGTCGTCACGCAGCGGCCGGTAATACCGCTACGGAAACCGCCGTACGCCAAGACACCGAGTACGGCCATTTCCGTAACCGCAGAGCCCGCAAGCGCACGACGGCAGCCAGGCCGCCACCTGGGCAGCCTGATATCGCCGCCGGCGCACCGCAGCCGCAACCCGCGGAGAGGACCAGCCATGACACGACGCCATGAACCACTGGCGGCGGGGCGGGACTGGAGGTCCATGGCCGCATGCAGCTCCGCTGATCCGGCCCTGTTCTTCCCGGTCTCGGCCACCGGCTGGTCCGTGGAGCAGGTGGCGCGGGCGAAAGCGATCTGCGCGGGCTGCCGGGAGTGCCTGGCGCAGGGCACATGAGACGCCAGCCCACCGGCGGGACTGATCATGCTCAGCTGCTGGCAGGCCACCCCCGCCCAGCGCGGCCAGCGCGGCCGGGTCGACGTCATACCTGCCGCGGCCGGCCACCGGCCTGCTGTGCGCCACGGCGTTGGCGGGCTGCCACCGGCCCCAGCTGCCCTCTGCGAACGGGCGGACCCGGCGGCTGGCGATCATCGCGGCTCGGTCATCCGGGCTCAGCCGGATCTGATGAACCCTGGCCAGCGTCTGGCCCGCAGACCGCCACGCGGACGCGCACGTGACCGGCACGTCGCTGAGAGATCGGCCAGGCAGGTAACTCGGGCTGGTGAGCCGGGAACGGCCGGCGTCATCGTCTTCGTTGCGCGGCCCTCGATCCGGTGGTGCGGCCGTACCACGCCGCAGCGTGGTACGGGCCGCTGTTGCTGACCGCCTCAGCTCCGCCTACCGGAAGGCCGCGCTCAATGCGGCCAGCCGTGCTGGCCGTTCAGCAGGAACGGGTTGGTGAAGTGTGGCCGGCTGGTGCAGGTGTAGCTGGAGGCGACGTTGGGGTCTCCACTGGTGTAGATGGCGTCTGGATCGGGGTACGGGCACAGCGGCCGGGTCACGCGCTGGCCGTTGATCGAGCCGCTCGCGTCAAGGACGGTGGGTGCCTGGCCGTTCTCGACCCAGTTGATGACCTGCTGCATCGGGTTGGTCGGGGCGATGCTGCCGGGTCCCGGAGCGCCGCAGTGCCCGACGCCCGGGGCGAGGAAGTAGCGGAAGAACGACTCGGTGTTGCGGATTCCGCCGTTGGCCGCGAGCGCGCGGTTGTAGTAGTTGATGCTGTCGCCGGTGAAGATCAGCTGGTCGGCCAGCCCCTGCCACATGATCAGCTTCCCGCCGGCGGCCTTGAACGCCTGCAGGTTCGGGTTGTCGGCCGCGATCTCGGAGTCGAACATCCGGCCAGACTTGCCGAAGTCCTGCCAGTACTGCTGGTAGGTCTCGTCGGTGAAGACCCAGCTCGGGTTCTGCTTAATCCACTTCTGGAACCAGTCGGCACTGGGGATGAAGGGCGCGCCGGCCCATGGTCCGCTGGGTGGGCTCTGCTGGAACGTGGTCGCGAGCCCGAGCCCTCCCCCTGGCCCGAGGAATGGGAGATAGGCTCCGGCCAGGTTTGCGCCCGGCTCAAGCCCGAACCAGACGGGCAGGCCGTGCAGCAGGTCCTTCTGCGAACCAGACAGGCGCGGTCCCTGCCAGATCTCCTGGATCACGAGTGCATCGGTCGCGGTGAACGTGCCGCACGGCGTGACCGTGCCGATCAGCCCGCGCAGCACGGCGAGCACGTTGCAGTTGCGCGGGTCGAAGACGCCGTCGATCTGGCCGTTCTGATCGCGGCATTGTGACTGCAGCGTCGAGTTGACCAGGTCTTCTTTGCAGGTCGGCAGGAAGTCGCTATTCCACTCCATGACCAGCTGCGGCCACATCTGCGCGACCATGAACTGATCCCAGTTCAGGGCCGGCGCGCCGGCGAGGATGCCGTTGAAGTCCCTCGGATAGCGCTGCGCCTCCGACAGGCCCTGGCGCCCGCCCGTCGAGCAGCCGTTCCAGAACGAGTAATGCGCCCCGGCGCGGTAGTAGTCGTCGACCACGGCCTTCGATTCGACCGCCGTTAGATGGTGCGCGAGGTAGCCGAAGTCATCGATCCGGTTCCAGTTCAGCGCAGGCGGCGGGTTCGGGTTCGTGACCCACGGCGAGATGAGCGCGTTCGGAAACCCCGTGTGCCCGCAGTCGTCTTGCGAGATCGCGTACCCGGCGGCCAGCCATTGGTCGCCCGCCAGGGTTACGAAGCTCGCCGGGCCGCAGTAGACGCCTCCGCCCTCGGCCATGTAGTTGCCGTTCCACCTGTCGGGCAGGGTCAGATCGATGCCAATCATGCCCGGCAGGCCACCGCGCGGATCCGAGGTATCGGTGATCTCGATCGCCACCTGGCAGCCGCTTCCCGCGACCTCGTTCGCGGTGACGGTAGCCGTGTCGGACCCAGGCAGGCCAGGCAGCGACAGACCAGTCAACGCCGCGCACGGCCCAGCAGGCGCCACCAGTCCCGCGCTCGCCGCCGGAGCTACCGGTGCCGCAACCGCCGGCGTCCCCAGCAGACCCGCGGATGCCCACGCAGCCGCAACCGTGCCTCCCAGCAACAACGCCCGAACACGCGGTCCAACGCTCCTACGCGCCCGCCAGATCCCCATGATGGTGCCTCCTCTCTGCCAGTTCGCTGGCGTCCCGCCGTGTCTCCGCACACCTGTCCGCCTACCGCACGCCGGGGTAACAGGCCCAGCCTCTGGGACAGGATGCGAACAGTCAATACAGTGTTCTAATATTCGGGAAATGAACGGAACTAACGGATCGGCGTTTTCTCAGTCGCTCGAGCGCGGCCTCGCGGTCCTTGCCGCATTCAGCCCGGATCACCCGGCACTCGGGATCAGCGACCTGGCGCGCGAGCTCACCCTCACTCGCAGCACGACGCACCGCTACGTCGCCACCCTCGCCACCCTCGGCTACCTCCAGCAGGACGACCTGACGCGTAAATACCGTCTCGCCCCGCGCGTCCTCGACCTGGGATTCTCGATGCTCGGATCGATGGAACTGCGCGAGATCGCGGCACCGCACCTGCGCCGGCTCACCGAAGCGACCGGGCATACGTCGAATCTCGCCATCCGCGACGACACCGACGTGATCCTGGTCGACCGGGTACGAGGCCGACCCAGCCGCTACCATCAACTTGAGTTCACCTTGCATGTCGGCTCGCGCATACCCGCCTACTGCAGCGCGACCGGCAAAGCCCTGCTCGCCTTCCTGCCGCGCCCCGACCTCGACCAGATCCTGAAGCGCATTGACCTCGTCCAGCGCGGGCCCCGGACCCTGACCGACAAGAAGACGCTGCTCGCGGAGCTTGAGCAAGTACGCCGCACTGGCATTGCCACCAACGACGAGGAACTCGAAAGCGCGCTACGCTCCATCGCCGCGCCTATACGCTCGCGTTCGGGCGAAGTCGTCGCCGCCGTCAACGTGGCAATTCCCTGGTCCCCCGCCGCGATGACCGACCTCGTGAGCCGGCTCGGACCGACCGTCCGTGCCACGGCAGACAAGATCGCCGCCCACGTGATCTGAGGGCGTGCCACGCAGGAGAACACCAGAATCACGATCGGCTTCACCCAGCCGACGCCGATCGTCGCGGCCTTCAGTCTGCTCTCAAAGCCATGAGCGAATATTCTAATCAGTACATAAATATGGGTTGTACCGCTTCAAAACCCATCGCAGGGTGTCTGACCTTAGGATTCCTGAGATCAGCTACGCTGCCCGGTACTACTCGTTGATCACGCCACCGAGCACCTTCCGCCGCTGAACCGGCAAGTCCAGCGGGGCGCTGACTTGGCCGCTTTGGTCGGGCGGTCGTTGCTGGCGGGTAAGCATTCACCTGGGCGCCTGCTGGTCGGGTTTCGGTGACGTTGCGTGACTGGCTGGGTCGCGGGTGATTTTGGCAGAGCCGGCTCAGCGTGTCGCCTTGATTACTGTGGGCCGGCGATGATGATGGCTGGTTATGACCGTTCTGCCGCCACCTGCGCCGGGTTGCGCGTCGTGCGCTGCGAGGGACGCGGTGATCGCCGAGCAGGGGCAGGCGATCGTTGAGCTGCGGGCCGACGTGGTGAGCCTGGCGGCGGAGGTGCGGGAGCTGCGCCGGAGGATGGGCCGTAACAGCGGGAACTCCTCGATGCCGCCGTCGTCTGATGACCTGCCGGGCAAGGTGCCGCCGAAACAGCAGCGGCGCGATAAGGGCAGCGGGCGGAGCCGGGGGAAGCAGCCGGGGTCGCCGGGAACGTCGATGAGCTGGGCGGAGCCCGATGAGGTCATCGATCACCTGCCGGCCGGGACGTGCGGGTGCGGGGCGGACCTGGCACTGGCGGCCGACCTGGGGGTGGCCCGCTCGCATCAGCAGCTGGAGGCGCCGCTGGTGACGGCGCGCCGCGTCCAGCATGACCTGCATGAGGCGCTGTGCGGCTGCGGCGAGCGGCATGTGGCGGCCCGCCCGCCGGGGGTGGCCGGCTCGGCGGTGAGCATCGGTGCGAACCTGCGCGCGCTGGCGGTGTACCTGCTGGTGTACCAGCACGTCCCCGTCGAGCGGTGCGCGCAGCTGATCTCTGACGTGACCGGCGCGCAGGTGCCAGCCGGGTTCGTGCACTCCTGCCTGGCCAGAGCCGCCGACGTGATCGCCGGCGTGGTGAAGCTGATCAAGACGCTGATCACCGCCGCTGCGGTGGCCGGCTTCGACGAAACGACACTGCGGTGCGGGCCGGCCGGCCGGGACCAGGAAGTACGTGCAGGCGGCCGTCACCGAGCTGTACAGCTGCTTCTTCCCGGGCCGGCGCACCCTGGAGTCACCACCTTCGTTGACGTCCGGTCCGCGTTCGCAGCGCAGGAGCTTTGCAGCCAAGCTCCATGGCTTAACGGAATCATCCCCAATAACCCAGTCAGCTCATTCCATCCAAACCAGGCTGGGCAAGTACAGGGATATGAGGCAGTCCTGACGGCCATCACCGGATAAAAGACGTCGACGGCCTGCCCCCGACGTGAGGGTGCCCCACGCTTGAGCCAGCCTGCGCCTGAGGTATGCCGGTAACTGAGGCTGTGACCGGCGTGAGACGGCGCCCGGCTGGTCGCACCGGTGACGCTCATCGTTCGCGCCGATGCGCCAGGGAGCGTTGCCGGTCCCGGGTACTGCGGCCACTGCCCCTAGCTCGTGGTCACCGCCCCCTGCCGATGTAGACGTCCTTCCCGGTAACGGATCGGATTGGGCCGCCGCAGCCTTACTGGCTGCGACCTCGAAATAGTCAGCGCCCTTATGGCGCGGGTTATCGGTTGCCCAGTGCCGCAGCCGGGACTGAGGAATCATCTTGGGAATGTGCTTGGAACAATGAATGTAAGCCTCGGTGACATGCACCAGGATCCACTGCACTGGCCGGCGCCCAGGGTGTCCGGACTCCGGAATGTCAAGATCAAGTTCCTGCATGTGCGCGGGAGTGACAATGCTAGCGTCGCCGTTTAGGTGCAAACCGATGAGATCGTGCGTGAAGTCTGCGAAGAAGATGCCGATGTGCGGGTTCTGCAGTATGTTGCCGAGACTGGCCATCACGCCGTTGCCCCGGTACTCGGGGTAGGCGATAGTGTGGTCGTCAAGGACCCTGATGAAGCCAGCAGGACCAGCGCGGAAGCTGCAGTCGCACTCTCCTGAGCCGTCGCTCGTGGCGATGAACGCCATTTCCATGCGCTGGATGAATTGCTGCATGACCGGGGTGAGCTGACCGGTGACCTGGTTCCTGTAGAACTGCTGGGCTCGCTGCGTAGTGCCGTATCTTTCCTGGAGAATACGTTCACCCGCAGAGCCGGGCTGGCGCCGGTGATCGTTGCGCTTCCGCGTGAGCATTAAAGCCCGAGCCGCTATATCTAGCACTGTCATTGCCCCGTCCTTCCCCGATCATGACCGTTTCCCTCGTTGTGGCATCCTGCGCTGCGCCACGACGGGCAACCGGCCGTAGCGATAGATGTCACCGCGAGCAGGACCCCTCTAGGCCCGTATCCGCCTGCCGTTAACCAGTGCGGCCGGGAAACGTGCCTCCTGGCTCCGACGAACCGCTCGGCGCTGACTAGCAGGCTGTCCAGGGCGAACGAGTCATCGCCCGCCAAGGACCGCGCGGCAGGAAGCTCGCCCGGGTCCGCGGCGTAGCCGGCCGCAGTTTCGTCCGCGGCCGCCGGGCACGCCAGGAAAGGCCGGAACATGGAGGGCTCCCCGCCCGTCTCCCGGCCGTGGGTGCCGCTGCGCGACCGGCCACGACCAGGAATACGCCAGCGAGAGCCCCGCAGGACCCGGCCCTGGTTCAGGCCCACGGAAACCTCCTCAGATAGCCCTGAGCATCCGCGCTAGCCACCCGGATCCGCCGGGCGGACTCCAGCAAGGGCACGCTAGCCGTCAGGCGCACGCCGGCCACGATGGTGTGCGCCACCAGGACAGTCCGCTGACATCGGGCGGCCTGTCGCTTAGCGCGTCCAGGCCGAACACCCGGTGCACCCCCACTCCCGCATAACATGGCGCCCTCCGGTAGCTGGCTCCGGCGGCTGCCCTGCCAGGAACCGCAGCACAAGCGTGCGCCGCCAACCCGGACGTCTATGTTGCACTCGCCCTGACGCTTACCTTGCACCCCAGGTCACAGACGCAAGCTGAAACAAGCCGGTGCGGGTCAGGGGGCACGGCCATCCAGGCTCAGGTGGGACTGACCCGCTTTGACGGACATCCGTCATCAGGGGTTTGCCTCCGGAAGGATGTCCGCTCATGGAGAGCATGGGGAAGAAGCCCCGGTGCCGCCGCTCGTTCGGCCCATGGCCGCAGGCCGGGCAGCTCGCCCTTGGTGGCGGCGAAGAAGGACCGGTCCCGTGCCGCGCGGACGCCCAGCCGTAGAAACTGTCTAACGCGGCCCGGTCGGTGTCGAAACTGACCGGCGCGACCCGGCCTGCAATCCGGGCATCAGTCAGTCCCTTGAACGCCTCCACATCACCCAGGCTCGCCTGATTCCATGACCGGCCAGACACCTGCAGGAAGGTCAGCCACACCACCAGCGCGAACGCACATCTGCGCCAGGTGGACGGCCGCGTCCCGCTGTGCACGATGACTGTCCCGCCGCGCATGCACATCACTCAGCCTGGCCAGATCTGGCCAGGCAAGGTCCCAGCCGCGCAGCTTGTTGGCGGTGTAGTTCCTCATCCGCGCAACTCGTGCTCGAGCAGCGCGCTGCAGCTCGACCTGAGAATGGCGGCTGCAGTCGCTCTCTCGACGCCGCCGACATCTACGAGCCAGACAAAGCTCTCGATTCCGGCAGCGGCAGCGATCGCAAGGGTCAACAGTTCGAAACGCGATTTCGTCAGCGAGCCCCGGAGTGGGGCAAGCGCATCGGCGACCCATATTGTGCGGCGGCCCTGCCGAAGCGCGACCTCGTGCAGCGGCACCTGCGGATCGAGTGAGAGCCGGAGCATAGCCCGCATCTCGGCCTCGTTCGCGAGGATCGACTCGGTCATCTTCTCGGCGAAGAGCGCGACGCGCGCGCGAACGTCGGCTGGCGGGTGGTCATCCAGCAACGAGCCGCCCTCGAGTTGAGGGAACGTCGCAGCGAGGAGCATGCGCTGGCTGGGGAAGTAGCGATAGGCCGTCGTCCGCGACACGCGCGCCGCATCCGCCGCCTGCTCCACGGAGGGCGTCACCCCCTCTCTCAGGAGCTGGCGCGTCGCGGCGACGAGTGCGTCGCGCGTTCGCGCCTTCTGGCGCACCCGTCCTCTCTCTTGACGTGGGATGCTCATACCGTTATGGTACTGAAGTCCCACGAGGAGTGATGCATGATACGCATCAGTTATGTCGATCCGGACGACCTCGACGATCCGGAGTTGCGTGAGGCCTCCCAGAAGGCGCTCCGCTACACCGACGCCGTCTGCTGGGACCCGTCGAGTGCTGACGACGCAATGTGGGAGCAGTTGCACGCCCACTTCACCGAGCCGGAACTGGTCGAGCTCGGCTCATTCATCGGCCACATCGCCAGTGGCCAGCGCTGGATTCGTTCGGCATCGGCCACGGCGAGATGCTCGCGGAGACGACCGTTGGCCCCAGGCCTGTGGCCGCAGAGCAACTGCGCAACCAGAACGCCGGTCAGGAGGGCGAGCGATGATCGAGGTCACGTCGGCTAACTTCGAGGAGCAGGTGCCGCGCGAGCGGGCCGGTGCTCGTCGACTTCTGGGCGCCCTGGTGCGGCCCGTGCCGGGCGATCACGCCGATGCCCGAGGATATGCCATATCGGTGAAGTGAAGGAGTAAGCAATGGGCGCTCAGCGGATCAGCTACGTGCCAGTCGAGCAGATGGACAACGAGATGCGCGGCGAGATGGAGCGTTGCCAGCGTGAAGGAACGCCGCGGCCCGAGAGCTCAGCCGTCCGCGCGCATGTACCCGCCGCTTTCTGGTTCTTTGCAAACTCGTGGCGCGACCTCTTCCGCAACGGCGTTTGCGACCATGCGATCAAAGAGCTTTGCCGACTGTACGTGTCTCGTTCGGTGCAGTGCGAGTACTGCGGCAACCAGCGGTCGGTGAAGGCGGTTAAGGCCGGTGCCCTGATCGAGGATCATGTCAAGGCCCTGCTGGATTTCGAGAGTTCGCCGCTGTACGACGATCGGCAGAAAGCGGCGCTTGCCTACGCGGAGGCGATTACCTGGCACCTCGACACCGACAACGCGTTCTGGGAGCGGCTGCACTCGCACTTCAGCGAACCCGAGCTTGTGGAGCTGGGCTGCATGGTCGGGCTGACGCTTGGTCAGCAGAGCTGGCTTCGCCTGCTGAATATTGAGCATCATGAGGTGCTAGCCGGTACGGCGGCGTCAATGGCACCCGGTTTCGAAGACTCAGGAGCCCTGAAAGCGGCGAAAGCCGCCGCCGACTACTGGGCGTCGCAACCTCGTGCAGGTACGCCCTGACCGTACGAGACGCTGGAGCTGCGATGAGTCTTCCAAGATCATGTGAGTGTCTACGTCCCATGATCACTGCGGGAGACCGTGCCTGCCCCAGGGCAACCCGCGGGCGCGCCGGGCCGTGAGCTGCTGCCTGGCGGGTGCGCTGGCCTGCGGGAGTTCCTGGCGGCCGTGCCTGATCCGCGTCACCCCCGGGGCGTCCGCCACTCGCTGGCCTCGGTCCTGCTGATCTCCGTGGCGGCGGTGCTGGCCGGAGCGCGGTCGTTCGCTGCGATCGCGGAATGGGCTGCCGATGCCCCGCCGGCTGTCCTTGCCGCGCTGGAGGTGCGGTTCGATCCGCTGGCAGGACGGTTCCGGCCGCCTGGAGAGGCCACGATCCGGCGGGTCCTGGAGTCTGCCGACGCCGGCCGCCTGGACGCCGCCGTCAGCTCCTGGCTCGCGGCAGCCGGCTCTCCCGGCCGGGCCGGCCGGCGCGCGGTGGCCGTGGACGGCAAGGCCCTGCGCGGCACCCGGCACTCCGCCGCCGACGGGCCCCCCAGCGCGAGCACGCCGAGTTCCTGGTCACCGTCAAGAAGGCGCACTACATCCTGATCGTGAAGCCGCCCCGACCGCCGCCCGGCACCGCGGACGCGGCACGGCCGGCAAGAGGACCGTGTCCTGAAGGTCGTCACCGTGGCCGCCGGGCTGGCGTTCCCCCACGCCGCGCAGGCCATCCGGATCACCCGCCGGACCCGGCCGCTGGCCGGCGGAAGATGGCACACTGCCGCCAGCTACGCCATCACCAGCCTGGCCTTCGGCCAGGCCACCGTCGCCGAGCTGCAGCAATGGATCCGCGGGCACTGGCAGGTCGAGGCCCTGCACTGGGTCCGTTCTCCGGGAGTGCCCAGACCTGTTGCATGACGTTGCATAGACGGGCATGTGGCCGGGTTCTGCGGCGGGTCTCCTCGTGTGTGGTGCTCGTGGCTGGTAGTTGTTCACGTTGCCAGCGCGAGATCGGGGGATCAGGGGATGCGGGCGTTTCTGGTGAGGCTGCCGTCCGGGGTGAGGTACTGGACGGTGCTGGATGAGGAGCCGGCCGTCGTGCCGGTCGCGGATTCTTTCCTGCGGCAGGTGCGGTTCGGCCGGGACGGCGCGGAATCGACGACGAGGGCGTATGCGGGCGGCATCGCATTGTTCCTGCGCTGGTGCGCGAGGTCGGGCCGTACCTGGGAGGCAGGGATCGGGCAGTTCGGGCTGTTCATGATCTGGCTGGGGCACGCGGGCCGGGCCGCTTCGGGTATCGAAACTCCGGCTGGCCCGGTCGTGCTGGCCGGGCCGGGGAGCGTGCCGGTGCGGTCCTGTGCGTGCCGAGAATCCCGTCCATGTCGCTGACCAGAGGAGTTGCCCCGCCAGCCCTTCTACCGTGATGATCACTGATCATTTGCCTGCGGTTCGTGCTTCTCCTGCATCACGCGACTACCCATGTGGCTGGGGCTGTCCAGGCGTGAGGAGACGTGGAAGACCGCAGAGATCTTGATCCTGCGCCATCAGCTCACCGTCCTGCAGCGCCGCCAGGCGCGCCGCCCGAACCTGAACTGGGCGGACCGGGCACTGTTCGCGACGCTGCTCAGCGTGATACCGAAAGCCCGCCACCACGGGCTGCGGCTGCTGGTCGCCCCGGACACGATCCTGCGCTGGCGCCGCGACATCGTCCGCCGCCGCTGGGCAGCGCGTTCGATGCGCGGCAGGAGCGGCCGTCCGGCCACCCGCCACGACATCAGGGCCCTGGTCCTCCGGCTGGCCCGCGAGAACCCCGGCTGGGGGTATCGCCGGATCCATGGCGAGCTGGCGGGCCTGGGTGTGCGGGTAGCGGCGTCGACGGCATGGGAGATCCACCCTCATCTGGAACCAGGCCCATCTGCGGCAGATCCTGCGCCAGTACGAGACCCACCACAATCTGCATCGGCCGCATCGCTCCCTGCACGGCGCCGCGCCGCAGAAACCGCTACCCGAACCAGTCGATCTCGACCAGTACCGAGCCCCAAGACAGGCTCGCGTCGGCGGCCTGATCAACGAATATCACCTGGTCGCATAACGCGGACGAGGTTTTCGGCACGCACAGCCCGTAGCGCCCATGGCATCGGCCGACAGCTCTTCAGCCCGGCACATAGGCCGCGAGGAGGGCGATGAACGCCCTCGTGCCGACCAGCCCGCCTGCTGGTCGCGGGCGGCTGTGCCGAATCAGCCGAAGCGAGCTAGCTGCTCATTTTTATGCCTGAAAAGGTATACTGATGCGATGGAGGCAGACGCTGGCGTGCTGCTGGCATCGGTGCGGCGGGAGGCTGGCCTGACGCAGGCGGAGCTTGCACGCCGGGCGGGCACGTCGCAGGCGATGGTGGCGCGGTATGAGACAGGTGCGGCAAGTCCGACGGTGCGCGCGCTGGGGCGGCTGCTCCGGGCCGCCGGGCGCGAACTGAAGCTCTCGGGGCTCCCGGCGATCCCCGGGGAGGCCCCTGGCCCGGTTGCCGCGCTACTGCGAGAGCACAGTGCGGAGATACGCGCAGCGGCAGAGGCCGTTGGCGCGCGGAACGTGCGCGTGTTCGGGTCGGTTGCGCGGGGGGAGGATACCCCGGAGTCGGACGTTGACCTTCTGGTCGATTTCCCGGCTGGGGAGCGCGGGCTCTTCCCGCTGCTGAGGCTGGCCGGCGAGATCGAGGAACTGCTGGGCAGGCCGGTAGACGTGGCGGCGGTAGAGGTGATGGCAGCGCCGGTGCGCGAGCGGGCGCTGGCCGAGGCGGTCCCGCTGTGACCCGGACCTCCGCGGAGCGGCTCGCTGACATCCGCGAAGCGGCCGAGCGGGTCAGCCGGGCAGTTGAGGCGCTGGAGCGAGCCGAGGCCAGCGGTACGGAAGATGAGGCGCAACTGGCATTCGACGCCTTGCTGTACCGGCTGGTGGTGATCGGCGAGGCGGTGAAGGCGCTGCCCTCTGACTTGCTTGCGCGGCAGCCGCAGATCCCGTGGCGGGAGATCGCACGCCTGCGAGACCTGCTGGCCCATCATTACTATCGCGTAGACGCCCTCGTTATCCGCCGCACTGTGGAGACGCCGCTCAGTGAACTGCGGGATGCGGTCGCCCTGCTTCTGGCAGGGGAACAAGGTCAGGCATGACACACCGCTGGCCACCTGGTATAAGCCTCGCCATCGCGCCCGCGTAGCCCTTGCATCCGGATCTCGTGCAGAGCCGGGACGCGGCCTGAGCCGGGGGCTCAGCTGCCGCTCCGGGCCGTTGCGCGGGCCGCGTGCCTGGTCAGTGGCCCGGTAGCAGCGGGCGCATGAATGTCCGTTCGTAGCGGAGCACGCAGTTGCTCTCGTCCCGGATGCGGTCGGCTTCGAGGAAGTCGGGATCGGTGCCGAACAGGGCACGGTACTGCTCGTAGGCAGCCAGGCTGAGGAAGCTGAACAGGGCGAGGGCCTTGTCGCTTGCACCTTCGGCCGGAAGGAAATAGCCGTGATGCGAGCCGCCATGCGCATCGACCAGCTGGACCCACCGGCGGCCGAAGCGCTCGAAGGCGTCGATCTCCGCAGGATCGATCACGTACTCAACAACGCAAGTAATAATAGCTCAGCCTAGTCGCTCGCTCATCGGCACGAGCGGTAACCGATGCCCGACATCGTCGCCGGGATCCACCGCGCCGCACCGGCAGGACCAGATGACGGCCAGGTGCCCTGATCGCGGAGACCGCCACCTGCGTCGCAGTCCCATGAGGGTGACGACACTCCCCCGCCGACACCCGGTAGCAGACGATTTCAGTCTCACCGCGCAGAGCGTGCCGCCTGTCCCCCGGCAAGCCACCGCAGGAGATATACGGCCTGACCAGGCCAGGCGCTAGCTCACACTGGCTGCGGCTGGCTCAGGCAAGCCCTCGTGAGCGGCATTGTGCTCCTCGCATTGCCCCTCAAAATGATCTCCGTGAACGGAACGGCGACCAGGCCGAGAATGGCCGAGCATACGTTCAGTTCCTGTTGCTCCAGTCCCCTGCCAGCCGTGTCGATCTCGCGGCACGCGCCGGTAGCCCGCTGGCCCTGCCGAGGGGCCGGCTGAGGAATCCAATCCGCAACGCAGAGTGAAACAGTACCGGCGCACCTGCCCCCCGGAAATCCCCGCCGGCTATGCGCTGCCTGCTGATACTGAGGCACGGGTGGCCGGGCGGCGAAGTCGAGAGCCCGGGAACGCGGCGGGCGCGTCCCCGGGCTCTCGATCGGTGTGCGCAAGGGCGTACTCGCGTTGCGCGGCCTTCCGGGTGTTCAGGCGTCGCGGTGGCGCAGCCGCCAGGCGGCCAGGCCGGTCAGCACGACCGCGTAGCCGCACAGGACCGCGAATCCGGTCCACGGGCCCAGCTGCTGCCCGCCGAATAGCTTCCCGGCCCCCCACAGGTCCCCGCCGGCGTTAGACGGCAGGTAGGGCGCGAACCCCTTGATGCTGTGCGGGAGGTAGTTCGTGACGATCGGCACCACGAAGAACACGCCGGCGAACACCGCCAGGCCGGCCGCGGTCCGGCGGAGCAGGGCGCCCAGGGCCAGGCCGATGACGGCGATGACCGCCAGGTACAGCGACGCGCCGGCCACCTCTCGAAGCACGCCCGGGTCAGTCAGCGAGATGGCCGAGCCACCCCGCGAGGACTCCAGGGCCGTCGCCACGAAGAACTCGGCCACCGCGGCCAGCAGGCTCAGCGGCAGCACCAGGCCCACCACCACGATCAGCTTCGCCCAGAGCACCGGCAGCCGGGACGGGACGACGGCCAGCGTGGCGCGGATCATCCCGGTGGCGTACTCGCCGCTGAACAACAGCACGCCGAGCACGCCGACCACAAGCTGGGCGATCACGACGCCGGCCAGGCTGAGCGTCACCCCGCCTGCGGCGGAATTGCCGGGCGAGATCTTGTACGGCGCCCCGGACCCCGTGATCGCGGCACCCAGGCCGACGATCAGCACGACCGCGAGAAGCCCGCACCACCAGGTTGAGCGCAGTGCCCGCAGTTTCGTCCACTCCGAGCGGACGACGCGGACCTGGGTAACCGGTCCCGCTACTGTCGCCGGAGCCGGCGCCCCCTGCGCGGACACGGGCCCGGTCTGCAGGACGGCGCTCATCGCGTCGCTCCGGCGCGATACTCGATGCTGTCGCGGGTCACTTGCATGAATGCCTCTTCCAGCGAAGCGTGCGCGGGAGTGAGCTCGTACACCGGCAGGTGAGCCCGCCAGGCCGCCGCCCCGATCTGCTCGGCGGTGGTGCCGGACACGCGCAGCAGGCCCGTTCCGTCATCAGTGACGGTGACTCCCGGGGCGGCCAGCAGCCGGCCCAGGCGCACGCTTTCCGGGGTGCGGACAAGGACGCCGCCCGCGGCGGCGCGGGCGGTGAAATCCTCGACGCTCGTCTCGCTGATGAGCTGGCCGCGTCCCAGCACCACCAGCCGGGTCGCCGTCTGCGCCATCTCGCTCATCAGGTGCGACGAGACGAAAACCGTCCGCCCTTCCGCGGCGAGCGACTTGAGCAGCAGCCGGATCCAGCGCACGCCGTCCGGATCCAGGCCGTTGACCGGCTCGTCCAGCACCACCGTCTGCGGCTGGCCCAGCAGCGCCGCAGCCACGCCCAGGCGCTGCCCCATGCCGAGAGAGAAACCGCCGGCCCTGGCGCCCGCGACCTCGCCCAGCCCGGCCAGCCCGATCACCTCATCGACCCGGCGGCGCCCGATGCCAGCCGTCCGCGCGAGCGCCAGAAGGTTATTGCGGGCCGACAGCCCCGGATGAACGGACCTCGCGTCCAGCAGGATGCCGAGCTCCGACATGGGGGCGGCGGCATCGGGGTAGTGCTTGCCGTTGACCCGCACCGTCCCGCTCGTCGGCCGGTCCAGCCCGGCGATCACCCGCATCGTGGTGGACTT
>Ga0066790_10000167_pt1 | contig 21709 bp, 13 predicted proteins | sample OrgsoiDNA2013050_FD_70963 | JGI IMG/M metagenome (GOLD analysis project Ga0066790, IMG submission 70963) | Permafrost soil microbial communities from the Arctic, to analyse light accelerated degradation of dissolved organic matter (DOM) -... | ecosystem: Environmental > Terrestrial > Soil >...
GTGAGGGTCCGGGCCTCGGCATCGAAAGCGACGCGCACCTCGAGGCGGGTCTGACCTTCATAGAGGTCGGCGTTGTTGATCGCCTCGAAGCGGAGCTTGTCGCAGGCATCCGACGCGTTCGAGATCAGCTCGCGGAGAAAGATCTCCTTGTTCGAGTAGAGCGAGTGGGTGACGAGGTGAAGGATCTGCTTGACTTCGGCCTGGAAGGAAAGGGTCTGCTTGTCCATGGGCGTGGGGTTCGGTTCGTGATCGGGAAAAGTCGGCGTCGGCGCAAGACGGCGCGAGCGTGACATGGTGGCGCGGCGGCGATTTTCAACGCCCCGCTCCTAGAATCCCGCCCAGAGTGCGAACCGTCACCGCGACCCGCTACGTCACGCCGCTGCGCGAAGGCGGTTCATTGCCTGCCGTGATCGAGGCCGACGACGACGGCCTCTACGTCCTGAAGTTCCGCGGCGCCGGCCAGGGCCCGAAGGCATTGATCGCCGAGCTGGTGGCCGGCGAGATCGCCCGCGCGCTCGGGCTGCCGGTTCCGGAGATCGTGCTCGTCGAGCTCGACCCCGAGCTCGCGCGCACCGAGCCCGACCCGGAAATCCAGGACCTCATCCGCGCCAGCGGCGGCCTCAACCTCGCCCTCGACTATCTATCGGGCGCGCTCGCCTTCGATCCGCTGGCCGACCCGGTCGACGCCGAGCTCGCCTCGCGGATCGTCTGGTTCGATGCCCTCGTCACCAACCTCGACCGCACGGTGCGCAACACCAACATGCTCATCTGGCACCGCCAGCTCTGGCTCATCGACCACGGCGCCGCGCTCTACTTCCAGCACGGTGGCCTCGGCGACGCAGCGGCAGCGACGCGACCCTTCCCGCTGATTCGCGATCACGTGCTGCTCGGCACCGCCGACCGCATCGAGGCTGTCGATGCCGCGATGGCCGCCCTGCTGCCTCCGGCAACGCTGCAGGGCATCGTCGGTCTGCTGCCTGAAGACTGGCTGCGAAGTGCTCCCACGTCTGCCGACGAGCCTCGGCAAGTGCATGAGCACCGGGCCGCTTACGTCGATCACCTGGCGCGCCGGCTCGCCGCACCGCGCGCGTTCGTGCAGGAGGCCGCCCGTGCCCGCCATGCACACGTATGACTACGCGATCGTCCGCCTCGTGCCGCGCGTCGAGCGTGGCGAGTTCATCAACGTCGGCGTGATCGTGTCGTGCGACGCCACCGATTCATTGCAGTCGCGCATCGAGCTCGACGAGCCTCGCCTGCTCACGATCGACCCCGGAGCCGACGTCGTGGCGATCCGCGCCGCCCTCGGCGCGATCGAGGCCATGTGTTCAGGCACCCGCCAGGCCGGTGCACTCGGTGCACTCTCGGCCCGCGAGCGCTTCCACTGGCTGGTCGCGCCGCGCAGTGCGGTCATCCAGACCTCGCCCGTGCACACCGGGCGATCTGCCGAGCCGCACAGCGTCCTCGACCATCTGTTCGAAACAATGGTGCTGGCGCTTCCCGCGAAGGCGAAGGCGCCAAATGACGGCCGGCTCAGTCGTTGATGGCCTTCGGCTGCCGTTTCTCGAACCAGTGGGTGATGCGCTGGCCATCCCAGTGCAGGGCGATGTGCGCCGCTGCCTTGGCATGGCGCAGCGCCCGCGGCCGAAAGATGCCGACGCACTCGCCCCCTGGGTCACGAACGCTGGGATAGCGAACGCCCCAGCTGCCCGAGTCGCGCAGCGCTCGCGCCAGGCGTTGCGGTGCGCCGTAGTCATCGGGGCCGAGCGCCGCGGCAAAGCGCGTTGCGTCAGCGCCCGCCTCGGCGGCGTTGCCGAGATCGTGCAGGTCAGCCTCGACGTTGGCGGTGATGAGGCGCAGATCGAGGTCGATCGCGGCTTCGCCGGTGCGGCGCAGAAAGACGGTTCGATGGTGGCTCACCTCGGCTACCGATGTGACGAGCGAGTGGGCAGCGTAGTAGACGCCCCAGGAGCCGTCCGAGAAGCGCGACCCTTCCGGATTGAGATGCGTGAACGCCGCCATCACAGGGGTCGTACCGGCGCCGCTGATGCGCTCCTGCGGCGGCACCAGTTGCAGCTCGCCGATCTCGTCACGCAGGCGCGGATTGGCGAGTGCCTCGATGGCGAAGACGACATCGAGATCGGCCGGGTCGGCAATCGCGTCGTAGAGACCCACCGTCGGGTAGCGCGACGGGATCAGCCGATACGATGGACGCCACGAGACGCGCGCCACCGGCACCTCGGCAGGATCGATGCGGCTCACCGGCAGAGGGCCGAACGCCGGCCTGTTTCAGGCCTTGCCGCCACGCTGGGCATCGAGGTACTGCCGAACCACGAAGAGATCGGCCACCTGACCGCCGAGCATGCGATCGAGCGCCGAGTGCCCCGCGAACAACGGCGCCGCGTTGGGCTTGCGAACCCAGGCATCGGCACGCTCGGCGATGGGAAAGAGGATATGCAGCGACGAATAGATGCCGAACAGGTGGGAGAGCCTTTCCAGCAGATGCCGGTCGAGCGCTGCCGCCTTTCCCTGCTTCCATTGGTAGAGCGTCGATCGGGCGACGCCAGCCAGCGAGGTCTGCTCGGTGACATTCAAATTCCACGCCTCGGCAAGGCGCAAGAAGGTGCGAACCGCGGCCGCAGCGGCTCTCGGCGATGAAAGATCGACGTGGGGGACAACGGGCTTGAGGACAGCACTCATGCGGACGATCGGCAAGGCGCGACGAAACGACGGATCATGTCGCGGATATTAGTCCGGCCATGAACGATATGCAATGAATTGTCCGCCTACGGACATGGGATTAGCGGGCGTGCGTCACGCCTCCGTCGACCACGAGGGTCGACCCGACCACGTAGTCGCCGGCCCGCGAGGCGAGGTAGATCGCCGCGCCGGCCATGTCGTCGTCACGACCGATGCGCCGCGATGGAATTCGTGCCGCGATCTCGTCGCCATGGTCGCGCGCGACGCGGTTCATCTCCGAGGCGAAAGCGCCCGGCGCGATGGCGCTGACGACGATCGACTCCGGCGCCAGGCGCAAGGCCATGCGCCGCGTCAACTGGATGAGGCCGGCCTTGCTGGCGGCGTAGGAATACGTTTCCTGCGGGTTCACCGAGATGCCGTCGATCGAGGCGATGTTGATCACCTTCGCCGGCCGCTCCGGGCTGGCCGCGGCGCGCAACAGGCCGATGAGCGCCTGGGTGAGAAAGAACGGCGTCTTCAGGTTCAGGTCGACAACCTTGTCCCAGCCGTTCTCGGCAAAGGTGTCGAAGGCCTCGCCCCAGGCGGCACCGGCGTTGTTGACGAGGATGTCGAGCTTGCTTTCGCGCGCGGCGAACGACGCGGCCAGCCCCTTGGCGCCGTCGACGCTCGACACGTCGGCCGGCAACGAGAAGCACGGCCCCACCGCGGCGAGCTCGGCCGCGGTGTCGTCGCACGCCTTGGCCTTGCGCGACGAGATGTAGACCTTGGCCCCCTGGGCGAGAAAGCCTGCCGCGATCATGCGGCCGATGCCGCGCGAGCCGCCGGTGACGAGCGCCGTGCGGCCGGCAAGGGAAAAGAGGTCTGTCATGTGAAAGCTCCATCACGGGCGTCGGCCGAAGGCAGCGCCCGGAGACGATTGTGCCGCGCAGGCAGATTCGATCCGCGACGGTTGCGGCCGTTGCTGCGTCCGGCGCGAGCGGCGCTCGTCACGATGCAGGACCTCTGGCGCAAATGACGCTGATGCACGACCAGCAATCGCGTGGGCGCTTGGGCACAATCGGCCGTGCCGGCTTCGACCGGGCTCCCGGCCGCGGTCCTCGCCCGGGGTGAACGGGTCGATCAGCAATGCCCCTCCAACCCGCCCGCGGCACCCCCCGTCTCGATCCGTGAAGATTCCTCTACACGTCGTCGACGCGACGATGTTCTGGAGCGCGACCGGCGGCGGCGTCAGGCGTTACCTGCTCACCAAGCACGCGTGGCTCGAAAAGCAGCCCGGCTGGCGCCACACGATCGCCGTTCCGGTGCCGCCAGCCACTTCGGCCGCAGGCGCCGAGGCGGTCGCCGCCGCCGGCCTCGCGACCCTGCCATCGCTGCCCTTTCCCGGCAGCGGCGGCTACCGCCTGCCGTTGCGCCGCCGTGCCATGGGCCGGGTCATCGCCGGTCTGCAGCCCGATATCGTCGAAGCCGGCGACCCCTATCGTGTCGCCTGGGCGGCGCTCGACGCCGCGCGCACGCGGCGAATTCCGGCGGTCGCGTTCTGCCATTCCAATCTCGAGTTGATGGCGCGCATGGCCGCCGGCCAGCGCTTCGCAAACGCAGCCGCGTCCCTGGCGCGCCGCTATTCGCGGCATCTTTACGAACGCTTCGACCTCGTGCTGGCGCCGAGCCGCAACATGCAGCGGCATCTCCTCGATTGCGGCCTCACGCGAGTGGCCGTGCAGCCACTCGGTGTCGACACCGCCATGTTCCACCCCTCTCGCGCCTCGGCCGCATGGCGATCGGCGCACGGGCTCGACGCCGATGCGCGCGTTCTCGTCTATGCCGGCCGTTTTGCCGCGGAAAAACATCTCGAGGTGCTTGTCGATGCGGTCGAGCGGCTCGGCCCGCCGTACGTGCTGGTCGCGATCGGCGCCGGCCCTTGCCCGCCCGCCACCAGCGCCCGGGTTCGGGTCATCGCGTTCATGAGCGACACGCTGGCGCTTGCCAGGGCATTGGCGAGCGCCGATGCCTTCGTTCACGCCGGCGACCAGGAGACGTTCGGTCTGTCGGCGATCGAGGCGATGGCCTGCGGCACACCGATCGCCGTGCGCGATGCCGAAGGCCTCGCCGAGCTCGTCGACGGTCGCTGTGGCATTGTGGTTTCGCGTGGCAGCGGCGCCGCCTTCGCCGAAGCGATCGCGGCGCTTTTGGCGACGAGCCTGCCCGATCGGCGCCAGGCGGCACGATCCCGGGCCGAGGCAAGCGACTGGGCGCGCGTGCTGCCCGGCCTGCTCGTTCACTACCAAGGCCTGCTCGGCCACGCATCGCCCGCGGCAGCCCCTGGCGCCACATTCACGGCGGCCCATGCGCCGCCGCAACCGTGACGCACGCGAACTCCAGCCACGACGCCGCCCGCGGACGTTTCGTCTGCGTCGTGCTGCACGACGTGGCGAGCTCCACGCGCGCGGCCTGCCAACGCGTGCTCGATTCGATTGCCCGCGTCGCCGAAGTGCCCGTCACGTTGCTGGCGGTGCCGCGCTACCACGGCGAAACGCCGAGCCTCGACTTCGAAGCCTGGCTCGGCCAGCGCAGTGCGCGCGGCGACGAGCTGGCCCTGCACGGATGGACCCATCGCGACGAGCTGCCGGCCACCGGCACGATCGATCGGGTGCGTCGCCGCCACTACACGCGCAGCGAAGGCGAGTTCGCGGCCCTGCCGGAGGCCGAGGCGCGGCAGCGCATCGCCGCGGGCGTGGCATGGTTTCGCGACCATGGCTGGCCGCTGCGCGGCTTCGTCGCTCCGGCATGGTTGCTCGGCCCGGGCGCCTGGGCCGCGGTGGGATCGTTCGACTTTGAATACACGTCGACGTTGCGCCAGATCGTGCACCTGCCGGACGGCCGCCCGGTGGGCAGCCAGAGCGTCGTCTACAGCACCTCGAATGCGTGGCGCCGGCAAACTTCGCTGGCATGGAACGCGATGGTTTCGCGAATCGAAAAAGACAACCAGCTCTTGCGCATCGAACTGCATCCGCGCGATGCCGATTTCACGGCGATCCGGCGTTCGTGGCAGACGATCCTGCAGCGCGCCATGCGCGATCGACACGCCACCACGGTGGCCGAATTCATGCGCCAAGATCGTGCCGCCGGCGCCGCGCCGACCACTGCCTGGCCCGCGACTAGAGCAGATTGAAGCTGACCGCGGCCGTGGCCGCGCCGATCATCGCGCCAACCAGCACATCGCTCGGGTAGTGCAGGCCGAGCACGATTCGCGACAGCGCGACGAGCACGGTGAAGGGCCAGACGAAGAGCGCGAACATCGGGTAGTACGCCGTCAGGATGATGCTGCAGGCCACCGAGTGCAGCGTGTGCCCGCTCGGGAAGCTGAACTCGTCGAGCGAGCGGGCGCATTCGCGAATTCCCGGGCAGGTGCGAAACGGCCGGGGCCGGGCGATCCAGCGCTTGACGATGCGATAGACGAGCAGATCGACAAGACCCACGGCGATCATTCGCACCGATGCCGAAGCGCCGGTCGGCCCGCCCATCCACGGCAGACACACGACGATGCCGTACCACAGCCAGCCGTCGCCGATTCGGCTGACGACCGCGAGCACGCGCACGACCCAGGACCGGGTTGCGGCGCCATGCATCCAGAGCGCGACAAGTCGCTCGCGTTCGATCCACGCTGCCACGCGCACGTGCTCGCGCCAGGCGAGCTGCGGTTCAGGCCGCCACGATGACATGAGATGGCACCACGTGGACCTCATCGACCGTGTCTTGCAGGCGAGCCTCGAAACGCGACAGGGCGTCGTCCCAGGTGGCCCGGCGGGCCGCCGCGATCGCGGCCTCGCGCATCCTGGCGAGGTCGGTCGCAGCCATGGCCATGTCGCATGTCGCGGCGATGAATGCCGCCTCGTCGCCGGGCCTCACGAGCCGGCCGCTGATGGCGTCATCGACATGCTCGGCTGCCGCGGCGCAATCGAAGGCGACGACCGGCAGACCGCAAGCCAGCGCTTCCATGACGACATTGCCGAAGGTATCGGAGAGGCTGGGGAACAAGAACACATCGGCCGACGCGAAGTGTGCCGCCAGCTCGGCACCGCGTTGCACGCCCACGAATCGTGCCGCCGGGTGCGCGGCCTCGAGCCGCTGCCGCGCCGGCCCGTCGCCGACAACGATCATCTGCGTTCCAGGCCGCGCCCGGCGCGCCGCCTCGAACGCACGCAAGGCAAGCTCGATGTTCTTTTCAGCGGCAACCCTGCCGACGGCAAGAAACACAGGCGCGTCGACAGCTGCGCCCCAGGCATCGCGCAGTGCGACACAGCGCGCGGCCGGGCTGAAGCGCTCGGTGTCGACGCCGCGGCCGACGACCGTGAGGTGGTGAAACCCGGCCGCTGCCAATTCGCGCTGCGTCGATCGCGTCGGCACGAAGGTGCGCCGGGTCAGGTTGTGAAAGCGGCGCAGCAGGCCGAGCCCTGGCCGGGCGAGGAACCCGAGCCCGTAGTAGCGGCTGTACTGGTGGAAGTTGGTACGAAAGTCGGACGTCGTGGCAATGCCGAGCGACCTGGCGGCGGAGAGCGCGGCCCACGCCAGAGGGCCCGGGGTCGCCACATGCACGAGCGCCGGTCGGGTGCGTTCGAAGCGCCGCCGCAACGTTGCCATTCGGGCCAGACCGAATCGCATCTCCGGATACATCGGAATGGCACAACCCGCCGTGCGCCATTCGTCGTCGGCATCAAGCGGCTGCTCGGCCGGCTGGCGCGGGCGAATGAGCTCGACCAGATGGCCGCGCGAGCGGAGGAATCGCACCGTGCGCTCGACCGTGAGGGCAACGCCGTTGAGCTCGGGGGGCCAGGTCTCGGTAACGTAGGCAATGCGCATCAAAGGGGTCCGAAGGGATGGAGCGCTGCAGGCAAGCGACATGCCCACGCGCCAGCCATGGCTGTGACCCAGTCTGGCTCTCCATGTTCCCCAACATCCGTGAAAGCCAGGTGACAAGTTGCTGCGATGCCACCATCGAGCGAACCCGAACCTGCTTCAGCGCCCTTCGAGATAGACGCAGACCAGGCGCAGGCGGCGCGTGCGCTTGCAGACGGCACGCAATGCAAGCAGCAAGGGTACGGCGATGAAAGCGCCGGCCACGCCCCAGAGCCAGCCCCACACCATCACCGACAGGAAGACGAACACCGGGTTCAGGCGAAGGCGGTGGCCCATGATCATGGGGCTCAGAAAATTGGCCTCCAGGCCATGCAGCAACAGAAATGCCGCCGGCGGACCGAGCATCGCCGGGCCGGTGCCGAAGCTGACGCTGCCGGCCAACAGGAGCAGGACCGTCACGAGCAACGGCCCGAGATAGGGAATGAACGTCAGCACGGCGGTCGTCGTTGCCCAGAGAAACGGATTCGGCAGGCCGATGAGCCACAGCGCCAGGCCAGTGGCAACGCCGAGCACGACATTGACGATGCTCATCGTGCTGATGAAGCGACCGATGTCGCGTTGCGCCTGTCTGAAGCCCGACATCACGAGAGCCCGCGTGCGGGGCCGACGAATCGCTGCGGCAGTGCGCGTGACGAGCCACTGCTCGGACGCCAGCAGGAAGTAGAGCAGGATCACCGTGGCCGATGCCGAGACCGCAAACGAAATGGTTTCGCCGATCGCCAGCCGCGTGAAGATCCAACCCTCGCTGGCCAGGCGATCGCCGAGCGGGTCGGCGAGCCCGGCGATCGCCGGCGGTCGGGCGAGCGAAGCCGGCGGCGCGTAGGGGAAAAGCGCATCGCGCCAGCGCTCGATCGCCTCGACGAGTTCATGCACGATCAGGGGCGCACGCGCCCACCACGCGGCGGCCGGCGCGGCGATCAGCATGCCGAGCAGCGCGATGACGGCGAGCACGGCAACGATGACGATGGCAGCGCCCGCGTATTCGTGGACGCCGGCGCGACGCAACGCCCGAACCGGCGTCGACAGCACGAAGGTGAAGACGATCGCGATGGCGATCGGCAAGAGCAGTGGCCTCGCCTGCGCGAGGAGCAGCACGACCGCGACGCCCAGCAACCCGCGACCGAGCCATGGCGAGGCGAAGGCGCGTCGGGCGGAATTCGGCGGCGGGTCGATCACGATGCGTCGATGATTGCACGGCTGCGAATCGCAGGCGCCTGACGGCAATCGCTTCACGGACGCGAGAGCCTCGGGTCAAAATGCGTTCGCTTGCGACTCGATCGCCGGGCCGCACTCGCGATTTTTCGGAGGCCGGCCATCAGGCGGGCAGCGCTGCTGCGCACTATCGTGAAGATCGCGCTCAGCGCAGCTCGTCTCGAGCCAGGGGCGAAGCCGCCGCGCAATGGCGCGCGAAATGGCCGAGGATGCCGATCCAGCCGACGCTCGAGTCGAGAAGTCGGCGATGCGACTCGGCAGCCGGCCCATAGCGTTCGAGGGGCCTGTGCTCGAACGAGACCAGCGGTGAAGGCGGCGGACGCTTCGATTCGCGACGCCGTCACCTGGATCGCCTTGCGCAATCTCAACACAGGCAACGATTCGGTAGGCGGCGCAACGCCGCGAGCATCGGCGCGCGGCGTCATGACCTCATGGTCGGCCCGGTGCATGACGGAGCACACTTTCCGGGAGCACACCTTCCGGTCAGACGGATCCTGCGACAAGGGCCGGCTTCACAACGCAGCGGCCGTAGGAGCCCGCACGGTCAACCCCGATCACTCGCGTTGCGGTCTCACTTGGCCAGCGAGTCCCGGATCTGGCGCAGAAGCAGCACGTCTTCGGGCGTCGGCGGCGCCGGGGGGACTTCCCGCTTGAGCTTGTTGATCTGCCGGATCATCAGAAAGATGATGAAGGCGAGGATGATGAAATTGACGGCCACCGTCAGGAAGTTGCCATAGGCAAACAGAGGCACCCCGGCTTTGCTCAATGCCTCGTAAGTCATCGGTCCCTTGAAGCTGGCCGGCGGGTCGGAGAGCAGGACGTAGTAGTTCGAGAAATCGAGCCCGCCGAAGATCTTGCCGACGATCGGCATGATCAGGTCCTTGACGATCGAATCGACGATCTTGCCGAATGCCGCGCCAATGATGACGCCGACCGCGAGGTCGACGACATTGCCCTTCATGGCGAACTCTTTGAAATCGGCTGCAAAGCTCATGGGTTGTCCTCCGTGCGATCAGTTGGCATCGATCAGGAACAAGCCTTCGCATGGTCGGCGTGATTGCCGGCGGCTTTGGCGGCCGCCTCGGTCATGTACTCGCCCTGCTTCGTCTTTCCATAGTACTTGGTGCCCGCGCAGTGATAGACCTTCGAGCTGGTGTTCACCCACACCTGGCCGGGTCCGCCTCCGGCGGCAGCCGTCGCCGGCATCGCAGCCGGGGTCTTGACGGGCGCGGCCGGCTTGGCCGCAGCCACAGCGGCCGGCGCGGCGACAGCGGCCGGCGCCTTGGCCGTCGTCGCAGCGGCTGGCACGGCCGCAGCCGTCGCCTTGGCCGTTGCATCGGCAGCGCCGAACCAGTCCTTGACGCCCTTGTGACCGGCGCACGCGCCCTTCTTGGTGTCGTTCGACGTGTATGAGCCGTCCTTGCACATCCCGGTGGATCCGGCGGGCGCGCCGGCGGGCGTCAACGCAAACGCGGTCGTGGCAGTCATGAATGCCGTGGCGGCGGCGAAAGACGCGAGTGAGAACTTCATCGGTTGCTCCAGTGATTGAATGAATGAACGAATGGGATAAGCCTCCGAAGAAGAGGCGAGGTGCGCCGGCGATTATCCGTTCCCGGTTCGCGGCAAAACCATTGACGATCGCCTGCAACGGCGCAGCCGCGAAACGGGGAAGGCACGACAGGGACGGGTCGGTTTTCTGGCGGGCGCCGAATCGAGGCCGTGCAATACGAACGCTCGCCGTTGCGAATTTGATGCACTCACTGTGAATAGTCGGCCGCGCTGATCGGAGCACGCCGAATTTCCTTCGCATCCTCGCGATACTTCCTCGCTGAGCACCGGCACGGTCGAGACCGTGCCCCGTGATTCGACCAGACAACGCCGCACCAAGCGGCGAATGACATCAAGGGCGGGAGAATTCGTTGGGACAAAGTACTGCTGGCGATCGCCGGCCGGTGATCGGCCGCGCCTTCACGCGGCTCGCCCATCTCGCGTTGCAGCACTGCCGCAGCGCCCTCGCACTCACCGCCCTGGCAGCCAGCGCCGCAGCATGGGCCAGCGATCCGCAGATCGCGAGCTTCGGCGACAACCCGGATCCGGTGCCCGCCGGCGGCAATGTCACCTACACGGCGCGCATCACCAACAGCGCGCTCGATAGCGCCACCAACGTTTCTCTATCGGTGCCGGTGCCCGCCGGCACGACCTTCGTGTCGACCACCGCGCCCTGCGCACTTGCCGCCGGAACCGTCACCTGCAACCTCGGTACCGTCGCCGGCAGCGATGCCGACGTGCGTCTGCTCGACTTCGTGTTCCATGCCACGGGCCCCGGCCCCACGGCGGTGACGGCAACGGCCACGCTCACTTCCGACAACGACACGAACCCGGCCAACAACATCCAGTCTCAGACGACGACCGTCATTCAGGGCGGTGACCTCTCACTCGTCAAGACAGGCGCACCGAACCCGGTGGTCGGCGGCGCCATCGTCACCTACACGTTGACGGCGAGCAATGCCGGCCCGAACGATTCGGGCGACATCGTCATCACCGACAACCTGCCGCCGTCGGTCGCGTATTCATCGTCATCGGGCACTGGCTGGAGCTGCACGCCGTCGGGCAGTACGGCCGTCTGCAATCACGCCGGCCCGCACGTCGCCGGCGCGCCGATTCCGCCGCTGTCGATCCTCGCCAGGGTCAACGCTGCCGGCGGTACGGTCACCAATACCGCGACCGTCGCGCCGGCCGCGGGCGGCACAGCCGACCCCGACAACAGCAACAACACCGCCACCGTCAACACGACGGTGCTACCCGGCGCCGACGTCCGTATCGCGCAGAAGACCGTCACTTCGGTCGTGCCGGCGATCGCCGGCCAGCCGGTGACGTTCCAGATCCAGCCGCGCAACGGCGGGCCGGCAACGGCCGTCAATGCTGCGGTCACCGACAACCTGCCCGCAGGCTGGACCTTCGTTTCGGCGAGCGGTCCGAACTGGACGTGCACGAACGTCGGGCCGGCCGTGACCTGCACGCGCGCGTCGTTTCCGGCAGGAGCGCTCGACGACATCACGGTGGTCGCGACGGCGCCGAACAACGCCGCCGTCGGCCCGACCGGCACCGCGTACACGAACACGGCGAGCATCACCAGCAGCACGACCGACCCGACTCCCGGCAACAACAGCGGCTCGGTCGGCATCACCGTGCTGCCCGACGGCGCCGACCTGCGCATCAGCAAGTCGAAGTCGCCCAACCCGGTGGCGCAAGGCTCGGCGCTGATCTCGACCCTCCGGGTCACGAACAACGGACCGCGCGTCGCCACCGGCGCGCTGCGGGTCATCGAGCTGCTCGCCGGCGAGACGTTCGTCAGCTCGAGCGGCAGTGGCTGGACCTGCAACGCCGCCGCGGCGCCGACGATCGTCTGCGACAACAGCAACGCCGGCAACCTGGCGGTCGGCGCGTCGCTGCCCGATCTCGTCATCGTCTCGACCGCCAGCGCCGCCGGCGCGCTCACCAACAACGCGTGCACCGGCAGCAGCGTGCCGGCCGGCGCGGCGCCGAGCGTGAGCGCATTGCCGCCGGTCGAAGGCGATGCGAACGGCACCAACGATTGCCAGGCCGCGACCAGCACGTCGACGACGACGCAGCCCGACCTCGCGATCACGAAGACGACCTCGACCCCGACCGGCGGCGACAAGATCGTGTCGTCGAGCGAGGGCTCGGTGACCTACACCCTCGTCGTCAGCAACCTGACGTCGCCGGGCGCCGACACCGCCGCCGGCATCGTCATCCGCGACACCGTCCCGGCCTACATCGGCGGCAGCACGACGATCAACGCGGTGACGGCGACGGTCTCGGCCGGCACGGCGACGTTCTCGTGCGCCGTCGCCTCGGCCCAGGTCACGTGCACGCAGACCGGCGGCGCGCTCGCGCCCGGGCAGACGGTGACGGTACCGATCACCGTCAACCGACCGATGAGCGACGGCACGTTCATCAACACGGCGACGGTCTCGAACACCGTCGAGGGCGACCCGAACGCCGCCAACAACAGCGCCTCCGACCCGGTGACGATCGCGCCGATCGCCGACATCGAGCTCACCGGCAAGAGCGCGACGCCGAGCGCGATCCGCGCCGGCGAACAGAGCACCTACGTCATCTCGTACCGCAACAACGGCCCGTCGCCGGCGCTCGGTGTCGCGCTCGCCGACGTGTTCACGTTCGCGGGCGGGGACAGCGGCCTCACCGTCCTCTCGATCGCCTCGAGCAAGGGCGGCTCGACCTGCTCGATCGCCGCCGGCGCCGTTCTCGCGCCGGGCAGCGACACCTTCACCTGCACGCTCGGCACGCTGGCCAACGGCGAAACGCAGAGCGTGACCGTCGTCGCGCGCGCCAACTTCCAGCCCGGCAATGCGATCCGCTCGTTCGGCAACACCGCCAGCGTGACGACGACGACGGTCGAGAACCCGGCGGGCGGCGACAACGGCAACAACAGCAAGACAGCGACGCTCACCGTCAACCCGGCGGCGGTCGACCTGCTCACCAACAAGGTCGATTTCGTCGACCCGGTTCCGTTCGCCGGCAACGCCTTCATCGACTACCGCGTGCTGGTCACGAGCAATGGCCCGAGCTACGCGACCAACGTGCGCATCACCGAGACGATGACGCCGCCAGCGGCCAAGCGGATCCGCTTCGTCTGCGACACGACCGGCCCGGCGAGCACGGTCTGCAACGCGCCATCGCTCTGCTCGACGACCAATGTCACGTCGGCGCCCGGCACGGCGCTGCCCAACTTCACCTGCGACGTGCCGGCCGGCAATGCGACCACCGGCGTCGCCCAGCGCGACCTCGCACCGAACCAGTCGAAGGCGATCTTCCTGCGCTTCGAGGTGCTCGACACGCCGGCCTCCACCGGCGATGTGTTCAACAACCAGGCCAGCGTCAGCGCCAACGAGCCCGACACCTTTCCCGGCAACGACACGAGCAACGAGCAGACGACGGTGCGCCAGCGCATCGACCTGGCCGTCGCCAAGACCTCGTCGCTGCCGACGGTGACACTGCGCCAGCCGTTCAGCTGGACCGTCACGGTCACGAACAACGGCCCGGGCAACTCGCTTCAGACCGACCTCACCGACACGATCCCGGCGGGCGTGACCGTCACCGGGCCGATCACTTATGCAACGACAGCACCGGTCACGAGCGGCAGCTGCGTGCTCGCCGGCAGCAACGTCACGTGCTCGCTCGGCCTGCTCAACAGCACGGGCGTCGCCAGCATCACGATCCCGTCGCGCGTCGATACCTTCCCGGCCGGCGGCACGCTGGCCAACACGGCAACGGTCGACACCGACCCGACGAAGATCGGCGGCGTCGATCCGGTGCCCGGCAACAACAGCGGCACGAGCACGATCACGGTGACGCGCTCGTCGCTCGCCGGCACGATCTTCCAGGACCGCGACCGTGCCGGCGCCAACGCCGGCACGCCGCAGGCCGCGGCGACCGAGCCGCGCATCGCCGGCGTGACGGTGGCACTGACCGGCACCGACTCGTACGGCAATGCGGTGAGCCTGACGACGACGACCGATGCGAGCGGCGCCTACAGCTTCGGCAATCTCTCGCCGTCGAATGGCAGCGGCTACACGATCACCGAGACGCAGCCGGCCGGCTTTCTCAATTCCCCGGCGGCAGTGCCGAACGCCGGACCCGGTTCGCCCAGTCTCGGCGGCACGTACGCGGCCGGCGGCTCGGCGGGCAACTCGAGCTTTGCGACCATCCTCGTCGGCGGCAACGTCGCCGGCACCGACTACAACTTCCCCGAAGTGCGACGGCCGACGCTCGGCGGCTTCGTCTACGTCGACCAGAACCTGAACGGCGTTCGCGACGCCGGCACCGACATCGCCATCGCCGGCGCCACGGTGCGCCTGCTCGATGCGGGCACGCTCGCCGTGATCGCGACGACGACCACCGACGCGAGCGGCGCATACAGCTTCACCAATCTCGATCCGTTCGTCGCCTATGCGCTCGAAGAGCCGTTGCCCGCATCGCCCGCGGGCCTGAAGAACGGCCCGGTCAATCCCGGCCTCGTCAACGGCGCGGCCTGCGCCGCCGGCTGTACGGCGCAGCCGAACACGCCCGCGGTCGACATCGACCGCATCGCCGCGATCGACCTCAGCTCGGGCGGCGACGGCACGGCATTCAACTTCGGCGAGCAGCAGCAGACGACGATCAGCGGCCTGGTCTTCGTCGATGCCAACCGCAACAACGCGCTCGACGGCAGCGACACCGGCCGCGTCGCCGGCGTCACCCTGCGTCTTGTTCAGGGCGCCGATTGCACGACGGGAACGACACTGCAGACGACGACCACGGCCGCCAACGGCACGTACTCGTTCATCAACGTCCTCGCGTTCCAGAACTACCTGATCTGCGAGACGCAGCCCGCGGGCTACGGCAACGGCTCTGAGCTCCCCGGCACGAACGGCACGACGCAGGGCGCCAACGTCATCGTCATCACCAACCTGCCGGTCGGCGGCTCGGCCGCGAACAACTTCGGCGAGCTGCTCGGGTCGATCGCCGGCGCCGTCTACCAGGACTACACGCCGGCCGTGCCGGCCAACACCAACAACGGCGTTCGCGACGTCGGCGAAGCGGGCATCGCCAACGTGCCGGTGACCCTGATCGGCCACGACATCAATGGCGTCGCCGTCAGCCTCTCGACGACGACCGACGCGACCGGCGCCTGGCAGTTCTCCGACCTGCTGCAGAGCGACGCCACCGGCTACACCGTCGTCGAAGGCGCGATTCCGCCCGCCTCGGGCATCTACAGCGACGGCAAGGACACGGCCGGCTCGCTCGGCGCGAGCGCCGCGGTGAAGAACCAGTTCGGCGCGGTCGTCCTGCCCGCGGGCACGGTGGCGACGAGCTACCTCTTCGGCGAGCTGCCGATCGCGCCGATCTCCGGCACGGTCTACCTCGACCGCAACCGCAACGGCACGATCGAAGCGACGCCGACCGACGGCCGCATCGCCGGCGTGACGATCCGCCTCGTTCAAGGGGCGACCTGCGCCAGCGGCACCGTGCTGCAGACGACGACCACGGCGGCCGACGGCAGCTACAGCTTCAGTGGCGCCGCCGCCGGGCAGAACTACCTCGTCTGCGAAACGCAGCCGGCGGGCTATGCAGAAGGCACGACGAACCCGGGAACGAGCGCGTCGACGCCGGCCGTCAACACGATTGCCATCACCAACCTGCCCGCCGCCGGCTCGGCGAACAACCAGTTCGGCGAACGCTCCGGCTCGATTGCCGGCAACGTCTTCCTCGACGCCAACAACGACGGCCTGCGTACCGGCGACTTGGGGCTCGCCGGCGTCACGGTCACGCTCACCGGCGTTGATGTGGCGGGCACACCCGTCTCGCGCACTGCGACGAGCGACGCGACCGGCGCCTGGCGCTTCGACGACGTGCTGGCCGCCGGACCCGGCGGCTACACGGTCACGGAACAGGCGGCCCAGCCGGTCGTCGCCGGCAAGGCCACGCTCAACGGCAAGACCAGCGCCGGCTCGAGCGGCGGCACCCCCACAGCCGTTGCGGCGACGCCGAGCGCGGTGACGACGATCAACCTCGCGAGCGGTGCCGATTCGATCGAGAACAACTTCGGCGAGATCGTGCCTGTCTCGATCGCCGGCACGGTCTTCATCGACCTCAACAACAACGGCGTGCAGAACGCGCCCGGCGATACCGGTCTCGCCAACGTGACCATCGTCGTCACGGGCACCGACGACACCGGTGTCGCGGTCTCGCGCACCGTGACGACGGCGCCCGATGGCACGTACTCGCTGCCCGACCTGCGCCCGGGCACCTACACCGTGACCGAGCCGACACAGCCGACCGGTACGACGAACGGCCAGACCATCGCCGGCAGTGCCGGCGGCACGGCGACGACGCCGGCCGTCGTGCCGAGCGCCATCTCGACCATCGCGCTGACCACGCCGGGCGCCGCCTCGACAGGCAACAACTTCGCCGAGATCCCCAACACCAGCGCCGTCTCCGGCCGGGTCTGGCTCGACAGCGACAACGACGGCACGATCAACGGTGGCGAAACCGGCATCGCCGGGGTGACGATCGAGCTCACCGGAATCGACCTCGGTGGCGCCGCGGTTTCGCGCACGACGACGACCGATGCGACCGGCGCCTACACCTTCGCCAACCTGCCGCCGGGCACCTACGCCGTGCGCGAGCCGACGCAGCCGCCGAGCACGTTGAACGGCAAGACCGTGGTCGGCACGGCCGGCGGCACAGCGACCGCTCCGGCCACCGTGCCCAGCCTGGTCAGCGGCATCGTCGTCGGCGTCGGCCAGACGTCGAGCGCGAACAACTTCGGCGAGTTGCCGATCGGCTCGATCACCGGCCACGTCATCAGCGACAGCAACAACAACGGCAAGCTCGACACCGGCGAAAGCGGCATCGGCAACGTGACACTCGTGCTCACGGGCACCGACGACCTCGGCCAGCCCGTCAGCGTGACGACGACAAGCGATGCCGGCGGCGCCTACAGCTTCGCCAACCTGCGACCCGGCGCCTACACCGTGACCGAGCCGACGCAGCCGGCAGGCACGGTCAACGGCATCACGACCGCCGGCATGATCAACGGCACGACCTCCGGAACGGCGACGCCGCCGGTGACGACGCCATCGGTGATCGCTGCCATCGCGCTGCCGCCGGGCGGCGCCTCGATCAACAACGACTTCGCCGAGATCGGCAACTCGCCCGACCTGCTCGTCACCAAGGCCAGCGTCGAGGCCCGATTTACGGTCAACAACGTCGGCACGTACACGATCCGCGTGCGCAACGGCGGCGAGGTCGCAACGCGCGGCGCATACCGCGTGTCCGATCGGCTGCCGGCCGGCCTCATGCTCGACGCGACGCCCACCGGCACCGGCTGGACCTGCGTCGGCGCCGTCGCCGCATCGAGCTTCACCTGCACGTCGAGCGACGTGCTCGCCGCGGGCGCGGCCAACGCCAACGCGATCACGGTCAAGGTGCGGGTCGGTGCGGCGGCGCTGCAGGCCTCGCCGGCGATCAATGCGGTGATGGTCGATGGCGGCGGCGAGCTGCCGGCCCGTGGCCCGTCGCAAGCCGAGCTCGATGCGTTCAACAACACGCCCGGCGGCCTCGTCGCCTGCGTGCCCGGCATCACGGCCAACGCCTGCCGCACGTCGACACCGGTGCAGGCAGCGGCCTCGATCTCGGGAACGACGTGGTACGACATCGGCACCGTGCACGACGTTCTCGACGGCGGCGACAAGCGTCTCGCCGGCTGGCAGGTCGAAGTGCTGGATACGGGCGGTGCGGTCATCGCCCGCGCCGTCACCGGCGCTGACGGCAGCTACCGCATCAACGACCTGCTGCCCGGTGTGGAGCTGCACGTGCGCTTCCGCGACCCGAGCTCCAACGTCGTCTGGGGCTACCCGGTCAACGGCGAAGCGGCCCCGGGTTCCTCGGGCGCGAGCTGCAACACGGCGCAGGCCATCGCCAACGGCACATTCAGCTCGTGCCCCGGCACCGGCGCGGATCCGTCGCTGGCCGTCGTGCTCGCACCCGGCCAGAACCTGCCGCAGCAAAGCCTGCCGGTCGACCCGAGCGGCGTCGTCTACGACTCGGGCACGCGCCAGCCGGTGCCGGGCTCGGTCGTGACGCTCGCGCCGAGCGGCGCCTGCCCGGGATGGAACCCGGCCACGGGTCTTGTCGCGGCCGCGCTCGGCGGCTACACCGTCAACGGCGGCGCCGTCTCGATGACCGTCGGCGTCGACGGCTACTACCAGTTCGTGTTCACGCCGGCGGCGCCTTCGAGCTGCACCTTCGCGCTCACCGTCACGCCACCTGCGACCTACACGTTCGTGTCGACGCTGATTCCGCCGACCGCAGGGCCGTACGCGCCGGCGGGCGGGCCCGGCACCACGGCAGCGGTGCAGCCGCAGGCCGGCCCGCCGACCGGCGCGGTCGGCCCGGCCACGACCTACTACCTGACGGTCACTGCCGGTTCGGGCACCGCCAACGTCATCCACAACCACATCCCGCTCGACCCGGCGGCGCCGACGGGGCTCTCGCTCGCGAAGACGGGCGACCGCGCGGTGGCCGAAGTGGGCGACTCGATTCGCTACACGATCACCGTGCAGCGCTCGAGCGGGCCGGTGCCGCGCCAGGTGTCGATCGTCGACCGGCTGCCCGCGGGCTTCACCTTCATCGCCGGCACGGCCGTCGTCAACGGCACGCCGATCGCCGATCCGGGCGGCAAGCCCGGCCCGGCGCTGACCTTCAACCTCGGGCCGATGTCGGCCACCGGCCAGCTCGCGCTGCAGTACCGCGTGCGGGTCGGCGTTGGCGCGCAGCAGGGCGACGGCATCAACCGCGCCATCGGCTACGGCTGCGGCGTTCCGGCGGGCTGCACGGCGGGCAACGGCACGTCGCCCTTGCCCGGCTCGTCGGCGACGAATGAAGGCCGCTTCCAGGTCAAGGTGACGGGTGGCGTCTTCACGACCGATGCCTGCTTCGCCGGAAAGATCTTCGTCGACTGCAATAACAACCACGTGCAGGACCCCGAGGAGATCGGCATCCCCGGCGTGCGCCTCATCGTCAGCGACGGCACGACGCTCGTCAGCGATTCGGAAGGCAAGTACAGCTATTGCGGCCTGCCGCCGAGAAGCCACGTGATCCGCGTCGACGAGACGACGCTGCCGCGCGGCTCGCGCCTCACGACCTCGAGCAACCGCAACCTGGGCGACGCCGGCAGCCTCTGGCTCGACCTCAAGAACGGCGAGCTCGCACGCGCCGACTTCATCGAGGGTTCGTGCTCGGCGCCCGTGCTCGACCAGGTGAAAGCGCGCCGCGCGCAAGGCGAGATCCGCGCCGTGGAAACCGAGAAAAAGGCACTGCCCGCGTTGCAGTTCGACAGCCAGAGCAAGGGGCCGAGGCCGCGAACCGATGCTCCTGCCGCCGACTCCACCGGAGGCGCCCGATGAGCTGCGCCCACCGCTTCACGACGGCCCTCGTGCCGGTCGCCGCGGCCGTCGCCGTGCTTCTCGCGATGCCTTCAACCTCGGCCGCGCAAAGCGCGCCGCCGGCCGGCAGCCCGAGCGACGTTCGCTACACGCCGATCAGCGGATCGCCCTCGGTGCTCTACCCGAAGACGCCCGACATCGACGCCAGGCTCGCACCGACGCTCGATGACGCCGCAGCCCGGCCCGGCGGCTTCGAGTCCGCCGCCAACAGCGCGGTCGGCCGCATCGTCGTCGAGATCGACCGCGACGCCGTGCCTGCCGATGGCCAGTCGCCGGTGAAGGTCGTCGTTCGTGTGTTCGACAAGAAGGGCGAGGCGCTGCAGGCACCGGTCTTCCTGACGATCGAGCATTCGGGCGGCCGCGTGCTGCTGCCCGGCGCGCGCACCGACGAGCTCGGTCCGCGCCGGCAGGACGCCGATCGCAGCGTGCCCGGCATGCAGTTCAAGGTCGAAGGCGGCGTCGCCGAGTTCAAGCTGCTGGCGCCGTTCGAGGCGCAGGACGTGCGGCTGCGCATCTCGGCCGGCAGCGAGCAGGCCGGCGGCACGATCAGCTTCGTGCCGGAACTGCGGCCGATGGTGGCCGCCGGCCTCGTCGAAGGCATCGTCAACTTCCGCAACCGCACGACGCTCTCGCCGGTGCGCACCGGCGACGTCTTCGAGCAGGAAATCCAGTCGTGGGCGCGCGAGTTCAACAGCGGCAAGGCCAACGTCGCGGCGCGGACCGCGTTCTTCCTGAAAGGCACGATCCGCGGCGACGTGTTGCTGACGGCGGCCTACGACTCCGACAAGGACACGCGCACGAGGTTGCTGCGCGACATCCGCCCCGACGAGCTCTACCCGGTCTACGGCGACGCCTCGCTGCGCAGCTTCGACGCGCGCTCGACCGAGCGCCTCTACGTGCGCCTCGACCACCACAAGGACTACGTCCTCTATGGTGACTTCGTCACCGGCGACGGATTCACTCAGGCCATCGGCCAGGGCGCCGTCGCTTCGCTGAAGCAGAGAAGCCTCGGCAACTACAACCGCACGGCGACGGGAATCCGCGCGCACAAGGAAGACGATCACCTGAGCGCCAGCGTGTTCGCCTTCCACGACTCGCTGCGCCAGGTGGTCGAGGAATTCGCGAGCCAGGGGTCGGGCCCCTATGGGCTGCGCAACAACGCCGTGCTCGAAGGCAGTGACAAGGTCGAGGTGGTCGTTCGCGACCGCCAGAACCCCTCGCGGATCGTCAGCGTCAGGCCGCTGGTGCGCCTCGTCGACTATTCGTTCGAGCCCTTCTCGGGGCGCATCCTGCTGGCGACGTTCCTGCCCGCCGCCGACGAGAACCTGAACCCCGTATCGCTTCGAATCACCTACGAGGTCGATCAGGGCGGCGACAAGTTCTGGGTCTACGGCGGCGACGCGCAGGTGAAGCTCTCGCCCGAGATCGAGCTCGGCGGCTCGGCGGTCAACGACACCAACGACCTCGCGCACTACCGCCTCATGAGCGCCAACGCGACGTGGCGGATCGGGCCGAAGACGGCGCTCGTGGCCGAGGTCGCGCGCAGCGAGACCGAGATCAACACCAACCCGACCAACCAGAGCACGACCCCGGCGCTCGCCGGCCGCTCGGGCGATGTGGCCGGGCAGGCGTGGCGCGTCGAGTTCGCGCACGAAGGCGACAAGAGCGAAGCGCGTGCCTTCATCGGCCGAAGCGCGCCCGAGTTCAACAACCCCGCGGCACCGCTCAACGCCGGTCGCGGCGAGGGCCAGGCGAGCGCCTCGTACAAGATCACCGACACGGTCAAGGTCTACGGCGAGGCGGTGATGAGCGAAGACCGCAACCCCGGTGGCGGCGAACGCAAGATCGGTGGC
>Ga0066790_10000168_pt1 | contig 21640 bp, 17 predicted proteins | sample OrgsoiDNA2013050_FD_70963 | JGI IMG/M metagenome (GOLD analysis project Ga0066790, IMG submission 70963) | Permafrost soil microbial communities from the Arctic, to analyse light accelerated degradation of dissolved organic matter (DOM) -... | ecosystem: Environmental > Terrestrial > Soil >...
TGTGTTGCGCGCTAATCCCCGCGCCGCGACGGCACGCCAGGAGGATCTCGCCGCCGAACTCGACCTGGTAATCACAGCACTGCTCCGGCGGCAGGATAGGGCACTGTGTCGGTGACGACCACAGGCAAGACAGGCAGTCGGCAGGCGCCAGGCAGGCAGTCCGCTGCGGCCTGGCTGCTGGTGTTGCTGGTCAAGGGATACCGGCGCCTGGTCAGCCCGCTGCTGCCGCCGTCGTGCCGCTTCTACCCGTCCTGCAGCGCCTATGCGCTGGAGGCAGTGCAGGTGCACGGCGCCCTGCGCGGTTCCTGGCTGGCGGTGCGGCGGCTGAGCCGCTGCCACCCGTTCCATGCCGGGGGCCTGGATCCGGTGCCACCCGCCAAGCCGGCCAAGGGCCGGGCAGCCGGCAGCGCGGACGGCGCGGGCCCGGAGTTTTCTGAACAGAGCGCAAGGGAGCTGGCACGTGGGTAATCCACTGAATGCCCTGTACCAGGCCGTTGGCTGGGTCCTGACACAGATTTATAACGTGCTGAGCCCGGTCTTCGGCCCGACCAGCGGCTGGACCTGGGCGCTGACGATTGTCATCCTCGTGGTCGCGATGCGGCTGATCATGGTGCCGCTGTTCATCAAGCAGATGCACACCACCCGGGCGATGACGTCCCTGCAGCCGCAGATGGCAGCGCTCCGCAAGCGGTACAAGGGCGACAAGCAGACGCTCAACCAGGAGACGATGAAGCTCTACCAGGAGGCGGGGGTCAACCCGCTGATGGGGTGCCTCCCGGTCGTGGCGCAGCTGCCGTTGTTCTTCTCACTGTTCAGCGTGCTGCGAGCGATCGCCACCTGGACGCCGGGTCAGGTTCCCAAGTACGGCATGCCGCTGGCGCTGGTGCGTAGCGCCAAGGAAGCCAAGATCCTGGGCGTCAACATCGCCGACAAGGTCCTGTTCACGCACGGCCTGCACGTCCCATTTCACGCCAAGGCCGTCATCGTCGGCACGGTCGTGGTCAGCATGGTGACGACCTACCTGACCGTCCGGCAGAGCATGAAGCGCGGGATGATGCCGACCGCGTCGCCGGACAACCCGATGGGCCAGTCGCAGAAGTACATGGCCTACATCATGCCTTTCTTCGCGCTGACCGGTCTGTACTGGCCGTTCGGACTCGTTCTGTACTGGGTGACCACGAACCTGTGGACGCTGATCCAGCAGTGGGCCCTGTTCAAGCGCTACCCCTACACCCCGCCGCCCGCCGTGGTGGCGGACGGCCCCGCCCTCGCAGTGGGCGGCGCCGGGGCCAGGGCACTTGCGCCCAAGGCATCCAAGGCGCCCCCGGCCGCGCGGCCGGGCACCAAGGCGCCCGCAGCTCCCCGCCCGGGCACCAAGGCGGCGGGCGCAGGCGGCCAGAACGGCCGTGCCCCCTCGACGGCTAACGGCTCCGGCTCGGGCAAGGCTGGCGACAACGGCGGCGGCGTAACGCAGGCCGGCAAGCCGCAGGCCGCTAAGCCGCAGGCCGCTAAGCCGCAGGCCGCTAAGCCGCAGGGCGGCAAGCCACAGGCCGCCAAGCCACCGGGCGGCGCAGCACAAGGCAGCACGTCCGGCGGCGGGATGCTCCGCAAGCTGGGCCGGGGTCGTTCCGAGCCCGAGCCGCAGGCGGAGGAGCCCGAAGTTAAGCTCGTGAGGCAGCAGCGGCAGCGGCAGTCGCGCAGCAAGCGGTCTGGCAAGCGCTGAGGCGGTACCGGTCGGCCCGGGTGCGGAGAGTTCTCGCGCTACTGTGGCCCAGGTCGTGCCCGGCTGCGACTGTGCGCGGAGGTAGCCAGCACATGGAGATGCGGATCTTAGGAGGGCCTACGTGAGGCAAGGGGAGAACGTGGTGACCGAGCCTGACGAGGAGCGGCACGTGCCTGGTCAGCAGGAGGTGCCGGGCGACGAGGCTGCGGCACAGTCGGCTGACCCGGGCGACGTGATGGTGGCCGAGGCGCCCGACGCAGGCGAGGAGTCCGGCGGCGAGGAGTCCGGCGGCGACGCGACAGACCCGGAGGCCGCCAGCGGCCCGAGCGTTGCCGATCTCGAGGCCGAGAGCGAGATAGCGGCCGATTACATCGAGGGCCTGCTGGATGTCGCCGACTTGGACGGCGACATCGACATGGACGTCGAGGGTGAGCGGGCGTTCGTTTCGGTCGTCGGCGCGACCCTGGACGAGCTCGTCGGGCAGCGTGGCGAGGTCCTGGAGGCACTTCAGGAGCTGACCAGGCTGGCGGTGCACCGCCAGACGGGCATGCGTACCCGGATGATGCTCGACGTCGGCGGGTACCGGCGGCGTCGGCGTACGGAGCTAGCCGAGACGGGCAAGGACGCCGCGGACGAGGTCAAGCGGACCGGTCAGCCCAAGCGGCTGTGGGCCATGAATCCGTTTGAGCGCAAGATCGTGCACGACGCGGTGGCGGCGGCGGGCCTGCGCAGCGAGTCCGAGGGCGAGGAGCCCGACCGCCGGGTTGTTGTCCTGCCCGCTGGCTGACGTTCCCGAGCGGAGCAGATCGTGCCGGAGGTGACCCCACCGGGTTTGGCTGAGTTGTTTGGTGACGCGCTGCCCGCCGCGGCGCGCTATGCCGACATGCTGACGGGCCCCGGCGTGGAACGCGGGCTGGTCGGCCCAGCCGAGGCCGCGCGGATCTGGGACCGGCACATCCTCAACTGTGCGGCGATGGCCGACCTGGTGCCGGCCCGGTGCACGCTCATCGACCTGGGTTCCGGTGCTGGCCTGCCGGGGATCGTGTTGTCGATGCTGCGGCCGGAGGCCGACGTGACCCTGGTGGAGCCCATGGCTCGCCGGGTGGCATTCCTGCTCGAATGCGTGGACTCGCTCGGGCTTGCGAGGGTGCGGGTGGTACGCGGGCGGGCCGAGGACCTGGCGGGTCAGGTGTCCGCGGACCTCGTGACCGCACGGGCCGTCGCGCCCCTCGGAAAGCTGGCCGGGTGGGCGGTCGGCCTCTGCCGACCGGGCGGCACGGTGCTGGCCATCAAGGGCGCCAGCGCACGGGACGAGGTGGCCGAGTCCAGGATGGTGTTGCGGCGGCTGGGGGTCAGCGACCTGGCTGTTCTTGAGGTCGGTGGCGGGAAGGTCGATCCGCCTGTCACAGTGGTGAGGTTCGTGGCACCCGTGCGGCAGCGCAAGGCCGCCGCGGGCAACGGCCCGCGGGCGGGTGACAGGCATTCGGGCCGGAGGGTCTCTGGACGGGGTGCGGCAAGCGTGCCGGGCGGTTCAGGGCGAAGCCGGGAGCCGGAAAAGAGACGGGGCGACGGCTAAGGACGGGCAGCTAAAGCACGGGCAGGCTAAGCGCGGGCAAGCGGCGAGGGCCGGCGTGCGGTCGGCCCGGTTAAGACTCATGATGGAGATGGCGGCGTGTGCCCGGTTGCGGCCGGACCGGGTCGGCCCGGTGGCACGGCTGGATGAGGTGAACTGCTGATGATGGCGGCCATAGCCGGCCTTGGGTGGCCACGTCGGGCGAGCCTGGCCGTGTTGCCGGTGGCTCAGGCGAGTATCGGCGAGCTGCCGGCGGCTGGTGCCCTGACTGTGGGCCTTGGCTGGCCAGCGGCCGCCGGCACGAAGGATCCGGCGGCCGGAGTGCCACGGCCGCCTGCACGGCTCCGGCAGGCCCTGGCGGCTGTTTCACGTGAAACAGCCGCGGAAACAACGGGCACCGGCGCATTGCCGGCCGCTGGCGCCCGGGTATCGCGTGGTCGGGATGTGGTAACAAACCCGGTCCCGGTTAACGAACCTGGCGTAACGGGAATGGCGCAGGATCAGGTCACCGTGACGGCCGCGATGGTCCGTCGGGAGCCGAGAGTGGCCACATGGCCAAGGGTGGCCGCGGGGGCCGCGGGTGTAGCAGACGACGAATCTGGCGAGAGCGAGGATGAAGTGGCCATTGCGGCTGGACCGAACGGCTCGGCTGACACGCCGATCGCGAGGGCGGCACAGGCGGCCGTGGTGGCGAGGTCGGGCGGCCAGCAGTGGCCGCGCCCTGGCTCCTGTCGGATTATGACGATCGCCAACCAGAAGGGCGGCGTCGGAAAGACCACGACGGCCGTGAACCTGGCGGCGAGCCTGGCGATGCACGGGGCGCGGGTGCTAGTGGTCGACCTTGATCCGCAGGGCAATGCGTCCACGGCGCTAGACGTGGACCATCATTCCGGCGTCGACTCTGTCTACAACGTCCTGGTCGAGGGGCAGCCGCTGTCAACGGTGGTCTGCCAGGTGGCGGGGTTCCCGCACCTGTACTGTGCGCCGGCGACTATCGATCTGGCCGGAGCGGAGATCGAGCTCGTTCCGCTGGTAGCCCGCGAGACGCGGCTGGCCAGGGCGGTAGCCCAGTACGACGCCTCCGAGCTGGACTACATCCTCATCGACTGCCCGCCCTCGCTCGGCCTGCTGACCGTCAATGCGCTGGTGGCCGCCCCGGAGGTACTGATCCCGATTCAGTGCGAGTACTACGCGCTGGAGGGACTCGAGCAGCTGCTGCGCACCGTCGAGCTGGTCAAGAGCCACCTCAATCCGGGCCTGACGGTCACCACCATCGTGCTGACGATGTACGACGCACGCACGAGGCTCGCCGCTCAGGTCGCCGACGAGGTTCGCCAGCACTTCGGCGACGTGGTCCTGAGTTCCGTGATTCCGCGCAGCGTGCGGGTCTCGGAGGCGCCCAGCTACGGGCAGTCGGTGATGACCTACGATCCGGGCTCCACCGGCGCTCAGGCGTATCTGGAGGCTGCGCGAGAGCTGGCCTTCCGCGACGGCCAGCTGGCCGCTAGCTAGCGCGGGGCTGCCCGCGCAGCCTAGGGATTTGCCCCATGGCCCGGCTGCCCTGGTGCACCGGCTGGGGACGGCATAGGCGGGCTGCAGGGCCTCGCGGCATGCGCGAGTAGATTCTGTTCGCTGCGCCTGGGCTAGCTGGCAGGATGGTGTCGCGCGTACGGACGGCGGCCGGGCGGGATGCGTTCCCGTGCCTAGCCAGTATTCGAGTTGTCCTGCGCCAGGCGTGGCGTGGCGCGAGGCGAGGAGAGATGATGCCGCAACCGAAGCGAGGACTCGGCAAGGGACTCGGGGCGCTGATCCCGACCGCTCCGCCGATGACGCTGCCGTCGGCGTCGGCGGCGGCCGACCTGGCCGGATCCGCGTCGTTCGCGGGTCAGCAGGCGGAGCCGGTGGCGGGCGCCTACTTCGAGGAAGTCCCGGTCGCGGCCATTACGCCGAATCCCAAGCAGCCGCGAAAGGTATTCGACGACGAGGCCCTGGCGGAGCTCGCGGATTCCATCCGGATCGTGGGCCTGCTGCAGCCCGTTGTCGTTCGCAAGGTCGACCAGGGCCGCTACGAGATTGTCATGGGCGAGCGACGGTGGCGCGCCTGCCAGCTGGCCGAGCTCGAGTTCGTGCCGGCCATCGTCCGGGAAACCGCCGACACCGACCTGCTCCGCGACGCCCTGATCGAGAACCTGCACCGCGAGCAGCTCAATCCGCTTGAGGAAGCCGCCGCCTACCAGCAGCTGCTGGATGACTTCTCCGCCACCCACGACGAGCTGGCCAGGCGTGTGGGCCGGTCCCGGCCGCACATCTCGAACACGATAAGGCTGCTGAACCTACCCCCGGCAGTCCAGATGCGGGTGGCGGCCGGCGTGCTGAGCGCCGGACATGCACGGGCGCTGCTGTCGGTCGACGATGCCGCCACACAGGAGCACCTGGCGCACCGCATCGTGGCCGAAGGGCTGTCGGTCCGCGCCGTGGAAGAGATCGTGACGCTGGGAACCTCCGGTAATCAGGCGGCCCCCTCGGCGCGGAAGCGGGCAGGTAAGGCGCCAGTCGCGCCCGCGCTCAAGGACCTGGCCGACAAGCTCTCCGATGTCTTCGACACGAGGGTCAAGGTGGAACTCGGACAGCGCAAGGGCAAGATCGTGGTCGAGTTCGCGTCGCTCGACGACCTGGAGCGCATTGTCAGGAGCATGTCGCCGGGCATCACCCGCCGGGGAACCTGACCGACCGGCTCGCAGTCGTGCTCGGGCACCTGCCCGGGAATTGGGGTCGCTTCGGGCGTCGCTGAGGGCTGCGCCGGACCGGGCCGCTCGTGATCACTACTGTTTTGCCGCGCGATGTGCGGGCGTGATGCCCCGGCCCCGGCCGCGACGCCCGGCAATCCCTAGCCCGCCGGGCAAGCGAACACGGTAACCGGAGCAGCAGGTGCCCAACCACGACGCTGGCCTCCTAGCTGGTACAGGCCGGCCGGGGGCGGGTCGGTGAGGGAGGCAAGGCTGTCGGGAACTCGGGGCCGGACTCGTACGGCCGGGCCACCCTCGCCGGCGGGACCGGACGAGGGTGGCGAACAGCGGAAGCCAGGCGTTGTTTCACGTGAAACAACCCCCGTCGACGCCTTTCCGGAGGGGGTTGGTCAGGAGACGGCGTGACTGCGACTGGCCGTTTCCTGGATAGCAGCGATGAACGCGTCCACGTCCGCCTCGGTCGTGTCGAAGGCGGTCATCCAGCGGACCACGCTCTCGCGGTCGTCGAGGTCGGCCCAGACATGAAAGTTCCAGTCCTGCTGCAGTCGGCCGGCGTGCCCTGTGGGCAAGACCGCGAAGACACCGTTGACCTCGGCCGGGTAGGCGAGTCTGAGCTCCGGGATGCTGGCGATCCCGTCCGCTAGTCGCCGCGCCATGCGATTGGCGTGGCTGGCGTTCCGCAGCCACAGCTCGTCATCGAGCAGCGCGATGAACTGGGCCGCCAGGAAGCGCATCTTGGACGCGAGCTGCAGCAGCTGCATCCGCTGGAACGGCGCGGCGGCCGCGAGCCCTTCGTTCATCACGATCACGGCCTCGGCGCCGAGTGCGCCGTTCTTCGTGCCGCCGAAGCTCAGCACGTCCGCATGAGCTGCCAGCTCAGCCAGCGTGCAGCCCAGGTGCGCCGCGGCGTTGGCCAGCCGTGCGCCGTCCATGTACAGCAGGAGGCCGTGAGCGTCGCAGAACTCGCGGATCTCCCGCAGTTGGCCGAGCGTGTAGCAGGTCCCGACCTCGGTCGCCTGTGCGATCTCCACCGCACGCGGCTGGACTCGGTGCGAGTTACCGAGACCCGCCAGCCTGCCGGCCATTAGGTCAGGCGTCAGCTTGCCGTCGGGTGTCGGCACCGTCAGCAGCTTGCTGCCGAGTGCCCGCTCGGTCGCACCGCACTCGTTCTCACTCAGATGAGCCGAATCGGCGCAGATAACGGCTTCAAAGGGGCGGAGCATCAGGCTCAGCCCGAGGACATTGGCTGCGGTGCCGCCGAAGACGAGGAACGCGTCCGCCGCGCCGAACGCCGCACGCAGGAGGCCGACCGCCCGTTCGGTCAGCGGATCGTCGCCGTACGCTGTCGCGTCACCGGCGTTTGCCGCCATCAGGGCACTGAGAACTGCCGGGTGGGCGCCGGCATGGTTGTCGCTGGCAAAGCTCTTGCGTTGCGGGCTCATCACGAGGAGAGCCTAGCGACCGCGGGACGGGCCGAGGGCAATCGCGGGGGTCAGACCGGGCCGTGGTGGGTACGATGTCTCCCGTGGCCAGCTGGGGCGGGAGTCGCGGAACATGGCCAGGGCCATTTTTGCTATGGTCGTGCAGCATCCATCGCGTTCGACCATAGGGGTGCCACGTGTCGCGCCGTCTTGCGAGCATCACGCTGGATAATCTCGATGACCTCACGCCCAGATGCCGTCGCTGCGTCTTCTGGGAACTCGATCCGGTCAGCCAGGTGCGGGCGCTGGAAGTGGGCGATCCCGTGCTGGAGAAAGAATCCTGGATCTCCTCGGTCCTGCTGGAATGGGGCAGTTGCGGGAAGATTATTTACGTGGACGGCGTTCCGTCCGGCCACATGATGTACGCGCCGCCCCATTACGTGCCCCGATCGGTGGCCTTTCCCACGAGCCCGGTCAGCGCGGACGCGGTCCTGCTCATGACGGCGCACGTGCTCTCGGAATTCTCCGGCGGCGGCCTGGGGCGGATGCTCGTGCAGGGCCTCGCCAAGGACCTGACCAGGCGCGGCATCAAGGCGATTGAGGCGTTCGGCGACCTCAAGTGGTCGGGCCCGTCCTGCGTCGTGCCGGCCGACTACCTGCTGGCCGTCGGATTTAAGACGGTACGTCCGCACGCCCGTTACCCGCGGCTCCGGCTGGAGCTCAAGACCGCGCTGTCCTGGCGCGAGGACGTCGAGGTAGCACTGGAGCGACTGCTCGGCTCTATGTCCCCGGAGCGTGCTCTGCGCCTGGCCTAGGCGACTGATTCCGAGGGGTTAGTCGCCACAGCCGATCGGTGAGCGGGATCAGCGTGGCGGCGAAATCCGCGAAACCATGTGCCTTGAGCCTTTCCTGGGCGACGGCCGCGACCTGGGCCGGGGGTCGGGCCTCGGGCGGGCACCCAGAAAACGATCAGGTGCCGGCCGGTGCCGCCGGGTGGCCCGGCGAGATCTCCGCGGCGTTAGCTAGGCACGCCTTCGCGCCCTCGCCGCCATCCCGGCCAGGCCAGGGCTTTTTGGCCAGGCCAGGGCTTTTTGGCCAGGTATACGCAGCTTTCTGGTCGGCTCGGCCTCGGTGGTTAGGATCGCGCTGTCCATAGCCAGTGCGACCCGAACCACCGAGCAGATGACGGGGATTTGGGCTGCCGTGAGTGACGCTGACAGGGCGGATGGGGTCGAGTAGCCGCCACATCGCGAACTCTCCCTTGCTTGGCGAGCGGCGAGGCGGCGAGCGGTCGCGGCCCGCCGTAAGTTCACCCGGCTCATCGCCAAAGTGCGCTTTGATACGAACGTAGGTTCTAATAGTTGCTTCAACGGGGCCGACGCTCAGTCATGACGCGACGAAATGCCCCGCACATGGTAACGGCCCCGTTTCTCGCTGGGGCGAGGAACAAGGCCGACCTGGTTGCTGGCTCGCAAGCTAGAAGCCTGCTAAGCCAAGAAGTCGGCAAGCTCGCGGAGCAGGGCGGACTTGGGCTTGGCGCCCACGATCTCCTTGACGACCTCACCATCCTTGAAGACGCTCAGCGTGGGGATGTTCATGATCCCGTACCGCTGGGTGATCGCGGGGTTCTCGTCGACGTTGAGCTTCACCACGTCGATCTTGTCGCCATGCTCGCTGGCGATCTCCTCCAGCACCGGACTGACCTGCCGGCACGGCCCGCACCACTCGGCCCAGTAGTCAACGACGACCGGCTTCTGGTTCTTGAGAACCTCGGCCTCGAAGGTCGCGTCGGTCACGGTCTTGGTTGCGCCCACGTTCAGGACTTCCTTCCCTCATAGGGTGCACGCCGGTCATGGCGCGCGCTAGCGCGGATCTAGGCCTCGTGATCAGCCAGCCACCGCTCCGCGTCAAGCGCGGCGGCACAGCCAGTCCCGGCGGCGGTCACTGCCTGCCGGTAGATGTGGTCCACCACGTCGCCGGCGGCGAATACGCCGTCGATGGCGGTCTGCGAGGTCGGGTGCTCCACCAGGAGGTAGCCCTCGGGATTCACCGGCAACTGCCCGGTAAACAACTCGCTGCGCGGGTCATGGCCAATGGCCACGAACATCCCCGTCACCGGCAGCACGCTCTCCTCGCCGGTCTTGATGTTGCGCAGCCGCAGCCCGGATACCCGATCCTGGCCCAGTACCTCGGCTACCTCGCTGTCCCAGGCGAACTTGATCTTGGGATTGGATATCGCGCGATGCTGCATGATCTTGGATGCGCGCAGCTTGTCCCGGCGGTGCACGACGGTAACGCTTCGGGCGAACCGGGTCAGGAACGTCGCTTCCTCGATGGCGGAGTCGCCGCCGCCGACCACGGCGATGTCGGTGTCCCGGAAGAAGAACCCGTCACAGGTGGCGCACCAGGAGACGCCGTGTCCGGCCAGCCGCTTCTCGCCAGGGACGCCCAGCTCGCGGTAGCGCGACCCGGTCGCGATGATGACTGTCCGGGCAAGGTACGTGTCCTGGCCCACCCGGATCACCTTGGGTGTGGCCGTGAGATCGACCTCGGTGACATCCTCGGGAACGAGCACGGCACCGAACCGCTCGGACTGCTTGCGGATGCTATCCATCAGCTCCGGCCCGAGCACGCCGTCCGGAAAGCCCGGGAAATTCTCGACGTCTGTGGTGTTCATCAGGGCGCCGCCCGAGGTGACCGAGCCCTCGAACAGCAGCGGGCTCAGCTTGCCCCGCGCCGCGTACAGGGCCGCCGTATAGCCGGCCGGACCCGACCCGATGATGATGACGTCCCGAACCTCGGTCACTTGCTTTCCTGCCCCTCTTGGTTGCAACGGCGTCAACCGATACTAGGGCTGGGAGATTCCCGTCGTGGGCACCTCAGCGACCGGGGAGCGGCTGATGCGCGAGGACGTCACTCGCTGACCGCGAGCAGCCGGGACCGACCGCCCACGCCTGCGCCGCCAACGGGGCCTGCGCGGCCGTGACGATGACCGTAGCGGGCGCGCCGCCGAACCTGGCGACATCGACCAGCAGCACGAGCCGGCCGCCCGCGACGCGGCTGACACAGCCCGCTAGCTGGGTGAGCTGGGCCGCGCCGAAGTCGGGGAGGTTCTGTTGCGGGACCGTTCCCGGCTGGCTGCCGGGACGGGCGGTCGCCGCTGCGCCCGTCTCGGCCAGGGTGGCCGATACCTGCTGGGCCAGGCGCGCGGGCTGGTAGTCCGTCGTCGTTCGCACCGGCCTGATGGTGTCGGTACGTCCCGCGTACCGGTATCGCATCGGTGGCCCGTAAACCGGGGCGCCGACGACGCCGGGCACCAGCGGGCCCGCTGCCGGGGCCCGGCCGGCGGCCGAGTGGTTCGAGGCGCCGGCCGCCGAGGATGCTGCCGACGAGCCTTCCGGGCCGGCCAGGTGGCTCACGAGCTCGTAGCCGCCGGCGATGACCACGATCACGGCGGCGGCCGCCAGGATCCGCCGGGCGGGGAAGGGCAGTGGGGCCCGGCGGCGCGTTCGCTCCGCATGCCCGGACGGCCCCGGGCTGCTGGCCCGCATCGACGGCGAGCCCGCGGCCCGGTGCGCCGACTCCGTGGCCAGCGCCGTCTCAATCCTGGCGGCGAGGTGCGCGGGTATCGGCGGTACTTTCGCCGCGGCCAGCAGGTCGGGAAGCCCAGCCAGCGCGGCACTGGTCTCCTGGCAGCGAGCGCAGCCTTCCAGATGCGCCGCGACCCGCCTGACCGCCGCGGGGCGGAGGTCGCCGTCGCGGAACCGGGCCAGGTTCTCGGCGCTGGTATGGCGTGTCATGACTGGTCGCTACCCCCCTCCTGCGAAGGTTCGACGCGGCGGGCCACTGATCGGTTCCGCCGCCCCCGGCCGGTATCGTCCCCGCCGGGCTGCTGGCGCAGATGGGCCAGGTGGGGCAGCAGCCGGGCCCGGCCCCGGAAGCAGCGGCTCTTGACCGTGCCGGCCGACACGCCCAGGACCGCGGCGGCGTCGGCAACCGGATATCCGAGCATGTCCACCAGGACGAGGGCCGCTTGCTGATCGGGCGGCAGCATCCGCAGTGCGGACATCACGTCGAGCGAGGTATCACTGTCAGCCGACGGATCTGGCCGGTCGCGGTCCACCGCGAGGTTCTCCAGCGCCTGCTGGTCGCCTCCGGTCGTCGCCGGACGGGCGGCCTTGCGCCGCAGCCGGTCCAGGCAGGCGTTGACGACGATCCGGTGCAGCCAGGTCGTCACCGCGGAGTCACCGCGGAAGCTGCCCGCCCGCCTGAACGCCGAGATCATGGCGTCCTGCAGTGCGTCGGCGGCCTCCTCCGGGTCGCTGAGCGTCCGGATAGCGACGGCCCAGAGCCGGTCCCGGTGACGGCGGAAGAGCTGCCCGAACGCATCCGGGTCGCCGGCGACGTGCAGCCGGAGCAACTCGGCATCCGGTACCTCGGCATCCGGCGCGGGCTGCGGAGCTCCGGTACGGGCGCCGCCCGCATCATGGCGTTCCGTCGCTCCTCCCCTCCCGGCTCGCGCCGTAGCGGGGTGGCCCGGCTAGCTCGGCGCGACTGCGCCCTGGACGATGATAGTGAAAATCTGAGCCGTATAGCGGCCGCCGCTGGCCAGCGGCATCTTCGTGAACCAGATCACCACGTATTGTCCCGTTGCCTGGCCGCTCGTGGTGAAGGTGTAGGTGCCGCCAACGTTATTGGCGCTGGCCACGGTGGTCATGGAGTTGACATTGGCCGCGCTCCGGGTGGCGGAGTCGCCCATCTTGATCTGCACGTCCGCGCCCGCTGGGCTGGCGAACTTCACGGTGATGGAGTGCATCTTGATGACGTGGCCCATGTCCAGGATCAGGCCCGTGCCGGCCTTCAGGTTGCCGAGCGTGGCAGTGTCGTATTGCTGGGAGCTCCAGCCCTGCGGGTTGCCGTTAAGCACGTTTTGGGCCTGATTGGTGTTCTCGTCGCCGCTGTCCGCCAGGTTGAGAGCGTCGAAGCCCTGAGCCGAGCTCGGGACCAGGCTGCTGAACTGCGCCGGCGGCGGAGAACTCGAGTGATGGCCTTTCGCTTGCACCGGGGCGGGCGGCTTGTGCCAGAGCGGGGAGGTCGCGGCGGCGATGCCTGCCACCACGACAAGCGCCAGCACTACGATGACGGCCACCCGCGCCTTCGATGCCGCACGCCGCCGCCGTGGCGGCCGCCAGTCCTGCGGCGGCCTGGCCGGGGACGTCCTGTCCGAACCCCAGTAGTTACCGTTCGCCTGCTGCCGCGGCCTGGCCATGGACCTCGGCGCCTCGTCGGGCGGCCCGGCCGGTGGCACCTCCTCGGGCGGAAGCTCCGACGCCAGCGCGACGGCGAGCTGGCCGGGTGTCGCCAGCACGGCTCCGGCGCGGCCCGGCATCTGCATGGCGCGGCAGGTCACGTCGTCGAGCACCGCCGGAACGCCGGCCCGGACCTGCCGCGGCCTGCGCGGCTGGCCATCGGCGAACGGCGCCGGCGGCAGTGCCGGATAGTCGGAGCCCGGCCACAGGCCGGTCATCGCGGCATACAGCAGCCGCCCCAGTCCGCGCGTATCGGCCAGGGCGGGGTCCTCCGCGGTCGTCCCGGACAGTGCCGCGTCGATGCCGATCCCGGTCACCTTGACGCCGCCGCCCGAGGTCCAGCGCAGGGACTCTGGCGTCAGGCACAGGTGCGGCAGGCCGGCCGCGTGGGCGACCGACAGGGCGGCCGCGGCCTCCGCGATGATCCGGGCCCCCGCGACCGGCTCGATGGGGCCGTTGGCGAGCAAGTCGTCCAGCGTCTCCCCGGCGGCCCACTCCATCACGATGTAGGCGTTATCCCAGTCGTCTTCCACGTCGAAGACCTGCGCCAGCCGGGCGTCGGTCAGCCTGCTCGCGGCCCGCGCCGCGGTGAGCACCTCACGGACGCGCGGGAATCCAGTCGCAAAGGTGACGACGGTCACGGCACGAGCGAGCGTCTCGTCGATCGCTTTCCAGGCAGCCCAGCCACTGGCTGCGGCGACCCTGTCCTCAAGACGGTAACGGCCGCCGAGCTTCGTGCCCGGTTCAGAAGTGAACGTGCTCATACGTCGCGACTCAAGGGCCGGTCGACCCTTGACTCCCTCCTGGGCCGTAAGTGATCAACAGGACCAGATAAGACAATGATGCTGCCTCACATGCTAGGCGGCGCGCGAGCCGCCGGCAGTCCTGTACACCGCAGCTTCGCAAACCGTTATCCCTCGGATACTTGCTCCAGGATGTCACGTCGGCGGCGGGGTCCGGCCAATGCGGCGCAGGCGCGCCGGGCGCCGACCCGCGCGCCGGCCGCCTAGCGCCGGAAACGGTGGGTCACCGACTCGGTCAGGTCAGCCAGTTCCTGCACGCGGAATGCCTTGGCGAACATCACGTACAGCAGCAATCCGCCGGCCCCGGCCAGCGCGACGGTTACCGCCGCGTTGATATGTCCGGCCGGCAGGACGACGCCGACCGTCACGGAGACAGCGATCGCGAAGAGCGCGGGCGGGATCGCGGCCGCGTGCATCCTGACCAGGCTGCGGGTGACAGCCCTGCCGTCGAGGCCGCCGAGCCGACGGCTGAGTACGCGCCAGGCCAGCACCATGCCGAGCACATTCGCCAGCCCGAACCCGACCCCCAGGCCCGCCACGACCTGGCCGGGAGGCAGGATCTCGAGCGCGACGACATTGGCCGCGATGTTCAGGATCATGGTCGCCACGCCGATCAGCGCGGGGGTGCGGCTGTCTTGCATTGCATAGAACACCCGCAGCTGCAACTGGAAGAACATGTAGGGCAGCAGCCCGAGGCAGAAGACGGCGAAGACCTCGCCCAGGTAACGGGCGTCGGCGATGTTGGTAGAGCCGTAGGCCAGGAACGTCTCGGCGAGCGCCGGCCCGAGGGCCGCCAGCACGAGAGCGGACGGCACGACGATGACCGACGAGAGCCGGACGCCTGCCGAGAAGTCGTCCCGGACGAGGCCGACCTTCCGCTCTGCCGCGTGGGCGCTCATCCGCGGCAGCAGCGCGGTGATCACCGAGATGCCCACGATGGCATAGGGCATCTGGAACAGCTGCCAGGCGTAGGTGTACGGGGTGAAGCCCGCGCCGTAGCTGACGCCGGCCTTGACGGCCGCCACGCCGGCGGTGTTCGCGACGCGGGTCGTTACGAGGAAGGCGACCTGGGTCGTGGCGATATAGCCGAACATCCAGCCGGCCATCCGGCCGATCTCGGTCACCTCGGTGCGGCGGAAGTCGAATCGCGGCCGCCACCGGAAGCCGACCCGCCGTAGCGACGGCACCAGGGCCGCGGTCTGCGCCACGATGCCGAGCGTGGTGCCCAGGCCCAGCAGCGCGACCTGGGAGCCCGTGATGGTCTGCGGGCTAGCGTCGAATCCCGCGACGGCGATGAACATCAGCAGGACGACGATCACGACGACGTTGTTGACGACGGGCGTCCACATCGGCGCGGCGAAGCTGCCCCGGGCGTTCAGGATCGCGCTGGCCAGCGAGCTGATTCCGTAGAAGAAGATCTGCGGGATGAAGAAGTAGGCGAAGATCACCATCAGGTGCAGGTCCTGGCCGCTGATGTCGCCCTTGTACAGGTCGACGAGCAGCGCGGCGGCTGCGGTGGCCACCACGGTCAGGACCAGCAGCGAGACCGTGACCAGGGTAAACATCCGCTGGTCGTAGGCCTCGCCGCGGTCGGTGTCCCGCTTGGCGGCGTTCACGAGCAGCGGCACGATAACGCTGGTCAGGATGCCTCCGATGACCAGGTTGTAGACAGCGTTGGGCAGCGTGTTGGCGTTGTTGTAGGCATTAGCGAGCGCGAATGCACCCAGGGCGTAGGCCTGCACCAGGGTCCGCAGCAGCCCGCTGCCGCGCGAGGCGAGCGTCCCGATGGCCATGACGCCGCTGGAGCGCATGATGCTTGCGCCGGCCTGATTGGCGTCGCCCGGCCTGGCCTCGTCAGACACTGCCGGGCCCGGCCCGGCCCGGCCGACATCGGCCGGATCACGCCAGCCCGCGTCGCCGGCATCACGCCAGCCCGCGTCGGCGGCGATCTGCTCCTGGCTGCCCAGATCCGGCTCAGGCCAGCTCGCAGAGCCTTGGCTGTCCGCCGGGAACAGGTCCGCCGGCTCGTCGTCGGCCGTCGGCGCGCTGTGGGCCCCGTACTCGGGTGCGCCGTACTCGGGTGCGCCGTACTCGGGTGCGCCGGATTCTGGGCCGCCGGATTCTGGGCCGCCGGGCCAGCCTGGCGGCAGCTGCGTGGTGTAGCCGTAGCCATCGGGCGCCTGGCCATCGCCGGGGTAGCCGTACTCGGCCTCGCCTGCGGCGGCGACGTAGCCGCGGGCCGGGTCCGCATAAGGCCTGGCCAGGCCCCTTGGCGCGGCCCGGTCCGGAGAGCTGGGGACGGCGCCGCTCTCAGCGGCGGTCTGCCCAGCCTGGGACCCGGGCGTAGTCATCCGCGTCCTCCGTCAGAACGTGATCGGTGCCGGCCTCACTGGACTCGGCGCGGTCATGACCGACGTTATCGGTTTCTTCCGGCTGCTCGTGCCCGCCTGCGCCGGTTCCGGTCGGCGCGTCCTGGTCGGCGCGTCCTTCCGGGTCGCCGGCCGGCGGGGTGCGGCCGCGGCGGATAGCGCGCATCGCCGAGGTCGCCACGAACACGCCTAGCGCCAGGGCGAGGACAGTCAGCCCGAGCGTTCCGAAGTGGGTGGCCTGCACCGTCATGGTGATGGGTGTCCCCGGCAGCGCCTGACCATCGGGGGCCAGCAGCCGCAGGCTGATGGTCGTCGAGCCGATGACCGCCGCCCGCACCTTCACTTTCTCCGTGATGATGGTGTCGGCGGGCACCTGGATGGTTCCCGGCTTGTCGATAACCGTGAACCCGCTGTCGGCGGCCTGGCTGACAGTGAGCTGGACCCGGACCTTCACGGGATAACGGAGCTTGTTGTCGATGGGCACCGGGACGAGCCCGGTCTGGCCGCCGAGGGTGACCCGGCCGGGCCCGATGACGGACACGCTGCTGCCCTGGTGGTCGATATAGGCCGAGACCCGGCTGAGCATCGAGCGCGCTCGCCGCTGCCCTGCGGCCCCGGTACGCCATGCCGATGACTCGATCCCGGCCACGGCCCGGTACAACTGCGGACTGGGGCTCGTCCGGATGCTGTGCACCAGCTGGACGCCACGGTCGGCCGCCTGGACGCCGCGCAGCAGCGACCGGCTGAGCAGACGCGAGCCGATGGCGTCGGGGTCGTGCCGCTGCACCTGTCCCGACGCGTGGGTGTCCGCGGCGAGGCTGCCCGCGCTGACGGGAGACAGCCACGGCGCGGTGGTCGTGTCGGCCAGCAGGCTGTCGGCGAGGCCCGCCGGCGGATTCCAGCGCCGCGGCGGTGCGACGACTATGGCCCTGGGCACGTGGGGCTCTTCCGCCGCGATCATCGCGGTCTCCGCGAGGAAGCGCTGCTGGGTCGCGAACGCGGCACCCGGCGGGTCCGAGCGTGCGGACACCGAGCCGAGAAGCTGGGTCAGCGTGCTGTCCGCGAGCAGGACCCGCATGTCGCCGCCCTCGCCGTCCGCCGTGGCGGACACCGCGCTCGGCGTGGACGACAGCAGGGGCGAGACCGGCGGCATGGCCAAGGTGCTGAGGACCACGGTCCTGATGCCGTCCAGCGCGGCCAGGTTCTCCAGCATCGCGTAGTTGGCGAGACCGGCGGCAGGCCACGCCGCGGCACTCGTCAGGCCCGCCGCTGACTGATGGCCGGACGCCGGGGTGGTCGGCGTGAAGTTCCGCCCCAGGATTTCCGCCGCCACCAGGCGCCCGTCACCGAAGGCCCGCTGCACGTCGCCGTAGAGATTCTGCCGAGTCAGCGCGGCTATGTCCACGTCCGCGTACGGCGTGACGAACGCCGGCTGGCCGGATATGGCCGACCGCAGCCGGGCCAGCCAGGTGGCGGCCGCCGCGTTGGCCGGGTGCGCGGTGGTCTGCCGGCAGTTGCCGTTCGCGCCCACGGGGTAGGTGTGCGCCGTGTTCTGGGCGGTCATGATCTTCGCGCTCGACAGCAGCGCTGGATCCAGGACCCAGGTCAGGTGCGCCGCTCGGCCGGCGGCTGAGCTTCCCGCACTGAGCAGTCCGGCCAGCCGTCCCCCGCTGCGCAGGCTCACGGCCAGCTTGTTATTCAGCAGCCCCGCGCACGGCCCCTGGTCCGGAGTGTCGATCAGCGGCCAGACCCAGGAGATGTCCTCTCGCGGGCGCACCTCGCCCTTGGCCGGCCAGAACGGCAGGAAGGTGTGACTGGTGCCGAGCGCGGTTCCCGCCGCGCCGGTGGCCTGCGCGGCCAGCGGGTAGACGCCGAAGACCGTCATGTGGACCTCATTGACGGGCAGCACCGCCGTCCACCGGGTGGTCGCGCCTGGGCGGAGGGTCCCCGGGATCGCCGCGAGCGCGGCCCGCTCGGGCGAATCCGCGTTCAGGTCGCTGCCGTCGGCATACTGCTGGAGCTGATCCCGGTTCGAGAATGCCGAGCTGGAGGAGCGGAGCTGGACCTTGAGGTCGCTGAGCGCCGCCGGGGACGTGTTGGTCACCGTCCCCTGGACGGTGACCCTGTGCCCCGGCCTCGCGTATGTCGGGCTGACGGAGGTAATGACCACCGATACCGGCGATCCGGCCGCCTGCCGTGCCTGGCCCCCGCTGGCGTGTCCTGTGCTGGCGCGTCCCGTGCTCGCTGCCGCCGACACCTGCAGGACGCCGGGAAGTACCAGCCCGGCCAGGAGGCCGACGGCCAGCATCAGCCTGGACTGCCGTCTCACCAGGGCTCGCCGGCCAGCGATGGGCGGCCTGCCGCCTGGGTTCGTGGCGCGGTGTCTCGTGGCGCGGTGTCTCGTGGTCCGGTGTGGAGTCCGGCCAGGGGGTGGCCCGGGAGCGTTGCTGCCGCGCGGCGAGGTGGCATGGCCGAAATGCTATTGCCGTCGGGCGGGTGCGTCGGGCAGTCTGGCGCGTAGCCGGTCGCAGCCGCGCGCCGCCGCGAGAATGTCCTGCATCTACCTCTCCGGCCTCCCCGGCTTTCGCCAGCTCGTGGTCAGGACTTACCCTCAATGCCCGTGCCCGATTCAGCGCCGATGAGCAAGCAGCAGCTGCAGGCAGCCGCCGCACTGCTCGCTACTGTATCTCCGCTCGCTGATGAGCTCGGGGGACTGTTTGCCCGCCGGGGACATGAGCTTGCCCTGGTGGGCGGCCCGGTGCGGGACGTGTTCCTCAGCCGGCGGTCTGGCGACCTCGATCTCACGACCGACGCCACGCCGCAGCAGGTGCTGGAGCTGACCCGCGGCTGGGCCGATCAGGTCTGGACCATCGGGATAGATTTCGGCACCGTCGGGATGACCAGGGGCGGCGTCGTCTTCGAGATCACGACCTACCGGAGCGAGCACTACAGCCGCGGCTCGCGCAAGCCGGACGTCGAGTACGGCGCGTCGCTGGAGGACGACCTGTCCCGGCGCGATTTCACCATGAACGCGATGGCCGCGCGGCTGCCCGGCTACGAGCTGGTCGACCCCTTTGGCGGCCTGTCTGACCTCAAAGCGCGAGTACTGCGAACGCCCGCGAGCCCGGAGGCGTCCTTCGATGCCGATCCACTGCGCATCCTGCGCGCGGCCAGGTTCGTCGCCCAACTGGGCTTCACCCCTCGCCCCGAGCTGCGCGTCGCCATGACCGAACTGGCTCCGCGGCTGGCCATCGTTTCAGCCGAAAGGATCTCGGCGGAGCTAGCCAAGCTCATGCTGTCGCCGTTGCCGGGCGGTCCGTCCGCGGGGATCAGGCTGCTGGTCGAGACCGGCGTCGCCGACCAGGTGCTGCCGGAGATCCCGAAGCTGCGCCTGGAGACCGATGAGCACTTCCGGCACAAGGACGTGTACCAGCACTCGCTGACGGTGCTGAACCAGGCCATCGAACTGGAGGAGCGGTACCGCCTGCGAGAGGACCTGGTCCTGCGGCTGGCCGCGCTGCTGCACGATATCGGCAAGCCGAAAACCAGGTCCCGGCTGCCGGGTAACCGGGTGGCATTCCACCACCACGAGGTGGTCGGGGCGAAGCTGGCCCGCAAGCGGCTGGCCGAGCTGCGCTTCCCCAAGGATGTCGTCGCGGACGTCTCCCGGCTCGTCGACCTGCACCTGCGGTTCCACGGGTACGGGACGGGCGAGTGGACCGACTCGGCGGTGCGCCGGTATGTCACCGACGCCGGGCCGCTGCTGCCCCGGTTGCACGCGCTGACCAGGGCCGACTGCACCACTCGGAACCAGGCCAAGGCGCAGCGGCTGGCGCGCGCGTACGACAGCCTGGAGGATCGGATCGCGGAGCTCGCCGAGCGCGAGGAGTTGGCGGCCATCCGGCCCGACCTGGACGGCAACGACATCATGGCCATCCTCGGGGTGCCGCCGGGGCCGGTGGTCGGCCGGGCCTACGCCTACCTGCTGGACCTCCGCCTAGAGCATGGCCCACTCGGCCGGGAGCGCGCGACTCAGGAACTACTGGGCTGGGCCGCGGGTGCTGGGCTGCCCGTGCCTGAGCCGCCCGTGCCTGAGCCGCCCGTGGCCGGGTCTGCGCCATCCGGGTCGGAACCCGCCGAGCCACCCGATCCGGAGGCAACCAGGCCGTCGGCCGCCGACTGACGGCTGAGCAGCCAGTAGGCACCGGCCGCGAGCAGGTAGCCGGCCGTCACGAGCGCCAGCATCGAGTATGACCGGCCGCTGGTCGGCATGAACAGCGCGCTGAGCGCCGCGCCGAGAACGAACGCGGCGTTGTAGAGCATGTCGTTAATGGAGAAGACGCGGCCGCGGAATTCGTCGTCGATCTCCTGCTGGAGGATCGTGGTGGTGCAGATGGCCACGCCCTGTGCGACCACGCCGAGCAGGAACGCGATCGCCAGGAATCCCAACTGCCGGAAGCCGGCGCCCAGCGTGCCGGTCGCGATGCCGCCGGCCGCCAGCAGGATGGTGATCCAGGTCGCCTTCGTCATCCGCTGGGTCGCGACTGGGGTCACCAGCGCGGCGGTCCCGTAGCCGATCGCCGAGGCAACGATGATCACCAGGTAGTGCCCGAGCGCCGTGTTGCCGCCGCCGCTGCGGTAGAAGAAATTGCGGTACAGCAAGACCGACATCAGCAGCAGGATCCCGTACAGGAACCGGTGGCCGGCCGTGGCGGCCAGCGCGGCGGCGGCCCGACGTCGTCGCGCGAGGTGGCGGGCGCCGGCCACCAGGCCCCGCAGCACGTCCGCTAGGTCGGTCCCGAGGGCGCCGGGCGCGGCAGGGGCGGCGTCGGCCGCGGCGGATGGCCCGAGCAGGCTGCGCGGGATGCGCGTGGCCAGCAGCCCGGCGCAGACGTAGCAGACTCCGCCGACCATGAGCGTGATGGCGGAACCGACCTGACCGCCGCCCGTGACCAGGTGCACGCCGATCCCGGCGATGCCGCCGATGAAGGCCACGATCGTTCCCGACGTCGGCGCCACCGAGTTCGCCATGACCAGCTTGTCCGAGCTGACGACGTGCGGCAGCGCGGCCGAGAGCGCGGACAGGAAGAACCTGTTCACGCCGAGCACCAGCAGGGCCCCGACATAGAGCGGAAGCCCCAGCGCTCCAGCGGCCACGAAGGTCGCGGCCAGGGCCACGAAGACAAATCGCAGCAGCGCCGACCAGACGAGGATCTGCCGCCGTGACCAGCGGTCGATGAAGACCCCGGCGAACGGTCCCACCAGCGAGTACGGGAGGTAGAGCACGGCGAAGGCCGCGGCCGCGGCGGCGGGGTTGGGGAAGCTGGTGGCATTGAAGAACACATACGCGCCTAGACCGGCGTTGAAGACCCCGTCACCGGCCTGGGAAACCAGCCGGGTAGCGAACAGCTGGCGGAAGTCATGCTCGGCCAGTACGGCCCGCAGGTCGGTGACGAAGGACGGCCGCGCGCCGCGCATCCCCTTCTGGCGGGAGGCCCTAGGGGCCCGGCCAGTCGGACTACCCGCCTGAAGAGACACGGCAACCAGCCTACGGCCATGCTTTTATATAGGGAGTCTATATAGATGCGCTATAGTTTTGCTGGTGGAAACAGAGCAACCGGACCTCGGGCGTGTGCGCACCGGGCAGGCGGAGATTGAGCAGCCGGGCACCAGGCAGGCAGGAACCGGGCAGGCG
>Ga0066790_10000169_pt1 | contig 21586 bp, 18 predicted proteins | sample OrgsoiDNA2013050_FD_70963 | JGI IMG/M metagenome (GOLD analysis project Ga0066790, IMG submission 70963) | Permafrost soil microbial communities from the Arctic, to analyse light accelerated degradation of dissolved organic matter (DOM) -... | ecosystem: Environmental > Terrestrial > Soil >...
GTCTGGTCGTTGTTGCCGCCGCCGATCTGGAACAGCGAGAACGAGCACGGCTGGCAGGTGTTCCATTGCCCCTCAGCGGCGGCGATCTTCATCGGCTGGTACTTGGTCTCGACCACCCCCAGCTCGCTGCCGACGAACATCGTCAGCAGAATGGTCGGGATCAGCACCGCCAGCGATACCGAAGCCGTGTGGCGGAAGGCCTCGACCGCACGCTCCTTGCGCAGATGCCAGGCCGACACCGAGAGCATCACCAGTGCCCCGGTGATCAGTGACGCCAGCAGCACGTGGACGTAGCTCCAGGTGAACGTCGGGTTGGTGAACAGGGCGCCGATGTCGTTGAGCACGGGCTGCCCACTCGAGTTCAGCACGTAGCCCACCGGGTGCTGCATCCACGAATTGGCAGCCATGATGAACGCGGCCGACAGCATCGCCCCGATCGCCACCAGCCAGATGCAGGCGAGGTGCACGCGCTTGGGAAGCCTGTCCCAGCCGAACAGCCACAGCCCGAGGAAGGTCGACTCGAGGAAGAATGCCGCCAGGCCCTCCATCGCCAGCGGACCTCCGAAGACATCGCCCACGAAGCGCGAGTAGCTCGACCAGTTCATCCCGAACTCGAACTCCTGCACGATCCCGGTGACGACTCCGACGGCAATGTTGATCAGCAGGAGCGTCCCGAAGAAGCGCGTCACGCGGCGGTACTCAGGGTTCCCGTTGCGATGCCACGCCGTCTGCAGGATCGCGACCAGGAACGCCAGCCCGATTGTCACCGGCACGAACAGAAAGTGGTAGATGCTCGTCGTTGCGAACTGCCAACGGGCGAGATCGTTGGTCATCGGTTGGACGCTCCGTCGGAGACCGGCGGGTGTGGCTCTCCGCGTAGTGTCCCGCGACGCGCGGCGGATCGGCAACCGTGTCGGCTGGCTTGTCCGAGTGGTGCCTGCACCCCGGGACGCTCCGGAGGGTGATCGAGGTGTTTACGCGGCGGCGTCGGCCGGCCGGCGCTCTTGGAGCTGGGCCGGCTGCCGCTGGACGAACCCGATTTCCCGGCGCAGCCATCCCGCTACAGTGGTCAATACACAAGCGTACAGTTGTACGCGCTTCGTTCCGGCTCCGGAACCCCACCGGACCGGATCGGGAAAGGACACCGGCCATGAGCTTCACCGCAACCGCTCACTCCCTCGGCGGCACGCTGCGCCACGAGATCGACGTCAACGGACGCCACACGATGATCACCGACGAGCCGGAGACCCTCGGTGGCGCCGACACGGCGCCGACGCCGCATGAGTTGCTCGCCGCCGCGCTCGCGTCGTGCGTGTCGACCATGATCATGCTCTACGCCAGGCGCCGGGAATGGGATATCGGCGAGGTCAGCGTCGACGTCGACTACGACTCGGAATCCGCTCCGAGGACGGTTGAGGTCACGCTTCATCTCCCCGACGGATTGACGGCCGATCAGACCGAGCGCCTCCGTCGCGTGGCCGACACCTGCCCCGTGCGGCGCTCGCTCGAGGCCGGCTTCTGCTTCGACGAGCGGATCGTCATCGATGCCCCGGTCGCGCCGGCGGCGTGGCAACCCGCCTGAATCGGCCCACGATAATGTGCCCGGCGTGGGCACGATCGACGAGCTCCTGGCCAACAACAGAGGGTTTGCGGAGTCGATGCCGAACGGGCATCTCGACGTCCGGCCCAGCCGCCGGCTGGCCATCGTCACCTGCATGGATTCACGGCTGAACGTGTTCGAAGCGCTGGGGCTCCGGGACGGCGAGGCGCACGTGCTGCGCAACGCGGGCGGCGTCATCACCGATGACGTGATCCGCTCGCTGGCGGTCTCGCAGCGACGGCTCGGCACGCGCGAGGTGATCCTGATCCACCACACCGACTGCGGCATGCAGACGCTCAGCGACGACGGTTTCCGCGCCGAGCTCCAGGAGGCCACCGGCGTGGCACCGGCGTTCGCGATCGAGTCGTTCACCGATCTCGACGCGGATGTGCGTCAATCGATCCTGCGCGTGCGCCGATCGGACTTCCTGCTGCACACCGATGTCGTTCGCGGCTTCGTGTACGACACCGACACGCACCGGCTGCGCGAGATCGAGACGCCCGCCTGACGCCCGATCACCCCGGTCGGCGATCAGGCCCGCACGGGCTCCGCCGCTGCCGCCGACGATTGCTCCGGCTGGCCCTCGGTCTGGGCCACGAAGTCGCTCGAGCGAATCAGCGTCAGCGCGGCCACCGCGCCGGCCAGCGCGACGATTGCCGCGACGAGGAAGATCTCGTTGAGGCCCGACACGAAGCTCGCGCGGGCCACCTCGCCCACGGCCGCGCGCGCCTGCGCCGGGACGTGGGCGATCGCCTGCGCGGCCTGGCCGTTGGCGATCGCGGTGGCGAGCGCGTGCGGGCCACCCTGGTGAACGGCGTCGAGTCCGGATGCCACGTGGGTGCGGACCTCACTGGTGAAGATCGAGCCGAGCGCGGCGATGCCGGTCGCGATGCCGACCTGCCGGAACGTGGTGTTGATCCCGGACCCCATCCCGGCCTGGCGAGGCGGGACCACGGCAATCGCGGTCGAGGCGAGCGGAGGGTTGACGAGGCCGATGCCGACTCCACCGACGATGAACCCGGCCAGCAGATGAGTCCACTCAGAGGTCACGGTCAGGCCGCGCATCAGCAGCAGGCTCAACCCGACCAGCGCGAGTCCCGCGCCCATCAGCAACCGCACCGGCACCACCGTGGTCAGGCGGCCGGCGATGAACGAGGTGATCAGGATCGCGCCCGAGAGGGTCAGCAGGCGCAGTCCTGCGCCGAGGGGCGAGAGTCCGAGGATGTTCTGCAGGTAGAGCGTGAGGTACAGGAACATGGCGAAGATCGAGGCAGACAGCGCGAAGGCGACCGCTGATGCGCCGCCGAACGCGGGCCGGCGGAACAGCCCCAGGTCCAGCATGGGCGCCTGGCGACGGCTCTCGATCACCACGAACGCGGCGATCAGGGCCACGCTCGCGATCAGGCAGCTGACGACGAGGGTGCCGCCCCAGCCCTTCTGGCCCGACTCGATCAGGGCGAACACGAGCGCGCCCAGCGCACCGGTGAAGGTGACGAACCCGGGGATGTCGAGGCGGGCGCCCTGGGGGTCGCGCGACTCCTCCACCTTGGTCAGGGTGAGCGCGAGCGCGAGCACGCCGATCGGGACGTTGACGAGGAAGATCCAGCGCCAGCTGAGCGCGTCGGTGAGCGCCCCACCGACGACCGGCCCGACCGACACCGCGGCGCCGGTGACCGCTCCCCAAACGCCGAACGCGACGCCGCGGTCGCGGTCGCGATAGGCATAGCCGAGGAGGGCGAGAGAGGTGGCGAACATCATCGCTCCGCCGATCCCCTGCACCCCACGGGAGACGGTGAGCATCAGCGGCGACTGCGCGGTCCCGCACAGCAGCGATGCCGCGGAGAAGATGACCAGCCCGATCGCGAATATCCGCCGGCGCCCGAGCAGATCGGCGAGCGAGCCGGAGGTGAGCAGCAGCGCAGCGAGCGTGAGCGCATAGGCGTCGATGACCCACTGCAGATCGGTGAAGCTGGACCCCAAGCCGGCCTGGATCTTCGGCAGCGCGACGTTGACGATGGTGACGTCGAGCAGCAGCATGAACGTGCCGAGGCACACGGTGACGAGCGTCCACCACTTACGGTCCATTGCCGATTCCCCTTTGCTCTCGGGTCCAGTCAGCTGAGTGTACACCGGACGATCCCCTACACTGATGATCAGTAAAGATGACGATTTCCGATCCAGCCAGAATTGCGACACCGGCGCCGGCGCGCTGGACCGGGTTCCTGCTGGCGCGGGCTCACCTGCGCGCCCATGCCATGTTCCAGGACGCGCTGTCTCCGCTGGCGCTGACGCCGAAGAGCTTCGGCTCGCTCACGGTGATCGCCGAGCAGGGACCGCTGAGCCAGGCCGCGCTGGGCGAGATGCTGCGGATCGACCGCACGACGGTGGTCGCGGTGGTCGACGAGCTCGAGCGGGCCGGATACGTGGAGCGTGGCCGCGACTCCGCCGACCGCCGCGTGCATTCGCTTCGGGCCACCGGCGCAGGCCGGGAGGCGCTTCGCGCCGCCGAGCGGATCGCCGACAGCATGCAAGCAGAGCTGCTCGAGGACCTCGATCCCGACGAGCGCGAGCAGCTGCACTCGCTGCTCGCCCGCATCGCCGGCTGAGCGCCCGCCGCCCGGCGGACGGTAAGAGCGCTCTCAGCGCACTCTTCGACTCCTCGTCGCTTCGGCTTAGGCCGGCGTGGCGGCGGCACGGTGTAGTGGATCGCATGACACGACATCCGACGCCCGTGTACGCCGGTCCTACCTCAGCCCCGCGGCGCACGCCGCCGACCGGGCGCAGCGCATCCGTCCGCCGCCGCACGCCGCCGGCGTCCGGCGGGCCGCTCGGTGGCCTGCTCAAGGGCCGCTCCGCCCGCCGTCGCCTGGCGCTGCTCGCACGGTAGCGCCCCGCGCGGAAAACCCTGGACCGACACAATCCCGCGCTGGCGCGAGGCCTCACGCGGGATTCCCGACCATTGCGGTTAAGACCTGTTAGGGACCGCCGATCAGAGGGGTGAATCGTCCTTGCGCTCGCCTACTCTGACTGCTGATGCTCCGGGTGCCAGGTTCCAGAGGGCTTGACCTTCGCGCGCTGGCGATCGTGGTCACGGCCGCCGCCGTCGCGGGCGCACTCGGGCTCCTCCCCATCCCCAATCACGACGGGGCCACGCGGGCGGTCGCCCGCGCCGGCGCCCAGGCACACGCGCGGGCAGGACGAGCCGCCGGTGCCCAGGCACACGCGCAGGCAGGACGAGCCGCCGGCGGGCACCTGGGCCATTCCGTGACGCGGGCGCTGAAGCCATCGCAGGTGCAGGTCGCGATCGTGGCCCAGAGCGCCACCGTTCGCCTTCCTCGCTCGTTCCTGGGCATCTCGACGGAGTACTGGGCGCTGCCGCAGTTCGAGCGTCACGTGGCCCTGTTCGACCGGGCTCTCGCGCTCGTGCACGTGCAGGGCGACGGGCCGCTGGTGGTACGCATCGGCGGCGATTCGGCCGACCACACGTTCTGGGACCCGATGGGGCGCAACATGCCGCACTGGGTCTTCAAGCTCACTCCGGCCTGGCTGCGGCCCACCGCGGTGCTGGTGCGACGCCTCGGGGTGCGGGTGATTCTCGACCTGAACCTGGTCACCGGATCACCCATCCGAGCCGCGGAATGGGCCCATGCGGCCGAGAGCAAGCTTCCGCACCGAAGCATCGTCGCGTTCGAGATCGGCAACGAGCCCGACATCTACAGCCGCTGGTTCTGGCTAGCCACCCTTTCACGAACGACGCTGGGGGCCACCCTGCTTCCGACCGGGCTCTCGCCCGGCATCTACTCACAGATCTTCCGCGCGTACGCCGAGTCGGTCGCACAGGTCGCGCCCGGTGTGCCGCTGATCGGACCGGCGGTGGCGAACCCGGCCCTTGACGTGAACTGGATCTCGAACCTGATTGACGGAGCCCACCCCGGGCTGCGGACGGTGAGCGCGCACCAGTATCCGCTGTCGGCCTGCGTCAGCCGGAAGTCCGCGGTCTACCCGACGATCGCGAGAGTGCTCAGCGAGCGATCGTCGGCGGGCATCGCCCGCACGGTCTCGGCCGCAGTCCGGATCGCCCACGGGGCCGGGCTTCTGTTCCGCATGACCGAGCTGAACTCGGTCACCTGCGGCGGCCGTCCCGGCGTCAGCGACGCCTTCGCCACCGCCCTGTGGGCGCCGGACGCTCTGTTCGAACTCCTGCAAGCCGGTGTGGACGGCGTCAACGTCCACGTTCGCGCCGATGCCATCAACGCCGCCTTCGCGCTCGGCCGGACCGGCCTCACGGCGCGGCCGTTGCTGTACGGCATGATCCTGTTCGCGCGCACCCTGGGGCCGGACGCGCAGCTGGTGCACGTGAGAATGGACGCGACGGGCCCGTCCCACCTGAAGGTCTGGGCGGTGAGGGTTCGCGGTGATGTTCTGCACGTGCTGCTGCTCAACAAGGGCGACCAGGCAGTCAGCGCCCGCGTTCGTCTTCCGGCGACCGGCCCCGCCGTGGTCGAGCGCCTGCTAGCGCCGTCGCCGGCGTCGCGCTCGGGGGAAACCCTGGGCGGCCAGCGCCTCGGGCGTGACGGCCGCTGGCGGGGGCGGCCCCAGACCGAGTCGATCATGCCCGGCAGCCAGGGCTACCAGCTCACAATCCCCCGGGCCAGCGCCGCCCTGCTGAGCGTGCCGCTGCGCCCGGGCTCAGCCCTCAGTCCGGCGCCGGACTCTCGACGAGCTCGGTGAACAGGCTCTCAAGCGTCTTCCCGGGGTCCTCGCACAGGCCGGTGTGCACCTCGGAGGCCTGGATGATCGTGCTCGATGGGGCCACGAGCCAGCCGAACCGCTCCGACGGCGGCAGGGCCGCGATCGGCCCGGCGCCGGGGGCGCCGTCGGCCACCCGGACCACCGCCTCCAGATGCGAGCGCACCTCGCTCGCATCCGACCCCGGCGCCAGCGCCTCGAGCCGCTTCTCGTCCAGCGCCACTCGGGCGCCGAGGAAGTCACGCTGGCGGCAGAACACAACCACCCCGGCGTTGAAGCGCTCGCCGCGCTCGACCCGCGGCACGACCCGGACGATCGAGTAGGCGAACGGGCTACGCGTCGAGGCGGGCACGCTCGGCCTCCTCTGCGAACGTCTCGGCACTCGAGCGCCGGGCGAGGTACTCGACGTACGTCTCGGCGTCGTCGCCGGCGAACCAGTCCTTGGGCACGAGCGTCGCGACCGTGCGCAGGAGCGCGCGATCCACCCGTGGCCCCAGCCGCTCGTTCGCCTCCAGGATCGATCCCGCGCGAGGCAGCAACACGTGCTCGGCGATCAGCGGAAACGGCCGCTCGGCGTGCTCGGAGGGAACCAGGCCGCCATGTTGCAGATACAGCGCCGCGCCGTGATCGATCAGCCACAGCCGCCTGTGCCACAGCAGCAGGTTCGGATTGCGCGGCGTCCGGTCGACATTGGTGGTGAGCGCATCGAGCCACACGATGTCCGCCGCCAGGGCCGAATCGGGAGCCCAGGCTCCCGCCGGCGTGTAGGGCAGCGCAGCGGGCAGGAAGTCGACGCCGAGGTTGGGTCCGCGACTGGCGGTGATCAGCTCCTGGATCTCCGGGTCCGGCTCGGCCGCGCCGAGGGCCGGATCGATCTCGACCGTGACCAGCTCCGGTACGAGCAGCCCCAGATGCCGCGCCAGCTCACCGACGATCACCTCGGCGACCAGCGCCCGCGGGCCCTGGCCGGCGCCACGGAACTTGGTGACGTAGAGACCATCGTCGTCGGCCTCGACCAGCCCAGGGAGCGAACCGCCCTCGCGCAGTGGGGTCACGTAGCGGGTGGCTGTGACGGATCGCAGGGAGGTGGTAATCGCCATCGGCGGACCGTATCTCCTGGGGCGGCCGGGGGCCGCCGCCCGCCGCGCCAGGCACCTCGGACGCCCGGCAGCGAGGCGTCTGTCACAGGCCGGTTTGAGCGGTGATCGCCCCGGAGGCGACCGCGTCGGTCAGCGCTCGGTAGTCCCGCTCGTTCTGCTCGATCTCCGCCGAGCCCTTCCAGTCACGCAGCTGGCGGCCGTAGAAATCGCGGGACCTCGCGGCAGAACGTGAACGCGAGACCAGCATCCGTCCGGAGCGGATCGGCACCAGCTCCGGGACCAGCGTGCTCTAGCTATTTCGAGACAGAGGACGCCTATTCGCGATCATGTTGGATCGGATCCGACTCCGGACCGCCCGAAACATCCCTCCAATGCCGCACGCACCTGATCTGTCCGGTCGCGCCCTCGACGGGCGCTACGAGCTTCACGCCGTGATCGGCGAAGGGACGTTCGGCCGCGTCTATCGCGGCCGCGACCGTCGCCTTGATCGACCGGTGGCGATCAAGGTGATCAAGCCATGGTGGGCCGAGGATCCGGTGTGGGTGCGGAGCTTCGAGCGGGAGGCGCAGCTGCTGGCCCGCGTCCACGACCCGGGGATCGTGCAGATCTTCGACGTCGGCCACGCGAACGAAGGGCTCTACTACGTGGCTGAGCTCGTCGACGGCGAGAGCCTCGCCGCCCGTTTGCGCCGCGGCCCGATTCCGCCCTCGGAGGCGCGCGAGATCGCCGAGCAGCTGTGCCGAGCGCTCGCCCCGGCGCACGCGCAGCGCATCGTGCACCGGGACATCAAGCCCGCCAACGTCCTGCTCTCCGCTGACGGCCGGATCAAGGTCGCCGACTTCGGGGTTGCCCGGCTCGCCGAGGGAAGTACCGACGGGGCCGGCGCCACGATCGTGGGCACTCCGCGGTACATGGCGCCCGAGCAGGCTCGCGGCCAGCCCACGAGCCCGGCCACCGACGTCTACGCGATCGGCATCGTGCTCTACGAGATGCTGGCCGGGCGCCCTCCGTTCAGCGAGCGCTCCGCGGTGGAGCTCGCCCTGCGGCATCTTCACGATCCTCCGCCTCCGCTGCCCGCGAGCACGCCGAGCGCACTGGCCGCGATCGTCGAGCGCTCACTGGCCAAGAGTCCCTCCGATCGGTACGCCGGCGCCGGCTCGGTGGCCGAGGCCCTCGCGCGCGCGCAGACGCGCCCGCCGAACTCGGCCCCCGGGCGCGCGAGGAGCGCCGCAGCGGCGTCAGCTTCCGCACGGGCAGGGGCCACGGCAACGCTCGCGCCAACGCTCAGCGCGGCCGGCGAAGCGGTGGCTGCCGATGCGTCCGTGGCAGCCGATGCGTCCGTGGCACCCGATGCGCCGGTGGCCGCGGATTCCCCCGTGGCCGCACCGGGTGTGCACGCGCCGCAGCCCGGCTCGTCCGGGCCCGGCGAGGAGGAGGCCGCGACCAGATGCCTCGCGCGGTCGGCCGAGAAGACCGCCGCGACTCGTGTCGCCCCGCCGATGGCGCCTCGGCGCAACGTGAACCTGTCCGCCCGACGGCGGCGCCGTGCCGCGCTCGCCGGCATTCTAATGGTCGTGTGCGGTGTCGCGGCCGCGGTGATCCTGGTGGCGGCCGGCGGCCGCGTGACGGTGCCCGACCTGCGGGGACTGAGCAGAGCCGCGATCACCGCCAAGCTCCGGCCGCTGAGCCTTCACCCCGTGTTCAGCGACCGCTACAGCCAAGCGCGCCGCGGTCTTGCCGTGGCGCAGTACCCCAGCCCCGGGGCCCGGGTGAGCGACGGCGCGGCGGTGCGGGCCGTGCTCAGCTCCGGGCCGGCGCCGGTGACGGTGCCCCAGGTCGTGGGCCGCCCGTCGGGCGACGCCAGGGCCACGCTGCAGCGACTCGGGTTGCGGACGGGCGTGATCCAGGTGCCGGCGCCCGGCGTCGCCGCCGGGCTGGTGACGCGTCAGTCGCCGAGCGCGGGGACGCTGGTTCCGCCGCGCTCGGATGTCGAGCTCTCGGTCGCGGAGACGCCGCGCTGGAGGACGCTGACCACGTTCGCCGGCGACGCCGGCGGGCGTTCGGTGCCGTTCCGCATCCGTGGCCAGCGCTGGCAGATCGTGTACAGCATGAGCTACGAGGGGACGTGCACCCTGATCTTCATCTGCCAGGGCCCCAGCGCCCAGGTCTCGAACCTCCGCGCCGGTTCGAGCCCGAGCCAATTCGACCTCAGCGAGGGCAGCTCTCAGACCAGGGTCTTCACCACCGGGCCGGGCATCTTTCAGCTCACCGTCGCGCCGGGCTCGGACACCGCGCGCTGGTCGATCACGGTCGAGGACTACTACTGAGTCCGGCCAGGCGACGTTCACACGGCCGGGGGGTGCGCACGAACCCGACTCTCGTGCGTGCACGCTTGTCCCTGATCGATGCCCGCGCCAACCTAAGGATCAACCGAATAAGGAAGAAATATGGTCCTCGCTAGCAGTTACCCGTTCCTCGATGCCGTGGGAACAATCCTGGTCTTCTTTGCCTTCGTGATCTGGTTCTGGATCCTGATCACGATCTTCGCCGACCTCTTCCGTCGCCACGACATCGGCGGAGGGATGAAGGTCCTGTGGTTCATATTCGTGATCCTGCTGCCCTACCTCGGCGTGTTCGTGTACCTGATCGCCGAGCACAAGGGGATGGCCGAACGCAGCGCCAAGGCACAGCAGTCCTCGCAGGCGCAATTCGACGACTACGTCCAGTCGGTAGCCACGAAGAGCGACCCGACCGAGCAGATCGCCAAGGCCAAGGAACTGCTCGATAACGGCACGATCACCCAGGCCGAGTTCGACCACATCAAGCAGAAGGCGCTGAGCGCGGCCTAGAGCCTGTCGTGCCTAACCGGCCAGCTGGTCCAGCGAGCTCCGGGCAGCGGCGTCGAGCTCGACGCCGCTGGCCGCGAGGTTCTCCTCCAGGTGCGCGAGCGACGAGGTGCCGGGGATCAGCAGCACGTTGGCGCTGTGCTCCAGCAGCCAGGCGAGACCGACCTGGGCGGGCGTGGCCCCGAGGCGATCGGCCACCGCGCGCACCTCAGGGTGCTCGGTCACCTTCGGCATCCCGGGGAACGCCGATCCCAGCGGGAAGAAGGGCACGAACGGGATCTCGTGCTCCCGGCAGAGCTCGAGCAGCGGCTCGTCGTCCCGGTGCAGCAGGCTCATGTTGTTCTGGACGCAGGCGATGTCCGTGCGAGCGAGTGCGGTACGGGTCTGCTCGATGGTGACGTTGCTGAGGCCAATGCCTCCGATCAGGCCCTCCTCGCGCAGCTTGACCATCATCTGCAGCTGGTCCTCGAACGGGACCCTGGCCTCGGGCCCACCCTCCTCCTCGCCCATCACCCGCAGGTTCACCACGTCGACGCGCTCGACAGCGAGTGAGCGCAGGTTGTCCTCAACCCCCTGGCGCAGCTCGTCCGGCCGCTGCGCCGGGATCCAGCCGCCCTCGGCGTCTCGCTGCCCGCCTACCTTGCTGACCAGCACCAGATCGTCCGGGTACGGATGCAGCGCTGCGTGGATCAGCTCGTTGGCGACGTCCGGCCCATAGTATTGCGCCGTATCGATGTGGTTGACCCCGAGCTGCACCGCGCGTCGCAGCACGGCCAGCGCCGCATCTCGGTCCCGCGGCGGTCCGAACACCCGCGGTCCGGGAAGCTGCATCGCGCCGAATCCGATCCGGCGCACCGGCCTGCCGGCCAGTACCTGCGTATCTGCAGTCACGCGTCAATCCTACCCACAACTGCACTGCTCAACTTGGTGTACGTGAGCTCGAAGTGGAGCTCCCAGCTCGCGCCGTCAGGCGAGCTGTCGCCATGACCGTGGATCGTGTGCTGATCCGCTGAATGGGGGCTCGGCGGGCAGCTCCTGATCCAGCGATCATCGGCCGGCTCACAGCTCCGCCACCCGAGCCGCGAGCCAGTCGGACGCGACGGCCGCGACCGCCGCGGTGCTCCTCAGGCCGTGAGTTCCCGGGACCACGACAACCGTGCGGCCGGCACCGGCAGGGGGCAGCCCGAACGGATCGTGATCGCCCTGGATCACCAGCGTGGGGACCGGTACCGCCTCGAGCTCGGACAGGCGGCTCCTGGCGGGGTCATCGGCCCCGCCCGGCGGGTGCAGGGGGAAGGCGAGGCACAGCACCGCAGCCGCGCCGACGGCGGTCGCGGTCCGGCAGGCCACCCGTGCCCCCGACGAGCGCCCGCCGGCGATCACGGCCAGGCCGCCGAGCTCCTCGGCGCGCAGGCGCGCGAGGACCGCCGTCCAGGCCGCGTCGAGCTGACGCGCGGGGGCCGGGGAGCGCCGCCCGGCGACCCGGTAGGGCTGCTCCACCAGCGCGACGCTGATGCGCAGCGCCACGGCAGCTCGGGTGACCGCCGCGAGGTCCGGGGAGCCGACGCCGCCCCCCGCGCCGTGGCCGAGCACGAGCGCCGCTGCCGGCTGGTCGGCCCTGTGCAGCTCCACCCGGGCCGGACCGTGAGGTGTCTCCAGCTCGAGCATCGAGTCCGAGCCTAACGTGGACTCGCTCTGAGCCCGCACCGGGAGCACCGCGGCGAGGTTCGAGCTGCAACCGTTCTCGCTGGTGCGGATCGGAGCGGCCGGATGATTCGGTGTCAGGTCTTGGCGCCGAGCTCGCGCTCGACGGCCTCGAGCTCCGCCTTCATCGCCTCGGCGAGCGCCAGGGCGCCGGACAGTGGCCTGACCATGACACAGAACTCGTCGATCAGCCCGCTCTCGTCCGTGTGCAGGAAATCGCATCCCTCAAGCTCACGATCTCCCACCCGAGCCCGGAACACAAGCGCGTGGTCGGCGGCCCCGTCAGCCCCGATCTCCCGCTCGTAGCGGAAGTCCTCGAACACGCGCATGACGGCGAGCACAATCGCCGCCAGGCTGTCACGGCCGTGGTAGGGCCGGAACACGACGGGGCTTCGAAAGACGACGTCCGCGGCCAGCAGCGCGACGATGCGATCGTGATCCCGGGACTCGACTGCGGCGCGGAACGGGTGCATCCGGGACGAACCTTACCCGGATGAGTACTGACCGTGGGAGCCTGGACCTGAGTCCAAGCTCCCACGGCGTCCGGTCTACGTGGTCTCGGGCTCGCCGAAGACGATCAGGCCGTGCAGGATGTACACGCACAGCGCGAAGATCGCCAACGACCACCACGGGTGGGCTCCGCCGATCGACAGCAGCGACTCGAGCGCCCCGAGCGTGGCGGCCACGATCCCGATGAACCGGCCGTAGCCACCGCCGCCAAACAGTGAGAACCCGGCGGTGAGCTGAATGATGCCGATGATGATCGTGATCCAGCCCCACGTATGGAGGCTCGAGAACACGAACTGGGTGCCATCGAAGAAGTGGGCGTTGCCCACCGCGGCGATGCCGTAGATGATGTTCAGTGTCCCCGCGATCAACAGCAGGACGGCGACGAAGACTGCCCTTCCTACGCCCTTCATAGAACTCCTCTCGTCAGTCAACTGAATGCGCGAGTCCGGACTTCGGTGAGCGAGCATCCATTCCTTCTGCTGCGAGGGTTCGGCCAGAAGCGAAGGCCCTCGGCCGCAGTCCTGGCGGCGCATCAGAGGTCCGAGATGCGGCGCGTCTGGGGTATCGACCGTAGTTTCAGCGGATGCCCGCTACGGGAACGGCGGGTTACGCGCTGAGATGGGTTCGAGTAGAAAACGGAGGATCCGATGTCTGACGCGCACCCGGAGCCACGATGATCTCGCCGCCGCGCACCTTCCAGGCGCTGGTCGGCCGCTACGACCGCCGAGCCTTCGAGCCTCACGGAGGCCGCGCGCACGTGCGCCTGAGCATCACCGGAGGCAGCAGCTTCGATGCGCTGCTGGAGCGCGGGAGCGCTCGGCTCGTTGCTGCGGAGGGCGGTGCGGAGGCGTCGCTCACGGCCGACCCCGAGACCTGGGCGGAGATCGCGGATGACCCCCGCGGCGGCATGCGCGCGTATCAGTCCGGGCGTTTGGAGGTGCGCCGCAACCTCCACCTCGGCGTTGGCTTCCTCGCCGCCACGAGCGGGATCCGGGACCCGGGCCGGCTGCGATTCCGGATGATCCTCACCCGCAGCGCGCGCCTGTCCACGCTGGAGGCGGGTACCGGGCCGCCCGTGCTCGCGATCCATGGGCTCGGCGCGACGAAGGGCTCGTTCCTGCCCACCGTCGCCGCGCTCGCCGACCGCTTTCGGGTCATCGCCTTCGACCTCCCTGGCTTCGGCGACTCCGACAAGCCGATCGGCGCCCCCTACAACGCCGGCTTCTTCGCCGACGCCGTCATCAACCTGATGGATGCGCTCGACCTCGACAGCGCCAACCTGATCGGCAACAGCCTGGGTGGGCGGATCGCCCTGGAGGTCGGGCTGCGCGATCCCGCGCGCGTCGATCGCCTGGCGCTGCTGGCGCCCTCGCTGGCCTGGCGCCGGCCCCGCCGTTGGGCTCCGGCGCTGCGCCTCGTGCGACCGGAGCTGGGCTTGGTCCAGCTCGCCCCCCGGGCGGTCGTTGAGGCGATCGTGCACCGGCTGATCCCGAGCGCCGACCACGGCTGGACCGCGGCGGGTGTGGACGAGTTCCTGCGGGCCTACCTCGCCCCCGCCGGCCGGGCCGCGTTCTACGCCGCCGCGCGCCACATCTACCTCGAGGCGCCTCACGGCGACGCGGGCTTCTGGACTCGGCTGCCCGGGCTCGAGCCCGATGCCCTGTTCGTCTGGGGCCGGCAGGACACGCTCGTGCCGATCGCGTTCGAGCGGCATGTCGCCGAAGCCCTCCCCCGGGCCCGTCACGTGGAGCTCGAGTGCGGTCACGTGCCCCAGATCGAACTGCCGCGCCAGGCCCATGAGGCCGTGCGCTCCTTCTTCGATCGCCGGATGGCCGCTGGTGGCCTGGCGCGGGCGCTGAGCAACAAGTAGCCGGCCGGCAGCGGTTGCACGTGCTCGATCTCACAATCGCGCGGCCGCGGATGCGGGAGAGTGGAGCCGTGGCCACCTGGACGACTCACACGAAGGTGTCCGGCCTTCCGGAACAGGTCCTGGCTCTGCTCACCGAGCCCGATGCGATCGCCCGCTGGGCGCCGATCGAGTTCGAGGTCCTGGACTTCGACGGCCGTCGCCTGTTCTCCGGCGACCACGTGCGGGTCCATGGTTCGCTGGCCGGACGCTGCCTCGAGTTCGAGGTCGACGTGGCCGAGGCGGAGGGGGGCCGCCTCGTCCTGAGCGCCACCGGCCTGATCCGGCTCGATGTCGAGTACCTGGCGACCGCGCTCGATGACGGCAGCGAGGTCCGCGCCTCGGTGGCCGTATCGGGGTGGGGCCTGATCGGCCGCGTTCTGGCACAGGCCACCGATGCGCTGCTCGCGGCCGGCGCCCTGAGCGCGGCGGTGGCCAGGATCGCGCGCGAGCTCGAACCCGCGCTGGCCGGCTGAGTCCGGCCGACTCCGCCCGGGCCGGGTAGTGCGAGAGCTGTGGCCACGACCCACGCCCAGATCGACGTCCCGGCGGAGCGGGTGTTCGCGGTTCTGGCCGAACCCCGGCGTGACGGCGGCCGACCCCGGGTGGTCAGGCGCGCCACGGGCGCAGCCGGCGGTCGGCCAGCAGCGTGCGCGCAGCCGACCGGCCGCCCATGCCGTGCACCGCGCCGCCGGGATGCACGGAGGCTCCCGTGACGTATAGCCCGTGCAGCGGCGTCCGGTGCCGGCAGAGCTCGGGCGCGGGACGGAAGATCAGCTGCTGGTCGAGCTCGTAGGAACCTCCCGCGAGGTCGCCGCCGACCAGGCTCGGGTTCTCCTCCTCGGTCTGCCGAGGGTTGCGTATCGCCCGGGCGAGAATCGACTCCGAGAAACCCGGTGCGAAGCGCTCGAGCTGGGACTCGATGCGCGCGGCGATGTCGTCGTCGCCACAGGCGTACCGCGCCGGGACGTGGGCGTAGCAGTACAGCGTGTGCTGACCGGCCGGGGCTCGTGTCCCGTCCTGCAGCGTGTGCTGGCCGACGACCAGGGCCGGGCGCTCCGGCACCTCACCCCGCGCCCCGGCCTCCGCGGCCGCGGCGAGCTCCGGCAGTCCGCCCGCGACGTGAACGACCGCGGCCTCCCGGCCCTCGGGCGCCGTCCACGGCACGGGTGCTCGCAGCGCGTAGTCGATCTTGAAGGCCGCGGTGGCGTAGCGCCAGATGCGCAGCCGGCGCATCAGCCGGCGCGGCAGCGCGTCATCGGGGAGCAGGGCCAGGAGGGGACGGGCGCTGATCGTCGTGACCACGTCTCGGGCGGCGATCTCCTCCCCGCTCCGCAGCACCACGCCGGCGACACGGCCGCCGCGGACCAGCACCCGGTCGACGTGGGCGCCGCAGCGAACCCGGACGCCCTCGCGCGTGGCGATCGCCAGCAGGGCATCGGCGATCCGCCCTTGGCCGCCGGCGGGGAACGGCCAGCCGTGCGAGTGGGCGACGAGCTGCAGCAGGAATCCGAACGCGCCGCTGCCCGCTGTGGAGGGCGGAAGACCGGAGTGCTGAGCCGAGCCCGCCATCCAGGCGGTGGGCCCAGCCGCGCCGTCGAACACGTCCAGGCCGAACGCCTCCACCGAGCCGGCCATGCGACGTGCGAGCAGCAGCGCGTCGCGGCGCAGGGCCGCCGCCAGCACGATCGCAGCGCCGACCGGCGGCAGCGGTCCGAGCACCGCCTCGACCAGTCGCTGCGCGTGCGGCAGGTACTGCTCGATCAGCTGACGCCAGGCGCGGCCCGCGCCCGGCGCCGCGGCGTCCAGCGAGGCGACTGTGGCGTCGAGGCCGTGGTGCAGAGCGATCGCCATGCCGTCCTCGAATGGGTGGGCCATGATCATCTCCGGGTGCACCCAGCGCAGCCCCTCCGCCTCCAGGTTCAGCTCGCCGATCGCGGGCGACGCGACGGTCATCGGGTTGAAACCGGCGCAGTGGTCGTGGACGAAGCCCGGAAGCGTGGCCTCGACACTGGAGCAGGCCCCGCCGGGCCGCGGCGAGTGCTCGAGCACGGTCACGTCGAGACCGGCCCGCGCGAGATGGATCGCGCAGACCAGGCCATTGGAGCCGGCGCCGACGACGATCGCTCGCCGATCGCGGCTCACTGCTGCCGTCCGGGAAGAGACATTGGTCCTCCCCTACCCTCGGCCGTGAACATGAAAGCATCGGTCACGTAAAGGTCGAATGCCGCCGTGATCGATCTGCTAACACCCCCCTCATGACCCAACTCTCGCGATCGAGCGGCGCATCCGGCGAGGGCCCACTCTCGGCCGCCGACGTGGAACTGATCGATGCCTACTGGCGAGCGGCCAACTACCTCTCGGTGGGGCAGATCTACCTGCTGGCCAATCCGCTGCTCCGCGAGCCGCTGCGGGTCGAGCACATCAAGCCGCGGCTGCTCGGCCACTGGGGAACGACGCCGGGGTTGAACTTCCTCTACGCCCATATGAACCGCGTCATCCGGGCCCGCGAGCTGAACGCGATCTTCATCACCGGTCCCGGGCATGGCGGCCCGGGCCTGGTCGCCAACACCTACCTCGAGGGCACCTACAGCGAGGTCTACACCCAGATCGGCCATGATGAGGAGGGGCTCCGCCGGCTGTTCCGGCAATTCTCCTTCCCGGGCGGGATCCCGAGCCACGTCGCTCCCGAGACCCCCGGCTCGATCCACGAAGGAGGCGAGCTCGGCTACGCGCTGGTCCACGCCTACGGAGCCGCGTTCGACAATCCCGACCTGCTCGTCGCCTGCGTGATCGGCGACGGCGAGGCGGAGACCGGAGCGCTGGCGGCGAGCTGGCACTCGAACAAGTTCCTCAATCCGATCAGCGATGGCGCAGTTCTCCCGATCCTGCATCTCAACGGCTACAAGATCGCCAATCCGACCGTGCTCGCCCGGATCCCATCCGAGGAGCTGCGGTCGCTGCTCGAGGGCTACGGCTACGACCCGCGCTTCGTCGAGGGCTCGGACCCCGAGTCCATGCACCAGCTGATGGCCGCCACGCTGGATGGCGTGGTGGAGGAGATCGCCGCGATCCAGCGATCGGCGCGCCAGCGCGGCGATCCCAGCCGTCCGCGCTGGCCGATGATCGTGCTCCGCACACCCAAGGGATGGACGGGGCCCAAGGAGGTCGACGGGCTGCCGGCGGAAGGCTCGTTTCGCTCGCATCAGGTGCCGCTGGCCGAGGTCCGCTCGAATCCCGCGCATCTGGCCCAGCTCGAGGGATGGCTGCGCTCCTACCGGCCCGAGCAGCTGTTCGACGACACCGGCGCGCTGCGCGAGGAGCTCTCGGCGCTCGCGCCGCAGGGCGAGCGCCGGATGGGAGCCAATCCGCACGCCAACGGGGGCCTGCTGCTGCACGGCCTCGAGCTGCCCGACTTCCGGCGCTACGCGGTGGCGGTGGAGCAGCCCGCCACCACGACCAGCGAGGCGACGCGCGTCCTCGGCACCTATCTGCGGGACGTGGTGAGGGCGAACCCGGACCGGTTCCGGATCATGGGCCCTGACGAGACCGCCTCCAATCGCCTGTCCCCCGTGTTCGAGGCCACGAACCGGGCCTGGGTGGCCGATCGCCTCGACACCGATGACCACCTCGCCCCTGACGGGCGGGTGATGGAGGTGCTCTCCGAGCACCTCTGCCAGGGATGGCTCGAGGGGTATCTGCTCACCGGGCGCCACGGGCTGTTCAACTGCTACGAGGCGTTCATCCACATCATCGACGCGATGTTCAATCAGCATGCCAAGTGGCTGAAGGTGACCCGGGAGATCCCGTGGCGACGCGAGATCGCATCGCTGAACTACCTGCTTTCCTCGCACGTGTGGCGCCAGGACCACAACGGCTTCTCGCATCAGGATCCGGGCTTCATCGATCACGTGGTGAACAAGAAGGCCGAGATCGTGCGCGTGTACCTGCCTCCGGATGCGAACTGCCTGCTGTCGGTGGCCGACCACTGCCTGCGCTCGCGCCACTACGTCAACGTGATCGTCGCCGGCAAGCAGCCGGCGCTCGACTACCTGACCATGGAGGAGGCGATTGCGCACTGCACCCGCGGGATCGGGATCTGGGAGTGGGCATCCAGCGATGTCGGCGATGAGCCCGACGTCGTGCTGGCCTGCGCGGGCGACGTGCCCACAGTGGAGACGCTGTCGGCGGTCGCGATGCTCCGCGAACGACTCCCCGATCTGAAGGTCCGTGTCATCAACGTGGTCGACCTGATGCGCCTGGAGCCGGACACCGAGCACCCGCACGGACTCTCGGATCGGGAGTTCGACGCGCTGTTCACGACCGCGCAGCCGGTGATCTTCGCCTACCACGGCTACCCCTTGCTGATTCACCGCCTCACCTACCGGCGCACGAATCATCACAACATCCATGTCCGCGGTTACAAGGAGGAGGGCACCACCACGACCCCGTTCGACATGGTGATGCTCAACGACCTGGATCGCTTCCACCTGGTGATGGACGTGATCGATCGCGTGCCCGGCCTGGGCGAGCGCGCCGCCGGCCTGCGCCAGGAGATGGTCGACGAGCGCCTGCGCCACCGGGCGTACACCCGCGAGGTGGGCGACGATCCCCCGGAGCTGCGCGACTGGACCTGGCCGTGCGCGTCCTCGTCGTAAACGCCGGCTCGAGCTCGCTCAAGCTGCGGCTGCTCGGCGATGACGATCGCGTGCTCGCCGACCGTGAGCTGCCGGCGCCGGCAGCGCGGGTCGATCCCGAGGAGCTGGGGAGCACGCTCGCGGCGAGCTTCCGGGGCGCCGACGTGGTGGCGCACCGGATCGTCCACGGTGGCGAGCGCTTTCGCGATGCCGTGGTGATGGATCCCGAGATCGAGCAGGCGCTGCGCGGGCTCGTCGAGCTGGCCCCGCTGCATCAGCCGAAGTCGCTGGCCGCTCTCGACGATGTCTCGCGAGCACTGCCCGGCGTCCCGGCGGTGGCCTGCTTCGACACCGCGTTCCATGCCACCCTCCCGGACGCCGCCGCGACCTATGCGCTGCCGGCGGCGTGGCGTGAGCGCTGGGGGATCCGCCGCTACGGCTTCCACGGCCTCTCGCATGCTTGGGTGGCCCGTCGCGCGCCGGATCTGCTGGGGCGTGACGAGCGCGAGCTGCACATCGTCAGCGCTCATCTCGGCGCCGGAGCGTCGCTGTGCGCGATCGGCCAGGGCTCCTCCGTGGACACGACGATGGGGTTCACACCGCTCGAGGGGTTGGTGATGGCCACCCGATCGGGGACTGTCGACCCAGGTCTGCTGCTCTGGCTGCTGGAGGCGAGCGGGCTCTCCGAGCACGAGCTGGCCGCCGCCCTGGAGCACGAATCGGGTCTTCTCGGCCTCGGCGGCAGCGCTGACATGCGCGTGATCCTCGAACGCGCAACCGCGGGAGACGCACCCGCCCGGCTGGCGCTCGACGTCTACATCCATCGCCTCCGCGGCGCCGTCGCTGCAATGGCCGCAGCGCTCGGCGGCCTCGACGTGCTGGTGTTCACCGGCGGGGTCGGCGAGCGCTCGCCGCCGATCCGGTCGCTAACCGCAGCCGGGCTCGGATTCCTGGGGGTCGCCATCGATGAGGCTCACAACCGGTCCGCGGCGACGGACGCGGAGGTCTCCGCTGAGGGCGCCGCTGTGCGCACGCTGGTGCTCGGCGCCCGAGAGGACCTGGTCATGGCCGCCCAGGCGCGAGCGCTTCTGACCCCGAACCGCTGAGCGGCCCTCGGGTGGAGGCCGGAGTCGGATCGGGCCTCCACGCGCCGAGCTTCAGGCACGGTTTGCGCGTCCGGCGACCAGGTCTGCGGCCTGCGCCGAGGCCTGGCCGTTCGTGCTCCCGTTGCCGTGTCCGAGGCCGGCGGCCACCTGCGCTCCGAGCTGCGGATCGACGTTGCCCCAGTAGGCGATCACCCGCAGCTGCATCTCCTCGCTGACGTCGTCGCTCGCGTGTCCGACGATGTTGGTGACCAGGTTCTCGCGGTCGGTGTCGCTCATCACCTCGCGATAGAGCGTGCCGGGCTGACCGAAGTCGTCGTCCTCGGCGTGCTTCTCGTAGGCGTAGCGCCCGAGCTCCCCTGCGTCCACCGACCACCCGAGGTCGGAGCCGCGCTCGGTGTTCGCGCACGGACCGCCGTGGCTGTTGGGGGCATACACCGGCTGCGCTCCGGAGTGGTGATAGGTCATCGCCGCATCCTTGTTGTAGGAGTGGACCTCGACCTTGGGACGGTTGATCGGGAGCTGCTCGTAGTTGGGACCAATCCGGTGCAGGTGAGTGTCGTGGTAGGAGAAGATCCTCCCCATCAGCATCTTGTCGGGGCTGAGGCCGACTCCCGGCACCAGGTTCGCCGGCGAGAAGCTCGACTGCTCGACCTCGGCGAAGAAGTTCGACGGGTTGCGATCGAGCACCAGCCGTCCCACCGTGATCGGCGGGTAGTCGCTGTGCCGCCAGACCTTGGTCAGGTCGAACGGATTGAAGCGATAGTCGGCCGCCTCGGCGAAGGGCATGATCTGCATCTCGAGGCGCCATTCGGGGCATTCGCGGCGATCGATCGCCGCCCGCAGGTCGCGGCGATGGAAGTCCGGATCCTCGGCCGTCATCGCCTTCGCCTCGTCGTCGGCGAAGTTCTCGGCGCCTTGCACCGTCTTGAAGTGGTACTTGATCCAGAAGCGCTCGCCGGCCTCGTTGACCCACGAGTACGTGTGGCTGCTGTAGCCGTTCATGTTGCGCCACGTGCGCGGCGTCCCGCGATCCGACATCAGGATCGTCACCTGGTGCGCGCTCTCGGGCGATAGCGTCCAGAAGTCCCACTGCATGTCGTTCGAGCGCATGCCCGTGTCCGGCAACCGCTTCTGCGAGTGGATGAAGTCCTGGAACTTGGTCGGGTCCCGGACGAAGAACACCGGCGTGTTGTTGCCCACGAGGTCGTAGTTGCCCTCGTCGGTATAGAACTTCAGCGCGAAGCCGCGGGGATCACGCACCGTGTCCGCGAAGCCCTGCTCGCCGGCCACGGTCGAGAACCGGGCGAAGATCGGCGTACGCTTGCCGACCTGGGCGAGGAAGCTCGCCCTGGTGAACTGGGTCACGTCCTCGGTCACCTCGAAGAACCCGTGCGCGCCGCTTCCTTTGGCGTGCACCACGCGCTCGGG
>Ga0066790_10000171_pt1 | contig 21546 bp, 22 predicted proteins | sample OrgsoiDNA2013050_FD_70963 | JGI IMG/M metagenome (GOLD analysis project Ga0066790, IMG submission 70963) | Permafrost soil microbial communities from the Arctic, to analyse light accelerated degradation of dissolved organic matter (DOM) -... | ecosystem: Environmental > Terrestrial > Soil >...
TCCGCTCGAACAACGACTCCGCCGCGCGCACCTCGAAGGCCACTTGGCGAGATGATGAATAACGGCTGTCCGGGCGTCGCTCGTTGCGGATCTGTTGCAGCCGATCGGGCTTTATGGTCAGGCCAAACAGCTTTTGCGCGTACTGCTCCAAAGCCGCGGGTAAGTTTCTGGACTCCAGATCATCTTCAGTCAACGGATAGTTCGCGGCAAAAATGCCGTATTGCATCGCTAAATATAGACAGGTCGGGGTCTTGCCGGATCGCGAAACACCGACCAGGACGACATCGGCGCGCTCGTAGTCTCGCAACACAGAGCCATCGTCGTTCGCCAACGCGAAGTTTGTGGCATCGATGCGCATTGCATAGGCGTGCGTATCCGCCATGCGATGTGTCCTACTCGTCAAGTGGTGTGATTGGGCCTTGAGTTCGTTTTCCAAGGGTGCTAGGAACGGATCGAAAAAATCGAGAAAGAACCCGGTACTTCCGCGGACCACGTTGCGCACGTCCTCTTGTACCAAGGTGCTGAAGACGATCGGCCGAACGCCCTCCTGCTTGCCGACCAAATCGATTTTGCGAACCGCTTCGATCGCCTTGTCAACCGTGGAGATAAATGGCACAGTCACTTGCCGAAATTCGATGCCGTCAAACTGCGTCATAAGGCTGTGGCCCATAGTTTCCGCGGTGATGCCCGTTTGGTCTGAAACGAAAAACACAGTTCGTCTTATCACGTCAACCCCATTTGTCGTCGCCGTCTTTGCCGCGGAAGTGTTTCACCTAACCCATCGTCGGACAAGTAATCAGTTATGAATCCCTACATCATTCCGTTCGAAAAATTGAAGAATAAGGACGTCGAACTCGTCGGCGGCAAAAATGCGTCCATCGGCGAAATGCTATCGGGTCTGGCGAATCTCGGCGTCTCGGTGCCGGGCGGGTTCGCGACGACGTCGCATGCCTATCGCGACTTCCTCGCGCAAGGCGGATTGCACGAACGCATCCGCTCGGCTCTCGCATCGCTCGACGTCGACGACGTGGAAAGACTAGCGGCGGTCGGCAAGGAGATTCGCGGCTGGATGCTGGCGACCCCTTTTCCGGCACGGCTCAACGATGAAGTCCTCGAGGCCTATCGCAAGATGGGTCAAGGCAGCGAGTTCGCCGTGGCGGTCCGCTCATCGGCGACTGCCGAAGACCTGCCCGAGGCGTCGTTTGCCGGTCAACAGGAAACCTTTCTCAACGTGCGCGGCGAGGAGCACCTGCTGTCATGCATGCACGCAGTCTACGCGTCGCTGTACAACGATCGCGCGATCGCATATCGCGTGCATAGCAACTTCGATCACAACGCGGTAGCGCTGTCGGTCGGCGTTCAACACATGGTGCGCAGCGACCTGGGCGCGGCCGGCGTGATGTTCACTCTCGACACGGATTCGGGCTTCCGCGACGTCGTATTCATCACCGCGGCCTACGGTCTCGGCGAGACCGTCGTGCAGGGAGCCGTGAACCCCGACGAGTTCTACGTCTACAAACCGGCGTTGCGCGCAGGTTTACGCGCCGTGTTGCGCAAGAATTTGGGCGGCAAGGCGCTCAAGATGGTGTACGCGGACAAAGGCTCTCAAGAGCGCGTGCGCACCGTCGACGTCGCGCCCGAAGATCGCAATCGATTCTCTCTCGACGAAGCCGATATCGTGGATTTGGCGAGGCAAGCATTGATCATCGAAGACCATTACGGCACTCCGATGGACATCGAGTGGGGCAAGGAAGGCGACAGCGGCAAGATTTACATTTTGCAGGCGCGACCCGAAACCGTGCAGAGCCGCGCCGGGCGCACCATCCAACGCTTTACCCTGAAGGCTCGTTCGACGTTGCTCGTCAGCGGCCGCAGTATCGGTCAGCGCATCGGTGCCGGCGCGGCACGAATCATCAAAGATGCCAAGGAGATGTCGCGCGTGCGCGCCGGCGACGTGCTGGTGGCCGACATGACGGACCCGGACTGGGAGCCCGTCATGAAGCGGGCCTCCGCCATCGTCACCAACCGCGGCGGCCGCACCTGCCACGCTGCGATCATCGCACGCGAGCTCGGCATACCGGCGGTGGTGGGCTGCGGCACCGCAACCACGGCAATCAAGGAGAATCAAGCCGTGACGGTCTCGTGCGCCGAGGGAGACGCCGGTCACGTCTATGAGGGCATGTTGGAATTCGATGAGCGCAACGTCGAGTTGGATTCCCTGCCTGCCATACCGGTCAAGATAACGATGAATGTCGGCAATCCCGACCGGGCGTTCGACTTCGCGGGCATTCCGCACCGCGGCGTCGGCCTCGCGCGCTTGGAATTCATCATCAATCGCATGATCGGCGTGCACCCCCGAGCGCTGTTGGAGTTCGATAAGCAAAGCGCCGAGCTGAAAGACGCCATCACCAAACAGATCGCGGGCTACGCCGATCCCGTCAGCTTCTACGTCGACAAGCTGGCCGAAGGCATCTCGCAGATCGCTGCGGCATTTGCGCCGGAGCCGGTCATCGTGCGTCTTTCCGATTTCAAATCGAACGAGTACGCGAATCTGATCGGCGGCAAGCATTACGAACCGCACGAGGAGAATCCGATGCTCGGATTCCGCGGTGCCTCGCGTTACATCGACAAGGTTTTTCGGCCTTGCTTCGAGCTCGAATGCCGCGCATTGAAGCGCGTGCGCGACGAGATGGGGCTGACGAACGTGCAGATCATGGTGCCCTTCGTGCGCACGTTGCAGGAAGCGAAGACGGTGACGGGTCTGCTCGCCGACAACGGCCTCAAACGCGGCGACAACGGCTTGAAGCACATCATGATGTGCGAGCTGCCCACGAATGCCCTGCTCGCCGACCGCTACCTCGAGTACTTCGACGGCTTTTCCATCGGATCGAACGACATGACGCAGTTGACGCTTGGGCTCGACCGCGATTCAGCCGTCATCGCGAAGCTCTTCGACGAACGCGACGATGCGGTCAAAGCCTTGATGGCAATGGCCATCAAGGCCTGCAAGGCACAAGGAAAGTACGTGGGGATTTGCGGGCAAGGACCCTCGGACCATCCGGAACTCGCTCTTTGGTTGGTGGAACAGGGCATCGACAGCTTGTCGTTGAACCCGGACACCGTCGTCGAGACTTGGATGTTCCTCGCGGGCCTGCCCCAATCCTAAAGCTCGCCAGTGCTCGCGCAGCGAGCGACTCACGGGGCGACCTCGTTAATTTCGGCGCGAAGCGCCTAGAACACACGCAGCAATCGCTCGCGATAAAACTGCAGTTCACGAATCGACTCGCGGACGTCATCCAGCGCCAAGTGCGTCGATGATTTTTGAAAGGCTTGCGCGACGTGTGGGGCCCAGCGTTGCGCCAGTTCCTTGAGCGTACTCACGTCGAGATTCCGGTAGTGAAAAAATCCCTCGAGCTTCGGCATGAGCCGAGCCAAAAAGCGCCGATCTTGGCAGATGCTGTTGCCGCACATGGGCGAGCGCCCGGGCTCGGCCCAGACCTCGAGAAATTTCAGGGTTGCGTTCTCCGCAGCGGCGGTATCGACAACACTCGCAAGAACTCGATCGGCCAGGCCGGAGCTGCCGTGTTGCCGGCGGTTCCACTCGTCCATCGACGCCATCGTCGCCTCGCTTTGACGGATCGCCAACACCGGACCTTCGGCGAGCACCGTCAGGTGATTGTCGGTTACGATCGTGGCAATCTCGATGATGAGATCGGATTCGGGCTTGAGCCCGGTCATTTCGAGGTCGATCCAAACAAGATTTTCCGGAGATTTCATCGTGGCTTCGAGCGGCTAAAACCGGCATGGTAGCAGAGCGAACGGCGTGAAAGACACGAACCGCGGCGTCGTGCTCGCCAGCTACGGCCGTGGGGTGCTGGTCGCGGCGGATGACGCTACGTCCAGCGATGCGACGCTGCGCTGTTCGCTGAAAGGACGCAAACAGCGCGTCGTCTGCGGTGATCGCATCACATGGACTTACCAACCCGCCCATGACGGCGCCTCGGTAGAGTCGATCGAGCCGCGCCGCAACCTCATCGAACGTATCGATATGCGCGGCCGTCCCGAACCGGTGGCGGCGAACATCGATCGACTGGCCATCGTCGTGGCGCCGGAGCCCGCCGCAGATTGGTTCGTGGTCGATCGTTATTGGGCGGGCGCACAATTGAAAGACATCGAAGCGCTGCTGGTGGTGAACAAACTGGATTTAGGGCTGGATGCCATCCGCGCCGAGATCGAGACGTACCGCAGCTTGGGACTTCCGAGTATCGAAACGGCTTCGCAGTCGGGTGTGGGGATCAACCGCTTGCGAGCCGCTCTCCAGGGAAGCGTGACTCTGCTCGTCGGTCAATCGGGCGTCGGCAAGTCGTCCATCGTCAATGCACTCGCGCCGGAAGCCGCCGCGCAAACGGCGCAACTGACGCGGGACGCGGAAGGTCGCCACACCACCACCACGGCACGCCGCTACCGGTTGGACCTCAGGACCGCGATCGTCGATGCGCCGGGAGTCCGCGATTTTGCGCCCCCGGCAAGCGTCGTCCACGCCGCGGAACGAGGTTTTGTCGAGGTCCTCGCGCGCAGCGCGGAGTGCCGTTTCAACGATTGTCGCCACATGGAAGAACCGGGATGCGCCGTGCGCTCGGCAGTACTGGCCGGCACCATTGCCCCACGACGCTACGAGAGCTACCGCCGCCTCTTCCGTCTTTATGAGAAGCTGGAACTGAAGCTCTAGGGCGCGATCGCCCTACGATACGGCCGTGCGGCCCGCCAAGGCGTGCGCCAGAGTCCCACCGTCGACGTATTCGAGTTCGCCGCCCACCGGAACGCCGTGCGCGATGCGGGACACCTTGAGGCCGCGGCGCAGCGCCAGCTCGCCGAGGTAGTGCGCGGTGGCCTCGCCCTCCACGGTCGGATTGGTGGCAAGAATCACTTCGCGAACTTCGCCCTCCCCGAGCACTCGTTCGAACTCATCCAGTCCCAGTTCGGCGGGCCCGATACCGTCGAGCGGCGATAGGTGGCCCATGAGCACGAAGTAGCGGCCGCGAAAGCCGCCGGATTGCTCGATGGCAACCACGTCGGCGGGCGACTCGACCACGCAGAGTTGCGCGACATCGCGTTGATTGGACGCACAGGTCGTGCACAGCTCGCTTTCGGTCAGCATGCGGCAACGCTTGCAATGCCCCACATGCTTCAGCGCCTGCGCCAACGCCTCGCTCAAGACCCGGCCGCCGTCGCGGTCGCGCTCCAAGAGATAAAAGGCCATGCGTTGTGCGGATTTCGGACCGACCCCGGGCAAGCATCGCAGGGAGTCGATCAAGCGAGCCAAGGTAGGCGTGTATTTCATCGAACCGCTGCGTCGCTCAGAACGGCAACTTCATACCGGGCGGGAGATTCAGGCCCGACATCAGACCGGCATACTTTTCTTGAGTCCTCGCTGCCAGCTTGTGTACCGCGTCGTTGATGGCCGCCACCACCAAGTCTTCGAGCATGTCCTTGTCCTCGCCGAGCAGCTTCGGCTCGATCGCGATGGTCTTGGCTTCGTGCCGCCCATTGAGCACGATCTTGACCATGCCGGCGCCCGCCTCACCCGTAACTTCCAGATCGGCGAGTTCAGCCTGAGCCTTTTGCATGGTCTCCTGCATCTGCTGCGCCTGGCGCATCAAATTCCCCAATCCACCTTTCATCATGACTGCGCTCTCCTGCAATGCTAATTCGTTGGTTTTACCGACGCCGCGTCGATCTCTGCGCCGAAGCGCTCACGCAAACCCTTGACCGCGGCATCTTCCTCGAACGCCGCCGCCGCCCGTAAAGCCTGGTCTTGATCGGCCATCGCGCGCCGGCGTGCCGGCGTGCTGAGTGCCGATTCGGATGAGTCGAACGCAACACGAATATCCGCTGCAAAGTAACTCGACAGACCTTGCACGAGCTTTTCCTCGATCTGCGGTGTGCGACGATGCGCGGCCGACTGATCGAACTGCAAACGAAGCACGTGGCTTTCGAACGAGGCGGGCACGCAGTTCAGCGCAAATTGCCGCACCATGCCGCTCAAATTGGCAGCGTCCACCACCGTTGCCCAATTGGCGGCATCGATGGTCGTCAGCCTGACCGCGGAACTAGCGGCGATGGGCGGGACGCTTGCCAACGCGGTCGCGGCAGCGAGCGACACTTTCGCGGCCGAGCTCGGCGCGGCGGCGGGCGTCGGCACGGCGCGCGGCGTAGCGGCCGCCGATGGAGTAGCGGAGTTACCCGTCTCCGCAGCCGCCGCCGGCTCGGGGCGAAATGCCAGCATTCGCAGCAAGCTCATTTCGAAACCGATGCGCGGTTCCGGAGCCATGGACAGGTCGCGGCGGCCGCCCAAGGCGATTTGATAGTAGAGTTGCACGTCCTCCGGCGAGATGGCGCGCGCCAATCGGGTCAACGCCTCGGCGTCGAATTCCTCGTCCTGCTGTGCCGCATCGGGCACGATCTGCACGATCGCGACGCGCTGCAGAAATGCAGCCAACTCGGTGAGCGCGCGATCGTAGTCGGGCGCATCCCGATCCAGTTCTTGGACCTGAGCGAGCAACCCGGGTCCATCCTGGCGCGACAGCGCCTCGAGGATTCGAGTCACGTGCCCCCGGTCGATGGTGCCCAGCATGGATCGCGTGTTGGTCTCACTCAAGGCGCCGCCGCCGAAGGCGATCAGTTGGTCCATCAAGCTCAACGCATCGCGCATGCTGCCTTCCGCGGCGCGCGCGAGCAGCGCGGCCGCCGCCGGTTCAAATTCGAGATTTTCGGCGGCGGCGATGAGCTTCAGGCGCTCGCCGATGAGGTTCGCCGACAGCCGTTTGAGACTGAATTGCAGACAGCGCGACAGCACGGTGACCGGCAACTTCTGCGGATCGGTGGTCGCCAACAGGAATTTGACGTGAGGCGGCGGCTCTTCGAGGGTTTTCAGCAGCGCATTGAAGGAGTGGTTGGACAGCATGTGCACTTCGTCGATGAGGTACACCTTGTAGCGGCCGCGAGTGGGCGCGTACTGCACGTTGTCCAACAGTTCGCGCGTGTCATCCACCTTGGTGCGGGAGGCCGCGTCCACCTCGATGAGGTCGACGAAGCGACCTTCGTCGATTTCGCGGCATGCGGCGCACACGCCGCATGGATTGGCGCTGACGCCGGTTTCGCAGTTGAGCGACTTGGCGAGGATGCGCGCCACCGTCGTCTTGCCGACGCCGCGAGTACCGGTGAACAGAAATGCGTGATGCACTTTGCCGCTATCGAGTGCGTTTCGCAACGCGCGCAGCACGTGTTCCTGCCCGACCATTTCGGCGAACCGCTTGGGGCGCCATTTGCGCGCTAATACGATGTAGCTCATTCGATCAGTTTAGCCAGAAGTCCTAGGAGCCTGTCTGAGTATTCTGCGTGAGCCGCGTTGGCTGGGAGAGGGAGCGGATGCAAGGCGCGCGGCGCCGGCCGTGGTGGCTCCACGGGCAAGCCGCGCAACGCCGCAGACGCCCCTCTCCCAGCCAACCCGAAGGGACCGGGCAGATTTCCCCTCATTCGTCGTTGTCGCCTCCTCATTGGGTCTTGACCCAACCGCGTCGGCTCCGCCTCGACTGAGGGGAAATCTGCCTTAGCTTAGGCCACGTAGAATACTCAGACAGGCTCCTAGATCCGGTGTCCATTAGGAGGCGGCCCGCGCCAGCTTAGACTTCGGCGCCCGACTTAAAGCCCCTACCGCTGCTCCCTTCCGGGCCTGACGGGGTTCGTGGCCAGTCGTCGCGAAGCTGCAAACGCGAGCCGCCATAGACCGATTATGGCGGAGAGGGAGGGATTCGAACCCTCGAACACCTTTTGGGATGTTACTCACTTTCCAGGCGAGCGCCTTCGACCACTCGGCCACCTCTCCACTCAACCCAAGACCGCTTCTCCAGCGGGTCCGCAAGGCTACCTGAGGCGGCTCTCGCTATCAAATCGGTAGCCGCCGAGCCCCCGGGGCGCTGGCCGCGAGCGCGCCGCGCCGTCGCTTACCCCGGAGCGCCGGCCTTATTGGCCGCAGCCGGCTTGTAACGCGGCGGCACATCCAGGCACGCATCCTTGGCTCCCGGCGGCGGCGGCGCCAATTCCACCGTGGGAATGGCCAGCGACCCCTGGGTATTGGGCGAATCCAAACCCTCCGGCACCTTGAGCGGGGCTAACTGCCGCGCCTGTTGATACTCCTGTTTGACATGGCAATCCGGACTTAGGCGTTCGGAGATGCCGTGGCAGCCGCAGAGCAGCGTGGCCGCAACGACGAAAACGACGATTCGCTCTAAATTCAATGGATCTCTCCGCGGTAAACACCGGTCTTCACGCCGGCGAGGCGAGGCTGTCAAGCCGCTTGGTCCTCGAGTGCGACGCCGGCTGCGCGCATCGCTCGCAGAACCGTTTCTTGGTGCATGGGCGCCAATTCGACCAATGGTAAGCGGATTCCGTTCCCGATGAGGCCCATTCTCGCCACCGCCCACTTCACGGGGATGGGATTGGCCTCGACGAACAAATCCTTGTGCAGCAGTTGCAAATCGGCGTCGATGGACCGCGCCGTCTTAAAGTCGCCGGCCAAGGCCGCCACGCAAGCGTGGTGCATTCGCCGCGGCGCCACGTTCGCGGTGACCGATATGACCCCCGTGCCGCCCGCGCCGATGAAGTCGATGGCGGTCGCATCATCGCCGGACAGCAACGCAAATCGCTCAGGAACCAGCGACAGCAATTCGCGCGCGCGGCTCAGCTGCGGGGTGGCTTCTTTGAGGGCGACGATCTGCGGATGGTGCGCCAAGCGAGCGACGGTGCCCGGTAGTAAATCCACCCCCGTGCGGCTCGGCACGTTGTACAGCACCACCGGGGCGGCCGACGCATCCGCAGCCGCCACGAAATGGCGATACAGCCCCTCCTGAGGGGGTTTATTGTAATACGGGGTCACGAGCATGACGGCGTCAACGCCGAGACGCGACAAGGTCCGCGTTCGCGCAACGGTGGCAGCCGTGGAATGGGTTCCGGTCCCCACCATCACCCTCAGCTTGCCCTGACAACGCGCCACCGCGCGACGCGTCAATTCCTCGATTTCATCGACGGACAGCACCGGCGATTCCCCGGTCGTGCCCGCAACGACGATGCCGTCCGAGCCCTCGCCGATGTGAAAATCCAGCAAGCGGTCCCACGCCGGCCAATCCAATGCGCCATCCGCCGTCATCGGCGTGACAATAGCAACCAGGCTTCCGGAAAACATGACGGACGCTCCGCAGGAAATAGCGCTACCTTAAGTGGCAGACATACACCCTGGCAAGCGCCCATCCGGTAGAATTTGAACCGATGAAACAACATATCGTGATTTGCGCGGTCGGTGGCGACCGCGTCGGCTTGGTGCATGAACTTTCCAAAGCGGTCGCTGATTGTGGCGGCAGTATCAGCGACAGCCGCATGACATCATTGGGCAGCGAGTTTGCAATGCTGCTGCTGGTGAACGGCAACTGGCACACGCTTGCCAAGCTCGAAGGCGAATTCAAAAAACTGGCCGACGCGACGGGCATGAATATTCAGCTGCGGCGCACCGAAGAGCGCGCAGCGCGCAATGACATGCTGCCGTACTCCATCGATGTCGTCTGCCTCGACCAGACCGGCATCGTCGCGGGCCTGTCGGGGTTTTTCTCGCAGCGCGGGGTCGATATCGCCGAAATCTCGACGCGTGCGTATGCCGCCGCCCACACCGGCGCCCCCATGTTTTCCGTGCAGATGATCGTCAACGTGCCGAGTCGCTTGCACATCGGCGTGTTGCGCGAGGAATTCATGGATTTCTGCGATCACCTGAATCTGGATGCTATTTTCGAACCTGTAAAAAGTTGAGTCGCACAATGAGCAAGATAGAGCTGGGAAAAAAGGCGCCGGCGTTCACTCTCAACGGTACGAGCGGCGAATGGTCGCTGAGCGGGGCCGTAGGAAACCCGGTGGTGCTCTATTTCTACCCGCGGGACAACACGCCGGGCTGCACGCAGGAAGGCGAAAGCTTTGCCAGCCACTACGCCCAGTTCAAGAAGGCCAAGACGCTGATCTTCGGAATCTCTGCGGACAGCGGCGAATCGCACGAGAAATTCAAGAAAAAAATGGGGTTCCCATTCGACCTGCTCAGCGACCCCGACAGCCGAGTCTGCAAACTTTATGACGTCATCCAGGAGAAAAGCATGTACGGCAAGAAGTACATGGGAATCGAACGCAGCACTTTTCTCATCGACGCGAAGGGCGTGCTGCGCCAGGAGTGGCACAAGGTGAAGGTCAATGGTCACGCGGAGGCGGTCTTGGCAGCGGTGCAGACGCTGTGACCGACTCCGTGCGGCCGCAAGGAGCCGCGGTGATTCGAGGGCGCCAAGGCAAGCAAGAACGGCGCATCTTCGTGCTCGACACGAATGTCTTGATGCATGACCCGACGGCCATATTTCGCTTCGAAGAGCACGATGTCTACATTCCGATGACGGTTCTCGAGGAGTTGGACGCCGGCAAGAAAGGTCTGTCCGAATCCGCGCGCAACGTGCGGCAGGTGAGCCGCTTCCTCGATGAACTGATGCGCGATGCGACGAAGAAGGATATCGATCGCGGCCTATCGTTGCCCGCTGCAGTGCCCATCAACCACGGCAAGCGCCCGCCCGTCGGCCGCCTCTACTTCCAGACGCAGTTGCTCGAGTCGGTTCTACCGGACAGCCTGCCGGGGCACGGCGCCGACAATGCCATTTTGGCGAATACCTTGGCACTGCAGCAGAACTTTCCTACCGCTCGGGTCACCTTGGTTTCGAAGGACATCAATCTGCGGATCAAGGCCGCGATCGTGGGGGTACAGGCCGAGGATTATTCCAGCGACAAGACCATTGAAGATGCTGACCTCTTGGTCAGCGGCGCACAACGGCTGCCGACGAATTTTTGGGATAAGCACGGCAAGGGCATGGAGTCCTGGCAACAACAGAGCCGCACCTTCTACCGCGTCCGTGGTCCGTTGGTGCGCGAATGGCGCGCCAATCAGTTCGTCTACGACTCCGGCGAGAATGGCGTGGAGGCCATTGTGCGTAAGATCGAGGGCGAGTCGGCCATTCTGGAACTGACGTTGGACTATCGGACGGAGCGCAACAACGTTTGGGGAGTAACCGCCCGCAACCGCGAACAGAACCTCGCTCTGAACCTGCTGATGGATCCCGAAATCGATTTGGTCACCGTGCTGGGGCCGGCCGGCACCGGCAAGACCCTGTTGACGCTGGCGGCAGGTCTTGCGCAGACGCTCGATCACAATCGGTTCAGCGAGATCATCATGACGCGCGTGACCATTCCCTTGGGGGAGGACATTGGATTCCTTCCGGGAACCGAAGAGGAAAAGATGGAGCCATGGATGGGCGCGCTGATGGACAACTTGGAGGTGTTGACGCAAAGCCAGGCGGGTGGCACTTGGGGACGCGGCGCCACGAATGACCTGCTCCGCCATCGAATCAAGATCAGATCCTTGAATTTCATGCGTGGTCGCACCTTCTTGAATCGCTTCGTCATCGTCGATGAGGCGCAGAACTTGACCCCGAAACAGATGAAAGCCTTGGTGACCCGGGCCGGCCCCGGAACGAAAATGATTTGCCTTGGCAACATTGCGCAGATCGATACGCCCTACCTGACGGAAACCACCACCGGATTGACCTATGTGGTCAACCGATTCCATGGCTGGGCATATTCCGGTCATATCACGCTGGTACGGGGTGAACGCTCGCGTCTGGCAGACTATGCCTCTGAAGCGCTTTGACTTTTCGGCCGTTCGGCCACCTACCAGCGCGTTTGAGAGAACTTTGCGGGACGAAGCGCACTCCAACTGCTTCTATGGAGATTAAATGAAGCTCTGGCAGACTTTATCCGCGTTCACCATCGCCTTATGCGTGAGTGCGAGCGCCAGCGTGGGCTGGGCGGCGGGTTCGAGCGTGCCCGACCAGGATTTGCCGGAACTTGGCAGTCCGGCGAATGCGGCTGTATCTCTCGAAGATGAGTATCAGGCCGGCCTGGGATGGTTCCGGCAGATGGGCCAAAGCGGGACCGTGTTGGAAGATCCCGAGGTCAGCGACTACATCCAACAAATCGGTCACAGCCTCTCGAGCCGCGCCGAGGAAGGTCAGCATCAATTCTACTACTTCGTGGTGCGCGATCCGATCATCAATGCCTTTGCAATGCCCGGCGGCTTCATCGCCATCAACAGTGGCCTGATACTAGCGACGCGCAACGAAAATCAATTGGCCGGCGTCATGGCGCATGAGACCGCACACGTCACCCAGCGGCATCTCGTGCGCGGACTCATCGATCAGAGCCACGCCGGACTGGTTGCAACCGCAGCGATGCTGGCGGCCATTCTCTTGGGAGCCACCGCCGGCCACGGTTCGCCCGACGCCATGGAAGGAGCCATCCTGGCAACCCAGGGCGCGGCGATTCAACACCAAATCAACTACACGCGCGCCAACGAATTCGAAGCGGACAGAATCGGCATCGGCACCATGGCGGCCGCCGGCTACGATCCGTTGGGCATGGCGAGCTTTTTCCAGGAATTGGATCGAAACTCACCGGATCCGAGTCGCATTCAGGCGGTCGAGTTTCTCATCGATCACCCATTGTCGGCGGAGCGCGTGGCCGAAGCGCGCAATCGCGCGGAACAGATCGGACGTGTGCGCCACGAGGATTCCCTGGGATATCAGTTGACGCGCGAGCGCTTGAGGTCTCTCGTCGGCGACCCTAGAATGGTTCGCGATTACTACGCGAGCCTGGTCAAGAACGGCGCGGGACTCACCATGGAGGAGCACTACGGCAAGGACGTTGCAGACATCAGAATGCGAAATCCCAGCGCCGCGATTCCCGACTTACAGGTGTTGGTGCGCGAGTACCCGCGGGTGACGCAATTATACGGCGCCCTCGGGCAGGCCTATATGCTGAACAACCAGATCAAGGAATCGCGGGAAGTCCTGGACCAAGCGTTGCACCTGTTTCCCCGCAACGTGCCGATCACGATTCGCCTGTCGGAAACCCTGATGCGCAGCGGCGATAACAAGCGCGCTCAACTGTTGTTGGACGATTTGTTCAACTTCGTCGAGCCGACACCCGATCAAACGAAGCTCATCGCCAAAGCGGCGAAAGAGGCCGGCGATTTGCCCGATTCGTACTACTACATGTCGTTCTACTACGTCATGTACGGCGATTTGAAGATGTCAGCAGCCCAACTACAACTCGCCTTGGAACTACCGGGCCTGGACCCGATACAACGCGCTCGCTTCAGCGCTCGCCTCGACGAAATCAAAGCTGCGATGCCCAAAGATAGAAAAAACACCGTGGCTGACGACAATGGCAGCGGCAACAGTCGCCATTGAGCACACGGCCGTACGCACCGACGGTGTATCGTCATCAAACGACCGCTGAACCGATCGATAGGGAGATACTCGATATGCTGCATAGGTCCGCGCGCGTCGCGCTTGCCACCCTGTTTGCGACGGCTCTAAGTGCCTGCGTTACGTTGCCGCCCAACAGTCCGCGCTCGCCGCAGGATCCATGGGAATCATGGAATCGTGGGGTTTATAAGTTCAATGATGTAGTCGATCGAGCCATAGCCAAGCCAGTGGCGACGGCTTATGTGAAGGTCGTTCCCCACCCCATTCGCATCGGCGTCAGCAATTTCTTCGCCAATCTCGAGACGCCCACGGTCATGGTCAACGATGCGCTGCAAGGAAAATTCCTCGCCGCCGCCAATGACTTGGGACGCTTTCTCATGAACACCACGGTGGGCTTGGGAGGTATTCTCGATCCGGCTACTTCGGCCGGACTTGACCACAATAACGAGGATTTCGGTCAGACCCTGGGTAAATGGGGCGTACATCCTGGACCGTTCGTCGAATTACCCGTGTTGGGGCCGTCGGATCTACGCGATGCGCCAGCCCGTTTTGTGGACACCTACACGAACCCGCGCGAGTACATCAAGAACGTTTGGATCAAATACGGCTTGTACCTCCCGGATTTGACCGATCGGCGCGCGTCGCTGTTGCCGCTCGATGACACGTTGAAGAACGTCTATGACCCCTATGCGTTCGTCCGTGATGCCTACCTACAGCGCCGGGCGTACCTCGTATCGGACGGCAAGGTTACCGAGGAGCCCTTGGTGGATCCGGACGCCGACGTGCCGACCGACACCGCACCGAGCGACCTGAAGACAGCGCCGCCGGGACAACCCCAGACGGCGCCCGGCAACCCGCCGCCGAAGTAGCGCCCGGAGCGCAAGCGCCGCGCTTAGCGCCAGGCGCGGCCGTGAACGTAGCCGTAGTGTCCGAAGGCGGGGCGATATCCAAAGCGGTAACCATACGGTCCGCCGTATCCGTAGCGGCCATACCCCGGATAGTAATACCGCGGGCCGGCGTAGTAATACGGCCATGCGGCGACGCCCGGCGGAGCCGCGACGACGACGCCAGGCAGGGGAACGTCGACACTGATGGCCACACCGGCCTCGGCCGGTACGCTCATGGACGCAGCCGCAATGCCGAGACCGACCGTCAGAGTAAGAGGGACGAATTTACGAATGCAATACTCCCCGAAAAGTTGAACCACCTTAAGGCAAACGCAGCGCCCCAACGGCGGTTGACGGCTCCTAGCTCGCGATCAGTAGCTCATCGACCTCGCTCAGGCGTGCCAGCTGATGCAACTGCGCCGGCATGTTCTGATAGCGCAGTGAACGGCGCGCCTCTTTCGCCACGCTCAGCCACTCGATCAGCAGCGCAAGCCCTGAGCTGTCACTGCCGGTGACGCCGCTCAAATCGATGACCGCGGCGTGGCCTGCACCGATCGCGGCGGTACCCAGCGGCAATAGCCTCGTGACCGTGGCGAAGTCCAATGAACCCAATACCCGCGACCGCTCACCCTCGAGCGTTTCGAATGTCGCAGAGCCGTTGCCCGACGTCCTCAATTGCCGGTACCGTTCATCACCCCGTTGCCGCGAACCTTGCCGTCCGTCTCGAGTCGCTTGATGACTTCATCGAGGCCCTTCTGTTGGATCTCAGAGGCAAAATCCGTGCGGAAGCTCTTCACGTACGAGATGCCCTCGATGACGACGTCCCAGGCCTTCCAGCCGTCGGCGGTCTTGTGCAGGCTGAAATTGACCGGCACTTTTTCGCCCGTATCCTTCTTCACCTCGGTGCGCACCGTCGATTGAGTGTCGCCGGGATCACCCTTGTACGGGAGAATCACGAATTTGTCCGCCGTGAAATTGAGCAGCGCCGAGCCGTAATTGCGCAGCAGTGAATGATAGAAGGCGTCGACGAAGCGCTTCCGCTGCTCGGGTGTCGCCGTGCGCCAGGTTTGTCCCAGCACCAGGCGCGCCGAATATTCGCTGTCAAAGTTCGGCAGCAACACATTCGCCACCAACGAATCGAGCTTTGCCGGGTCCTTGCTGTACATCGCGCGATTGGCGTCCAACTCCGTCAACATGCGCTTCGCGGAGTCCTCCACCAGCTGTTCCGGTCCCAGCGTGTTGGCCACCGGCGCGGGCGCAGACTGCGCCTGCGCAACGACAGCCGCAGCGAGCGCCGCCAATGAGAGGCAACCGGCGACGGTCCAGCGGGCGATGGTGGATCTGTTCACTGCAATCGATTTCATTTCGTTTTCTCCGTAGCGGCAGGCGCGGTGGCGGCAGGCGCATCGGTTTTGGAAGACGCCGAACCCGATTGTCCCGATCCCTTCGCGAAGTTCGCCAAGAACTGACCGATGAGATTTTCGAGAACGAACGCGGACTGCGTAAAATCGATTTGATCGCCGTTCTTGAGATAAGTTTCCGCGCCGCCGGCGGTGAGGCCGATGAACTTGCCGCCCAGCAGGCCCTGGGTATAGATGCTGGCATCGCTATCGGTGGGGATCAGATTGTATTTATCGTTCAGCCGCATCGTCACCACGGCCTTGTATTCCCGGGTGTCAAAATCGATCTTCACGACGCGGCCGATTTCGACGCCCGCCATGGACACGGGCGAGCCCACGCGCAAGTCCCCGATATTGTCGAATTTTGCAGTGACGTCGTAGTGCGGCGGAGTGCCGAACGAGAGACCTCGGCTGGTGGTCTGCGTAGTCAAAAAAAACAACGCGGCAAATCCGAGGGCGACGAAGGTTCCGGTGCCGAGATTCAGGGTACTGGTCTTGGGCATAACAACGACCTCTTACAGAAATGCTGACGTCAGCAAATAATCCAAGAATAGGACCACGACCGCCGACGTGACCACGGTGCGCGTGGTCGCCCGGCCGACGCCCGCCGCCGTCGGCGTCGCGTAGTAGCCCTCGTAGACGGCAATCAGGCTGCACGCGACACCGAAAATCAGGCTCTTCACGATGCCTTCGCGGATATCGCGAAGGTCCACGCCGGCGCGCATCTGGGACCAGAAACTGCCGGAATCGACCCCCATGATCTGCACTCCGACGAGCTGCGCTCCATACAAGCCGATCACACTGAAGATGGCGGCGAGCAACGGCATCGCAATCACGCCGCCCAAAAAGCGCGGCGCCACCACCCGCTTGATCGGATCCACCGCCATCATCTCCATGGCGGACAATTGATCGGTGGCGCGCATCAAGCCCAACTCGGAGGCCAGTGCAGTTCCGGCGCGCCCGGCGAACAACAGGGCCGTGATCACCGGACCCAACTCTTTGACCAGTCCGATGGCCGCCGCTACGCCCAACGATCCTTCGGACCCGAATCGTTCGAGCAGGGTAAATCCCTGAAGGCCCAGCACCATGCCGACGAACAGTCCCGCCAACATGATTATCACCAGCGACAGCGCACCGGAATTGAAGATCTGTTGCACGATGAGGTCGAATCGCAGCAGCGCGCCCGGCGTGACCATGAGCATGCGCAGCAGGAAGCGCACGACCGATCCTAAGCCTATCAACGCGTCGATCAGACTCTGCCAAAGCTCTTTGATGACTTTCAATGACCCTCGCCACGCGCCAAGAGTTCACCGAAATACTCGGGAGCCGGGTAGTGGAACGGAACCGGTCCGTCGGCCAATCCACCCACGAACTGCCGCACCTCCTCCGATGGATTGGCATTCAGGTCTTGCGGCGTGCCGCTCGCAACGACCTTGCCGCCGGACAACAGAAAGACCTGGTCGGCGACCGTGGAAATTTCTCGCACGTCATGCGAGACCACGATGCTGGTCAGCCCCAGCGTGTCGTTCAAGCGCCGAATGAGGCGCAGAATGACGCCCAGGGAGATCGGGTCGAGCCCCACGAACGGTTCGTCGTAGATCAGAATTTCCGGGTCCATCACGATGGCCCGCGCCAATGCGACACGCCGGCTCATCCCGCCGGAAAGCTCCGAGGGCATGAGATCGGCTGCGCCGCGCAGTCCCACCGCCTGCAGCTTAGTGAGAACCAATTGCCGAATGAGGCGCTCGGGCAGGTCCGTATGCTCGCGCAACGGAAACGCAACGTTCTCGAACACGCTCAGATCGGTGAGCAATGCGCCGTTCTGAAACAGCATGCCCATGCGGCGGCGAAGCACGTACAAAGCGTCACGCTTCAAGATCCGCATATTTTCACCGGCCACGTCGATCGAACCGGTGTCGGCCCGAACCTGGCCGGTGATGAGGCGCAGCAACGTGGTCTTGCCGGTGCCGCTGGGGCCCATGACGGCGGTGACTCGGCCGCGCGGAATATCCATGTCGAGGCCGTCAAAGATCGGGCGGCCGCCGACCGTATAGCCGAGGCTGCGGATCTCGACGATAGGGGCTTCTTGGTTCAATGATGTGCCGGAAAAGGAACTCCGTACCGTTCACGGTACGGAGTTCGCTACTAGCGCGGGATATTACGCTGCAGACTTTTCCATCGAGGTCTTGTACGTCCCGCCGGCAGCCAGGGCGTTCAACTTCGCACGCACCGACAGCGCATGCTGGCCGGCCGCGAACTGTGCAGCCTTTCCGCCCCAGGCGCTGAGCGCGTCCTCCTGAAGTGCGCGTCCATAACTGAACGTCAGCGGCCACGGCAGGGGGCCGGCCGCGTTCATCAAGCTCAAGTGCAGCGTCGCCTCGGTCGGACCCTGACCTCCGGATAGGAACGCGATGCCGCCGACGGCTGACGGCGCCTGGCGCTTCAAGGTGCGCAGGGTAGCCTCGGCCACCTGTTCGGGCGACGCCTTCTGGGCGCACTTTTTACCGGCAATGACCATGTTCGGTTTGAGTACCATGCCCTCGAGATACACCCGCGCAGCGAATAAATGCGAGAACACGCAGTCAAGCGCCGCATTCGTGACTTCTTCGCAGCGCGCCAGGGTATGGCCGCCATCCATCAGCACTTCGGGTTCCACGATGGGCACGATGCTCGCCTCCTGGCAAAGGATCGCATAGCGCGCCAGCGCTGCCGCGTTGGCTTCGATCGCGTACGCGCTCGGAATGCCGGCGCCGATATCGATAACGGCACGCCATTTCGCGAACCGCGCGCCCAATTTATAGTAGTCGGCAAGCCGCTCGCGCAGGCCATCGAGTCCTTCCGTGATCGTCTCTCCCGGGAACCCGGCCAACGGCTTGGCGCCGGTGTCCACCTTGATGCCCGGTATCATTTTGTGTTGCGCCAAATACGTCGGGAACGGGACGCCATCCTTGGTCTTCTGACGCAGAGTTTCGTCATAGCAGATGACGCCGCTGATGTAGTCCGTAGCACTCGGTGCCGTGAACAACATTTCGCGATAGAGGCGCCGATTTTCCTCGGTGGACTCCAATTTGATGGAATTGAAGCGCTTGCCGATGGTGCTGGTACTTTCGTCCGCGGCCAAGATGCCTCGATGGTTTGCGACCATCGCGTGGGCTGTCGCAGCTAGCTCGTTTGTGTCCATGACTTGACTCTCCCCTGGGTGACGCCGATACAGACTCATCATAATAACAAAATCAGGTGTGCTCCACCCTGTTCCCGGCCGGATCAGCGGCGTCGCAAGGTGCGTTCCGGCCTGCCGCTGGAACTCCGCTTCAAATAGGACTAAAGTAGTCCCACATAAAGTTCGCGTCGAGGGAAATGATTTCCGATGTTGAGAATGGGCAAACTTACCGACTACGCGACCGTGGTGCTTGCCAGTTTAGCGCAAGAACCCGATCGCCACCGCGCTGCTGCGGAACTTGCGGACCGCACGCGATTGAGTCGACCGACGGTGCGCAAGGTCCTCAAAGGACTGCAGCGCGCCGGCATGGTGATTTCGTTGCGCGGTGCGCAAGGCGGTTACCGGCTCGCGCGACGTCCAGAGAATATCACCGCCACGCAGATTCTCGACGTATTCGAGGGCCCGATCGCGATCACCGAATGCAGCGGCGCCTCCAGTCGTTGCGGCATCGAGCGTCAATGTCGCGTCGGTCGCGGCTGGCAGCGAGTCAACGCCGCCATCCGCCGGGCACTCGATGATGTGACCCTACATCAGCTCGCGGGCCTCGATTCTGCCGAACTTCGCCTCGCGCCAGTCTCGTCCGAAACCCGCGTCGGCTCTCCTCACACGTAACGTACCGCTCATTGGAAATATTCGTGTCCAGCAAAACTCAACTTGTCGAAGACCTGATCAATCAAAAGTATCGGCACGGGTTCGTCACCGATATCGAATCCGATAGTCTACCGCCCGGCCTCGACGAGGACGTCGTGACCGCCATCTCGCGCAAAAAAAACGAACCGCAGTTCTTGCTCGATTGGCGCCTGAAGGCGTTCCGCCATTGGCAGACCATGCGGGAGCCTACTTGGGCGCACGTGCACTACAAACCCATCGACTACCAGGACATCTCGTATTACTCAGCGCCGCGCGCGCCCGCGAACGCGCCGAAGAGTTTGGATGAGGTCGATCCGAAGCTTCTCGAGACCTATGCCAAGCTCGGCATCCCCCTGCATGAACGTGCCCGGCTCGCCGGCGTCGCGGTCGATGCCGTGTTCGACAGCGTGTCGGTGGCGACCACCTTCAAGGACAAGCTCGGCAAAGCCGGGGTCATCTTCTGTTCCTTTTCGGACGCCGTGCGCGATCATCCGCAACTCGTCGAACGTTACTTGGGTACGGTCGTACCGGCCGGCGACAACTTCTTCGCGGCGCTGAATTCCGCCGTGTTCTCCGACGGGTCGTTCGTGTACGTGCCCCCGGGGGTGCGCTGTCCGATGGAATTGTCGACCTACTTTCGCATCAACGCCGCCAAAACCGGACAGTTCGAGCGGACCTTGATCGTTGCCGCCGAAGGAGCCTCGGTCAGTTACTTGGAGGGCTGCACCGCCCCCATGCGCGACGAAAACCAGCTGCATGCCGCGGTCGTCGAACTGGTGGCGCTGGATGATGCGCGAATCAAGTACTCCACCGTGCAGAATTGGTATCCGGGGGACGAGAACGGCATCGGCGGCATCTACAACTTCGTCACCAAACGCGGCGAATGCCGTGGCCGCAATTCGAAAATTTCCTGGACTCAGGTGGAAACGGGCTCGGCCATCACGTGGAAATACCCGAGTTGCGTTCTCAAGGGCGAGGGTTCCGTGGGTGAATTCTATTCAGTGGCGGTCGCGAACAACTATCAGCAGGCCGATACCGGCACGAAGATGATTCACATCGGGCGCAATACCAAGAGCACCATCGTCTCGAAGGGCATCTCCGCCGGCCACGCGGAGAACACGTACCGCGGTCTCGTGAAAATCCTGCCGAGCGCCGATGGAGCGCGCAACTTCACGCAGTGCGATTCCTTGCTGATGGGCCCGCAGTGCGCCGCACACACCTTCCCTTACATGGAGGTCAAGAATCCGACCGCCACGGTGGAGCATGAAGCGAGCACGTCGAAAATCGGTGAAGACCAGCTGTTCTATTGCCTGCAGCGCGGCATATCCGCCGAGGACGCGGTGAACATGATCGTCAGCGGTTTCTGCAAGGTAGTATTCAAGGAACTACCGATGGAATTTGCGGTGGAAGCGCAAAATTTGCTGAGCGTGAGCCTGGAAGGCGCAGTTGGTTGACCCCATGGATAACGGAACGATGTTGCTCAAGATTTCCGATTTGCAGGTACGGGTGGCGGGCAAGGACATCCTCCGGGGCGTCAGTCTCGAGGTCAAACCCGGCGAGGTTCACGCCATCATGGGGCCGAATGGGTCGGGCAAGAGCACCCTGGCGCAGGTTCTGGCCGGCCGCGAAGACTACGAGGTGACCGGCGGCTCGGTGACGTTCGACGGCCGGGACTTGCTGGCCCTCGCCGCCGAGGAACGTGCGCGGGCCGGTCTGTTCCTGGGGTTTCAATACCCCGTCGAGATTCCCGGCGTGAACAACGTCTATTTGCTGAAGGCCGCGCTGAATGCGAAACGCCGGGCAGCCGGGCAGCCGGAAGTGGATGCGTACGAGTTTCTGGCGCTGATCAAGCAAAAGATGAAGCTCATGCAGATGAGCGAGTCGTTCCTGTCGCGCGGTGTGAACGAGGGCTTTTCCGGGGGGGAAAAGAAGCGCAATGAAGTTCTGCAGATGCTGGTGCTGGAACCCAAGCTCGCGATTCTCGATGAAACGGACTCGGGTCTCGACATCGA
>Ga0066790_10000172_pt1 | contig 21534 bp, 22 predicted proteins | sample OrgsoiDNA2013050_FD_70963 | JGI IMG/M metagenome (GOLD analysis project Ga0066790, IMG submission 70963) | Permafrost soil microbial communities from the Arctic, to analyse light accelerated degradation of dissolved organic matter (DOM) -... | ecosystem: Environmental > Terrestrial > Soil >...
CGCGGGGATTTCCTTTTTAAGCCTAAAGCCGTTTTAAGCTTAAAGCTCAAAGCTGAAAGCCTAAAACCGTTTTAAGCCTAAAGCTCAAAGCTGAAAGCCTAAAACCGTTTTAAGCCTAAAGCTCAAAGCTGAAAGCCTAAAACCGTTTAATAAAAAGAAAAAGATATTTCATAATATTTCAGAATTCATACAGGAATAGTTTCTAGCATTTATTTGGATATGTATTTCCGGTTTTAATTTTCAAATTCCCGAATTCACAAATTTGTTTTGGGCTTTGAGCTTTAGGCTTTAGGCGTAGAAAACGTATCTTTAAAATCAAATTTACCCCTCTGATGAAGTCCCTCTGCTTCCTGCTGTTGCTGCTATTTACTATTTGTGCTCGGGCCCAATTCCTGCAACCCGCCACACCAGATAAAATTTACGGCGATCTTTTTATCGATGTCCAGATGCAAAAAGTGTTTCCGGATCAAAAGACCTTTGTTGACTGCATCCCAAAAAGAAAACCGGCCGACATTCTGTACGACTATGGAATTCAGAAAGGGCCCAATTTCAATCTGAAGAAATTTGTGGAGGATAATTTTGAAATCCCGCAACCCGTTACAACCAACTACAAATCGGATACGACAGAAGATGTGGTTACCCATATTAAAAAATTATGGGCGGTTCTGAAAAGGAATCCCGATAAGGAAATAGAAGGAAGTTCGCTGCTCGCCTTGCCCAATCCATATATTGTTCCGGGCGGAAGATTCCGGGAGGTATATTACTGGGATTCCTATTTCACCATGCTGGGTCTGAAAGAAAGTGGTGAATTAAAAACCATCCGGGACATGGTCGGCAATTTTGCTTACCTGATCGAGACATACGGACATATCCCCAATGGAAACAGGACCTATTACCTGGGGCGATCACAACCTCCGTTCTTTTCCTGCATGGTAGAACTGCTGGCCGGTATTCAGGGTGATAGTATTTATCAGCGTTTCCTTCCCGCTATGGAAAGAGAATATGATTTCTGGATGGATGGTGCGGATAAACTCAAAGCCGGCGATGTTTACCGCCGGGTCGTCCGAATGAAAAACGGAGACCTGCTCAATCGCTATTGGGACGACAGCATGGTGCCCCGACAGGAGGGCTGGCGCGAGGATTACACAACCGCGGAGAAATCCGGAAGGAATAAAATAGATATGTATAAACACCTGCGTGCCGGCGCCGAAAGTGGTATTGACTTTAGTAGCAGGTGGTTTATGGATGATAAAACAATTACTTCCATTCAGACGACGGACATATTACCGGTTGACCTGAATAGTCTGATGTATCATATGGAATGGACGATTGCCAAAGCAAAATTGATCAACGGAGATGAAGCGGGTGCGCAATTATTCCGGGAAAAAGCAAAACAAAGAAGTGTGCTGATAGATAAATACTTCTGGAACAAAAAAATGTCTTTCTTCACCGACTATCAGTATATAACGCAAACCCAACTGAACAATATCACACCCGCGGGTCTGTATCCATTTTGCTTTATTAATGAACATCCTGATTATTTAAGCTTTCTTGGCAAAAAAGTTGCCGGTGTTTTAGAAACCAGGCTCCTGAAAGACGGTGGGTTTGTAACCACAGAATATAATACCGGCGAGCAATGGGACGCCCCCAATGGCTGGGCTCCTTTGGAATGGATGATGATCTGGGGACTGGACCGGTGCGGCCAAAAAAATCTTGCCTCACTGGCCGCCAGGAGATGGATAAAATTAAATATCCGTGTATATAAACATACGGGCAAACTAATGGAGAAATATAATGTTACAGATGTTAATAAGGAGGCGGGTGGGGGAGAATACGGGGGACAGGATGGATTCGGATGGACGAATGGCGTATTATTGAAGCTGATCAGCATATATGGAACTCAGTAAGCTGAAAGCCCAAAGCCCTTCGCCCGCCGAAGCTTTAGCGAAGGCGGGTAAAGCCGAAAACTTTTTAATTAGTGATGGTTACCATAAATAAATAATTTTCGTTAACCATTGACCATTGCATTATGACCGACGAATATTTCATGTTGCAGGCGTTGAAGGAAGCAAAAAAAGCATTTGATGAGGGAGAAGTGCCGATAGGCGCCGTCATCACCATAAAAGAAAAAATTATCTCCCGCGGACATAATCAGGTTGAACGCCTAAATGATCCCACGGCCCATGCGGAAATTATTGCTCTTACTTCCGCATTCAATTTTCTCGGATCAAAATATTTACCGGAAGCGACTATTTATATTACCATTGAACCCTGCCTGATGTGTAGCGGTGCGCTGTTCTGGAGTAAAATCCAGAAAGTGGTTTATGGAGCGGCTGACATTAAAAATGGATATAAAAAATATGTTGAGCCCTGTCCTGCGCTTGAAGAAATCGGTATCGCCCCCCGGCCATTTCATCCGAAAACCATCGTTTCAGAAGGCGTGCTTGCTGATGAATGCGCAAGCCTGATGAAGGAGTTTTTTAAAGCGAGAAGATAAAGTACAAGTATGGGAGTATGGGAGTATTTCTCTGACTTTAGCAAATCGAAAATCAGAATTGTAATTTTATAACACTCCGATATTCCCATACTCCCATACTCCCATACTTTCTTAAAGCTTCCTGATCTTCACGTTTTTAATCCAAATCCCGCCCCCATGATTTTGCAAATCGATCAGACCGGTTTTGGAGATTCCGTAGTCCGGATAATCTTTCCATTTCCCGTCCGCTTTCAGCTTATCCCATTCCGGTGTCCAGGCATAAAAATCCGCGACGATTTTTCCGTTTAGCCAATGCGTAGTATGAGATCCCTCCACAACGAGCAGCGTATGATTATACTCACCGGCAGGTTTTGACATCGGTGCAGAGGGCGGATGCATCGCGTAATCGGCTCCGGATTTCTGCCAGTTTTCCAGTTTTCCGTTATACCCCAGGTCGTCGATCATCTGGTATTCGGGCCCGGTTTCGTATGCCTCTTTCCGGGTTTCCAGTACATGATAAAGGAGCCCGCTGTTCGAACCTTTTTCTATCTTCCAGTCAACCTGGATCTCAAAACTGTTATATGAATTTTTTGTTACCAGATCGGCTCTTTGGGTAGCCCCTTCAGCATCCGATTTACAATGCAGTTGCCCATCCACCACTTCCCAGCTATTATCGGGTAAATTTTTATACGTTCTCCATCCGGCAGTTGATTTTCCGTCGAATAATAAAACCCATCCCTGGTTTTTTTCTTTTTCTGTAAGCTGGTTATCGGGTGTTTGAAAAGTGGCAAGTAGCGGGAGAAAGCAAAGAAAAAGGAGTTTATGCACGTTTGCTTTTTTCAAAAATAACTATTTCACGGCATTAGTTTTGAGTAATCAACCTTTGATCAGTAATTTTGTTATCCTTCAACTGGCAGTATTCCATTCATTAAAAAATAAAAATTATGTCATTCACTTTACCTGCACTTCCTTATGCGCCGGCAGCCCTTGAACCTCATATCGACGCCATGACGATGCAGATACATCACGACAAGCACCATCAGGCGTATGTTGATAATCTGAATAAAGCAGTGGCCGGTACACCGAACGAAAAAAAAACGCTTGAGGAACTGGTCAGTATCGCAGGGACCTTGCCTCCGGCCGTCCGTAATAACGGTGGGGGTCATTGGAATCATAGTTTCTTCTGGGAGATCCTCGCGCCAAATGCGGGTGGAAAACCCACCGGAAAACTGGCCGAATCCATAGATGCGGATTTCGGCTCATTTGATGCCTTTAAAGAAAAGTTCGCGGCCGCTGGGACCGGTCGTTTTGGAAGCGGCTGGGCATGGCTGGTGGAGCAGGACGGCAAACTTTTGGTTTCCTCCACTCCGAATCAGGATAATCCTTTGATGGATGTTGCCGAAGTGAAAGGCACGCCAATCCTGGGTGTAGATGTTTGGGAACATGCCTATTATTTAAAATATCAGAACCGTCGCCCGGAATACCTGGCGGCTTTCTGGAATGTCGTGAATTGGAAAGAAGTAAATAAAAGATACGAAGCCTCTCTTTAATATTGCCTGACCGTTTTGATTTAACTTCAGATCCCGTCCGGGCTCATCCGGTACGGGATCTTCTTATTAAAATAAACATATGAATATCATATCAACCCGGTTGGTACTCTGCGCCGTCATTTTCCTGAGCGCCTGTTCTTCCCATCAAAAAAAAATATTGGTTTATGCAAACAGTAGTATTCAGGTTGATGAGTCACAGAAAAATATTACCGTTACAGACGGAACCACGCAGGTTGAAAAAGAACTTAGTTTTAACAGCTCTGATCCGGTGGTTCTGAACATCACCGGCCCCAATGGACATTATACACTCGAAGCCAATGAGGACGGGCTCTGGCTGGCCAACCTGAAAACAGATACGGTTGTTGGCAGTCTCCAGCATATCGGTACGTCCAGGCAGACAAGGGTAACCCAGGAACAATTAAAATTACAACTGGACAGTCTCAATAAACTGGTAAGGGGAGAAAATATTTCCGCGTCCTCAAAAAACTATTTTGTCCTTCCGGGGAAAATCGTAAAAATTTCCAAATTCACCGATGCAAAAATCTTTGGTCCCTTCTCGCCCGTACCATCCGCCTTTGACGCCGGATCGGTTCCCGAAATTTATAAATTTTATAATCTCTCCGAAGAAAACGAAATCATCAGCAAACTAACGGAGATGAGTAAGTACAAATATGAGAAGGGGGATGAGAAATAATTATTTAACCGGGTCATGGCCGTGTCGGCCCCAGGGATGACAACTGGAAATCCGGCGGATGGCCATCCAGCCTCCTGTAAACAATCCGTATTTCTGTAATGCTTCGATGGAATAAACCGAACAACTAGGTGTAAACCGGCACCGGGGACCGAGCCAGGGGGAAATAACCAATTGATAGATCCGGATCAGGAAGATCAGCGGATAACTAACTATTTGAAGAATGATCTTCATTGAAAACCTTTATCAGTTTGTCAAGAACATGTTTTAACCGCACAGCAATTTCTTCGTAAGGGGCAATCTCTTTACCGGTATAAATAAAAAACAAATGAACTCTGTTTCCGTTGTTCAAAACGCCGGTTTCCAACTCCTTTTTTTGAAGACGGTATGCCTCCCGGCACAGCCGTTTAATCCGGTTTCTGTCAACCGCCCTGGGAAAATTTTTTGAACTGACGGTAAATCCGGCTTTGATTTCGCCCATACCTGGTTCTGCCCTGTACATCAGACGAAAAGGGAACAGTGATAATTTTTTCCCCTTTTCAAAAAGGGCATCAATTTGTTTCCGGCTCTTTAGCCGTTCGGATTTGCCCAGCGAATATGGTTTTTTTGCGGTCATTCGGCGGATCAAAAATAACGAGCCCCGGATGGCCGGGGCGGAACATTTTGGTATACTGAAAACTGTAATTCGGTTGGCGGTTGGCGGTTGACAGATTTTGAATTTATATTCGTCTCACACTCCCATATTCCCATACTTTCCTTACTTTCCCCCCGATTCGTCAGAAACCGAAAGCTTTGCCCGGCCTTTGGCGCGACGGCTGGCCAGCACTTTACGTCCGTTGGCAGTCTGCATGCGTTTACGAAATCCATGAACTGTTTTGCGGCGGCGGGTGTGTGGCTGGAAAGTGCGTTTCATTGTATTTATTTTACTCTTAGTCTCTGATAATCAGTTGGTCCCTTTCTGATATCCCGTTTTAGTCGGGACCTTTATTGAAAGGGAGGGCAAAGCTAAATAATTCCGGGCTGACTGCCAACAATTCGCCGGTTTTATCAGTAACTAACTGAAAAATACCCCTGTGTTATGGTTGCCGTAGTTGCGTCCATCAGCGAACTGGCAATAAAACTAAAAGTCCCCTTGATCCGTTTCGCGGTCACATCATTGGAAATAATGGTCAGGGTTCCGTTCGACTGGGATATCAGGGCCTCCGTAGAGCTCGGCGTATAAGCTCCTATATACATACCTGTCGCAAAATCAAGATTATAAGTGCCGGGTGTTATGCCGGTCGGCATGATCAGGGCCAGGTCCCTGGTTCCGTCTGAGGTAATACCGGCTATAAAAAGCTGTCCGTTCTGAGAGGTAGGCTCAATCACGGCCGAAGTAAACTTAATCCCGTCAACTAAGGCTGTCAGGGTATCTCCGCTATTTGACGGTGGTATGACAACGCCGCCCGTTCCCCCGGTATAGGGAATGTTAAAAAAAATGCCCTTGGTTATCGTTTTGCTGATATTGTCGCTGGGATTTGTCAGCGTGAATTGAAAACTCCCGCTCATCATTTTGCTGATCGTGTCAATGCTGGATATGGTAATCGTTCCGCCGGCCGTACCTACATTGCTGAGATAAATATTTCCGGAGGGGTCAAAAATATTCCCGTAAGCCGCTATCGGAACAGACTGGGCATTCAGGGTATACGTGCCCGTTTTGAACTCGGGCACCGACATATCAATCTCCGCGCCCGTCTTACTAAGGCCAAGAATGGATATCTGACCATTACTGGCATCGATCAATTGAAGGCTGTCAGCATTCCATTGTATTCCATCAACGGTAGCATAAAAATCAGAGCTGACGGGGCCGTTCCCGCCATTCTCGTTACTCACCTCCTTGGTACAGGAGACGAAAGAAAATAACAAAGCCGCCAGGATGTACAACGGCGAACGCAATTTCATAAGCAGGTTTAGAGGTTTCATATAAATAATCTTTACAAAAATACTCTTTCCGATCTGATCCCTTCCCGATAAAAATAGCCGGCATGCCGGTCAAAATCCAGGGTATCGTCTGTCGTATAAAAAGCCCGCCTGGCCTGTTTACTGCAACGGCTTTCAATTTCCGGGTGATTTTTTAAATATTTCACCAGGCTTTCTCCCACGATATCTCCCTGTGCAACCAATTGAATGGTCCCTGGAAAATATTTCCTGAGTTTATTCATCAGTAACGGATAATGTGTGCAGGCTAGCAACACCGTATCGATATCCGGAGATTGTGATAAAAGTTCGTCCGCATATTTCTTTACAAAAAAATCCGCACCGGGACCTTCATGTTCGTTGTTTTCAATCAGCGGAACCCAAAGGGGACAAGCCTGTTGAAATACCTGTATGTCGGGGAAGAATTTTTTTATCTCCAGTACATACGACTCTGAATTCACGGTTCCGCTCGTCGCGAGTATGCCTACCTTTCCCGTTTTTGACAAAAGACCTGCGATTTCCGTGGTTGGCCGGATCACACCCAACACCCGGCTTGCCGTGCCGGATTCGACCAGGTCCTGTTGCTGAATAGTGCGCAGCGCTTTTGCGGAAGATGTATTACAGGCGAGGATTACCAGCGGACAGCCTCTGGAAAAAAACCATTGCACACATTCTCTGGTATACTGGTAAACGGTTTCAAAAGAACGGTTGCCGTAGGGTGTACGCGCATTGTCTCCCAGATAAATAAAATCGTAAGCCGGCAGTTTTTCTACAATGGACTTCAGCACGGTGAGTCCGCCATAACCTGAATCAAAAACACCAATCGGCTGGGAAGGGGGCATACACTAAATTAATCAACAAAAACTAAAAAGGCCATCCCGTCTCGATTAAACCGAGCGGAATGGCCTTTTTGTAGTTTTTTAAACAGATTATTTCAATCCCAGTTTTTTCTTTACCAGGGGAAGCAAATCGTCCGCAGGTGGTGAAACGAGCAATGCATCTTTCAGAAATACATAAGTATATCCGTTTTCTTTGGCGATGGTCTGCACGATATCGGCGGCTTTCTTTTGAATCGGCGCCATCAGGTCCTGCTGCTTTTGCTGATAAAGCTGGCCAGCCTGTTGCTGATAACCCTGTAATTTCAAATAGAGTTCTCCTAATTGTTTTCTTTTGATTTCAATTTGAGCCCTGGTATATTTTGCAGTGTCTTTCGAAGAGAGCAGGCTGTCCTTTTCATTGAATTCGCGTTTCATATCTTCAAAATTCTGATTCAGTGCAGACTGGTAGTCCACCATAGAGGAATCAGCTTTTTTATATTCAGGCATCCCAGTAATCATTTCGCTGAGGCTGATATAACCGAATTTTGTCTGGGCCTGCAACTTATTCCCGGCGAGGGTTAGGGTGGTTGCTACTAATACAATGGCAACAATTTTTTTCATAATTGCTTTCTGTTTTCTTTGTTTTGTTAATAGTTGATTAATAATTTTTTCTATTTTACCCCGAGTTCTTTCAGAACGTCATCACTCTTATCCAGCTTAGGGTCGGCAAAGATAACAGTAATTCCTTCACTTTTATCTAAAATAAAGTCATACATACGGGTGACCGCGATTTTCTGTATCGCGTTATAAACCTTGTCCTGCACAGGTTTGATCAGATCCTGGCGTTTTTTGAATAAATCTCCTTCAAAACCAAAGCGTTTGCGTTGCAGGTCCCGTACTTCCTTCTCATGATTAAAGAGCTCATCTTCTCTTTTCCTCTTCAAATCATCACTCAGCATCACTTCTTCCCCTTCAAAATCCTTATACATTTTATCGAGAACGGCTTGTTTATCATCAATTTCTTTTTGCCATTGTGCGCTGATCTGATCGAGTTGCTTCTGAGCCATTTTGTAGTCAGGCATTTTATCGAGTATGTATTTTGAATCCACGACAGCGTACCGCTGGGCGCAGACCGTTGCGCAAATGCTGAAAATCAATGAAAGGACCAGTACAAATTGTTTCATATCAAGGAATTTTAAATCGGGTTATTCTGGCTCAACACCCAGCATAAAGGTAAAGCGGGTCGCATTACTAAGTGAACCATTCTGAATCCTGTCTAACCCGATCGCATAGTCGAACCCCAGCAATCCAAACATCGGCAGGAAGAAACGCAGACCAACACCCACATCCCGTCGCAGGCGGAACGGATTATAATCCTGGTAATCGTACCAACCATTGGCGGCTTCAAAAAATGTTTCCCCGTAAATCGTACTGCTCGGGTTGGTAACAAAGGGATATCGCAATTCCAGTGTATACTTATTAAACATGGTAAAGAACTGTGTCGCGGTCTGTTGTTCCGGGTTGATTCGGGGATCGGAATTCTGATACACCGGATACCCTCTTTGCGAAATGATATCATAACCCAGGAGTCCAAAGTTATTGGTCAGGCCCGCATCTCCCAACTGGAATCTTTCAAATGGAGAAAAATTCAATTCATTATTATACCTGCCCATAAAACCATATTTCACGGAAGCTTTCAACACAAATTGCCGGCTTTTATCGGCTCCCATAGGCTTGCCAATGGGAATATACCATTCGCTTGTCAGTCGGAATTTTGTGTATTCCGGCAACGTGAACTGTTCCTGCGTGGTATTGTAATTCGATTTAAATAAAGAGTAAGGTGGTGTAAACTGCACGCTGAGCTGGAAATTCGAGCCACTCCGGGGATAGATCGGCTGATCCACGGAATAACGTCCCAACCCTACTTTGAAGCTCAGGTTATTGGAATACCCGTTCCGGAAATCAGGGGAGAACAGGGAATAATTCGTCAGGTCGTACAGGGTATAGTTCAGTGAATAGGTCAGGGTGAAATAATCATCCGGCCATTTCAACTGTTTGCCCAAAGCAATAACGACCCCGAAATTTTTTAGCGAATTCGTATCGCTGTACGCGTATTTCGCCGTGGTATAATTATACCCTCCCGTACGGAACGCGCTGCGGTAAAGGCTTACCGTAAGTGAATTTCTTTTTTTGCCTCCCAGCCAGGGTTCGGTAAAAGACAGGTTATAGGACTGATAGGCTTTACCATTGGCCTGCACCCGAAGGCTGAGTTTCTGTCCATCGCCCGTGGGTAAAGGATCCCAGGCGGATTTCTTCCAGATATTATTTATAGAAAAATTATTAAAAGATATGCCTACTGTTCCGGTAATACCGATACCTCCGCCCCAGCCCGCAGAAAGTTCGAGCTGATCTGATGATTTTTCCTCGACAGACCAGTTGATGTCTACCGTTCCGTCTTCCTGGTTGGGAACGATATTGGGTGTCACTTTTTCCTGGTTGAAATAACCCAGGTTTACAATTTCACGCGTGGAACGGATGATGTCGGTACGGCTGAATTTTTCTCCCGGTATCGTACGCAGTTCGCGGCGGATTACGTATTCCTTTGTTTTTTCATTTCCGGCGATCGTTACATTTTTTATGGTCGCCTGCGGACCTTCCGTCATCCGGATTTCAAAATCGATGGTGTCATTGTATACGGCTGATTCTACCGGATCAATTCTGAAAAATAAATACCCGTCATCCAGATAAAGATCACTCACGCCGCCGCCTTCCTGGGAAACCTGTTTGCCAAGTTTTTTATTGAGGATGTCCTGATTATAAATATCGCCCTTTCTGATGCCCAACACAAGGGAAAGCAGGGAATCGGGATATTTTGTATTTCCTTTCCAGGTTATATTTCCGAAATAATATTTTTTCCCTTCATCTACTTTGATGGCAATATTCAATTGTTTTTTACTGTTGTAAATAAGAGTGTCTGAAACGATGACCGCATCGCGGTAACCCTGGGAGTTATAGTAATCGAGGATTTTTTCCTTATCCTCAGCATATTTTTTTGCATTGAATTTGGCTGAACTGAAAAGTTTGAAACGGAAATAGGGATCCAGTACTTCCTTGGTCCTTGTATAGGAAAGAAATCCCCAGCTGTTTATATATTCCTGGAAACTCATGGGTTTGACTACTCCGTATGAAGAGGAATCCTTGGCTGGATAGAGGGTCAGCTTGGTTACTTCCTTCGTATCGTTCAGCTGTTTCTTTACCCGGGTAGATGAAATGGCATTCGTTCCATAGATTGTTATCTGATTAATTCTGACCTTGCTACCCTTGTCAATATCAAATGTTAAGGATTCGGAATTGGGCGTTTTGGGATCGCGGACCTCGGTTATCTTTACTTGTACACCCTGATATCCTTTATCTGCATAGTATTTCTTTATATTTTCATCCGCCGTCTGCTTCATATTCTCGGTGATCACACGACCCTTGATCAATCCCGTCTTTATTTTTAACTCATCGGATTCTGATTTACTGGCGCCTTCAAAAATGAAATTTGTAAGACGCGGCCTTTCCGTCACATTAATTTCCACGTACAATTCGTTACCGCTGATCCTGGTGAAATAAATGGCAATATTTGAAAACAGATTCTGGTTCCACAATTTCAAAATGGCCTTGCTGAAATTATCACCTCCGGGGATGATGATTTTATCTCCGATACTGAGTCCGGAAACAGAAATTAAAAGAGATTCGTCGAGAAATTTGCTGCCAGTTATTTTCAGTCCCGCAAGGGTATATTCTTTCGGAGTTTTTGAATTTTGCAGGGCCAGTAATTCAGGATCAACAGATACCGGATGAGTAGTGTCAGTAACCTGTCCCTCAGCAACCGTAATCTTCAATAAGCAGAAAGTAAGCAAAAAAACACCAGTCAATAAACATCGTAGCATCCGGGTGGGTTTTTTAGAGCGGCAAATTAAGTGGATTAATTAAAAGTGTTTGTTAAAATACACGCTGCATCAGCGATGCAGCAGATTTATTCTCAGGCATTTCTGTAAGTTCCGGGGTCCTCAGCCCAGTTGTTCGCTGGTTTTACCAAAACGCCTTTCCCGTGCCTGAAAGTCAAGGACGGCTTCGTAGAGATTTTCTTTTCGGAAATCGGGCCAGAGCACAGGGGTAAAGTACAATTCAGCATATGCGAGTTGATATAGAAGAAAATTACTGATCCGGTGTTCCCCGCTGGTCCTGATCATCAGTTCCGGATCGGGAAAATTCCGTGTACAGAGATATTTTTGAAAACAATCCTGGTCAATCGTATCAGGATCCAGTTTACCTGCTTTTACGTCCATTCCAAGCAGCCTGGCAGCCTCCCCCATTTCCCAACGGCTGCTGTAACTCAAGGCCATGATGAGGTTCAGACCGGTATTGGAAGCCGTTTCCCTGATCGCCTCGTTTAGCACCGTTATTGTTTTTTCGGGTAGCATTTCGGTATTCCCGATAACATGTAACCGGATATTATTTTTATTCAGGGTGGGCACTTCCTTGCGGATTGTGTCCACCAGTAATTCCATCAGGCCACTGACTTCCTTCTGGGGTCTGTCCCAGTTCTCCGTAGAAAAGGCATAAAGTGTTAAGTAACCCACACCAAGCTCTGCACAGGCTTCAACCACATTCCTGACGCTTTCCACGCCATGATAATGGCCGAACAGCCTGTCCTGCCCCTGCCCCTTTGCCCATCTCCCATTCCCATCCATGATGATGGCAATATGCTGAGGTAATCGTGCCGGGTTAATACTGATTTTCAAAGACTCCATGCCCGTTTTTGAAGGGGACGAAGGTATATAAAAAACCCAAGGTGCATGCCTTTTTAACGCCTAACGCCTAACGCTTAACGCGTAACGCTCAACGAGACATGGTCCACTATACAGACAAAAGATATACGATACACAGAAAAAGCTTTTAGGCTTTATGCTTTAGGCGTTAAGCGTTAAGCGTTAAGCCTATTTGGCGGTCGGGCAACGATAGGAACTGATGTTGAATGAAAACATGATCTCGGCAAACAGGTAGCCGTCATTCTGATTTGAATATCCGCGCTGACGCCCCTGGATACCAATGGAAGGCGTTCCGGTTTCATAGGACCGGTCCTGCAGGAGGGCGGCTACGGAAGGCCCCCCGTCGGGAAGAGTCGGAAAATTATTGATACCTGCATAGGTTTTACTCACATCATCGAGATAATCCGTTGTCGTAAAACGATATACGACTTCAATGCCGATATTCATTCTGGGGTTCAGGTTGTATTTATAACCCACCCCCAGGGGTATATATGCTGCGATATTATTATATGGTTTACGGTCGGGATAAGCGGACGAACCCTGGCCTTCTGTCCCCAGTTCGCGTAGATAAACTTTCTGCCCCTGCAGATAAGCATAGGGATCAAAACTGAACATACCGATTCCAAACGTCAGATAGGGTGTGGAGCGGTGGTCCCCGTCTCCCGGGATAAACCGCAGGAAATTAAAATCACCCTGAATGCCCAGTTCCCAGACATTAGTATTAAAACTGAGGTTTCTTCTCAGGTCGAAGGCATTCTGGGTATTATAAATGTCCGAATAGCCCAATTGCGCATAATGACCCGCAATCCGCACAGCGATATAATCGGTGATTTGTTTTCTGAAATATAACCCCAGCACTGGTTTGGGGGTATTGAAATGATAATCCGGATTCAGGTCACCAAAATACTGGGAGGCACCGGCTGTAATGCCGAATTCTCCCTGATAGACATAACTATTTTCTGTTTGTGCGCCGGCACGTAAAATAAAAAATAAAAATGCCGCTCCGGCTAAAAAAAACTGCTTCATACCCGCAAAATAATTGATATTCTTTACCCGTCCGGGAATTATCTCCTGCCTAACGAAACAAACCCTTTTTTCTTATATGCAAAATGTTAATTCCGTCGGTCCAGTCCCCAGGACAATTTATTCCTGAGCGTCTGTAAAAAATTATTTTCGTTTAACCTTACCAGGGAGACGTTAAATTTTTCACGGCGCACGGCCAGCTGAACATTTTTATCAACAATTTCCTTCCTTGAATCGAGCGCACACAAAAAATTCTCCGCCCGGCCCTCTACTTCAAAAGAGATGATATTATCATCGGGAACAATGATGGGCCTTACGTTCAGATTATGCGGCGCCACCGGGTTGATTACGAAACTACCCGACTCCGGAAATACGACCGGTCCCCCACAACTCAGTGAATAGCCAGTTGAACCGGTTGGAGTGGACACGATCAGTCCGTCAGCCCAGTACGTATTCAGAAATTCCCCATTCAGATAAGTATGAATCTTGATCATGGGTGAAGTATCCGTTTTATGAATGGCGAATTCATTCAGTCCGTATGGCACTTCTCCAAACAGCGGTTTGTTGGCATCCAGGTGGATCAGGGACCTTTTATCCGCCACATAGGTTCTGTTTGCAAGTGCTTTTACAGCCGTGATCATATCTCCCTTTCCAATACTGGCCAGAAAGCCAAGCCGTCCAAAATTAATACCGATTACCGGAATGTCCTTATCCCTGACAAAGGCGATAGTATCCAACAGGGTTCCGTCTCCCCCGAGACTGATCAAAAAATCAACCGATTCGTCGAGATCATCCGAATGTCGAAAAAATAAAAGGTCCGCCGGAAAACGGAACGTATTGCTGATATGTTCGTAAAAAGGGAGATAAATAATGGGTTGTATGTGATTGCGCTGAAGTTCATCCAGCAGCTGTTGCACTTCTCCCCGTTCCGATTCTTCGATGATGCGGCTGTATATGGCTACTTTCATTTTGTTAAATTATGGATCATCCACTATTAGAAGTCGTTTCTGATATGAAAAAATAAACCTTTTTCTCCTAACTGGTTCACGCTGTATTCAATCCGGAATACAAAATCATAAAACGTGACTACATCAAAGCCGGCTCCATAGGTATACAACAAGGTATTCTGAAGGCTGTTCTGGTTATTATACCGGTTTAATACATAACCCAGGTCAACATATGTTTTCGCATAAATCCTGAAAGGGATATGGTCGTGCGATGTATTGGGAAGGAAAGGAATATTGAAATGGAAAAGTTCCCGCATTACGGTATTGCGATCGAGCAGCAGGCCGACGCCGTCTACTACATATTTTTCTAGTCCCCGCATATAATAGTCTCCGTAACCGAGCAATTGCTGGTTATAAAATGATTGTTTGAACGGAAGCCTGAGCACGCCGAAATTTTGGGTAACGAAATACATTTTAGGAGCAAAAGAAAACGCTTCGGTTGATCTGGCAATCAACTGCGTCATATTCATGTCTGCCGTAAAGCCCCGTTGCAAAATGCTGGCTTCGAAAAGCAAACCCCGTGTCGGATAAGGAACATAATCAATATTATTATAGTTGAGACTGTAAAAAAATTCCGGGTAAACGAGGGAAAGGCGGTGGTTTAGAAAATAATTTGGATTGTAAAACAAGACCGCGCTGTCTATTTTCAGTTCATTGAAACTGACCCTGAAAAAATGTTTGGTGCGGATAGCCGGCCGGTAATAGTAACGCAAAGAAAATGTTGCCTGTGTCTGCATGTATTTGCCGGCGTTCTGAATACTATCGCGATTTACAAAAACCTGCTGATTATTCGTTGTGACCACATTCAGTTCACTAAGCCCGGAAATCAGAAATCCGCCGCCAAAGCCGTGTATCAGATTCTTACCGGTATTGGGCCGGTCATACGCCATTTCGATTTCCCTGGAATATCCGGTTATCAGCCAGACCCGCAAATTATCATTCCTTCCGGTAAAGTTGTATTGTGAATATTTCAGTCCGTAGTCGAAACGGCTGAGACTATACCCATGATCAGCCCAGGCGGTAAAGTTCCGGTCAACCGGCCGTACATAAGGCAGGGGAAATATATACCAGCGCTCTTTTACATCCACATTAATATCCACAGCGTACCCGCGGAATTCCTTGAGGGATACGGTCACTTCATTGAAAAGTCTTGTATTAACCAGGTGTTCACGGCTCTGTATGAAATACGCGGTAAGCTGCTGAAGTGTTAGTGAGTCGCCACTCTTAAATGGAAGTTCCCTTTCAATGATGAACGATTTCGTGACCCGGTTGCCATGTATAAAAACATTCCCAACCATAAAGAGCTGGCCCTGGCCTGGCGAAATAATAATTACGCCGGGGGGAAGGGTATCGTTGGCGGTTGGCGGTTGGCTGTTGGCGGCTGGCGGTTGGCTGTTGGCGGTTGGCGGTTGGCTGTTGGCGGTTGGTGGTTCATCGATGACCGATGACCGTTGACCGTGGACCGTTGACCGTTGACCGTTTATCGTGGATCGTTCTGCATTCTGCGTTAGGCGTTCCGCGTTAAGCGTTAAGCGTTCCGCGTTAAGCGTCGGGCGTAAAACGATCATCAATAAAAAGAGCAACAGATATTTATCCGGTTTTCGGATCATAGGCTTCATCCCGGGGTCTTTACATGGATATCATAATGATGAATCAAATGCTCAGATAATTCATCAGGTGATTGTAATTGCTGCGCAATTCATTTTCATATTGCTCTTCACCAAAATAATATTTGATTTTGTATTCGTAACGCTGGAAAGTGGAAATGATATCCGAGACCTCCATTTTATTGATGCGGAGGGTGATATAAAAAGAAGAAGTGATCGTATCAAAATAGGTGTTCAACTGGGTAACCTGCGCATCGTTCGTTTCGACCAGTTTTATGATTTCTGAAAAAGTAAATTGAACGCGATCCATTTCCAGCACGATAATCGCACCCGGATCTCCAGCGCCGATGATTTTATCCGCATGACGAAGAAGATCCAGCGCGGTGACGGAACCCAGATATTCTGATTCTGCATTGAGAACCGGAACCAGGGTGAGCTGAAATTCACTGCAAACATGCAGGGTGTCCAATATATGCCCAATGCCCTGCACAGAGGCCTGGGTGAAAAAGGCACTCAGTTGGCTGACCGGCCCATCTTCTGAAGGAGCGTCCAGGAGACTGTCTTCATTGATGATCCCCAGCAATTTGTTTTCGGAAACCACGGGCAGATGGGCCACGTGATGGTCCAACATGATCTCTTTGGCCAATAGAACAGTGTCCTCCGGATGCAAGGGCGTGATGCCGGCCGATAAAATGTCAAGGTTTAACACAGCAAGGGTTTTAGTGATAAGATCTTATCTGTCTCATGCCACTGCTGCAGGTTCGTTTAATTTGGTCAGAAACTGGTGTAATATCGCATTGAATTCGGCAGGAACCTCCATCATGGGCGCATGTCCGCATTTGTCAATAAAATGCAGTTCACTATGTGGAATCAAACGTTGAAATTCCCTTCCTACAAAAGGAGGTGTAATCCCATCGTTTGCTCCCCATATCAATAACGTGGGTTGTTGGATTTGATTGAGTTCTTCTCCTAAATTATTTCTGATGGCGCTTTTGGCCAAGGCGATGATTTTGATGGCTTTGATCCGGCTATTGACAATTTCATATACTTCGTCCACCAGCTCTTTGCTGGCTGTAGCCGGATCATAAAATGTCAGTTCGGTTTTCTTCTTGATATATTCATAATCCCCGCGTTTGGGATAACTGTCCCCCATGGCACTTTCAAAGAGGCCCGAACTGCCTGTCAGTATAATCGATTTGATCCTTTCCGGGTGCTTGAGCACGTGAAGCAGGGCCACATGACCTCCCAGGGAATTTCCCAACAGGTGAACATTGCGGTAATTGCGGTATTCAATGAACTTGTAAACGAATTTCTCGAGACCACCGACAGAAGTATGTAAGATATCCAGTTCAAATAAGGGCAGCATGGGAACCACTACTTTGTAGTGTTTCCGGAAGTATTCAATCAGATCAACAAAATTGCTGAGCGCCCCGAATAATCCATGCAGCAATACCAGGGGTTCTCCCTCGCCTTCTTCAATGAACCGGAACTTATCCAACTGTTTGATCTCGTATAACATCGCACTATTAAAATATATCCAATAAAATAATCGCTAAAATAAACGATTTACTGCAAAAATCATGGCTTTTAAAACCTTAATAATCTTTTCATTACAAATGTACGACAACTGATTTAAGACTGTTGCACATTCCGTAGTAAAGTAACGTCTGGGGTATGAGCCGGTTGCATTAATGTATACCGCGGGCGATCTTGTCAAAAAAACCTTCCAGTGAAACGAACATATCCTGCCCGTAGGGAATAAATCCTGTAATAAAACGAATGACGGCCGGGCCAAAGGGTGCAATCAATGAATAAGCATGCGACTCTTCCACTGCATGTTTCGAAATGACTTGCATTTGGGTGCCGTAAAACAGGATGATGCTATAGATTGAAAGATACAGCACCAGAAATAACAGGATGCCGCCCAATTTGTTCAGCCATCCAAGCAAAACCAATTGGATCAGTTTCTCCAAAAGGCGCCCTGCCCATCGGATGATCAGTAGGACCAATACAAATACGAGGACAAATGCAATCCCTGGCAACCAGCGACTAGTTATGTGAAGCGCCGATTTCATATGGGTTGCCACTACGGCGGATAATTTCACCGCGGCTGCCAGGCCGATCAATCCGCATACCATCGAAAAGAGGCCAAGAATAAGACCTTTCCTCCATCCATGAATGATGGCGAGAACCAGGACAACGTAAAAAAAGATGTCGATCATGGAAATACAATTTAAACTTAAAGCCATTTAACGCTTAACGCCGAACGCTTAACGCTGAACGCTGAACGCTGAACGCCGAACGCTTAACGCTGAACAATTCACGATTCTCGATAAACGATCCACGATCCACGATCCACGATTTACGATACACGATACACGATTTACGATTTACGATACACGATTTACGATAAACGATACACGATTTACGATAAATGATCTCTTATAATTATCAACAATGAGTCAATATTCATTAAAAAAAGGGGCTTTTTTTGGGTGAAGATTAACAGTAGTTCATGAACGGGATTCGTATAAGCCACATCGTAGAACCTACACGAAACACGATACACCATATACCGTAATGGGTTCTCCATTTACTAAAAACTAACCCACTATTGTACGATAAGCGAATAATCATCGACGTTAGGTCAAATGCCTAAACCCTTGCCTGGCAACGGTTTAGTCAAAACTTAACCCACCATTTTATCCCAATTTGGGAAAAAATAAAAATAAATCCGTCTGCACTTGCATTTATGAAATCTGCGTTTAATCTTTGTTTCATCAATGGTAATGAATAACTGTTGAAAAGTCCATTCCTCCTGAAAATACTTCCTCCAATTGTCCTTAACTGAGTTTTAGCGATCCTTTCCAATCCCTCTGAATTACGTGTCCAAATATCCTGATCAGCCCCGATCAATCCGTAATTTATTTCTTTATATACCCTAAATTGAAAATTATGAAAGCGATCTCTACATTTGTTTCTCTCCTTTTGATTGTTACTACCTGCGCTACCAGTGCTGTTCTATACCTGAACGAGAATTATAATATTTCTGCTGCGCTTTGTCTCGTTTGGATTATATCACTGACACTTTGGATCGGCAAATCTTCAGGTCTTCTGGATATGCTGATACATTCAAAACGTGTTACTCAGAACGCTTAAAAAAGTTTACGGCTTAAAGCAAAGGCTAAAGGCTTAATGTACTTCGCCCGCATCTGGCTAAACCTGGATACCGAAGGCCGCGAGCCCCAGGTCATTCGCCCTGCATTCCGGCTGAGCCAGGATAGCAGGGCGGGCAAAGCCAAATTTTTAGTACTGGCATACGGCAAAATGATTTTAGATTTCTGCACAAAAAAGCGTCCGTATCCGGCGTACGCGAAGGAAACTTCTTATTATAATTTTGGACGGTTATTAAAGAAATGGTTTGATGGTAAATGGTGTATTAAAAACACCATTTGCTGTCCACCAGTGAAGAAAATGTGCCAATGTGCCGATGTGCCGATGTGCTGAATTACAAAATAGTCATCAGACATCAATTCGCTTATTACAATGAACCGCTGACCAGACAAAGTGCCCATACTCCCATACTCCCATACTCCCATACTCCCATACTTGCCTCTAGTGTTTTAGCACCTTATACTCAACCCGCCGGTTTGACTCACGGCCTGACGGATTATCTTTTCCATCAATCGAATCAGGGGCCATCGGACAACACTTACCCATCGCTTTACCCACCAACTGATTTCTGGAGACGCCCTTACCCAGGAGATAATGGATACAGGCATCCACGCGTCGCTGCGCAAGACCCAGGTTATATTTTATGCCACCGATCCCGTCGGTATATCCGTCTACCTCTACCACCATATCCGGATATTTTTTCAATATAATAGCAAGAGAATCCAGGTTGTCATGTGCAGAATCACTGAGTTTCGCCTTTTTATAAGCAAAATTTCCAACATGTGACGAGCGTTCCAGGGCTTTCAGCAATTTCTCGATTTCTTTCTCCGGATATTCGATCGCATTCATGCAAATGGATTCATTCATTAGTGAATCCCTGCCTGCGATATCTTTCAGGTTAAAATCCGCATTCGCCGGTGCGTACTCCGGCCTGACCGCATGGATCCTGAAATGGGCCGAGTTGTGCAATTCAATAGCATAGTGGCCCGCGGAATCCACTTTATATTTCCCCAGTACCCGGTCCGGATGCCGGAGGTCTGTAACTGTCAGGATGACATTTCTCAATGGCTGTTTGGTTTTACAATCTATCACGGAGCCATCTACATATTGAGTATTATTTTCCTTTACTGAAAACAGCGCAAGGCAGCATTCGGATGCCCGGTCGGAACTGATCCATCCGGTATTCCAGAGATTATCTTCATCCGTACTGACAAAATAAATATCATCCTTGGAAGAATTCAATGGCGCCCCTGCATTGACGGGTTTTTCCCAGTCGCTCAGATTGAAATTTCCCCTGGCATAAAAAATGTCAAATCCACCCATGCCCACACGGCCGTTACTGGAAAATACAAGCGTATGGCTCTTGTTATGGAAATAAGGCGCTTCTTCATCTCCTGCCGAATTAATGATATTCCCAAGATTCAGGACCCGTATGGGTTCCAGGATGCTGTCCAGGGAAGATGCCCACAAATCATATCCGCCGGATCCTCCGGCACGGTCAGAAGAAAACAGGAGGTATCGTCCGTCTTCCGTGAGATAAGGCTGCGCGCTGTTGGATCCTTCCACGTTCAGGGGATCGGGGGCCTTAACCGGTTTCGACCAGCCTTTCTTTCCCCAATGACTCATATAAATGGCAGAACTCGTTTGATTATTTTTCTTCGTCCACCGGGTATAAAACATCGTCTTACCATCATGCGTAAACGAAGCCATCCCATCGTGCTCTCCGGGTTCCGTCGGGAGATCCATCGGATCGGATCCCTGCAGGGGATTATCAGATGCCAGTGATTCAAACAATGTATTCAAATACCAGGTCTCGCCGGTTTTTGTTTTCTCTTCTGTTATGGCCGTAAATACAACCGTATCCCCGCTCCTCCTGGTCAGCGCATATCCGGAGACCGGATCCTTTCCCTTTATTTCATTCAATGTAAACTGGTCATTGACCCGTTCTGACTGCGACTGAATGAATTTAAGGTCCGCCAGTTCCCGGTCCGCCCCCAGCAGCAGGTCATCCAGCTGGGTGTGTTTATCCAGGAATGCGGTAATCTGAACAAGCGCTTCTGTATATTTCTGGTTGGCACGGAGCGTAACAGCATAATAATACCTCGCCGCCGGATAGGCTTTATCTGAAAACCCAATTGATTCTTTGTAATATTTTTCTGCTTTCTGATAGTCGTTGATCATGCGGTAACATTCTGCCAGATCGTACACAGCTTCCTGATGTGGATCCATGCTGGACTTACCCTTTACTTTTTTCTCGACGGCAAATGCTGTCGAGCGAGGTCTTGAATTTTTTTCAGTGGCCAGGTATTTTTCAAATACCTGCGATGCTTCGAAATAATTCCTGCTCTTAAAAAGAATTACGGCCTGATTAAAATATCCGCTGCCATTCTGCGCAAAACAGCAGGTAACACAGGC
>Ga0066790_10000177_pt1 | contig 21431 bp, 17 predicted proteins | sample OrgsoiDNA2013050_FD_70963 | JGI IMG/M metagenome (GOLD analysis project Ga0066790, IMG submission 70963) | Permafrost soil microbial communities from the Arctic, to analyse light accelerated degradation of dissolved organic matter (DOM) -... | ecosystem: Environmental > Terrestrial > Soil >...
CCCTTTCGCATCTGCGCCTGGCGTCTAGCGAAGATGGTAGCACCTTCCAGGTTGAGGAAGTGCCTACATTGCTTGGACACGGGAAGCTTGAAGCATTTGGCATAGAGGACTGCCGCGTGAGCGAGATCGAAGGCGTGTTTTACCTCACCTATGCGGCGGTATCTCCTTATGGCGTCGGCGTAGCTATGATCAGCACCTCATCCTGGCGGCAGTTTACCCATCACGGCATGATCCTGCCACCGACCAATAAGGATGCCGCGCTCTTTCCAGCAAAGATCGGCGACAGCTACTCTATCTTGCACCGACCCAGTAGCATCGGGCTGGGCGGCAATTTTATCTGGCTCAGTCGCTCACCCGATTTAATCCACTGGGGCGAGCATGATTGTATTGCCACGACGCGCCCCGGCTGGTGGGATTCCGCGCGCATTGGTGCCGGGGCCGCTCCTATACGTATCCCGGAGGGCTGGCTCGAAATTTATCACGGCGCGAATGAAGAAAATCGCTACTGCCTGGGTGCCCTACTACTGGATGCGGATGATCCTACAAAAGTCCTTGCTCGCTCTGCACAACCTATTATGGAGCCGCTGATGGACTATGAAAAGACGGGCTTTTTTGGCAATGTGGTTTTTAGCAATGGCATGATCGTCGCTGGCGACGAAATTACTCTGTACTACGGAGCAGCGGATGAAGTAATTTGTGGAGCCACTCTATCTATTAAAGAAATTCTGCATTCGTTGGAGGAGTGATGCTACCCTGTGGAACATGGGATACAAGCGTCAGAGTAGGCAGGCTTGAAGGAGATGCAACATGACTCAACAACCCCACCATCTTGAACCCGCAGCGGCACCTGTTGGAAAAGGTCCCGCCATTCTGATCGCGGCGATAGCCGCCCTTGGAGGATTGCTCTTCGGCTATGATACAGGTGTCATTTCGGGAGCAGAACTGTTTTTCACGAAGGACTTTCATTTGAGCGCTGGTGGTGAGGAGTTGGCGGTCAGCGGGGTGCTCATTGGCGCGATTGTCGGAGCCGCAGTGGCCGGCCAAATCGCCGATGCACTCGGGCGCAGGTTAACCCTCATCATTCAGGCGATCATTTTTGGCGCTGGGGCCATCTTGACATCCCTCGCACCGAATGTGATTATCTTTGTCATCTTCCGCATTTTGATTGGCTTTGGCATCGGTGCTGCAGCCGTTGTGGCCCCGATGTTTATCGCCGAGATGGCACCCCCAGCTATTCGGGGCGCGCTCGTCTCCTTTGACCAACTGGCCATTACCATTGGCATCCTGGTGGCCTATCTGGTAGATCTGGCCTTTGCTGCTGCCGGGATGGGCTGGCGACCAATGTTCGCGGTGGCGGTTGTCCCCGCGGTGATCCTTGCGGTTGGCATGTTCTTCCTCTCCGACACTCCGCGTTGGCTCGCTGGCCAGGGGCGTTGGGAAGAGGCCCAGCGCACACTCGCGCGTGTCATTGGAGCGGCTGAGGCGGAAGAAGAGCTGCACGGTATCCGTATATCTCTGGAAAATGAGGAGGCGCTACCATGGATCGTCCGCGTGCGCCAACTCTTGCGTCCTGGATTGCGCTGGGCATTAATTGTGGGGGTCGGCCTGGCCGTCTTGCAACAGTTTGCGGGCATTAGCACGGTCATCTATTATGCGCCGACCATTTTTGAGATTGCCGGTTTTAAAACAGCGTCGACCGCTATCCTGGCGACCAGCGTCGTTGGCGTGGTCAATGTCGTCTCTACCGTTATCGCCATCTTTCTTGTCGATCGCCTGGGCCGTCGACCTCTGTTGCTGATCGGTGCCGCTGGCATGATGGTTATGCTGACGGCGATTGGCTTTGTCTTCGCCATTGGTCCTAATAAGGCGGCGTTCTTGATTCTGGCCTGCGTAATACTCTATATCGTCTCGTTTGCCATCAGCATGGGGCCGGTATTCTGGCTGATGAGTTCGGAGATCTTCCCCAACCGGTTGCGGGGAACCGGAGCCAGCATCTCGACGGGGGCCAACTGGGCGGCCAATCTCCTGGTCAGCATCACGTTCCTTTCGCTGCTGCATGCGGCGGGCAATGCACTGACGTTCTGGATTTATGCCTTCCTTGCCCTGGTGACTCTCGTCTTCGTGTGGTTCATCGTCCCTGAGACGAAAGGTAAGACGCTGGAGCAGATTGAGGCATATTGGCGCAACGGCAGGCATTGGGGAGCCGCCCCATCAGCAGAGAAACCCGCTGAGCCAACAGGGGTCGCGGGCAGATGACGCTCACTGATGCATCACATGTCAGGAATACAGGCCCTCTGGAGCAGCAGACGATCACGGAGACGCTGCTCCAGGACGAACGGGCACCCGCGTCGGCCCTTCCCACCATCACGATGGCCGAGGGGAGAATGCACCTGGATCTCTCCCTTGACGCAGCGATCATGATCGATGCTCTAGGGAGCATCGTCCTGGTGAATGAGCAGGCGGCGACCCTGTTTGGATATGGTCAAGACGAACTGAACGGTCAACAGCTGGAAGTGCTGCTGCCGGAGCGTTTCCACGCGGCGCATATGGCTCATCGACACACCTATGCGACCGCACCACTTCGGCGACCGATGGGGGTGAGCCTTGACCTGATGGGACGACGCAAAGATGGCAGCGAGTTTCCGGTGGAGATCAGTTTACGTCCTATTCTTTTGGACCAGGCGCTGCATGTGATCGGCGCAATTCGTGATGTCACGGCTCAGCGCTTGCTGGAACGCGAGCGGGTACGCCTGGTGGAACGCCTCGTCCTGCAAAGTACACTCATCAATCTGGCGTATGATGCGATCCTGGTGCGTGACCCGATTAACCGGCTGCTCTCCTGGAGTCGTGGGGCAGAAGCCCTCTATGGCTGGACCGAGACGGAGGCACTGGGACGGGTCAGCCACCTGCTGCTCAAGACCCACTTTCCCGTCAGCCGCGCGGTGCTCAGCGCGCGGTTGGAGAGCGAGGGATATTGGGAAGGAGAACTGCGGCATACTCGGCGCGATGGCTCTGTCGTCACGGTCGAAAGCCGTCAGGTGCTCTTTCGCGATGAGCGAGGAGTCGCAACCGCGATCTTAGAGATTCATCGGGATATCACTCAGCGTAGGAAATTGGAGCAGGCGCAAACCGCCATCCATGCGGAATATTTCAAAGACGAGTTTATTAGCATCGCGGCCCATGAATTGCGTCAGCCGCTCGCCGTTCTCAAAGCAGCGGTGGGAACCCTGGTGCTACAAACGGCACGAGGGCATGGCCCCAGGCTAGCTGAGTGGCAACAAGAGATGTTAGAAGAACTCGAGCAGGCAACTGACCGGCTGAGCGCCCTGACCGAAGACCTGCTGGATGTCTCGCGGTTGCAAGACGGTCAGTTGGTCTTGCAACGCGTACCCACCAACCTGGTCTCCCTGGTTCAGCGCCTGGTGGAGCGCTTCCAGAAAACCACGACGCGGCACCAGCTCGCATTCCACCCGCAACAGCCAAGCCTGGAAGCAGCGATTGACCCGCCACGGATGGAGCAAGTGATCTCAAACCTGCTGACCAATGCGATCAAGTACAGCCCACAGGGCGGCTCAATCGTCGTGACCGTGGGAACAGATGGTGCTGATCACGCGGTAGAAATCCGGGTACAGGACGGTGGAATCGGCATTCCTCTCCATCAACAGGCGCGCATCTTTGGACGCTTCATGCGTGCCGACAACGCGCGGGCCGCCGGGATCAGTGGGACGGGGCTGGGATTGTATCTGTGTCGTGCTCTCGTCGAGCAACACGCTGGGCGGCTCTGGTTTGAGTCAGGAGAAGGCGAGGGAACCACCTTCTTTGTAACTATTCCTCTTCACTTATAATGAATGCAACAGATTACAGATTTTAGTGGATTTGACAATAGTCAAAGATTATGTTATACTGTAAATAAGATGAAGAACACCTACAGCGCTCTTCATCCTCCAGGAACAGCCTCGGCACTCCCTGCTTCTGTCTTATCTTCGTAATGCCACTCGACATCTCCTCGGTCGATTGAACGAGGAGCCAGGGTTATGATCACGGTGCTTCGGCATGCCAGAGATCGCGCAATGCCCTGATTTACCGCAGATAAAGGATCATTCCACTATGACAATGTCAGTAAAAAACATGACAAATTCCACCGTTGATGTACAAGAACAGTACGTCCGCAATACCCAGGCAATGGCAAAACGTCTCGCCGCCGCCCAGGCACGCAATGTAAAGTACACCCAGAGTCTCTTCGAGAGCACGATCGCGTTGCTCAAGAGCAACATGGAAGATACACATTCCTTGATGGAGCAGTGGGGACCGCAAGAGGCTTCCCAGCAGGACTCCGAGTCCTACATGAACCTCTTCAGCGCTCCGTTCGCCGCCTATAAGCAGATGCTCGAGGGAGTAGAAACCTCCTCAAGGCAAATGTTTGAGGGCGTGGAGAACCTCACGAAACAGAGCCTGGAGAGCTTTCAAAAGGCGACCGAGGGTTTTGAGCAGGCAAGCCATAAAATAGGGGTTGCTAAAAAGTAGCACCAACAAAGAGAGGGTGAGCGTATTTGCTCACCCTCTCTCTTTGTTGGACCCTCACACTTCGGGCGGTTGGAAGTTCATCTCGTCCGCCCTGATAGCTGGAGCCCACACTACTTCCTCACCTGCGTCCCCATCTTCTCGATCGGGATGCTCCTCCGCCAACAGCGTGTAAGATGGCGAGGAGAATACAGGCCCCGATAAAGGCAACTATAATAGTTCCGATCAGGCCAAAGGAGCCAAGTCCCAGGAAGCCAGCCAACCATCCTCCGATGAGAGCCCCGATAATGCCCACAACAATGTCACCGATCAGCCCATAGCCTCCTCCGCGCATTACCCGGCTGGCGAGAAAGCCAGCAATCAACCCAACAATCAGCCACCAGATTACATTTGAAAGATTCAGGTTAACGGCAACAAGAATGAATGTTGCAAGTGTCATGATAGAATCCTTTCCTTGATAGTGGTGTATCGCTCTACACACTTTCTACCTCTCCTCCAGGCCTGCGAGGCTTGAGAGGAAAGCTATCTTCTATTCTTCAGTATATCCACGAAACGTTATAAAAAGCGTTATCCCTGCGTTAAATGCATTATCAGTGGCTGACCTTGCGCTTCTGCCAGGCAGGAGATAAGGAACTCGCGCTCCGCATCTACATGGCGGTAGAAAGCCGCATCCATTTGCTTCTTTTAACGCTTTTTGTAACACTACGTGGCTACTATTAAGATGAGATGGTAAAAAATTACCTCACTGATCGCGCAGAAAAACCATCATCAGGAAACAAAAAGCTTCATTACAATCAAATGGGAGGTCAGTAGGAACGAGGCTCCGATGCAATTGTCACACAACATAGAGGGATCTCTCCCATGTGCCACTTCTTCGCCAGGCGGGCTGGACGACGCACAACTCGTGCAAGCCAGCCAACGTGGAGACCAGGATGCCTTTGCCGTCCTTATGCAAAGGCATCAGCGCCGCGTCTTCAATATGATTTTGCGTATGCTGCAAGACTACGAAGAGGCGAACGAAATCACCCAGGAGGCTTTTTTAGCTGCATGGAAGGGGCTGCCAGCATTTCGCGGCGAGGCGCTTTTTTCTACCTGGCTGTATCGCATCGCCTACAATTGTTGTTTGCGGCAACTTGAACAGCGCAAGCAGGAGAGAACCCTGCAAGTGGCCATGCAGGCGGAACAGATCCTACAGAGGATGAACGAAGAGAAACTGGCAGAAGAGATGATAGAGCTACATGACTGGCAGATAGCGGTACGCAAGCAACTGGAGAAACTGCCAACCAGGTATCGCCTTGTGTTGATCCTGCGCCACCTGCAGGAGATGACGTATGAAGAGATGGCCGTGGTTCTCGCCATACCCGTTGGCACGATCAAGACCCATCTCTTTCGGGCCAGGCATCTCCTGAAGGAACGGCTGTTGGCACAGCACATTTACAGCGCGGAGTCGCAGGAGCTGTCGTGATAACCAGTCAAATGTCCGCGATCGCCGACCATAGAATGCCCGGTACGCGCCACGGACCAGGATGGGCCTCCATACGCGCCAACTTTGGAAAGACCTTGCTGCCCTTCTTGCCCTGCAGCGCGAACCACGGCGGCGTCAGCACGCTGCGGAAGGGTGCGCGCAGCACGGATTTCTGCGGTTGCGAGAACATAAGTGTATTGTGCACCACGCCGTTGCCAGATTGAATATCGTTGATCGGATGGCCGGGAAACGCTCCCCAGGTGGTGGTGCCCAGGATGAAGCTGATGCCGCCCCAGTAGTTGACGCCGATCGAGCCGTAGCGCAGCTGCGCTACGGCCCGCTCGATCGCCTCCGCAATTCGTGGGTCCTTGAGCGACTCTGGATGCACGAGAAGCGTAACGTTCAGCGAACCCCAGACATGTTCGTTGGCGAAGTCTACGGCCTTGTCTATGTACTCTACGACGCTCTCCGCCTCCAATGTTGTCTCCGCGAACAATCCGCAGAAGGCTTCGGTGGTAAAGCAGACATCGTTGACCTGCGCGGGATCGACGTCCGCGATCAGCGTCCAGGGCAGCTTCTTCCCTTCATCAGGACCGAACTGCTCAGCCTCGGGATGGGTCGTGACGAACATGCGCTGCCGATCCTGCGCGCCTGGATAATAGGCATCGCGTGTTGGAAGCTCTTCCAGTATCCTGCGTATCTCTCCCAGCAACGTTCTTCTGCGCTCCCAGGTTGCGTATTGAATAACGGCCCGCGTGGCGTTGCAGTTGAAGCCAGCATTGTTGGTGAGCGATGTGACGATATGTTCGGCCTGGTACGCCAGGTCGCTCCGGCTCCACGGACCCGGCACGACGATGACCGGACTGACGTTGCCCAGTTCACCCGTGATGCGCTTGTTCAGTAGTGGCCTGTTCTCCGCCTTGCGCTGCGCCCCCTCTGCTCCTGTGCCGAAGACGATGGCGTCGAACGTCTTGTCCGAGCCGGTGATATGAATCTCTTCCACGCCTTCAGCATTGCAGAGGTATGCTCCCTCGGTAGCTCCGCCGTACAGCACGCGCAGGAAGCCCGGCTCGATCAGCGCCCGAAAGCTCTCCTGAATCAATGGCCCCAGGTACGCATTGACCGGATTCATTTTGAGCACGACGACCTGATCCTCGACGAAGAGTTTGTAGAGGATATCCAGCGGCGCGATGCTCGATACGTTCCCGGCCCCCAGCACCAGCGCGACCTTGCCCGCGTGCTGCTTATCCTGGTAGATCGTTGCCTGCGTCTGCGCCAACCCGTCGGCGGTGACACCCGGCTCCATCCAGACCTCAGCCGTCAGCCCGGTGAAAAAGATACGATCATAGGGCGTCTGTGGAAAGACCTGCGCGACGACCTGCCCGTCTGCCTGCGTAGTGACAGGTCCAGGGATACGGGGCGCTCCCAGCGTCTCGATATCCAGTAACGACTGCCGCAACTGGTGGAGCTGTTTCAACAGTGTAAATGATCCGGTGCCCCATTCTTCGCCCATAAATGGCGTATTTGAGATTCCCTTGGCCTCGCAACACGCCGCCACCCAGCGGTCAGCCAGCGCCGCGAAATCCTGTATGAGGGTATCTACAAGCGCAACTCGCGCGCGAAGCGAGAGCGCTACCCACGCATTTTTGTGCTCCTGTAACACCTGTAGCGCTGCGTCCATCTCTTCCCGCGTCGATGGTTGTATGCTGCCAGCAATAGTTGGAAACTGAGGCGAACCCTGATGGGTAGCTGTGGCCATAGTACCTCCCTGGTATCGCTAAGCGTAGTTAATTATCGTTAATTGAGCAGGACATTTTTCTTTGGCACTCTCTTTGCTCACATCTACACTATTATACCTCCTATTACCCCTCCGGTGCAGGTGGAAGCGCTCTGCGCTGACGGGCCTGGAACCAGTTGCAGAGAAAGGCCAGCGTCATCAGCACGAAGAGCGCGTTGCGTATGCCCACCGTTTCCATAAAGCCTGGCAGCAGTGGCACGTCTCGTATGTCGGTAACGGGCCGTGTGTACAGGTACGTATAGACATAGGTGGTCAGCACCGAGGCCGCGCCCCAGCAGAAGATCCAGAACGCGTCAAAGACACCCGCGTAGGCAAGCAAGGGCATCAACCAGATAAGATACTGCGGACTGAAGACCTTACCGGTCGTGATAAAGACAAGCAAGAGTCCAATCGCCGCCTGCGTGAAATCGAGCCGCTCGCGCCACTGCATCCACAGCACCGCGAGGCAGCCCACAGCCAGGCACAGTGTTCCCAACAGCGAAACAACGCCATTTAGCCCACTGACCACATTGAGCGACCCGAAGTTATTGTCAATCGACAATGGAAAGCCCAGTCCCTGCATCAGCCAGAGCAATGTACTCCCCGTGGATTCGACCTGCACTGGCCTCTGCAAGAAGTAGGCAAGCTGGTTGACGACCGCTCCCTGGAAGTTCAGCAGCGCGAAGAGGCCCGTGACGCCTGACAGTATTCCCAGGCAGATAAGTGCGTTCTTCCAGCGCCAGCGCCGGGCCTCGCGTACTGTATACCAGAGCTGTTGGGGGAGCGATCTCAACAAGAGCTTCTGGGCAGGAGTAGAGAAGCGTCCATACGCGCGCTGCTCCGCTATAAAGAGCGCGGGCAGCAGCAAGAGCGGATAGAGTTTGAAGAGCACACCGAAGGCCAGCGCAATGTACGCCCACCTCCACTGCTTGCGCTCAGCGGCGATAACGCAGAGCAACGTCAACGCTGCGGGGATCAGGTCGAAGCGCCCCTGCGCTGTTCCCAGCGCGCCGACGAAGAGGCTGAGCGCGAAGGCGAGCGCCGCGCCACGCGGGCCATATCTCAGCAGGAGCCAGTAGATCAAGACGGCCACCAGCGCCATCATCAAGGCGATGACGACCTGGTAGTAGTGCAGCGGTGCCAGCAGTGCCAGCGAGAACGGCAGCAGCGTCAACGGCGGATATTCGATCGGTAGTATGTGAAATGGAGGCTGTGGTTGAGTAATTATCGCCTGGAGAAAGCTGCACTGCCCCGCCGATAGCAACGCTGTCGCGCCGCTACCAAACCAGAAGGTCAGCGCATAACACTGGTAGCGTGCTGGATCGGTCGTCGGTAAAAAAACCTGCCAGGAAGAACCAATGAAAATGCCGATCGTGATAAGGGTGATAGGAACGTAGGCGGCGACACCATCAGGGGCCAGCAATGCGTCCAGCAGAGAGGCCAGCATCCTTCTGAGTCTGCCTGCATGTTTTGTCTGTATTGTTTTTGCCACAGGAGCGATGTCATCCCTTCTCCATACTGTTTGACAGCATTCATAAGGTGGTGCTACAATCCCGCATAGCACATCCTCTTTACACGTGCATGTATTTTTTCGCACTATGCTAGACGAGTGATAGGTGAAACCAGTCACCATCGTCTATCCGTGTCCTCTGCAATGGACACGAATTTTATGCAGAAAAGGTTGTAAAAAATGGCTACGCTAAACCGCACACAGACAAAGACATTGAAGGTTGGAGACACCGCTCCAGATTTTACCCTGAAGACGGCGAACAAGCAGGATTGGCGTCTGAGCGATTTTAGAGGCAAGAAGAATGTTGTGCTCGCCTTTGTCCCATTCGCGTTCAGCAGCGTCTGCTCGGCGCAGCTCCCCGCCTACGAGGCCGAACTGGAGCGCTTCCGCGATTTCGACGCCGAGGTGGTCAGCATCAGTCAGGATAGCACCTACGCGCTGGACGCCTGGTCTAAGTCGATTCATACGTCGTTTCCCTTGCTCGCGGACTACTATCCGCAGGGCCACGTCGTCGATCTCTATGGCGTGCGCCATCCTGCTGGTATGTCCGAGCGAGCGTTGTTCGTGGTCGACAAAGAGGGGATTATTCGGTATATCGAGATCACCAACTCGCCTGGCGATATGCCGGATAACGAGACGCTCTTCGAGGCTCTACGCAAACTTTCATAAAAGAACGGTTTATGACAAAAAGAACTAAGCTGCTCGTCATTATCGCGCTCACCCTGGGGATGACGTTGGCGACGCTGGATACGACGATTATCTCGACCGCTATGCCAAAGATTGTCGGGCAGCTGGGAGGCATCGCCCTCTATTCGTGGGTGTTCTCGATCTACCTGCTGACCTCGACGATGACGGTGCCGCTTTATGGTAAGCTGGCGGACCTCTATGGGCGCAAGCCGATCTTTCTGGTCGGCATGGCGCTCTTTCTCGTCGGTTCAGTGGCCTGCGCCCTGGCGCAAAGCATGGAGCAACTGATTCTCTTTCGCGCGCTCCAGGGACTGGGCGCGGGCGCTATTGCTCCGCTCGTGCTCACGATGATTAACGATATCTCTACTTCAAGGGAGGAGCGCAACCGCCTGCAGGGGCTTGTCGGCGCGATCTGGGGCGTCTCCAGCGTCATCGGACCCGCGCTCGGCGGATTGATCGTTGACTATCTCTCGTGGCCGTGGGTGTTTTACATAAACATTCCCTTTGGCATCCTTTCGATGATCTTTCTCGCCCTCTTCTTCAAAGAGACCTTCACGCGCCAGAAGAGCCGCCTGGACTATCTCGGCACCCTTCTGCTGACAAGCGCGGTGGTTGCCTTGCTGCTCGCCCTGCTGCAAGGCGGAGTGGCCTGGGAGTGGAATTCGTTGCCGAGCCTCGCCCTGTTCTTTGCTGCCGCGCTGCTGACAGTGCTGTTCGTGCTGGTTGAGCGCCGGGTGGCTGAGCCGCTCATCTCGCTCTCGCTCTTCGAGAACCGGACGATCGTGGTTGCCAGCATCGGCGGCTTCATTCTGGGCTGTCTCATGTTCGGCATCTCGACGTACATTCCGCTTTTCGTGCAGGGCGTCAGGGGCAATAGCGCCACCGAAGCGGGCTTTGTCCTGATCCCTGAGTCGTTGAGCTGGTCGCTGATCTCGATTTTCATTGCCGTGCTACTCAGGCATATGAGTTTCCAGCGTATTGTGAGTCTTGGTACGTTTATCGCTTTGCCCGGCATCGCCCTGCTGCTGCTCTTCACGCCACAGACCGGGCTGCCTTTTATGCTCTTTACGATGATGGTGATCGGTTGCGGCCTGGGCCTTTCCGCCAATGTATATACCCTTTCGGTACAGAGCGCAGCCCCTAAAAATCTGATCGGCGTGGCCAGCGCCTTTACCCAGTTTGTGAGGACGATCGGTGGCACGGTGGGCGTCGCGATAATGGGAGCTATTCTCAACGCGCAGATGGCGCAACGCTTTGCTCCTATCCTGGCCTACTTCGCCAGCAGTACGGCGCATTTGCCGAAAAACGTCGCGCCCGCAAATATTCTGCTGACACCTGGCCTGCGCGCCTCCTTGCCGACAGATTTTCTGGACCAGTTGACGAATGCTCTCTCACAAAGCCTGTTCTGGGTCTACGCGTTGATGGCGGCTCTGGCACTATGCGCGTTGATAACCATGTTCTGGTTTCCACGCGAGCAGGCCAATGCCCACCGTACAGATACGCCAGCCACGCAGACTTCCTTCCCAACAGAACAACCAGCAGCGCAACAAATCACGGATGAGGTGCGTTAAGAAGACTATAGGCCCAGTGCTATTGGGTCTGGAGTGTTTAAATAAGGATATTCACAGAGCATCCTAAAAAGTAGAGTAAGCGAGATAGAACGTAAGATGTCTGAAGAAGCAGTAGAAAAACCCTCGCTCTGGAAAGAGCTGAAGCGCCGCGAGTTCCTTGCCCTCTGTGCAGTGGGAACTCTGCCGGGCGTGCTGGCCGCCTGCCAGGACACAACGACGCCAGCGAGCGCGAGCAAACCAACAGCGATCCCTACCAGACAACCATCGCCCACGCCCCGTCCCACGCCCGGCGCGGCGGACTGGACAGCGCTTGGGAAGAGTCTGCAGGGGACGCTGGTTCGACCCGGTAACGCGCAGTACCCAACCGCGCTCCAGCTCTTCAGCGAACGCTTCGATAACGTACATCCAGCGGGCATCGCTTACTGTGCCGTGCCCTCCGATGTGCAGAGCTGCCTCGCCTTTGTGCGCAAGTTTAGCCTCCCGTTCGCAGCCCGTTCCGGCGGCCACTCATACGCGGGCTATTCAACCACGACCGGCCTGATTATCGACGTGACGCGCATGAACACGGTGAACGTGAACGCGGGTGCCGGGACCGCCACTATCGGTGCCGGAACGCGCCTGATCGATGTCTACGGAACGCTTGCTGGACAGGGCTTCGTGCTGCCAGCAGGCTCCTGCGCCACGGTCGGCATCGCCGGATTGACGCTGGGTGGCGGCGATGGTGTGCTCAGCCGCAAGTTTGGTCTGACCTGCGACAATCTGCTCTCGGCCCAGGTGGTGGTGGCGGATGGGCGCGTGCTGACCTGCGATAGCAGCCACAATGCCGATCTATTCTGGGCTATGCACGGCGGCGGCGGTGGCAACTTCGGTATTGTCACCTCGTTCACCTTCCGGGTACATCAAGTCCCCTCACTTACCCTGTTCACCCTGACATGGCCCTGGGCCAGCGCCGTGAACGTCGTCAACACCTGGCAGAACTGGGCACCGCAAGGACCAGACGAATTGTGGTCCAATTGCGTACTCCTGACCAATAGCAACAAGGCGGGCAATCCTATCGTTGAGGTGAACGGCGTCTACGTAGGCGGCGTTGGCCCCCTGAGTTCCTTGTTGAACCAGCTCACAGGCGCGATTGGCATTGCACCAGCAACCCGCTACGTGTCGGGCGCGAGCATACTCGATACGATGCTCTACGAAGCGGGCTGCTACAACAAGACGGTCAGCGAGTGTCACCTGCCGAGCCAGAATGCGAGCGGGCAGCTGCAGCGCGACACCTCCGCTGTTAAGTCCGACTATTTCACGAGCACTCTGCCGAGCCAGGGCATTCAGAACCTGGTGAACGCGATCACGACCCGCCAGTCCTCCGCCTCGCTTGGCAACGGTGGCATCGGCATGGACGCGTACGGTGGTGCCATCAACCGCATAGCCGCCAATGCAACGGCCTTTGCGCATCGCAACGCGTTGTTCTCCGCGCAGTATTCGGCGAGCTGGAATGTGACAGACTCGGCGTCGGTCGTTGCCGCGAACCACACCTGGCAGCACAATGCGTGGCAGTCGATGCGCCCGTACGCCAGCGGAGGAGCCTACCAGAACTACGTCGATCCCGACCTGCCCAACTGGCAGCAAGCGTACTACGGTGCCAACCTGGCTCGCTTGCAACGCGTCAAATCAACTTATGATGCAGGCAACCTGTTCCACTTCGCCCAGAGCATTTCGCCCGCCTGATCGTGAGCAAGAAGCGGAGTCGGGGAGAATGCACGATTTTGCCCATACATGACAGATCTTCGTGCTTCATTGGTAAATAGGCTACTCCCTCAGACGTGGTAAAGAGCAACGTAGTCGCGCCACCTATCAAGCGCCTGCCACTCGTCTTCCACAAGACATGAAAACACCATACTCATTTTCTGGTGGAAACGAGCGCTTCTCCCACACAGCTCTCTTGCTGAGGCGTGCCAGTGAAGAGCTGGTGGGAGAACCATACTTAGAGGAGGATCTCGTTGACGCAATCTGTCATACCCGCGACCTGGCTACCGCGTAGAGTAAAGGGTGAGGATACCGAAACCGCGTGGCCTGATGCGCCCCTGAAGCGCTGTTATTTCGAGAGGTACGTGTTGGATGTCTGTATTGCCACGATGGAGCGTGGCGGAGTAACCTCTAAAATCAATACCTACCAGTTTTTTCCCTCCACTGAAGCGTGGGGTGTGCCAAAGTATCCCGACCGGACAGTGATCCTGTCCCCTGGAACCGATCTCCCGCGCACGCTTGCCGCTTTCATTGATGCAAATGCAACCTCATTAAGAGAACCCGATTGCTGGTTGGGTACGTGGATTGATCCCGACACGGGGAACTGCTATCTCGACATTACCGCTATCCATCTGTGCCTGGAGGAGGCGCTGCGCGAGGCGCTCTTATTGAGCCAGAGCGCGCAACGCAAGATCGTCGCGCTCTACGACTTCAAGCGCGAGCAGCCGATCTATCTGGCGAGTTATTATTGAAACAAAAAAAGAAGGAGCATCAATCGTAGATGCTCCCTCTCGACTACCCGGCTCAGGCGCTGCGTAGCATATCCCCTTCGTAGAGCGATACCGACTCAACCTCTTCATTCTCGAACCATACCGGTTCTTTGATGAATGCCCCTTCCAGGTCAATTAAATAAAAACAATGAGGTCCTATCCCATAGGGCTGACTTCCATGAGGAATTACGTCAACCGTTCGCACTGTCCCCGTGAGACCTCTAAAGGGACAATAGCTCGTCACGCGCACACGACTTCCTGCTTCAAATACTGCGGACTTCACTGTTCGCTGAACTCCCTTCTCGCTTTCACTCACAATTCCGGCTTGTGGTTGCTTCATGCATAACCTTCTACAGACATTCAGGGTACACTCGAAACACAAGAAATACAATAAGCGAGCAGTGAAAAACACGAAAATTCGCAGCCCCCTAACAGGGCTGCGAAGGCGTGGCAAGGCGTTCGCGACCAGTATAAAAAACTCTAGAAATCCATTTTTTTCTTGAAGAAATGTTTTTAGACGATATTTGATTTCTCGTTGAGGAGTGGCAGCGTGAACCAGAAGGTCGTGCCTTTGCCGGGGATGCTCTGTACGCCCACCTGTCCACGGTGTTGTTCGACGATCGTGCGGCTGATATGTAAACCGAGCCCCAGGCCAACTTCGCTGCCGTTGAGCACTTCGATGCCCGCTACGCGGTAGAAGCGCTCCCAGATGCGTTTATGCTCGCAGGCTGGGATGCCCGGCCCCTCGTCGCTCACCGAGATATGCGCTACCTGCCCCTCTTCGCGCAAGTGGACCTTAATAGGATGCTCGATGGCCGAGTATTTATGCGCATTAGAAAGGTAATGAATAATGACCTGCTTGATGCGGCTGGGGTCGGCCATGACGACGACATTTTTATTTTCAGGGACGTGTATATACACCTGGCGCGCCTCTGGTACGTAGCGGGTGTCCCCAACGACTTCGTGTAGCAGCCTGTCCAGTTCGCAGATCTCAAAGAGCAGCTCCATCGTATTGGCGCTGATGCGCGATGTCTCCAACAACGTATTGACCAGATGAGTGAGGCGCGAGATCTGAAGATCGGTTCGCTCCAACAGAGTACGCGCCTCGTTGATGAGTTCGCGTGTTTCCGCTGAATGAGTATTCAGATCAATGTTATTTTTGAGCCTGCGCCCCATCAACTGAACGTTACCCTTGATGCTGGTCAGCGGCGTCTTCAATTCATGGCTCGCTATACTCACAAATTCGTTCATGCGGCGCTGAGCCTCGCGACGGGCAAGATTTTGCGTCTGTGCCTGCGCCTGTTTATACTGCACGATCTCACGTCCAACAAGCAGCGCGATCACTTTTATGACGAATGAACATATCTTCAAGAGGAGCTGTAATAGCCCTGATGTTTTCTTGTTTGTTTTCATAAATAGCTATCCATCCACCATAGTTTTCTCGGTCAACAGATAAGTGAAAAGCCAGCAGGATCTTTCTTACTCAAAATGCAGTGGGTCTTTTTTATGGTACGTATGACTGGCCTATAAAGAAGACAAGCGGCAAGCATCCGATGGCCTGCGCCCAGACGAAATCTCGGTGCTGGCATTGCTGGAGATGTCGGACACACCTGATTGAATGCTCTGGCAGAAAACGGACCAAATTCCTGTAATCTTATTACCTTTGTAAACGTCTCTAACTAGAGAGGGGATACGCATTGTCGAGGCGTTGCATAAGTACGTAGCAATTTTAGCGTGCTACATAACAGCGACGGGAAAATCGCTACGTATTTTTTAGAAGCCTTGACAAGGAGAGTCTATGGTGCGCTAAATCGAGTAGGGGAAAATGAACGCTCGTGTAAAGCATTGCGTGCTAAGCAATGGCATCTCTCTTCACGAGCCTGCATTCCATTTCTACAGGTTATTCTCAATTGTATGTACTTATGTTCTTTTTTAGGGTAAGCGGAGGTGATGGATGCGCGAAGTGCAAGTGAGCTTCCCGCGTGGGAAAGTTGTGCGCGAACGCTACATCGTCGAGGAACTTCTCGGCAAGGGTGGGTTTGGTGCTGTTTATAAAGTTCGGGATCGCCGCGTCAGGAGCAATGTCTTTGCTCTAAAAGAAGTGATCGACCCGAATGGATACGAACGGGACCGCCTCGCATTCGAATGCGAAATACTGAAACGGCTCGATCATGCCAGTCTACCGCGCGTCTACCGCGTGTTTGAGGACGAGCGCAACAACCGTTTCTATATGCTAATGGATTATATCGAAGGCTCAAATCTGGACAAAATGCGCCAACGGCAGCCGGAGAAACGCTTCTCTGTTTCTCAAGTGTTGAAGATCATGGCTCCTATTGCAGAGGCTATTACCTATTTACATGCACAGCAACCGCCTATTATTCATAGAGATATCAAACCATCGAATATTATTGTCTCGCCAGCCTGTGATGGCGCAGTGCTGGTCGATTTTGGCATTGCCAAGGAGTACGACCAGGACTCGACGACGACCGCCGTGCGCCATTGTTCACCGGGGTATGGAGCGCCTGAACACTATGCGCGTGGCACCAATACGCGCACCGACATCTACGGCCTGGCCGCTACTCTCTATACGCTGATGACGGGCAAAGTGCCGACCGATGCCCTCTACCGTATGACGCAGTTGGGCAGCAAGCACAATGATCCGCTGGTAGCAGCCAATGTGGTCTTACCGACGATTCCCCAGCATATCGCGGAGGTGCTGGAGCAGGCGATGGCGATCAATAGCAACGATCGCTACGCAACGATCGAGGAGTTCTGGCAGGCGTTGACGCTGTATCCCGTCGCAGAGGATGAGCCTGAGCCGCTTCTTGTCCCTGTGGAAGATATGCATGAACTGGCGGAGGCTCTGACGCCTGTGGTGAGAACAACTTCGTTGGGGCGCGAGACGCCGCGCGCGCCTGCCGAACACGTGAGGAGCCGGGTTCCGAGCGCATTTGCGGCCCTTATCCTGATCGCGCTTGTCGCGGGGGGACTCTTTAGCTTGATCGCCTGGCCGCGCAGCGGTCTTTCTAGTGGTTCGACCTCTGTCGACTCTGCTTCCTTGAGGAATGCGCGCAGTACTGCGGTGGCACGCGCTGCCGCGCCAGCGAAGCACGCAGCGGCGAGCAGCAAGACCGAAACGCCGACCGCGCAACATCCTACCGCGACGCCCACGAAGAGCTATCCGGTGCTCTCTGCAAGCTATGGCGGCAACATCAGTGATAGGTACACGAATCCGCCAACCAATAGTAGTATGTCACTCAGCCAGATTCAGCAAAATGGCTCTTCCATCAGCGGCTATTTTGCCGTCGGTCAGGGCCTGATAGGGAGCGGCGGCTTCAGTGGCACCGTGAACGCCGATAACAAAATCCAGTTTCTGATTCCTGGCAACTACTCAATTGCCCCCCTCTTCTTCGAGGGACAGGTGAAGTCTGATGGAAGCATGAGTGGTACATATTGCAGCCAGCTCAATGGCGTATGTAACAAGAATGCTGGCGGTTTTGGCACCTGGTACGTTGCTGCATCTGCGACAGGCACGCGCTGGAACAATTCGACACGCTTTTATGCCGCTTCTTTCGCTGGTGCTGAAGTGAAGCGCGGGTACAGGAGTAACATAGCATAGCTTGCTTCTTGTCACTCCTTACTATATTGTGTAACCTGGCTGTTGCGTCGATCGTCTTAATTTCTGTCTACAAGCAAGACAGATGAATCGTATTCTTCATTAGCAGGGAAAAGAATAGCGCTGCCGGACTCGTTCTGGTGAGCGACTGTAAAACTATGTAAAGATTGTTGTATGCAAACTGTTTATAAAGCATTTTAAGAGGTAAGTTCGTGCAAGATGTACAGGCAATACTCCCCAATGGAACTATTGTACAGGAGCGTTATGTTATAGAGGACCTGCTGGGCCGTGGTGGCTTTGGGGCTGTCTATCTGGTGCGTGACCTGCGTGTCAGGGGTAATTTATTTGCGCTCAAAGAGATAATTGATACCAATAAACAGGAGCGCGAGCGTTTCACGTTCGAGGGCGAGGTACTCAAGCGGCTCGATAATCGTTCCTTGCCGCGTGTCTATCGCGTGTTCGAGGATGAGAACACCGCGCGCGCATATATACTGATGGACTATATCGAAGGTCCAAATCTGGAGGTATCGCGCACGCAGCAGCCCGACAAGCGCTTCTCTGTCGAACAGGCGCTGGATATTATGCTGCCTATTTTCAAAGCAGTCAGTTATCTCCATAGACAAAATCCACCCATCATCCATCGCGATATCAAGCCCTCGAACATTATTGTGCCAGCCGCCGGTGATGAGGCGGTGCTGGTCGATTTCGGCATCGCGAAAGAGTACAGCGTCGATGCGACGACGACCGCCGTGCGCCGTTGCTCGCCGGGCTACGGTGCCCCGGAGCAGTATGCCAGGGGAACGAATCCGCGCACCGATATTTATGGGTTAGCGGCTACCTTGTATGCACTGCTGACGGGCACGGTGCCAATTGATGCCTTCTACCGCATGACGCAGATCGGCGGCAAAAAGCACGATCCACTCGAACCCGTCGTGCAACAGGTTCCGTCAGTCCCACAAGCGGTGTCGGACGCGATCCAGAGGTCCATGGCAATCAATAGCGGCGACCGCTTTGCCAACGTCGAGGAGTTCTGGCAGGCGCTGAACGAGTACCGTGGCGGAAGTCCTCTGCTTACTCCGGTCGTCGCACCCGTAGCTGCTCCTCATACAGAGCCGCCGCAGGAGGTCGCGCTCGCCGCAGTCGGGCAGGGACCCGTCACAGTCGTCACCAGACCAGTGAAAAACAATAAGAGGCGCGGGGCATTTCTTCTGCTGTTTACGGCTCTGGTCCTGCTCGCGCTCGTCGGTGGCCTGGTGCTTGGCAGCACACACCTGTTTTCGCCTGCTCCATCCAACCATCCTTCCAGTACCGTTACTTCAGCGACAGGCAAGAAAGCGACCGCAACGTCAGCTCCCAGGCCAGCTGCAACAGTGAAGCCAGCTGCAACATCGGCACCTGCTACACAGCCCACGACTCCTCCAGCAACAGCGGGACCGGCTTCTACACCGCCTGCAACTACCGCGCCTGCACCCACGGGGTATCCCACGTTAGCCAAAAGCTATAGTGGCACGGTGAGTGATCAGATTACCAATCCAGCGACCCAGGGAAATCTTACCCTCTCACGGATCAGCCAGAACAACCCGAATATCAGCGGGCACGCCGACATCACAGGAAACCTGCAAGGGAGCGGAAACTTTACTGGACAGATAACCACTGGTGGAGCTATCTCATTTCTGCTGCAAAGCAACCAGGTAAGTGCTCCATTGTTCTTCCAGGGACAGATCAGTTCATCTGGCAGCATGTCCGGTACTTATTGCAGCTATGTAAACAATGTATGCGATTCAAATGCTGGTGGATATGGCACCTGGCAGGTCTCGTCGGCTCAGGTTTCTAGTTCCAGCTAGTCTCGCCCGAACCCGCTCCCAGGTTCCTAACGGGACAGGATGGACGCCCCTTCTCTCCCTGACACTTTTTGGAGGAGAGAATGTCGATGAGAGAAATGGACGCCCTCCTGAAGAGTTGATCTATACCGATAGCGCTGATACACCTTATGCTCGGTGTGTCAGCGCTATCGGTGAGACAAGAGGTGCAGGGCTTATGCCTGTCCCAAGAAAATCGAGCCAATATGCGTCGTCAGGATAACATGCGCGTAAGGTGCTCTGCCAACCGTGCCCTGTGCAGTGACACCGAATGCCTGTACAGAGGAGAAGTCGCTATCAACAGAGCCTATAGAGGTCTGAGCGGCAACCTGGAATGACGAGCCTGCGAGAAAAGCTGCATTGATGGTGCCAACACGAGTATCCATTCTATACGTTCCGTTACGAGCTACAGCGCCGGAAAAGGTGATGCTTCCAACGTTGGTGCTAAGCAAGGATTGCCCTCTAAGCTGTACGTGGCTTGTCGTGATGCTGCCAGTGTTTGTCGCCAGAGACATCTGCCCGACGACATCATTGACAGCGAAACTCCCAACTTTTGTGCTCAGCGACATATTGGTATGCAGAGGAACAGTGATGTCGAAATCGACGCTATCGTTCGAAACAATTGTGTTCACACGCGGCGGGAGCTTCTCTTCGATAGTAAGCATGGCCTTACGTGCATTCGGTGTATAGGTAATGGTGGGCATACGGTTTGCGCGATAGTGATGGACGGTGACATGAACGGCCACCCTGGCAACATTCCCAACGCCAATATGGACCTGGCAAACGTCACCACGCAGTATGAGCATAGGCTGTACTCTGCTATTGAGTGTAAAGACATGGGGCGCGAGCACCAGCGCGACTGGATCATCGGTGGACACAGCCAGCGCGGCAGTATTTGTGGTTCCACATGCCATCAATAGCAGGGACAGGAACAAACCTAGAGTGGCAATAAGCGAAACGTTCAGCTGGTGAACAAGGTATTTTCTTTGCATAATATTATCTTTCTACCTTTAGCATTTCTATTTTTTCGTTGAGATGAGTGCATACATCACCGCTCCGTCTGGAAAAGCGGCAATGAGTGCAAAACATCCCGGCGGCTATCAGTCACCCAATGCTTGAAAACAAGATTTTTCCAGAAAGGCTTCTGATAAACGCCTCTACTTATATTATACAGAGAAGTACTATTGATATATTTTTAAATGTTGATGGATGATTTATTATAGTGTAAAACTGTGGAAAGGAGGATAACTGTTCAGAACCCCTCTGAATAGCAGCTTGATTTAGTCTGACGCGTATGATACGTGCCTGGCTATTTCCTATGACTATAAGAAATAGCCATTACCGGGAAATGGATATTGCGGTGGCCCTGGTCTATTGGATGTAGAGCGAGCACTCGTATCAGGCTGGGCACTCCTCGAAGCTCGCGGGCAACGGCTGGATGGTCTCATCGGGCGCGGGAAACGGCTTTTTGAAGGTGAAGACGTGCGAGGTCTCCCCATGCGTACGCAGATGTTCCAGGCGCTCCCTGGCCTCCTCGATGGTAGGAATGTGGCCCTGTGGAACCCACCAGAGCGCCATATAGGAACCGTCGAAGCGGCTAAACCACTGGCGGCGTTGCTTCATAACTTGCCGATGGTCGCTGGCATAGACAAAGCTAGAAAGATCCTGCAGGGACGCCCACAGCGAGAGATTCACCAGGATGAGATCATCCTCAAACGGGCGAAGCGAGGTGGCATCCCCATCCTCCGTTTGCAGCCGCCAGACGAAGCCAGGCCGACCATCAGCGAGGGCATTAATCTCATCGAGCCGAGCGACAAACCCGGCCATCAGGGGGTCAGTAAGCGGTGCCAGCATACGGGCGACGTTGAGCTGCGCGAGATGATACATTGGCTATTTTTCTCCCTGTACACGTTTG
>Ga0066790_10000178_pt1 | contig 21391 bp, 16 predicted proteins | sample OrgsoiDNA2013050_FD_70963 | JGI IMG/M metagenome (GOLD analysis project Ga0066790, IMG submission 70963) | Permafrost soil microbial communities from the Arctic, to analyse light accelerated degradation of dissolved organic matter (DOM) -... | ecosystem: Environmental > Terrestrial > Soil >...
GGCATGGTCATTGATGGCAGTACGGCATACATCATGACGGCGAATTTCACAGCCACCGCCCTGGGCAGCAGCAGCTATACGGAAAATCGCGAGTACGGGATTATCGATACCAACGGACAGGATGTGCAGACCGTGAGCGCGATCTTCAATGCTGATTGGAACCGCAGCAGTCCGCAGATCAATGACCCCAATCTTGTCGTCAGTCCGGTGAATTCGCGGAGTGCATTTGATGCACTCATCAAGAGCGCGCGTAAAACGTTGCTGATCGAGGCGGAGGAGATGCAGGATAGCGTTATTGAGCAGGCTATCGTCAGCGCGGGCCAGCGCGGCGTGCAGGTGCAGGTGATTCTGCCTTCTCCCTCTAGTTCTTCTAGCGCTAGCACTGGCGACAGCAATAGCAGCGGCATCAGTACGATCAGCCAGCCGGGCGTACAGGTGAAAGAGGACCCACGACTCTATATGCACGCGAAGATGATGCTGGTGGATGGTCAAAGAGCCTTCGTTGGGTCCGAGAATATCTCGACCGCTTCGCTAGAAAACAACCGGGAACTGGGCATTCTCGTCTCCGATCAGAATGTATTAAGTACGCTACAACAGACGTTTCAGCAGGACTGGGGTGATTCGCATCTGATCCACTAGAGATCTGAGCAGGCTAAACATCCCGCGTTTGTCGTCTTCTTGTATATGATGGTAGGATAAGAGGCGAAAGAAAAAATGGAGGTTATTATGGTTACAGAGATTGCTGTATTTAACGCCGTTCCCGGCAAGGAAGAGGAACTGGGCCAGGCGATCATTCGCGGCCTGGAGGTCATTCGTCAGCATCCGGGCTGTATCTCGTCACATGTGACGCGCTGCATTGAACTACCGGGGCGCTATATGGTCGTCAACGTCTGGACCTCGCTTGAGGCCCACATAGTCGATTTTCGCGGCGGACCGCTCTTTTCACAGTGGCGCGGCCACATCAACGGACTGTACGAGGGCAATCCAGAGGTTTTCCACTACCAGGCATACTAAAAAGAAGAAGAGTATGTTGAAAACAATGAATAGGGGGTAGGCAAATTGAGTATGCCTGATGAGCAAATAGCTACCGATGCCCAGGGTTCTTCTGAAGAGGGGGAGCGCCTGGAACGGGCGGAAAAGAGCGAAGAGGCGCAGCGCGCAGCCCACGTCGCCCACTTGCGGCACCAGATCGAAGAGGCCAATTATCAGTACTATGTGCAGGACAGCCCCACGCTCACCGACGCGGAGTATGACGATCTGATGCGCGAGCTGCTGCGCATCGAGGACGAACATCCCGAATTACAGACGCCGGATTCGCCAACGCAGCGTGTCGGTGCAGGGCCGATACAGGACGTTCCGCAGCATCGACATCCCTTTCCTATGCTCAGCCTTGCGAATGCGCGCAGCGAACAGGAGTTGCGCGACTGGCACAGGCGCGCCCAGAGCATTCTGCCCAACGCCACATTTACCTACGTCTGCGAACTAAAGATCGATGGGCTGGCGATGGCGCTGACATACGAGAAGGGCCGACTCACCATCGGCGCAACGCGTGGCGATGGACTGGTGGGCGAGGATTGGACCCCCAATGTTCGCACGGTGCGCACAATTCCACATAAGTTGCGCGGCGAGCAGGTTCCCGACAAAGTAGAGGTGCGCGGCGAGATCTACATGGCGATCAAGAACTTTGAGAAGATCAACGAGGAATTGAGCCGTGAGCGACTCTTCGCCAATCCACGCAACGCCGCCGCTGGCTCGCTGCGCCAGAAAGATCCACGCGTGACAGCGACGCGCCACCTCGACTTCTTCGGCTACCAGATCGGTTATATGCAAGGGATGAATTTCGAGACGCACTGGGACGCACTGCAGTTGATTCGCGAGTGGGGCTTTCCGCTCAATCCGCACATCCAGCAGGCGCAGAGTCTCGAAGAGGTGATGGCCTTCTGCAAGAAGTGGGAAACGGAACGCTTCAACCTGCCCTACGAGATCGATGGCGTGGTAATCAAGATCAACGACCTCGCGCAACAGCAGGAACTGGGAACGGTGGCACGCGATCCACGCTGGGCGATTGCATTCAAATATCCACCTATACAGGTCGCGACGCAGCTGCTTGATATCCGCGTCAACATTGGTCGCACAGGTTCTGTCAATCCCTGGGCGATGCTCGAACCGATCAATATTCGCGGCGTGACGGTCTCGCGGGCGGCGCTACATAACGAAGAGGACATCCAGCGCAAAGACCTGCGCGTCGGCGATTGGGTGCTGGTGCAGCGCGCAGGCGAGGTAATTCCCCAGGTCGTGAAGCCGATTCTCGAACGCCGTACTGGCAAAGAGGAGGTCTACCACCTGCCCGAGCAATGCCCGCGCTGCGGTACGACGATTATCCATCTTCCCGATCAGGCGATGGCCTATTGTCCAAATACACAATGTCCGGCCCGCAATACCGAAGGCATCATCCATTTCGTCTCCAAGGGTGCGATGGATATTGATACCATTGGCGAGAAGACGTGCATGCAATTGATGGATGCTGGCCTCATTCAGGGCGTCGCCGATTTCTATACGCTAACCCGCGATCAGCTTCTGGAGCTGGAAGGTATCAAAGAGAAGAGCGCCGATAATATGTTGGCAGGCATCGAGGCAAGCAAAAATAGAGCCTTCTATCGCCTGCTCTTCGGCCTCAATATTCGCTACGTTGGCGAGAAGACGGCGCAGATTCTTGCCGACGCCTTCAACGATATCGACCGCCTGCTGGTCGCAAGCGAAGAGGATATTGTGAACGTGGCGGGCATCGGTCCCAAGATCGGGCACAGCGTCTACCTCTGGTTCCAGGATGAGGCCAACCGGGCATTGATCGAACGCCTGAGAACGCTGGGCCTCAATATGCGCGAGGAGCCAAAGACGGTGAGTGGTCCCCTGGCCGGTCAGACCTTCCTGCTCACCGGACGCCTCGGCAGCATGACGCGTCCAGCGGTGGAGGAGGCTATTGTGCATCTCGGTGGCACCATTGCGACGGGCGTCAGCAAGAAGCTCAGTCACTTGATCGTCGGCGAGGACGCTGGCTCGAAGCTGGCCAAGGCGCAAAAAGCGGGCATCCCCATTCACGACGAACAGTGGCTGGTTGACATGCTGCAGGAACACCAGCAGAGGAAGGAATAGACCATTATGCCTGCTCTTCTTCCACCGACCGCCTGGTCTCATCATCAATTAGTATGGGGCCAGGAGACCTACGTCATGGGCATCGCCAACGTGACGCCTGACTCGTTCTCGGGCGATGGTCTGGCGTGTGACACGCTTACCGAAGATGCACTGGTTCAGCGCACCATTACGTTGGCGAAGAAATTCGTCGCGCAAGGCGCAACGCTGATCGATGTCGGCGGCGAATCGACGCGACCCCACGCGCCCGCGATCTCCGTGGAGCAAGAGCTGGCGCGCGTTATCCCGGTGCTCCAGGCGCTGCGAGAGGCGCTGCCGCCTGAGATCATTATCTCGATCGACACCTATAAAGCGGAGGTCGCGGATCAGGCACTCAAAGCAGGTGCCAGCGTCATCAACGATATCTGGGCTATGCGTCGCGATCCTGAGATGGCAGGCGTTGCCAGTGAGCACGGCGTTCCCGTGATCTTGATGGCGAATATGCGACTATATCAGAGACGCGAGATTGTCAGCGATGTCACGCGTTTCCTGGCTGGCAGTATCGACATGGCGCTGGCGGCGGGCATTGCGTGGGAGCATATCATCATTGATCCTGGCATTGGCTTTGGCACCACGCCCGCCGAAAATCTGACCCTGCTGCAACGCCTGGGAGAACTGCGCGCGCTCGGTCGTCCCATCCTCTTGGGTACATCGCGCAAGTCGACAATTGGCATGGTCCTGGGCGGCTTGCCAGTCACCGAGCGCCTGGAGGGAACGGCGGCCTCCGTTGCCCTGGGAATCGCGCAGGGAGCGGATATCGTTCGCGTGCATGACGTGTATGAGATGATGCGCGTTGTGAAGATGAGCGATGCAATCGTGCGCGGGACGTTCACGTTGACAAAAAATGTGTAGGTTGAGAGAAGGATTGTAGCTGTGAATTACCAGGAAGCCCTTGCCTATATCTATGGTTTTAGTGACTTTGAACGCGGCAGCTCATACACGCGCGACCGCAACGAAAACTTGCCGCGTATCGGTGCTCTCCTGGCCCGCCTGGGCAATCCGCAGCAGCACTATGGAAGCACATTGATCGCGGGCACAAAAGGCAAAGGCTCAACCGCTGCTTTAATAGAGAATGTGCTGCGCCACGCCGATCTGCGCACAGGATTGTATACGCAGCCGGACCTGCACACCTTTCGCGAACGGATGCGCGTCAACGGGCAGCTCATTCACGAGGAGGAGGTGGCCGCGCTGATCCCTGAAGTCGCCTCCGCTGTGCAGGAGCTTCAGGCGCGCAACGAGTTCGGTCCGTTCATCACCTACGAGATCGGCACGGCGCTGGCGTTCCTCTACTTTCAGCGTCAACACGTGCAGCACGCGGTGGTAGAGGTCGGTATCGGCGGGCGGCTGGATGCCACCAATATCCTGCAACCGCTGGTCTCCGTTATCACCTCCATCAGTTTCGACCACATGCATATCCTCGGCTCAACGCTAGACAAAATCGCGACAGAGAAGGCTGGCATCATCAAGCAAGCTGGCACCCTCGTCACCTCCGCGCAATCTCCCGAAGCGCTGCTCGCCATCGTCGCTATCGCGCAACAGCGACAGGCGCGCATGGTCCGCGTCGCCGCCAGGGAAGGCGATCCCGCCCAGGCCGAGGTTGACGCCGGGCGCTTGCTCCAACCGGAGTATCTGTATCGTTTGGAGGAGCGCAGTTTTGAACGACCGGGGGAGCAGCGGTTCACCATCTGGACGCCACAGCACGTCTATGAACATCTCGTCATAGGGCTGGCGGGGCAGCACCAGCTCGAAAATGCAACTGTAGCGGTGGCGACGCTCGATATGCTGCGCGAGCGGGGCGTCGCCTGGGACGAACAGGCTCTGCGCGCAGGTCTGCGCACGATCCATTGGCCTGCGCGTATAGAGGTTGTCGGTCACAATCCAACGCTCGTCGTGGATGGTGCGCACAACGCCGACTCCATGCAAAAGCTGCTACTGGCGCTCCGTTCCTCGTTTCCCATGCAGCGCCTGATCTTTGTTTTGAACGTGCAGCGGGACAAGGATATCGCGGGCATCGTCAAGGAGCTTTCCGGCGTTGATAGTGTGGTGCTGACACATATGAAGAGTCCACGCGCCGCCTCTATCGAGACGTTGCAAGCTGCCTTTGCTGCATACGCGCCTGCTGTGCACGTGCATGTCGCGGAAGAAAGCGCGCAGGCGATAGAGCTTGCGCTCACGCTTGCTCAGCACGACGACCTGATCTGCATTGCAGGCTCGCTCTACCTGGCAGCCGAGGCGCTGCGCTGGGCCGCGCAACACGGCGATGCCACCGCTGCATCAGAGATCGAAGGGATAGACCACTGATTGGTTTTCAGATTGAAGATAATGTATAATCAGACGAGATTTAGTTATTCCCCGCCTGCTTGTTTTATGTACTTAGCTTCACCGAGGAGGGTCCGATGCAAGGTTTAATGATGAACTACCCGCTGACGTTACAGCATGCCTTCAATCGTGCTGAGCGTCTCTTTTACCGCAATGAGGTCGTAACGCAGACCGATGGTGAGCCGCATCGCTATACCTATGGCGATTGGAGCAAGCGCGTACGCCAGCTCGCCCACGCGTTGCACCAGTTTGGGATAGAGGACGGCGATCGCGTCGCGACGTTTGGCTGGAACACCTATCGCCACCTGGAACTCTACTTCGCCGCTCCCTGCATGGGTGCCGTGCTGCACACGCTCAACATTCGTCTCTTCCCTGAGCAGCTTGTATATATCGTCAATGATGCAGAGGACAAGATCATCTTTGTTGACGGCGACCTGGTACCCGTGCTAGAGAAGGTCGCGGACCAGCTTCCGACCGTCAAGCAGTATGTCATCATGGGCGAGGCACCGTATGCCAGCAATAAACTGCTGCCGTCAGTCGATTATGAAACCTTTATCGCGGACAGCCCCACTACCTACCAATGGCCCGAGCTGGACGAAAACGCCGCCGCTGCCATGTGTTACACCTCCGGCACCACCGGTAATCCGAAAGGCGTCATCTACAGTCATCGCTCCATCTATCTGCACTCCACGGGCGTAGGCAGCGCCAGCGGCCCCGGGCTTTCCGAGACCGATGTTACATTGCCCGTTGTGCCCATGTTCCACGCCAATGCCTGGGGATTTCCACACGCGGCGGTCATGATGGGATCGAAGATCGTGATGCCTGGACGCTTCATGGACCCTCTGCGCATAGCGCAGCTTATGGAGCGGGAGCGCGTCACCCTTGCAACTGGCGTGCCCACCATCTGGATCGGCCTGTTGCACCTACTGGATAAAGAACAGTTCGATTTCTCGGCCCTGCGCGCCATCTACTGCGGCGGTTCAGCCGTCCCTCGCGCCCTGATCGAAGGACTCTACCGCAAGAATATCAATATTGTTCACGCCTGGGGCATGACCGAAACATCGCCTCTGGCCTCCGTCAGCCATCTGCGTAGCTATCAGCAAGATCTCCCGTTGGAAGAACAATTCAACATTAAAGCCAGGCAGGGCACAATGCTGCCCGGCGTCGAGTTCCGCGTCGTCAGTATTGAGAGCGGGCAAGAGGTACCGTGGGACAATCAAAGCTTCGGCGAGTTGCAGGTGCGTGGCCCCTGGATCGCGCGTGCCTACTTCAACGACTCCGAATCCAATGCAAAGTTTGCCGATGGTTGGCTACGCACAGGCGATGTGGCCGTCGTTGATAGCGAGGGCACGTTTCAGCTCGTCGATCGCACAAAAGACCTCGTCAAATCGGGCGGCGAATGGATCTCCTCCGTCGAGGTCGAGGGCATCATCATGGGCCATCCCAAAGTCCTGGAGGCGTGCGTCATCGGCGTCCCGCATCCCAAGTGGTCCGAGCGCCCCCTCGCCTACGTCGTACCCCGGCCCGATTATGTCGGCCAGGTCACCGACGAAGAGATCCTTGACTACCTGCGTCCCCGCATCGCCAGATGGTGGCTCCCCGACGGCGTTGTCTTCATCGACGCCATCCCCAAGACCAGCGTCGGCAAATTCGACAAGAAGGTCTTGCGCCACCAGTACGAAGAGCAGAGCATCGCGCAAGGTGATTAGCTGCGCCTGAGCGTTCTGCTAAGCACAAAAGTAGTCTCTGTATTGAATACTTGAGGCTACTTTTGTGCTTAGCAGATGCCATTTTCTTGGAACTGACGAGAATCATGTTATAATGGCTTTAGTGCTATTAGCACTGCATTTCATAGCCAACTGATTGTTCTATGCGCACAGCAAAAGGGAGGACTCGTTATGAGTGGCCTCATATTAGACTCACTTGAAGTTCGTAATTTTCGCGGCTTCCGCCATCTACAAATCGAGCGGCTGGGCCGTGTCAATTTGATTGTAGGAAAAAACAATGTAGGGAAGACGAGTCTTTTGGAAGCCCTACAGCTTTATGCCCAAAGGACTTATCCGACTCTGGTTGAGGAAATATGGGAGCAGTTGCGAGTACGTGATGAAAGTATAGATATAGATACATCTCTTCGACTTGCGCGTGAGCGAGATGTAGATGTAGAAAAATTCCTTTTATCTCTCAGATATTTATTCTATGGACGTGATGATGTTAGAAATGTTCCTGATCCTATTACTATAGGGCCTATTCGTTCCCTTGATAATGTCCTTTCAATTTCTATCGATTGGTATACAACGCAGTCTGATAGTAGTGAGGGTCCAAAAACTCGATTGTTAAAACCGGATGAATACGATAAGGTGAGCAATAGCGCTCCAAGATTCACCATCAAGGTAGGAAAGCAATTGGAAACTGTATATCCGCTCTGGCGTGATCCGTTAACTACATCTAGATTGCGTCGTTCAAACACCGCCGATATCAGTTGCATTTTTATACCAGTAGATGGTTTAAGGCAAACACAGATGGGAGAGTTTTGGAACCAAATCTTATTAAGAGAAACGAAAGAAAACGATGTGTACGCAGCTCTACGGGTTCTTGCACCGGGAGTTGAGCGTTTAGCTTTCACAGTAGATCCCAGACGAGATTCAATTCCTATAGTGAAGATCTCTAGCATGGATGAGCCTGTGCCTATTCGAAGTTTGGGCAATGGTATGATGCGTGTCCTTAATATGGCTCTTGCTTTAGTAAATCTTCAGGATGGTATGCTGTTAATTGACGAGTTTGAAAACGGTCTGCATTATTCCATACAACCAGACATTTGGCGCTTGATTTTTCAAGTTGCGCGTCGTCTCAATGTGCAGGTCTTTGCAACTACTCATAGTCAGGATTGTATTAGAGCTTTTACAGACGTATCACAGGAGGGTCAAGAAGGAGGACTATTTATGCGGTTGCAAGAAAAGAAAGGAGAAATAAGTGCAGTCCTCTATGATATGGATGAGCTAAGGTTTGCTGTAGATAAGGAAATTGAGGTGCGCTAGAATATGAGTGATGGTGTAATCAGTATAAGTAAGAGGGAAAATTTTTTGTGGGTTGAGGGAGGAGATGATAAAGGCGTCTGTCACGCCCTATTGAATGATTGTTCCATCACTTCTTCTAAGAAAAAGGATTTTTTCGTTGCCAATAATGAGCCTTTTAAGATCGAACCAATTGGTGGAATCGATAATATTGTCAAAGCACTCAAGACCAGTATTAAAGGAGACGCTGCACATAATAGATATGGTGTTGTTGTAGATGCTGACACTGATGAAACTAATGCTGGTCTTAAAGAGACCTGGCGAAGGCTGGGCGCTGTTTTAACAGAGATTGGTTACACTGATATACCATCTGTACCAGAATTAGATGGCACTATTTTACGAGGGAATGAAGATCTTCCTCTTATGGGTATCTGGGTTATGCCAGATAATAAACTTAATGGCATGATAGAAGACTTTATTGGTTTTTTGGGACCTCAAAATGATGAACTCTGGCCTCTTGCAATTGATATTGTAGAAAAAGTTATAAGTACCAAACGTAATTTCCGGCTATCCTATAAAAGCAAAGCTTACCTTCACACATGGTTGGCGTGGCAGGAAGAACCAGGCCAACCAATGGGTCTGGCTATTACTAAAAAATATCTCGATGCAAATGCGGAACATGCTCAACGATTCGTGAGTTGGATTCGCAAACTCTTCGAACTTGAAGGTAAGTGAAATGTATCCCTTTATTACTTACAACTCCATCCCGAACAATTGTATCAGTAACTGCGTCGTAAATACCAGCAGCAGTTCCCGTTTGCTTTTTCCTTGCTGCTTCAATAAGTCTCCGACAACTCCCGGATCAAAGATCCCCGTTGCCCTCAGCGCTTCAGGCGAGAGAGTCTTTTGTAACAAATCGGAGCCCTCAATATCCAGCAATGAATTCATAGGTACAATCAGTGGTGAGACTGTGCCCAGCTTCGTTCGTGCGGGCATAGAGCGCCGTGCCAGTTGTGTCAGGAGCTGCTCTTTCGATATGCCATTATCCTGGGTTGCGGGCAGGCGTGTTAGCATGTCGATCACATGAGGATTTAGATAGGGAGAGCGTACGACCATGCGTTCCTGCATGGCCAGTTGCTGGATTGGGTGCACGATGAGATCAGGTAGGCGCAGGTGGAGATCGAGATAGTACCAACCCTGTTGCCTGTTGGCGAATTGGTCTGCCCGTCGCGCCAGTTTGCGCGCGTGCAGCGTCTCTTCCCAGCGCTCCTCTTTTTGCAGGAACTCCGCAACGTCCCGTGACCATATCTGGGTTGGCTGTTTCCCTGGTTCTTTCAGAAGCGTGTTCCTGTACCAGCTTAGCATTCCTGCCTGCTCGGAATTTGTAGCTAGCGGCTGCGTGGGTACTGCTGTGCTGCCAGCTAAGATATGCGCGCCTGATCCGCTGATAGCCACGCGTGCCTCTGTCTCGCTGGCTACCGTGTGCAGGAGCTGGTGGAATAGCAGTGGTCTGGTATCTATGCTCGGAGCCTCAAGACCCGCGAGTGTTGCCACCCAGAACTCCGGCTCGTCAACACCCATGACCTCTAAAAATGGTCGCTGGCATGCCGCTGCGACGCGTTCGGCGCTCTTCCAGATCTGCGACACGCTATTCGTATAGTCAAAGGCTACAATAGGGAACTGAGCTGGCGTGTGTTGGGCGGCGAGCAGTGATGGGAGCGCGGAGAGGGCATCTCCCGGTGTTAGCGCGACGAGCTGTTCGTGTGAAGGGAGCATGCCAGCGGTTGCAGCGTTGAGGAGCGCGTGCAGCTGATCGGAGGTATTGTCGGGAGAGAGAGGTTCGTCGATATGGTAGTCGGTGGAGGCGTTGACGACCGTTTTCGCCTTTTGCCAGCGGAGGATAGAGCCTGCCGGGACAACGCGAATATCCTTGAACGCGGTCCAGGGAGCAGGGATGAAGCCGTAACGTAGCAGGGCGTCGAGGGCCGCGATGTGCAGACGCCGGGGAACGCCGACCGCCAGTAGCGCCTTGATCTCGCTGGCGAAGAGAAGATTTCCCTGCGCGGGCCAGTCCTCGACATAATAGAGCACGTGCGCGCCAGAAAGTGGTCGCCGGTAAACGAGGGTGCGGCGGTCAGGCACCCAGTCGAGCACGGGCGGATCGTCGTTGCGCTGCATGGCGTGGCCGTCGTCGGAGAACGCGATGATGCCAGCGCCAGGCAGGACGCTGCGCGCAGGCTGGCCGCCGTGTTGCCCGAGCACTTCGCCCATTGTCGAAAGAGCCTGTTCAATCGTTTCTTGTGGCACCTGTTCGCCGGTAAGCCAACCCGCGAGTACCGGCATGTCAGTTGTTCCTGTCTTTGCGCCAGGGTGCATCTGCACGCCTGATCCAACGCCCGTTAAAATTGAGGTAGCTATCCTCAACGTCGAAGAAATCGTCAGTGAGGTCGCATTCGGCCCATTCGCCAGATACGCCCTCGCTGTGCAGTTGTTGCACGATGTGGCTGATAACCTCTGGAGCGTTGCGCAGGTCGATGCCAGGGTACAACTCTTCGCTCAGATCTCCCTCTCGTTCGATAGGTTCTTCGCCCTGATTGCCGCGTAAGACATAATATATATACATGCTTCCCTCCTCGTCGTTTCACCTGTATGCTGTAGCTATACTATCACATTGGGCTAGAATGGGTCGACATCAGCCAATTTAGGTGAGAAATTTAGTTGCTAGCCTGCTAGAATGTAGTACAATCTCGATTGAACTCATCGGCACACCTGACTTTGGCATAGCCCTTTTTAATTACGTCCTGGCATTATTGATGCGCATCTCAAGGTTTAGCGAGGAGGCACAGTATGAAACAACTGCGGCACACTGACGAAACCGATCCTGGGCAGAAGAAGCTCGACCAGCCATCCTCGCGCAACTGGATTGCTCGCGTCATCAATGTCCTCCTCGCCGCGCTGGTGGCTGGCGGACTGCTCTATGTTGCTGCCGCTGGTGCTGGTCCACTGCCACCGCTCGGAGCGGCTTTGAATCCGGGCACAGGCGTCTGGACCGCTGCGAATACGGGTAGCCTTACGCAAAATACTACGCTACACCTGCCCGGCCTGCATCAACCGGTTACTGTTGTGCTCGAGAAGAGCGGCATCGCGCATATCTCCGCTACTGATGATGCCGACCTTTTCTGGACGATGGGCTACCTCCACGCTACCTTTCGCCTCTTCCAGATGGATCTGCTGCGCCGCCAGGGCGAAGGGCAGCTCTCAGAGTTATTTGGGAAGCAGGCGCTTACATCCGATCGCTTTGAGGATACGCTGGGGCTGGACCGCACGGCGCAGGCCGATTGGAATGTGTTGGCTCCTTCTACAAGGCAAGTGGTCACATCCTACGCTCAAGGTGTGAACGCTCGTATCAATGAAGATGTGCGTAATGGTACGCTGCCTATGATCTTCAAGGTGCTTGGTTATAGGCCGCGCCCCTGGACGCCGCTCGATACGTTCGTTGTGCAGGGCGATATGACCCAGACGCTCGACTTCTCGACGACCCCGCTTGACTATGCTATGTATGTCAAGACGTTGGGCTACCAGCACACAATGCAGTGGTTTCCGGTTTTTCCGCCCGATACGCAGCATCCATACGATGTCGGTCCCTATAAGTCCTCCGGCACTGTTCCCCTGGCGACGCAACAGGTCGTGAGCAATAGTGAGTTCCAGGCCGTGTCGTCGCTGCAGGCGCAGCTCGCCGCTTTACCAACGGGAGCGATCCACTATGAGTCCAGTAGCAACAACTGGGCGGTCGATGGTACGAAGACCGCGTCGGGGAAACCATTGCTGGCAGGCGATCCTCACCTGCACCTCACGCTGCCATCCATCTGGTACCAGGTCGAGGCCAGTTCGCCACACTACTCTTTCAGCGGCGTGAGTATCCCTGGCCTGCCCGTGGTGCTGATCGGACATAACCAGCACATCTCCTGGAGCCTGACCGACGTGCAGAATCAGTCCACCATGTTTTATGTCGAGAAAACCGACAAGGCGCATCCCGGTAGCTATTACTGGCGCGGCTCCTGGCAGACGATGAAGCAGGCAAATTACAGTATTCCGGTCAAGGGAGGGGCACCCGTCCATCTCACGGTGAATATGACGGTGCATGGACCCGTGATGACGCAGGAGCAGTTGCCGGGCGAGACCATCTCCGTCGCCTGGATCGGCGCGCAACCCTCGCCCGCGCTTGAAAGCGCCCTCGGCATACTGCAAGCCACGAACTTCACCCAGTTTCGCGACGCGCTGCGCTCGTGGGTAGCGCCGTCGCAGAACTTTGTCTACGCCGATGAGCAGGGCAATATTGGCATGATCTCCGCTGGTACCTATCCGCTGGTCAAAGTGGGTTCGCCCTGGTTGCCCTTGCCGGGAACGGGTGAGGCGGATATCGTCGGCTCCATTCCCTTCGATGCTATTCCCCAGGTCTATAACCCGCCCGATCACATTGTCTTTAGCGCGAACCAGCGCCCTGTCGGCAAGGATTATCCGTACTATATCGGCACTACATTGAACGATTTTGATAATGGCTACCGCGCCGACGAGATCTATACGCGTTTGAGCACGGGTAGCCATCTTACTATGAAGGATATGGAAGCGCTGCAGAATAGCACGCATGACTACCTGGCGGGCTTGCTCGTGCCACACGTGCTGAAGTCGTTGCCGCAGGGCACATTGACGAGCCAGGAGCAGGGCGCGCAGCAGTTGTTACAGACGTGGAATGGCAATATGGATGCCAGTTCGCCCGCCGCCTCTCTCTGGTGGACCTTCCTGGAGCAGTATGTCAAGGATACCTTTCAGCCGTGGTGGAACGCTGCCCATGTCCCCGCCGCTAAGTTTCCCTCGCTTGTTGTGGATACCACCCAGGCTCCACTGGTCGAAAATATAGAGGCGTGGACCCTGCATGACCCAACGAACGCGGCCTTTTCTCTCCCCAATGGAACGAAGAGGAGCGCCGATACCGTTATGCAGCAGGCGTTCAAGGAATGTGTGGCTATGCTTACAAAGCAGCTCGGTGCCAACGTGCAGCAGTGGACGTGGGGCAGGCTACACGCGCGCGAGATCGCCTCGCTGCTCGGATACACCGCCCTCAGCTACGGACCGCACCCGAGCGGCGGCGATCAATGGACGCTCAATGCCGCCGGTGGAGCGATCTCCGCACATGGTCCAAGCTGGCGCTTCATCATGGATTGGGGCAGCGGAACAAGCGAGGGCGTCTATCCAGGCGGTCAGGACGAGAATCCCGTTTCTCCCTGGTACGATAACCTGGTTGCCACCTGGTGGGATGGACGCTACTATCCTATGCTTACCCTCGCGCAGGCCCGTTCGCAGGGCGCGACCTGGACGTTATTGCCTTAAGAAATGGAGGATCGCTATGAGACGTTTCGGACTCTTTATTGGGCCTGTCGTAATTGGCGTAGCGCTTGTCTGGCTCTGTAACGCCTTCGGTCTCTGGTGGGCAACGCTCATCCTGGGCTGCCTGCTCGGACTGCTCCTACATGGCAAAGACGCCTTTGGAGCGGCTGTGCTGATTGGTGGCCTGGGCTGGGGCCTGCCACTTCTCCTGCAAGCGCTGCATGCTGCGGTCGGACAGGTCGCGGCAACCGTAGCGATTCTCGTCGGCCTGGGAAGCGCGGGCGGTCCGCTTATTCTTCTCCTGACGATCCTGCTGGGAGTGTTGCTGTGCGTGGTGGGAACATGGCTGGGTGTCGCCCTGCGCGGACTTGTCACGCCGCAACGCTGGCAAGTACCCGATAACTCATCTATTGGCTTATAGGCGCGCTCCTTTGCATGGATTGGGCAAGGAAATTCGCTTACCTTGTCTGCGTTCTGAAATTGCTTGCAACATAACCTTTAACTCCGAGGCTGAGCAGCTTCTGGTACCTTGGATGCTGCCAGGGGAGCAGGCTCAGCCTCCTGTTTCGGTAGATCCTGTGAGTGGCTGGCAAAGGCCCAGAAGCGCATACCAGCGTATGAGAGAATAGCGCTACCAGCCACGGCCAGGAGCTTTGACGCGTTGCCCCACAAGATGGGATTGGAAATCAAAGGGTGTAGCATCTTTCCCGCGAGCCACACCAGAACGTTGCTGTACAGGATTTCGCATGCCAGAAGGATGGCAAAGCGTAGCACCACCCTCCTGGTCGTTCTTTGTCTCTGTCTGAATGTCCAATACTTGTTCAGGAAAAAACTTGTTATACCACCACCACCATAGGCAAAGGAATTGTATACTACCAACACTAACGCGTTGGTGGTAGGAAAGCACCACAGAAGGATATTGAGGATAAGCAGATCGATGATTGTGTTCGCACCGCCTACCAGACAGAAGCGCAGAAATTGCCAGAATGTGCCATGCAAGATTCTCCTGGTCTTTTTAGTGGATGCTGCTTCTAGCAACCGCTCATCTTTCATCTCTTTCAATGCTCATTCCTCACGTTTAGCAGGACCAGACATCAGTCTTGTCACTCCACCGCCTCGGTAGTTGCGCAGACGCAGGATCGCCAGCGCGATTTGCGGCAAGGCCAGTGTGCTGCTGGTGACAAGGTAGCGGCTCTGCCAGGAGGGATGAAATTTCTGTTTGAATTTGAAGAGCGACTCGCGCCCCTCCAACAGGTGGAGGCGATCGAAGATGCCACTAATAAGGTAGCGTTGTCCTGGGGTCATTTCCTGGCAGGTATCGGCCAGCGCTACTAAACCCAGATTGACGACCTGTGCTCCAGACGAACGGAAGTGCTCAAGCGCGCGTGCCAGTAGCAGCTCCATCACTCCCGGCGGTGCATCTGGCGTTCGCCGCATCAGGTCGAGGCTCCATCCCCATCCCCGTGCCTCTAAGCAGGTGCCCTCACCCAATGGCGCAGCATAAATGGGGGTAAAAGTCACGAAGGCACACGCTATACCGGCACGTGTTGTTACAACGGCAGTCACAAAGCGTGGAGCGTTTCCAGGGAAGGCTGATGGTGAGAGACTGGCAATGTTTTCAGCCAGTGTTGCACCTGCGATCACGTCATCCAGCCTTCCCGTACTGAAGCCCGTCTCCGAAGACTGCTTGCCTGCCTTGCGCTCCAGCCAGGTGAGGGAAACGTTCTCAAGTTGTTGCATGACTGTCGTGGGAGGAACGCCTTCAAACCATTGAATACTGACGCCATCGCGTTCAGCCCGCCGGGCGCTGGTCCGCACATTAGCCAGGACGGAGCCGTGTAGGGTAAAGGTCTGAGGGTTGAGCACAGCTTCCTCTCCCATCTTGAAAGAATGCAGTCCAAGGGCATGATACGCGGACAGGTACGCGAAAGAGGTTTGATAGAAAGCGACGCGCCAATGAGAATGGGCGCAAAAATCGAGGAAGCTCTCTATGACCTTCTCGCTTGCCTCCGGTGCGCATACAGGGTCCCCCAATACTACGGCAACCTTATTCGCCAGACGATAGTTCACCACTCCGTCGAGAGTCAGAAAATGGAGATTTTGCGGGAACAGGCCAAAGAATGCCAGGCTATTTCCTCCGTAGGCGCGGATCAGTTCCATTTCTGGGTGGGATAGTGATGCCATGAGAGAAGTGTCTACAATCTTTTCTTGTATGTTCATCATTATGTATATCCATTCAGCTAAGAATTGCCAGGAGCCGGGTACCGCTTCGCTATAACAAAGCGGCACCCATATTCTCATAGTGGATCAATGGTTTGTGCACGATCGGCTCACGAAGCCGCCGTGTACTCGTACAACTGTGTTGAACCAGAACTGTCGCTGATCGTGACTACCTTGCAGTGCTGCTTAATCCAGGTGGTCAGCGAACTCTGACCGAAGCCCCCAAAACCACCGCCATTGAGTAAGAAGTAGCGCACAGTTCCATTTTTAGCCAGCGCTGCAAGCTTGCTGGTTGTCAGGATAGGATCGCTGCCGGAGAAGCCACCCAAAGTCATCACAGGCTTATTCGTCGCGAGAATAATGGAATCCGCCTGATTCGAACTATCTACGGCAACCAGGTATTTCGCGGTCCCCTGATGGGCCTCCAGGTAGTTCAGCAGGGCTGAGTCAACGTTGGTCCCATCTTGCCCGCCACCGAAATTGGCACCTTGCTTGTTTCCACCGTTTTGTCCACTACCAATAGTGAAACTTGTACTGCTTGTGGTGCTCGGTCCCGCTACCAGCGTATCCGCCTGGGTACTCGTGAGGACAGGAATTGTTGCCCATACCGTCGGAGTAATCATTATGGCCAGTATCCCCAGGCTGAGCGCTGGCAGGAGATAGCGAGCTTTGCGTTCGAGCTGGGGGAAGATGCGAGCGCCCACAAGCGCTCCCACCGCGATAACGCCCAGAACAGCCAGAATTGGGATCAATATCTTACCCCACGTGGGATAGCTGGTGAGCACGTATATCTGCTCCGCAATGGTAACGGCGATTGCTATCGGCAACAGCCAGCCTCTCCAGCCGCCGCGCCTGTAGTCCCGCCACATTGTGACCAGGCCGATACCGAACAGTGCCGCGATGGCCGGTGCGAACACTGTCATGTAATACTGGTGGAAGAAACTTGCCACGCTAAAGAAGATGCCCATAGTCAACAACCATGTACCCCAGAGGACGAGCGATTGCTGCTGCCGATCATCCTTGAAGCGCAGCCTGCGCTGCCATGCAAGCGCGACGGCTCCCAGGATTGCCAGCGGCAAGAGCCAGACGATCTGTTCCGCCAGTGGTTGTGTAAAGAGGCGCAGCGGACCAGCCGTTCCGATATTGAAGATGCCACCACCAGGACCACTACCACCAGGGCCGCCAGGGCCGCCAGGGCCACCTGTAGTTCCTGATGGTGGCTGTGGTTGTGTTCCATTTGCGCCGCTATTGGTCGGTCCACTGTTTCCAGGAGGGGAGAACTCTCTATTGCCATTGCTAGAATTAGGGGCATTTGCAGGTCGGTTCCCACCAGTGCCGCCAACTGATTGACCCAGGAGGCGCTGGATGCCATTGTAGCCCAGAGCCAGGCTAAGTTCCGAGTTGTCCTGTGTAGAACCTACATAGGGCCTTTGCGATGCCGGAACGAGGTCTACAACAACCATCCAGGAAAGTGAGATCACCAACAATAGCGCCCCCGCTAGCGTCAGGTGCGCGATGCGCTTCCAGATGCTTCTGGGCGCAGCTAGCAGGTAGAGCAGTCCATAGGCGGGAACCACCAGGTACGCTTCGAGCATCTTAATGTTAAAGCCTATACCCACGATAACCGCCGTCAGCAGGAGCCAGCGCAGGCGACCCGTTTCAGCTGCGCGCATAACGGTCCAGGCACCGAAAAGCAGCGTCAAGGTGAGGACGCTATCAATCGTAATGTTGCGGTTGGTTACGACACTGATTGGACTGACTGCCAGGGCCAGAGCCGCCAGCAACCCGGCCACTACCCCAAAGTGGCGTCGGATCAGGTGGTAGAGGAGCAGGACCGCAAGCACTCCGGCCAACGCCGAAGGCAAGAGAATACTTACAGTATTGAAGCCAAAGATCTTTGCACTAATAACCTCCAGCCAGAAACCCACCGGTGGTTTGTCGATTGACACGAAGCCGCCCGGATCATAGGCCGCGAAGAAGAAATTATGCCAGTTGTCCATCATACTTCTAATAGCAGCCGCGTAATAGGAACTGTAGCCGTTCGCGCCCAGTCTATAAAAATTCATGAAGATCGAGATGAGGGTAATACCTATGAGTGCCAGGCGATGCCAGGGCAGCCAGCGCTTTACTCCCTGTTGGGCTGGCACTTTCTGGGCCTCACGCGGAGGCATCGCCAGCGTTGTGTCAACTAGATCCGTATCAGCCATAGAGTTATTCTCCTTATATTACATATGTGTCGTGCGGCGCTCCTCTTTAATGAAGGAAGGCCCTCTGTTTGAAAGGCGTCCTTGAGCGCGTTCGCAGGTTCTATTCTGTGAGGGTTCTTTTTCCGCCACTATGAGCTTACGCTCTGTGCATTGATTTTTTATGGGAAACGCATGAGAGATTTCCAATGTCTCCTGTGGTCTGTTCGGACTCCTCGCCGCTACGCGGCTCGCATCGTTTTTTGTGTGGATGGCAGGGTTGGGGCCGCAACCCCAACCCTGCCATCCACACAAAAAACGGCTTGCGAAACGCCGGAGGTGTTGAGGATTCAGAGGGAGAACATCTATTCTAATTTTGGCTATTGTGTGGTATACTACCTATGCATCTCTCCTCTGGTAGCAGAGTAAGGCGATGCGCTGTGCCTCTCCCGGAGTTCTGGAAGCGGCGAATACGACCAGATAGAACTTATGCGGCAGATGTTGCACCACGTTGAGATGTAATGGTATATTTAATAGCACTGACGTAGTTGCTCCTGCGTCCTCTTGTGAAGTGGTGTGGTTATGGTAAAATCTCGCTGAGATTATTTTGAGATTGGAGTTCTCGATGATCATTCTCCTGCTCACGATCCTCGCAATTGCCTTGCTTTTCATCTTTGCCGGACTATTGCTTTCCCCCAGGTCGTCTGAGCCTACTCAGCGTGGCATATCCTATGCTGCTCGCGGTGGAACCGGTATGCGCACCCCGGCGCGTTCTAGCACGCGGCGTACAGGTCCGACTATGGCCCGATCTCAACAGGTGGCAGGGATAAGACGTGCATCTCGTTCTTACACACAGGATTTTCAACGCAGTCCTTGGGAAAATCTCATGGAGACGGTAAACATCGAGCGTCTCTTCAGGCCGCGTGTGGGCGACAAGGCACCCTGGTTGGGCCTCACCCTGATCCTGGTCGCGCTCTTTATCGTGAGTCTCCTCTTACTGAAGTCGTTGCTGCCTGACTCCATGGTCATAGGGGCGACGTGGCCCGATGTTGCAGTCTCTGCATCGCCGCCCACCTCGTCCACGGTTGCCAAGAACTCCTCACCGGACAATCCCTTTGCCAGTCTATCGGGTGCTTCAGGGGCGCTCATGCGTCTCCCTCAGCTGGACTCCTCGCAGTATAACTCTCAGCAGGATTATAATACCTGGGCGTACTCCGCCTGCTCCACTGCGTCGATGACCGAGGTCATCAATTCATATGGACATAAGTATCGTATCGCCGACATACTCAAAGTCGAGGCGGGCATTCACGAGATCACGCCCGACCTGGGACTGATCGAACCCGTCGGCATTGATCGCACCGTTGCCCAGTTTGGCTTCAATACGTACTGGCTGAAAAATCCCTCGTTGGATGACGTAATCGGCGTTGCCACGAAGGGGCATCCCGTCATCGTGGGCTTCCCACCCGATCGCTGGTCCGGCGGCCATCTGCTGGTCGTGCGCGGAGGTGATAGTAAATATGTCTACCTTGCCGACTCGTCCCGCTTGAACATGCAGGCAATGGCACGCGCCACATTTATGAAGTACTGGGCAGGCTTCGCAGCGGTCGTAATGCCTAAATAGAAGAAGATAAATAAAAAGAGAGGCGTCTCCAGTAGCATGCCAGGAGACGCCTCTTTAGTTAGTGCTTTACTTCACTTCGGTTGGTGCTTCTTCTTTGGGATCGGGGGGCACATGGAGTTTGATGCGGCGGAATGCCTCGGCGTACTGGATATTCAGCCCCTTCTTTTCTTTGGCGTCCTTCGCCATCCGCGCACCGCCCTCGCGCACACGTTCGGCCATCTTTGCATCGGGGCCGAACTGCGTCACGTGACAGAGAATGGCCTTCCCTTTCAGCTCAATCGTCTCGCTAACATCGATATACGTGTTTGGCTGGGTGGTGGCAAAGAAGTAGATCTCGTGGACCTTGTATGGCTGTAGACCCTCGACGAGGAGTTCGCGATAGGAGCGCGGGTTTCCGGCAGCGGGGAAGATGGCATCCACCACGATGTTGCCCGTTGCACGATGGTCGGGATGGTTGATATAGGCGGTATCCTTCGGCTTCTCATCTGGATCGGGCGCGAAGATATGCTGCGTCGGATCATGGGTGATGATAACGCGCGGGCGATACTTGCGAATAAGACGCACGACGGCCCTGCGCGTTTCTTCGTTATTGGTAAGATGTCCATCGTGAAAACGGAGGAACTCGACGGCCTTGACACCGAGCAATTCGCAGGAGGCGCGCTGCTCGTGTTCGCGTGTCACGATGAACTCGTTCTCGTCGATGTTGGGGACTTCGCTGCCCTCGGTTCCATCGGTCATCACGGCCCACGCGACCTTCTTGCCCTGTTTTGCCCACAGGGCGCTGGTCGCCGCCGCGCCGAAGTCGTCGTCGTCGGGATGGGCACCGATAACCAGTGCCTCGAAATCAGGCTCGGTGATGACGGGAAGTGCGCCGTGTGCGTTTCTATCTGCCATAAAAAACCTCTCTATGGTCTATCTAAAGTATTGTTCACGAATGCAGTTCTCCTTCGACGGGACGGAGGATGCCCTGCAAATCGATGCGTAAGACGTGTGCTTCAGTATATCCGAGAACGCCGGGCCGGTCAATTGAGCTGGAGTCAGGCCCGTACCCATTCTTTTGCCTGGATGCTTGTTTCGAACGCCTTCATAATCTCCTCGACGTTCACATTACGGCCCGCCAGCGTATCCAGTCCGACCGCGCGTTGCAGCAATCCCAGGCGCAGCTTCTCCTGTTCCCCCTCCGTGTGGCCGAGGAGGCGGGCCAGCATGTCGGTATCCCAGTGCAGCAAGACGCCTGCCTGCAAAAGGCTACCTGTGCGCCGACGAATCATATCCAGTCCCACGACCTTGCGTTGTTCAACCGCCACCTCGTACGGCGAGAGCGTCCCGTAACAGGCACGGTTCATCAGCAGCTCGTAGTCCTGTGTCTCGGGCAGTTTGCGCAATGCCTGTTGCGCGTGTGCTTCGGCGGGCGCAACAAGTCGCGTCTGCACGTCCAGGCGGCGCAGGGCTGCTACCCACGT